>JACCDY011454141.1_pt1 | contig 87602 bp, 92 predicted proteins | sample 7446391 | NCBI WGS metagenome assembly JACCDY01 (sample SAMN15323451, study PRJNA562643) | freshwater metagenome | isolation source: river surface water | place: USA:Blue River Watershed | collected 2017-08-18
CTTTACCATACTGAGCAATAGCAAATGCTTGTTGAATAGTCTTGATATTGCTAGGCAATACTTTAGAATCAATAAGTATTTGCAACTGTTCCATCTCATTACGAGGTACTGGAACAAACCCCTCTTCTTGTTTAACTAATAACTGATCTGCCATTAGACTACCTCCGCAAAAGGAATTTCTTGTTGCTCAGTACCTTCTTGAGCACTTACAATTCCATCATAAATCTTCTTCTTTACAGCTGTGTACTCAGCCAATGTGTAAGTAGCATCCACATCCAGAGTAAGGCGAGACGCAATATAGCGCAGAGCCTCCTCAAGTGTGTTTACTTTTACCATTGCTTTACCATACTCATCAAGGACTTTAATGCCTTGAAAATCTTCTGCCACACTGTACTTGCCCAGTGCTTTGTCTTTAATTGTAATCATAATGTGTTAAGATGTTAATAGGTTTTTAATTTGTACGCAATTCTTAAGTGGATAAGGTAACCAATCAAATCATCAAGAGTATCCTCTGTATCACTGGTAAGACCAGTCTGCTTGATACGATTCATCTTATCATTAATCCTAGCTTTTATACCTGCAATAGGATCAATGTCTGTGAATAGTGGAGGCTCGGCATGCAACGAGTTGTTGTACTGATAATTCTTTTGTAAAAGCAATGTTTGAATTTCTTCACATGCTTCTACAATTGCTTCATCTATTTCATTCTGAGGGGTTAGGTTCGTCTGGACCGAAGCTTTTTTGGATCTCATCTTGTGTAAGTGTTGTTAACTCAGCTAGAAAGAAACTAAGACTCTTCAAGCTTGTAGAATATGCAAGAGCCAGACCTTCATGTTCAGGCAAACTATTGATATTCATCAAGACTACATACGTCTTTTCATTATCCTTCAATGATGTAAGGAATAATGCCTTGTCTGCACCAGAACCTTTAAGAGCTTCAAGTACTTGATTCTTTGTATTCTCGTCACATGAATTGATGAAATCCAATATAGTATCCATCTTTTCAGTAACAAATACTGCAGCTATGTCATCCTCTAATTCAAATACTGAACTAGAGTAAGTCATATTCTTCTCGTACTCTTCTTTCAAGTTACATACAGAGTCAGTATAGTTATTCATACCCTTCTTATACTCTTCCAAGTCTTTACGCAACTGTGCAAGAGCAACCATGAATTCATCTGTCTGTGTATTCAGTTCTTCTAACTTTTCTTCTGTTTCATCATTTTGCTCCTTTGTTGATTTTACTGATTGCTGCGTAGTGCTTGTCTTCCATTTGATCCGCTGGAAGAAGTTCTTTAAAGAAGTTAGAAGCCCCATTGAAATATAAATCTAAATTGATAAATCCTGAACCATTACGATTCAACATCACGTTAAACTCTCTGTAATTGTCACCCAGTTTATCTATATCATACCCCTCGTAGTTCTCAATCTTGTACCTATGAGGAGCAAATAAACCGAACATTACATTTACATCACGCTGCGTAAGTTTACAATCGGCTAGACCGTCAGGACTTGGTCTAAGCTTTGCAATAATACTATCACCCCTAAATGTGAATTGCTGCTTTTCTTGATCTGCAGCTTGCTGCTGGATACCTACAGGAATGTATCTCCACCTGTCTCTCATAGCAAGGCAATACTTGCTACTGAAGTTAAACATAGTAGTCCACAAATCCTGTCCTTTCTCAGTATGCAATAGACTATAGTGGTCTACCACTACTATTACATATTCTTGCGGATTATTAGGACGATAATCTGATATTTTCAGATTAGCTGGGTCTCTAATTGCAGGATCACTGCTCAGCAAATCACTTTTTGGGATAATTTTACCTTCTTTGTCGTAGTGTTCACCATTGGCATAAGCATAGTCACGCACATATTTATAGATACCAAAAGGATTTTTAATGTTATCTATGAAATGTACCATTGACTCGAACCTTTCCATCTCTTCATCATAGCTATCAATCAGAGCTTCTAGACTATCTTCAAGAATATAATTCTCAAAGCGTGACTTAAGTTTCTCTGGTGATACTACAATGCCGTGGTCCTTATATAACCTGTAACTGTAATACTGACTAAGCTTCTCTTCTTTGCTAACTTCTAGCGAGAAATACAAAACCTTTATTTTAATGTCAGTCTCCTTGGTAGTTACAAACTCATAAGGATTGTACACAAACAGAAAGTCTGCAAGCTTTGTCTTACCTACTTTACTATTTGCAGTCACGAGATAGTATTTCTCTTGCTCTATGCCTGGTACTACTTGGCCAAGCTTTGGCAATAGCATGAAAGGAATACAAGTATATCCTCCGTCAAGCCTGATCTGTTTGTTCTTCTTGATCTGGGCTTTGACATTCTTGTAAATACTCATATCCTTCTCTCCCCTGATTTAATGATGTGTGCAGTCTTATTGTCAAACTCCTCACACAATGAAGCTAGTTTAGAGCCATTGTCTTTCTGAATCAAGTAATCTGCTTGAGTCATATAAACATAACCTCTCTGCCTCATTTGATCTACATACAGCTTAGTTGCTGCAATGATTGTAGACTTTGAGAATTCAGGATAAGTTCGTAAGAACCATTCCATCTTCTTAATAACACCTTGCTTGTCACCTCTGATAGGAGTACCATTACCTGACTTTATACCCTTTGGAAATAAATTCCTATACTCTTCTGCAAATGAGCTAAACGTGTCTGTTCTTTCAAACAGAGCCAGTCCATCACCTGTCAAAGAGTAAGGAAAATTCCAGTCAGAATGAGGATTTTCTCTAAGATACCCGGAACCTGCAATCATTGCATAGGTTGAGTCGGGTATACAACATAATACGTCTTTAGGATTCTTGCCGTGGTAAATACAGTACAATATTACGTACTCACTAGGGCTAAGATCTAAAGAAGCAATAAACTCTAAATCCAGACTAATCGTCATCTTCTGTTAATCTAATGTAAGTTTTAAGCTTTTTGTTAGCTTTTTTCAATTCCTCTGCAGTCAATGTACCACCTTTACACAAGGGGCAAGGCACAGGGAGCTTACCATCTTTAGTAAGCTCCCCTGCACCAAAGCAATACATACATACTTCAGAAGATTGATTCTTCTTCATCGTTAGACTTTGTACTCCACAATAGCTTTTTCTTCACTATTGGTCTGAATTCTTTGTAATACATATCAAATTCCTTTACCTGATAGTAAAGGTAATACCCGTTAAATCTATGGTGCACAATCTTTAAGACGTGGACCTTTGCTAAGAGGTATAAGAGTATAAAGATAGTAAGAAACTCAAACATAACCAAGGTTTTTATACATTAAGAATCTGTCCGTAGACTCAATTTTAGCTAACTCATTGAACGCCTTGAAGTTCACTTTGTTTTGCTGCTTCTTCATCTTTTTGGATAAAGTCCTGGTATTTTTGGATACAATCGTCCGTGGAATGGCAGTGGATCTCTTCATAGTTATTTATGTTTTCCATAGCCTTCTTGTACCATTTAACTTCCTGAGTGCCTCTTGTCACATAGACAAAGATATTACCTGTCTTACTGTTTACCCTTTGACGGCCAATAGCTTGAATCATATCAAGCTCTTTGGAATAGTAAGACATAAGAATAGTATTGTCCAAGTCTTTAAGATTGGCACCCTGTTTAAGCATCTTGAAAGAGGCTATAGTGTCAATCTTACCAGCATCAAAGTGTTCACGCAACTTAAGATTCTGAGCATCAGAGTTCTTATTGCTTATGACATTAGGAGTTACAGCCAATAGAGTATCTATGTGATTACCAAATACCAGGGTCTTACCTTGCAATGCAGCTTTGAGTTTCAGCACTGACTCTATCTTTGAAGGTAGAGTGTACAGTACTTTGGCCCTAGCTGCTGAGGTATTCCTGATCTTGAAGGTCTTTAACGTACCATCTGGTAAGAATAGTGCTCTTTTGAACTCATTGTCCCAATAATCATAAGAAGCTTTCTCTGTAGTCATGAATGGACTAGCCTTACTACCAGCAGCCATAGTCTTGTTTATCATATCCAATTCGTGGTGTATAATAAAAATCCTAAGCTTCTTGGTAGTCCCGTCTTGTACTGCCTGATTCAGATTATACTTGAAGCATACCGGGGCTATTGTATCTACCCAAAGCCCTTTGCTCACTTCATTACCATCTTCATCAATATACTTAGTGCTTCTGTCTACCGTAGCAGACAAACCTAAGATGTACTTGTACGTATTGTTCTGATAGAACTGTACGTATTGCGGTGTAAGAGATGAGTGAATCTCATCTGCACATACTAAATCCCATTCTTGTCCAGTCAACTTATATGCTGACTGATAGCACATAAATGTCAAGTCATGTACTTTCTCCAAGTCATACTTGAATAGCTTTTTGAAGAACTTCAGATCTTTCTTTAAGTCTATTTCACGTTGCGTGGTCTCTGCAAGGAACAGGATTTTAGAGCCTTTGGGTAAGAAGCGAGTAGATTTGATAAAACAGAATGTCTTACCTATACCAGTACTCAGATTAAGAGTACCTTTTCTACCAGCTTCTTCCCAAGCTTTTACCGCAGCATCTTGAATACTATCCCTTTTGCTGTCTAACATAAGTTTTTAAGTTTAAATGTAGCTTGTACGATTGTTAATTACTTCTTCTGCTTGGCTTAAGTTGCTTAAGATACTGTCCAGCATGAACTGGCTTGGTGCATTGAGGATATGATTTACATTCAACTCATATGCAGAACTATTCTGAATCAGGTTTTGAAGATTTTCTACTTGCTCATTGTAATGATTGAACAGAATGTCTGTAAAGTCCAAGTCACTTTCATCAAGTAACTTATTCTCTTCACCTTCTTCTAGTACTGCAACAGGAGTAAATGCACAAGTACGCAGCTTACCATCCTCACCCCGTGGTACAGCCAGTACATCCATAGGATTAACTGCTACAATAATTGCTGTATCACCAAAGCCAGAATAGTCATAAGCCTTGCTTGCTACGTGCAAACCCTTAGAGCAACTTACTTGATTAGACTGATTGCCTTGTCCTCGCTCAATTCTAGCCTCTACACCAATACGATAATCCATTGTATGGGTATGAGCATCTGTGAATTGTTCCTGAGTCAAGTTAGGCAAGTCAAGATACAGTTCTTGAAGATTACCTTTTAACTCATAAGTATAGTCATCATCTGGCTCTACATCATCATGCATAAGTTCAAGAATACCATCCTTGACATATATATAATAGTGCTTAGGATTCTTCTTCCACTTAGCCTTTACCTTGACATAAGCATTTGACACGAAGTTTACCAAGCCAATATTTGACTTGCTCTTAGCTACTACCCTACGATAAGCTAAGAACATACCCTGACTGGTAATCTGCATTTCATGATGCTGCAAGAAACGGAACAAGTCTTCACGACTCTCAGCATTAGGATTAAGACTGCACCACATCCAGAACCTGTCTAAAGCTTGGAATGGTTCAACCTCATCAAATCCCATAAAGCCAGATATTTCTGAATCCTGCCAATTCTGATAAGCCTCTACATATGCAAGAGCCAAGTCTTCAGGAACACTAAGCTGAATGCCTAGACGATACAATGCATTGTCTTTAATCATGAACAAATTAGGCATATGCTGAGCCATTGTGTGGATGTTCTCAACAATTTGTTTCTTTGCAACAAACTTCTTTTCTTCTTCACATAGTTCAGGGACTAGAATGCTTTTCACAGCCTCCACATTGCCAGCCTTGACATGCTCAAACACTTGTTTAAATTGTTCATCAGTACATGTAGCACTGATAATTTGACCATCATCTGTAACCACAGTTACAGTAGAATCAATTTTAAGGATTTTCATGGTAAATATTTAGTTTGGTAAGATTGATAATTGAACGCTCTACATCAGGTACTGTACCACGGTACATAGGTATACTTTTGGTACTATTATGTAAAGCCAAGACTTTTTGTATGTAGTTTAAACCATACTGTTCATTCCAAGGTATTGAATTACTAACTTCATTTACATCTACTGTACTCATACCTTGTGGAGTCCATTTGCCTCTTTTTCTTAGAACTCTTTCACAAGTAACAGTAATACTACCTGTATTCAAAGATACAACTTTTCCAACAGTAAACCTAGAATGTTGGCAGATTAATATTACATCTCCTATGTCTATAAGATTATTCAAGAAATCATTCGTGGGAACATTATTCACCTTATTCGTCCTCATTTGTACTTTCTGTGGATTCGGGTTTTGCCTCATACCATTTTGAATTTAATCTAATGTTACGTTTCTTACATACATAAGCTGCTAGTTCTTCAGCTGTTTTAGCATAATTTCCAGCACCATAGCCTGCACACTTTATGTCAATAGTAAACATAAAATCTTTTGCATACTTTTTGAATTTATCAGTTACAGCTTCTAGATCCCAGTCAAGATAATTATTCTTAATGGCTACTTCTTCCATACCATTTAGCAAATTTTCATATTTTTCTGTACTATACGGGAATACTCTTGACCAATTAACTGCATGATTGTGTACAGTCATTATAATACTTGCAGCATCTTCATTCAATTCTTTGATAAGAGCTCTTGCATTATTCAGTTCACCATGCCGTAGTTTATTAGCTTCTCTAACCAATCTGTACATGCTTACATAGTTTGCAAAATATTTAGTTTTACCTTCCATGAATTTATCAATATGAATAAAGTTTGAAGCTAGTTGCAGATACTTATGGTTGGCTTTAGCAGTAATTATAACTTCTACATTATGCTTTGTAGCTTTGGTAAAGCAATACAGATATTGCAATTTATCTTTATCTTCTTCTGTACCATAGATATAAAACTTTCTTTGCTCAGATAGTTTAGCTATAAACCAGTCTTCTTGCTGAAACGCACAAGGTTTACCAAATGTATTGCTAATAACAGCTTTCTTGATTAAGACTTTACCATTTATCTTTCTAAGGCTGTGATAATTTATAGTTCCTGTACTAATCTTACCTTGCTTTTCTTTAAGTAGCCATTCTGCAGTAGGAGCTTCGTCATCATAAATTACACATACTTTCTTAATGAGTTGCTCTTGCCATGCTTGAAACTTTTGAATTATGCTGCGCCATTGAAGTTTAGGATATGCATGTAACCCAAGAAGTTTTACATAGCTTGAACCACCTGATTTACTAAACAAAGACACATGAGGACTCTTACGTATTACAAGCCAGTCTTGAGTATTATATTTCTCGCAGACATACTTATTCCTCTTAGGATCCAAACCTACACTACCAAGTATTATCTGTTTAGAATGTGGGGCTTCTTCAGAGCAATTGATATACTTAGTATAATTCTTAGGTAGCTTACGTCCTTTATTAATTGTATAAGGAGTAGCATAACCATAGAATAACTCGGCAGTATGGTTAATTCTAATAGTCATGCCTAAGTCTTTAATCTTAGGAGTAATAGCTTTTACACCTGCTATATTCAAGAAATCCTTGACATTGTAATACCTACCATTTAGTCTTAATTTAGGAGCATTCAAAGCATCTATGTACATCTGCAAGTTTTCATACTCATGATCTTGACCATTGTACAAATCAATTATCTCTTTCTGAAACTCTGTAAACCTAGCTACTAGATTCTTGACAGTATCCTTGTTATACAGAATAGACTCACGGTTAGGAGTAATAGCCAGTTCACCTATGTTAAAGTTTATGGCTATATCAGAGAATGGATGGTTATACTCTAAGCCTTTCAGGGTAGGAACTTGACTATTAATTACAGACCAGTCAATAGGGTAAGATACTGGACCTAGCTTAATCCTCAAACCTCTGTCTTCTAATGTAGAAATAGTAAAAGTCTTACCCTTGAGAAGTTTCATCTCATTGAAGTTAGCTCTACCATCTACATTGAAATACACATTCTCAAAGAATGCAAGCTGCTGCTTAGTCTTATTCTCAAAGTCTCGCCTGTCTGACCATCCTTTAATGAATACCTTGATTGTAGTACCATTAGGTAAGTCTACAAGCTTTGTAGTCAACAAGTCAATCTGCGGTACACCATCAGACTTATGCATTAGGTACTCATACTGCATGCCATCTACACGGGTAGTAATGAACACTTCGTTAGTATAACTTAAGCCAGAGAATTTACCCAAGCCCATCATACCAATAGCTTCATTACTTGTACGTTTAGTAGACTTACCGAACTTACGATACACGTCATTAATCCTTTGAGGAGATAAACCCGGGCCTAAGTCTGTAACATACCAATAGCTACCTGAATCTGATGTAGTTTGAATGCCTACCTCAATAGGTTTGTCTTTATTACCTGCTTCTATATTAGCATCCCATGCATTAGAACTATACTCACGAATGAGTGAACCAATAGGATCTGAATATAAGTTAGTAGATAATATCTGTAATATCCATGATAAATCTTCCGCATCAATCTCTGCTTTATGAGATTGAAAGTCACCAAATAATTGTACTTCTTTTAGTTCTGATTGTAATATATCCCCTTTCATTGCACTTGTTTAATTGGAGTTTGAGCTATCATTCGTTGTATAAACTTTTCAAACTTCTTATCAATCTCTTCCATCCTTCCTGCAAGAGGTGAATTGCTGTGATAAGCTCGGACATACACAAAGTCATAGTAAAGACTTTTTAGTTCACTCAGTTGTTCTTGCGTCATGTTCCTTTGCTGCTAATACAGCTTCTTTAATAGTGGTATAAAGATGTTGTTTGTCTTCTAATGGTAGTTCCATCATTAACTTCATGAGGTCTGACCATATCTCTGAATCATCAAGCAAATCATCTATGTTATGCGTACCTTGCATATGTGTATATAATGACTTGGCTGAGTTTAAATAAGTGTTTAACAATTGTTTAGTACGCATGTTGAATTTACCCTTCAACATGTAAGCCCAGCCTTCAGCTTGCTGGCTTAAGCTGAGAAACATGAATAGTGCAAAGTGATCTGCGGTTAATGGTTGTTTCTCTTCCATATTAGAATATGTACCTTATAGTATTCCAAGGTATTATCTGGCTGTGTAGGCGTTTGAATCCATAGATATAATCAGCTTTCAAGTCATGTTTATATCTTATGTTTTTACCACCATATTGTGAGACTTTGTTCTCTTGTATACGAGGTTCCCACAATAATTCTTCACCAGGTAATCCTTGCTTAAGATTATACAGATGCTTCTCTTCATTATGAGTAAGGAAGATTACTTCTGCTTTTACTATGTGTTTGTTTGTAACATTAGCTTCTACCAAGTCAAAGAGTTCTTTGTACTTGGCAAGCCATCCACGCTGTACTATTACAGGACTGAAGTTTATGTGTACGTCATATCCTGCATCAATGAATTTGTCAATAGCCTGAATCCTATCCAAGATTTTACTAGTATTTGGCTCCAGTTTATCTGAATATTCCTGAGGCATTAGGCTGAATCTAATCCTGATTTTCTGTTCAGGATTATAAGTTAATAATGTAGGATTTACATACTTGGTAGCAAATGACCCCATAGCTACTGGATGATCCTTGAAGAACTTGAAGATAAGTTCCCATTTGTGGAACTTTGCGTGCAGTGCAAAGTCCTCATTACAGGATATATCATAAGTGATATACTTCTCATGCGTTTGATTAGGCTTATCTACAGTAGCAAACCAAGCATGAGAGTTTATCTCAGTCAATATATCTTCAGGATTTGTAGCAATATTCAAGCCTTCGGGCTTGTGCCTCTTCATGTAACAATACGTACAATTATAGAGACACCCATGCCCGAAGCTTGGAGATATGAAGTCAGTACTACGCCCACTCTCACGTATTGTGAATGTGCTACGTCTTACTTCTTTCAGCATTAATCTAAATGTCTATTTTTAATTAAAGATTCTATATCAGAGTGACATAGGTTAATTTCATGTTGAGTAGAACCACCTTCTTCTATCTCAGATACACATAAATTAAATAAATCTGAAATTTCTTCGTCTAACTCAGGATACTGTGCTATTTTACCTCGCACATAAGTTTTTAATTCATTTAATGTGTTCATTTTGTCCAAGCGTTTGAAATTGTAATGTCAGATAATACTGGAATTGATTTAATGATTTCTGCACCTGCGTCTTGCATAATGCCTTGTTGGATCTTAGACCATTCTTCTGCAAAGTCTTCTTGTACCTCGCAGTCAATCTGGTCATGAACAGTCATTACAATGCGTACTTTATCATGCAATAAGTGTGTTTTAATGTACTTACGTATGAGATATAATGCACGCTTGGTCATTTGAGCACCTGAACCCTGAATTGGAGTATTCATGCTTGCCCGTTCAATCTCTCCAACTACTTTAAAATCATCTTTGTCTCTTACATCTTGCCATTTAGGAAAGTGTCTGATGATGGAATAAGGCCTGAATGACCTGATATATCCATGCTTCATACCATATTTCCTGCATTTCTCAAGATAAGAGTTAAGCTTTACTGTCGCCCTGAAATAATCCTTGATGAGCTTGTCTGCATCCTTTACTTCAATGTTTAGAGTATCAGCAAGTTTAAACTTAGACATGCCATAGATTAGCCCGAAGTTGATAGTCTTAGCTGCATCACGATATGACTTACCACGCAAATAGTCAGGTTTATCTCGTACATTATCAATATTTACATTAAATACAAGTTTTGCTACTTCAGAATGTAAGTCTTTACCTGCGTTAAATGCGTCTAGCCATAGTGGTTCTTGACTACCCTCAGCACACAATCTAAGCTCCTGACCAGAGAAATCACAGCTTACCATCTTGAAGCCAGGAGATGCTACAAAGCAATTCCTGTATTCTACTTTAGCTGGGATATTCTGCATGTTTGGAGCCCTTTCTTCAGGAGAACCTGATGTAACACGACTGGTGTCTGCAATCTGCCAGAATGAGGTATGAATTCTTTGAGTATGTGGATTGACATACTTCAAGAAATCCTCGCCATAGGTAGTTACAAGTTTTTGCTGCTTCTTGTAATCTATGAATTGCTTTACAATTGGGTATTTATTCTGATACTTCGTAAGGAATCTTTCAGAAGTACTTTCCAGATTTAGACCCAATGCTCTGAATACCCTATCAACTTGAGTAGGACTAGACCACAGTATGTTTACATCTCTTTCATGCTGTTCTCCTTCTTCCATGCCTGCAAACATGTTCATCTGAACTTTAGCTTTTATGAATCTTTCAAGCTTAGGTTCTTGACGTACAAGCTCATCAAGTTTATCAGTGTAATCTTTCTCATTGAATTTAGCTTTGTGTGCCAGTTCTAGCCAAGCTTCACGACTAAATCCCATACCATTGTACTCTATGTCAGCTAAAGCCAGACATGCGTTAAACTCATTCTGAGCCCAGTTCAGAATGTCCTTTTGCTGTAGTGTTGCAAGTTGCTTAGTCTTAATCTCTGTAAGGCATGTGACATCCCCTACACCATAGGTAATCTGTTGCTCTGTAAAAGGTTCTCCTTCCAAGTAGCTAAATTGCCCACGTACAGATTTGTTAAGCTTGATATTGCAATATTTCTCAGCTAGGTGCGCCAGTCCCAAAGACCTTACCTCAAATCCATTAGTAATACATGCTTCTGCAAGCATAGTATCATAGATATTATCCAGCTCTATGCCGTAGAACTTAAGATACTTGTAGTCAAACTTTAAGTTTTGACCTACTACTAGAATGGATTCTAAATAAGGTTTTAGAAAAGAGATGTCAGTAGTCCTAACATCAATGACATATGTAATGTCCTGCCAGTTTAACTGAAGCATCAGCATCTTATTATGATGATTGAACTGACCTTCAGTCTCTGAATCAAGGTTTATCTCTGTAAGACCCTTGACCCATTCTTCGCATTGTTGTACTGTAGCTAATTCATAGAGATCTGTCTGGATTAATCCTGCATTCCCTACAAAATAGATCATTCTTTTTCTATTTTTTGAAGTTTAAAGTAAAAGTTTTTACTTTGAATCAGATTGTAAAGCCAGAATATATTACCCTTTTTAGTATGGTAATATATTAACCTTGTTGCAGGCATATAAAGACCTACATGACGCATAAATACAGCTTTGCTAGTCTGAGCTAATTGGATAATTTCATCTATGGATTCTACTGGAGGTCCTAGTTTGTAATTTTTAGATATTACATCTCCCTCTTGAGCCTCTAAACGTCTTGTTTGTGCCATAGCTACTCTTCTTTTTTGTTTCTAAGTGCTTTAAGTTGTTTGAGTAAGCCTGAAAACTTAGGATCTGTAAGTACTCCATGCTTCATAAGCTCGCCATTGAAATACTTTTCCTTGTCTTCACGCCTAAATGCATTCCATTCCTTATTGTAAGGATTGAAATGAAATAAATAATCATACAGAATGTTCATGCTTCTTTTCTTAAGATTGTTTTGTCAGGGTTTATTTCCCAAAAATGGTCACATTCTGGTTTACCTTCTTCATTCAATTTGAATTCAAATCCTCCGTAAGATTGTCTGTGTGGGTCAGGCTTAGCCATATACCTGTAGCATTTTAAAGCTAGAGGGCATGCTTGATTAGCGCACATTGATATGTCTGGCATGGTTTGATGGTATTAATTTGATTTGTTTGGTTTGTTTGTCAATGAACAGTAATTTGCCTCCTGGAATCCTACCCATACTGTACCTTCTACCCAATTTCTTGAGTATCATAATTGTAATAAGCCATTTAAGCTTTCTATCAGTAATAATCAGAGTCAAGATCTCAATAAACTTGAGCATGACAAGGGGTATATCGCTACAATCTTCTCACTTTTATCATATAATATGATAGCATTCTCAGTTACACCTACTCGTGCTGCTGTTACAGTCTCCGAATATACATCATTATTTGCATAAACACAAATAGTATATGTATTTGATGTATTCTTTGAACTGGTCAATTCTTGCAGACTTTCTTTGGATCGTGTCATTAGTTTACAAGGTTATCAGTGATTATATCATGCTCTTCAAATATCTCATTGATTTTTTCAAGAACTAGTTCCATACCGTCATAAGCTGAGGCTTTTGCAGGAAGTTTAAATTCTATTGCATTTTCACACTGTTTTCTAAGATTGTGCCTTATGTCCCATAATGCCAAAGCCATGTCTAAGGCTTTAACACATCTTATATGAGCCATCCGGTCATCTGATTCATCTAGATTAAATTCAAGAGTTGCTTTCATAGTTTTCTTTATAATAGTGTTCTCCTTCTGATTTAGGCAAATCACCTATCCAAGGTTCATAACAAGCAGCTTGGATTATCTGCTCCTTCTCCATTGCTTTGGCTTGGGCGATAATATCTACCATCCCATCATAACTTACAAGGCAACATACTTTTGTATCTATCTGTTCAATGAGCCATTCAACAGCTGTCTGTTTTTTCATGGTGTGTCGGTTTTATAGGTTTGTAAAAAGTCATTAAAATTTAATTCACTTTTCTTTTCACCATTCTTTCTTCCAGCGTTATATGCTTGATGCAACTGATACTTTTCAAGTGCTTTAGCTTGGTCTATTTGCTTCTGCCATGCTCTTGTATGCTCGCCAAACATTTGTTCGACAAGCCATTCAACAGCTGTTTTATTTTCTGCCATTATTAGTAGTTTTTATGAATTTTGGCGATGTTTATTCAAATGTTTCATTGTAGTAATCTTCGCTTGATTTCTCTGTACCCCTGAAATATTTGCCTATACCTGCATTGTAGCTTTCTCTTATTTCATCTTTATGTTTTTCAATAGCCTCTGCAAGAACTTGTCTATACCTTTCTCTTGCTGGCTCTGTATCAAAAGATATAAGAGCTTGTAATTCCTGTGCTATGTATTCTACTGATGATGTTCTTTTCATGTGTTTTAAATTTAGTAGTCAGGGCAATGCTGCCATTGCATCACGTATGTTCACTACCTCACCAGGTTTCAGTGATTGACTCTATGTCACCTGACTATATTATTACTTCAATATTTTACGCCATTTTTCCTGACTTTCGTATGGATTTTTTACATACTCATCAAGTTGACTCATTGCGTCTTCAATATTTGTAAATGGAATTTTCTTACATCCTACTGATATGACACATCCTCGTGCCATAAATTCAATAGTAATAGGATACTCTTGTAAGAAATACTGATCTGAAGGTCTTTCAATTGCTGTTGGTTGTGGTTGTAATTCTGTAGCCATAGGTTTAATTGTTAGAATGGTAATTCTGGATTAGGATTGTTTTTGGTTTGGAGGTGTAGATATAATTTGTGTCTTTCATTATCCAAGTATTCTTTTGCTGATACATTACTAGCAATAAAATCTTTGGAATTTAACATGTCTAATACTACTTCAAGAGCAAATAGTTTGTACTCTTTTGTTTCAAGTAGATTGTCTAAATACTCTTCATAAGCCATTTGCTCTTCATACTCAGCTTGTGCCTGAGCTTGTGCTGCTAAGCCTGCTTCATATTCAGCTTGAGCATCTAAGTGTGCGTAATACTCTTGGTCATTCATAATTTTTCTATTTCTTGTTTGACTTCTAACCAATATTTTGCGATTGGATAGTCCAACCATGCTACTGATAATATCTCATCTACTGCTATCAATGCACATTGTTTAGCTTCTGTAAATGGACCAGTAATAGAATAATACTTATCAATTAATTCTTTTGCTTTTTCTTGAGGTGTCATTGTATTTTGTATTAAATAAAATAGGGTGCTGTTAACACCCTATTTATCTTGTTGCAATTAGTGGAAGAATCGAACTTCCATCTTCAGGAACTAAAAGTATATCCCTAACTCAAACCTGATATGTTGCCATTACACCAACTAATTCATGCTATTTATACTGTAGCCTTGTTTGCTGTTCTTTGTAAGCTTTTCTAGCTAGATCAGGTCTTGTAGCATCAGATGTATATTCTGAACATGCTGTAAGTAACAGCATAAAGAATATTACTATAAATAGTATAGGGATTAAAACTCTTTGCATGATGTATAAATTACTGCTGCACCAGTTAAAGCTGCTGTGGCTATTACAGTCCAGATTCTTTTAGCTTTAGTCTTTTGCTTTAAATCTTTCTCAAGTTTAATAATCTTATTACCTTGTTCTTCTGCTACACCATTAGACAAGTTAAGATTAATTTTTAAGTTACGCTCTGTAGCTTGTAACTTGTTAATTAAAGTATCTTGTGTGTTTATTAGGTTGCGGTATTTGATTGAGAGATTCCTAAAAGCTTCAAGTTCTTGTTGGCAATAGTCTAAGGCAATAAGATCCTGCACTAAATAAATAGCCACATCTTTTGTAATGCAGATTAGACTATCTGCATCAGCCTTAGTTGGTACTGGTAGAGTCTGTTGTGCTTGGCTTGTATCGCTTTGACAAAAACTCGATAAGTTCATTAGAAGAATGCTTGCTAACAGCAGTAACTTTTTCATGTTTGCGTTTCTTAAGGTTAGAAATTTGGGTTTCATTTTCTTTAATGACAGTGTCTAATTGATGCATAGAATACTGTAATGCTGCAACATCATCTTCCAATGCTTTGTTTACTGCATTTACACTATCCAGCTCAGTCTTTAAGCTGTCAATAGTAGCTTCTTGAGTTTGTACAGTCTTTGTCTGTTTTCTGAACAAATCTCTACGGATGTACAAGCTGAATACTAGGATTGCTAGTATTACAGCTACAATCATTTTTTGATTAATTGTCATGTTCATATGGTTCAAAATCTGGTTCTTCTTCCTCATCTATTACATTAGATAAGTCAATATTATCTACAATTTCATCAATCTGCCATTGTTGTACCCATGTAGGTTGAGTATCATCTTGGCATGTGCCCCAGCTTATAATGCTGGAATTAGTAAATTCAGGAGTCCCTGGGTCTCCATTAGATAATGTGTGTACTTCTTTGTCGTGTACTACTTCTACATCTACCCAGAAGTTTACCTCATCTCCTGTAATAGGATCAGGTAAAATGAATAATTGTGTTACGGTAGTTCTCATGGATTACGTGGTTAAAGATAACAATATTTTGGTAAATAGGGGAGAGATTGGCCGTCTCTCCCCCTTTTTACCCCCTAACAGATTGGCAATCAATCTATTATTTTACTGCAATGTCATTAGCTGCAATAGTCTTAGCTGCTGCAGACAGTGCATTCTCGTGCTGTACGAGCTCATCTTTACGGGTCATATCCATAGTGAACTCAGTCTGACGATAGATAGGAAGTTTCTCTCCGTTACGAGTAACATAGAGAACTTCTCCATCTACACCAGCACGCTTAGGCTGTTGTCCTTCATAGAACGGCATACCTGCACGCTCTGATACGACAATTTGACCAGGGATTTCATAGCCTGTAGTTACATTGTTCTTACGAACAAACATTTGCAGGTCTGCTACTTTACCTTTGATCAAAGCTGATTTGCTACGGGCGTTAAGCCAGCCGCCATTACCAAATGATAATCCATCATTTGCTTCTACACGGATGTAGCCAAAGTCAGGATTGTTGGTAGATACTCCGATGATTTCAGTTGAGCTGTTAGAAGCTGTGGTTACTTTTACTGTTGACATGATTTTTGTTTTTTGAACTGTTAGAATTGTTTGTGAATTGTGAATTGAATTATTGAATTGTGCTTGATCCTAGCATGCCGGGCCCTGCATACTATCGTCTTGCGGTACTATACTAATTAGAGATTTGCAGCACGACAAATACCCATGAGTAATCTATATACTGCACGGTTATTTTCGTACTCTTTCCTTCGCCTTTTTTGAGCCATTTGCATTGCAGCTTCTATATTGTTTAGATACGTTCTTTGTTCTTCTTCTTCTTTATTCTTAAATGCTGCTAACCATTCTTCGCCTGAATAGCCATACCACCTAATTTTAGGATTCTGGCTAATCTTTTTAATAATCTTAGTCTTATAATTTTCGTTAATGCGTGAGATGGAAATATTATTCCACCTCATTAGGATTTGGCTCTCAGTCATGGCTTGGTGTGTTTTAGGTTAATAAAACGTGACTATAAGGGCTTCTTAGGCTCGTAATATGCTTTTGCTAGATCAAACCCTGTTGGTTTAGACCAAGGCATGTCAGGCAAATCATATAATGCATTGTGGTAATCCTCTCTTGTAATAGGTTTCTTGCCTATTACAGGAATCTTGTCGTACTTTCCTTCCACTATATCACCGGCTATTACTGCTGAATTAACTTCTTTTGTCCATATTAGAATATAGACAAAACACAGCATAGATGTTAATAGTGCAAAGAACAATGGAGCAAACCATACGTCAAACAGTATATAGGCTGTAAAATACGAGCCTGATACACATGTAACGAATAAATAAATAGTAAGGAGCTTTTTCATGGATTGATTTAATGCATTGATTTAATGATTTAGTTTAGATACACATGGATGAAGCCCATAGCACTAGTCTCTACGACTTGTGCTACAGGCTTATTGTTACGGTCTCTTGGTGTAGTTTTGATAAACCACATTAGTGCTACAAGGCGTGGATTATGCTTCTTTGTAGATTTCCACTTTGAGTTGTCCATTGTCTATTGACCAAGACTTGATTTTAAATGTCAGAATAGCTGTATCCTGTACTTTTGTAGCTTTCATAGCTACAGTCCTGCCACCACAAGTGTAATACTTGAAGTTACAAGCTGCAGCTGTCCTGCCTAGTACAATAGCTGCACTTTTAATGCCCTTACCAATGGTTCGAGCATTGTTTACACAATCCATAAGAGTTTCTAACTCCTGTGCAGACCATGCATTGCGATTTACTTTCCTAGATTTCTTCATTGTTTTGATTGTTGTTTGTTGAGGTGTTTGACTGTTTTGATTTTTCTATTTGAAATAATACGTGCATGACTATTGTTCCTATTCCAAACAAGGCTAAGAACATCATAAAGGCAAATATGTCGTCATTATCTAATGCGACAAATGCAATAAAGCCCATAAAGGCTGTGACAATTGCTGTAATGTTTACTGGATGCATGATTTGATTGGGTTTGAGTTAGTAATGTGTTATATAATGCACTAAATGCTATATTTATGTGCATTATAGTACTCAGGATGGGAATTGAACCCATACAGCTTTTTAGGCTACAGGATTTTAAGTCCTGCGTGTCTACCAGTTCCACCACCTGAGCAATATATTAGAATGGACAGTTAGGTCCGTCCTTCATTGGCTTAGCATAGAATGCACTTGATTTAGTGTATTTCTTGCCTTGTTTGTACACATGTGTACGTTTACTGCATGAGCACATGAAGAATAATGCTGTGATGAACAGCACACTGATGATTGTTGAGAGATGTTTCATTACGCTTGATCGTTTTTAAGTGATGTATATACTTCGTCTGCTGTGTATCCTGCCATAATAGGTGAAGCAAGGATACTAACTAGTGTAACAAATGGTCCAGAAGTAACTACATCTGTGTAGTTTGCATTAAATACTAGTGTGATTGCAAAGGCAATAAAGAAGTTTACTACTGCCCAACTTGCGATGAATGTTGCAATTGCTGTTAGAGTTTTCATGATGTTTGTATGAGTTTTGAGTTAGAGTCATAATAAATAAGCAGTTTCGTAACACTTGCTCAGGTGTTGATGCCATGCCATCCTGTTATACATGGAGTGTATCCCTCTGCACTCAATTGTAATAGTAAGAGTCTTTCATCTTAGTCTTAGACCAATCCAATAAGCTTCTATGCTATGCTTATCAAAGTGTATTACAATTGCTCACCCTTGGGAAGTAAGTTATGGTGCATTACATGGTTTAAGCCTCACCATAAAGCCTCTATTGTATGAAGTCCAATAGATAAAGTCCTGAGTAATGTAGTAAGTGGCACCCGTGGCAGGTAGGTTTGATCCAATGGTTTCATGTATTAGCATACGTTCTAATACAATCCCTGCTTGTTCTTACTACAATTTTTCACCTTTAACATATGCATGAGGCATAGTGTAAAAGGTTGAAAGATTGGCCATTACATGTGCAATTGAATAGCCTATTTCAGTTCTCCAAGGACTATCTTTGGTCAATTGGATGTGGAAGTAATAGAGTGGGTACATGATGTATGTTGTTTGATTGTTAGAGTCAAAAGAAACCTATTGGTATATCAATAGGATTACAGGACTTTGCTCAGAGTGCCTGTTATACTGTTCACCACTAAGGGTTTATTGTAAATGTGCCCACAATATACTGTGTTGAGATAAACTCAATATGGCTTGTTAAATTAATTATTGTGTTTTACACCTAAAACTTTGATTATTCATCCAATGCCCTCTAAGTGAGTATTCTATGTATGTACATAGTAGGAAACACTCTTATACGAATGTTTTTAATCAAAGAAACTGGTGCCCTCAACATCTTGGGAAGTTATTGAGTTTTTGAGAAAGGTAGTTTCACTTCGCATTATATCTACCCTGAACCCCGCTTCTAGGGTTTATTTGCATTTGTATAATGTCTCATCTCTTGTTCAAATGCTAATACTTTAAGAATATGATAAGTAGAGTTTTGCTATATGTAATAAGTAAAGAATGGGGTGAGTCGTAACTTGTATAAGTTAAAGACCCACCCCTTAAGGGGCAGACATTACTTTTCAATAATGTCCTTCAAACCAGTTTTATCGGTCATCCAAATTACAGGTTCTCCAGTATCCACCTTAGTTTCAGGGTCTACATACGTAGAGGAGTACATGTATAACTCTTCGTCCGACATTTTAGCAATTACATCTGTGGTCAAACCCTTCTTAGTGAATAGTTTAACACCATCATAGATGCACATTGCTCGGTTGTTCTTGGTATTACCCCACTTTAAGGATTTAACACCAATGTTCTCTTTGAAAGTTTTGTAAGTAATCATGATAGGGGATAGCTTTTAGTTCAAAGTCAGGTAGGGGTGTGTTTTGTGGGGTGGATAACCCCCGCATTCCCACAAAAAATAAAAAATTTTTTTGTAACATTTTTGTATGTAAATTTGTTACGAGTCATGCTGCAATTAAACCCTATGATTCCCGTGTATTCCATTGAACATCAGATGGAAGGATATGCTTTTCTTGTAATAGATTACTCCCAAGAGCATGACTTGCTTTTTACTTGTGCGTTAGATAATGGGGAAATCTGGACTATCAGTAATAAGAAGCTTAGGTTTTGCAAGAATCCTAGCCTTGATAGAACAAGCATTTCTAAAAATTCCTAAAAAAGGTAAAAAAAGTCATCAAATTATTTGGATTTTAAAAAGTCCCTATTTATATTTGCCCCGCATGTCATGCAAGAAAGTAGCCCGTAAGCTACTTTTTAATGAAAAAATATAAGACTCGTCTGTCACCCCTACTCCTGCACACTTGGAGTACAAAGGCAGACTCTCTTAGGGGTAGTAAATCTTAGGATATAAGTGAGGAACCCCCAGTGTTAATACGCTTCTTGACTGGGTAAAGGCTAAGGGTTGATAGAGATGCCTCCAGTATAACGGTAAAAGCCAATAGGCTCAGACGACTTGAAGGAAAAACATTGGAATGAGCACGCTAAGGACTGTAGAGATTCTACATTTCCACAGGGCGAAGTGTGCAAAACAGGGTTATACTACTTGGTATTATACTAAACGGTAAAAAATACAGTAGTTTAACTAGAGGCTTGAAGTGTGCAAACTTAATATATTACTCTCAACCCAAGAATTAGCCTGACTCTCAATGAGTTAGGCTTTTTCTTTTGGAATTGTCGTAAATGTATTCTATATTTGAGACGTAATAATTTAAAAATCAAAGAAATGAATGACATTAAATCATGGATCCAGTCCAAAACTATTTGGGCTATCCTTGTAACTGTTACTCCAGTACTTAGCCGTATGATAGGCTTTGACATTGATGCTACTTTGACTGATCTCTTGACTATTGTTGGTGCAGGAGCAGCAATTTACTTCCGGGTTAAGGCTAAGGCTACTCTGGAATAAGGTCTAGGTAAGGCGTGTGGTCAATGACAGGCCACACGCAGTACTATTTATTGGGTACAGGCAGTAATAAATGAAAGATTTGACTGATGATTACCATAAAGACTCCAAGGAATAAGTTCTTTGTTACTTATCTGAATTGGCTGAATCCAGTTCTGCATTTAAGTAAGGGAGAAATTGATATTCTGGCTGCTCTTTTGACCTTACATTATAATCATAGGCACTATCCTAAGAATGTGCTGGAAAATCTATTGATTAAACCGGACACTCTTGAGGCTATCCGTAAGAAGATGAAGATCAATGCTAGGTTATTTAATAAGCTGGTCAAAGGGTTGGAAGATAAGGGGCTTATAAACCCGGATGGGTTGAATCCCAAGCTTACTAATTATCCTAAGGATAATAAATTCAAGCTGTTCATATCATTTGAATTTGAATAATGAAGCTTGAGTTGAAAGATATATACAGTCAGGTATCCCATAAGACGGGAGTAAGTAAGAAGGATGTAGAGCTGGCATTCAGGTCTATGTTTGAATTAGTGGTTACTACAATGAGGGCTCAGAAAGGTGAGAATATCTTATTGCCTAAAATGGGTAAATTTGTAGTTACTACAAGGAAAATGAAATTCTTGAATCATGAAAAATATATGGAACAACTTTCCAGATATAGTGGAGGGTTGGAGCAACTTGGTAATCAGGAATCCCGAAGTGGAGGAGATAGCCCTAAACCGTCTGATGACTTGCAAGGATTGTGAAGCTAATAATTCTAGACCTGAAGTAAACTTGTTTTCAAAATGCAAAGATTGTGGATGTGTCTTAGAAGCTAAAGCTAGATCTTTAAAATCTAAATGCCCAAGAAGTAAATGGCAGTAATAAAGCTAGGCGGTGGTACAATTCAAGTAAGGTATGTTACACATCTTACTACTGAGGATAATAAGGTTATCCGTAAGAATGTGAAGGGTATTGCCGTACTGCATCTTTCTGATATTAAGGTAGTTGACAACTATTTTAATCCTAAGGGAGACCTTGATATGGAAAAATGTCGTATTTTTCACGAAGATATTGGATGGATGGTTTTGCAGGAAACTTATAATGAAATGGTACATCTGAAAATGGATGGTACTATGAGAGTTACAGGATTCCAGCAGAAATACCCAGGAAGATACAAGCAACCAAAACAAACTAAAACTAAAATAAATGGAAAACCCAAACCAACTAAAAGAAACAGCAGAAATTCACGAAAAAATGCGTAAGCATTTTACTCCTTTAAATGATTACATTTTGATTGAGTATGTAGAGAATCTTAAGACTTCAGGCGGTATTTATTTACCTGTAAATTCTGAGGAGACTAAGTCTATTGCTCATCCTGTTGTAGCCATCTCAGAAGGATGTAAGGTAAAGCCCGGCGATTGGGTAGCTCTGCGTGCAATGAACCTTGATATTTTTAAAATGTATGGTCGCAAGTTTGCTATTATCAAAGACTTTGATATTATGATGACTGTAGACATGGGCTACATTAAAGAAGAGTCTGAATATAAGCAGGCTATCAAGGATAGTGTTAAACATCTTGTAAACTAATTTTATCTAAATGAAAATTCCCACTCCCCCTAAAATGTCAATGACTAAAGCTGGTAAAGAAGGTGAGTTTATTTCTTACTTATTGGGCTGCTCAATGCAAGTCCATGTATACCATTTGTGTACAAAAGGTGCGGGTGCTTATGCTATGCATATGGCACTTGGTGGTCTTTATGATGCTTTGCCTGATATGGTTGATGGCCTTGCTGAGTCTATCCAAGGAAAGTACGGCATTCTTAAATATGATTACTCACATTCTGTAGACAGTAATGTAGGTAATGCTCTTACATACGTAAAGAAATGTCTGAGTTACGTAGAGACTGAGCGCAAGTCTATTTGTTCTGAGACTTATGTCCAGAATCAAATTGATGAAATTGTAGCTTTGTTCTACACTACTATTTATAAACTAGAAAACCTCCAATGAAAAAAAGGTTTACCCTATATTATTACCAAAGCATAACTACAGGCTTGTGGTACTGGCGAATGATAGGCCCGGGTAAAAAGATGATTTTTGACGGGGCTATAGGCTATGATAGTAAGACTAAATTACTCATGGCAGTCAAGCGTATGAAAGCTCTTAACTTTGATTATATCATTGTAAGGACAGATGGCCTTGACGAGCCTAAAGAAGATTTGATTCTTAGATGAAGACAATAGAATCTTGGGATACCCTAGCTAATTTTTGGGAAATTAATCCTCAGCTAAAAGTACCTGCAGTTTTTAATAAGCTGTACGTAGAGGATAAATCAAAGGACAAGGCCCACTCAAGCAAATTGATGTGGGCCGTAGCTTATTATGCAGACTTTGACTCTAAGTATCGTGCCTTATCTGATGGTGAAAGGCAGAAGCTGATAGCTGAGGATATTCTCAAAGACCCGGAGTTTAACTGGGAGCAGGTTAATTCGTACATCAAGGCTTGGGATATGTTCAAGTCTGTACCCATGAAGCAAATGACTGAGTGGGAAAGGCTTATGAACGAGAAGACTGAGTACATGAAGACTCTCAAGTATTCTGCTGAGACTGCAGATGAGATTGAAAAGAGGCTTTTGTCTAACTCTAAGCTGTATGCTGAGTACGAAGAGATCATGTCTAGGTTAGTACAAGACGGAGAAGGTGGTACTATGCTAGGTGGAGCTATGGAAAGTCTTACAGAAAAAGGTGAAATTTAATACACATCATCATGTGGGATAACAGAAAAGCTTTTACATTAAAAGAGGTGCCTAAACTGCACCCCATGAGTCAAAGCTATCTGGACTTCTGGCGTGGTGAAAAGAAAAAGGTAATTGAAGGTGCATGGATTGATGGAGTCTGGTGTCCTCCACAGCTTTACCACTACATAAACTATGCTACCATAGTTCTTGGAGATAAGAAGAGTCGTAAGAAGGCTAGGCCTTGGGATTTGGATTATGTCTGGGACTTGGCTTACTACTGGATTGAGGCTAGAGGCTTGTCTGGTTTTGAGAAAGTAGGAGATGTAGATGATATTAGGTCTTTCTTAAGGCAAAGGCAGAAAGAAGATTTAGGCAAACCACTGTATAACCACGAAGCTAAGAATTTACTTATCCTAGGTCCCCGTGGTTGGGGTAAATCTTATTGGGGAGCTAATGTAGCTGCACATGAGTACCTTACTGATGGGCAGAAAGAATACATTCCTGGAGAAGTACCTAAAGAAACTGCAGAGATTCTATTGTCTGCGTATAACTCGCCTTATGTTAATGACCTTATTACAAAGATTCAAGACGTTCTTAACAATTATCCCGGTGGTATGGAAGTCAATGGTATATACTATCCAGCACCATTCTATAAGACTTTGGCAGGAACATGGGCCATTGGTAAAAGGGCGGAGAATTATTACAAGAAAAAGGTAGGTGGTAAGTGGCAGATGACAGGTACCCGAAGTTGCTTCAAACCTAGGGTTTATAAGGATAAGCCACTTGCAGGTGTGGGTGGTCGTAACACAGTTAAAATAGGAGAAGAAATTGGTCTTTGGGAAAATCTTATTGAGTCACACTTTGCTGACGAAAATACTCAACGCCTTAATAATTATAAATTTGGTTCCACTCTGTATATTGGTACTGGTGGTGACATGGTTGGTGGTGGCACCTTGGCAGCTCAAAAAATGTTCTACGACCCAGAGGCGTATGATTGTCTGGTATTTGAGGATATTTATGAGAACCGAGGAAAAATAGGTCTGTTCTTTCCTGCTACTTATACTAAGATTAACTACAAAGATGAGTTTGGTAATACGAACTTTTCTTTGGCTAAAGCTGGAGAAGAAGAACAGCGGGAAAAAAAGAAGCTTGCAAAGGATGCTGCTGCATATGATGAATATGTAGTGTATAATCCGATTGTACCTAGCGAGGTATTCTTATCTAAGACTAATAATATCTTTCCTCTTAAGGATTTGCAGTATACTCTTGCTCATATTGAGAGTACTAAACTTGCAGATGCTGACTGGATTGGAGATATAGTTATTACTCCTGAGGGAGATGTGGAATGGAGGAACAATGCTAAAAACAGGCCTATATATGATTTCCCACTTAAAGCAGAAGCTAACACAGAAGGTTCAATTGTTCTATATGAACATCCAATTACTTCTGATGAAGGCTTTATACCTTGGGGACGCTACCTCGCAGGTATTGACCCTTATGATCATGATAAGTCTAATTCTGGGTCTTTGGGCTCTATCATCATTTTAGATAATTTAACTAATAGGATTGTAGCAGAGTATAGTGGAAGGCCAGAAACGGCCAATGATTTTTATGAGAATTGTAGAAGATTACTTGTATATTATAATGCTTTGGCCTTGTATGAGAACGAGAAGAAAGGTGTGTTTACCTACTTTGAGTCTTGTGGAGCCTTGCATTTACTTGCTAAGCAGCCTAAGTTAGTTAAGGACGTAGTAGCCAATAGTACTGTAGACAGAGGCTACGGTATGCACATGCCTTTAGAAATTAAAAGGTATGGTGAAGGCTTAATAAATACTTGGCTACGTAGAACTTATGAGGGGGATGTTAAAGTCGCCCATAAGATAAGGTGCGTACCTCTGATTAAAGAGCTTATACTTTACAATCCTGATGGTAACTTTGACCGTGTTATGGCTTTAATGCTGGCACTTTACCAGAAAGAAGAGATGCGTAAGTATGAAGTTCAAGTGGAAGAGAAGGTTAAAACTTTCTTTGACCATGAGTTTTTTCAACAAGGGTTCGTCAAAAAGGGTCAATTTGCTATAGGCAAGTCTCAATTTTTGATGTAATCTATTGGTTAATCAACAGTTATATCGGTATTTTTGTAAATTGGGTTAATTAGATCTTCATGGAAGTTGTATATCAAGACAGGGTAATATTACCTAGACAAAAAGTTCTACGGGCGGTTAAAGAAACGCTTGAGTGGAAACATAAGTGTGTAGATGCAATCATTGCTTCTACCAAGGGTAAGGATTCCCAAAGGCGTAGGTCAGTTACAGAAAGAAAAAGGAACTACGATCTTATAAATAATAAGATTGATATTACTCATTTTGAGCATATCACCAACCCTTTTAATCTTGGTAAAAACCAGCCTAATAAATTTCAGTTACCTGCTACTCTCCAACCTTACGATATTTTATACCCAATCTTCAATGTCCTCTTTGGAGAAGAACATAAGAGGTTTTTTAATCCTATTGTACGGGTAACTAATGAGACAGCAATCACTGAAAAAGAGGAACGAACTAAAGAAACTATTGTCCAGGCGTTGTTCCAATACCTCATGCAAGGGGTGGAGGAAGATCCTAATAATCCCCAACCCCCTCCTGAAGAAGTTCTTAAAGCTGCACAAATGTCTGCAAAAGACATGCGTGAAGTTACGGCTGAGAAATTTCTTACTTACTACAAGAAAAAGTTCCGACTAAAAGATGTTTTTGCCGCAGGCTGGAAAGACTGGCTGATTGCAGGCGAGGAATTTTACAGGGTTGAAGAAGTAGCAGGCGAAGTGTCTGTGAAGCGGGTTAACCCCTTGCAGCTTTTCTTTAAGATTGGTGAAAATGATGATTCTATTGAGAACTGTGACCAGATTCTTGAAGAGAATTACATGACAGTCAATCAAATCATAGATGAATTCTATGAAGTGTTGACTCCTGACCAGATTGATGAACTTGAGAACTACTATCCTAGTGGTATTCCGGGTAATCAGGTAATCAACCCTCTTACAATTAAAGAGGTTGAGACTATTTACCATTTCCAGAACCAAGAAAGCTTTATTGATAGGATTCCTGTGTACAGGGTACGTTGGAAATCTTTTAGAAAGGTTGGTACATTCTATTATATTGACCCTCAAACAGGCGAAGAACAAAGCTTTACTGTTGATGAGTCTTGGGAATGGGACAAAAAAGACCCGCAACAAAGGGTAGAATGGTATTGGGTTTCTGAATATTGGGAAGGTGTACGTCTTGGAGCTGATATGTACATTGAGCCTATGATAAGAAGGCGGCCTCAGCAATTTAGGTCAATGGATAACCTGTCTAAATGTAAGTCAGGTTACTTTGGCCGTATGTGCTCTGCTACTAATACACAAAGTACTAGTTTGATGGACCGTCTAGTACCTTGGGTATACCTGTATTTTATCATTTGGTATGATACAGAGTTAGCCTTGGCTACTAATATTGGTAAGATTGCCCTTGTGGATGTTTCCATGATACCTGATGGTTGGGAAATTGACAAGTGGATGTATTACGCCCGTGCAATGCGTATTGGCTTTGTTAATTCCTTGAATGAGGGTAACAAACGCATGGGTATTAACCAGAATATGTCTACCCAGAACAAGGAACTTAACCTTGAGATGGGAAATTATATCCAGTTTAATATTACACTTCTACAAGAAATTGAGCGAAAAATCCAAAACACGGCAGGTGTACCTCCACAGCGTCTTGGAGCTATCTCTAATCAGGAGCTCGTGGGAAATGTTGAGAGAAGTATTACACAATCTAGTCTCGTAACAGAAGATCTGTTCAGGATGCACACTTTGACTAAGCTTGACGTATGTGAAGCTATGCTTGAAGTGGCTAAAGACGTATATAAAGATAATAGTAAAGTCCTTCAGTATGTAACTGATGATTTACAGACTGTACTATTCCAATTGGATGGTATGGAATTTAACAATGCAGACTATGGAGTCTTTGTTACAGATGAGAACAAGGATATGGAAGTATTCCAGGCTATGAAAGAACATATGAAGTTTGCTCTTCAGAATGACCAGATGGCTTTCCATCAGATTGCAGACATCTATACTACTGAGTCAGTTGCTGAGATTCGTGCTACTCTGTCTAAGTACTATGAAGACAAGCAGCAACAGATGGCTCAACAGCAGCAACAAGCTACTCAGATTGAGCAGCAAAAGATTGCAGCTGAACAACAGATGCATCAGGAAGATATGCAGCTTAAGCAGTACATTGCTGATACTACTAATGATACTAAGATTCAAGTTGCACAGATTGCTACGTACAATAGGCAGATGGACTTGGATGTAGATGATAACCTTATCCCTGATCCTCTTGAGATTGGAGCGCAGGCTTTGAAAGAAAGAGAGTTGGCTTCTAAGGAGTTCATTGAAAAGATGAAATTCCAAGCTGACAAGGTCACTAAAGCTAAAGAACTTAATATTAAAGAAAAAGAAATAGCGTCTAAAGAAAAAATTGAAAAGATGAAAGCTGATACTGCACTTAAAGTAGCTAAGGCTAATAAAAATAAGTATGATAAGTAATGGACAAGTTTACTAAAACTAACGCTGAGAAATATATTAGAACCTCTTCGGATGCTCAGGTAGCTCAATTAGGGCATTTAAACTACCTTGTATCCTCTATACAATCTGGTAGTTTACAGACTATAAGTTCTACTACTTTACAAAGTATACGTGGTACAATTGATCCTAGTACAATAGCAACAATTTTAAATGCTGGTGGAGGTATTGGATCTAATATTTTTAATGTACCTGTTACTTCTGTAATTCAAGGACAATATGATTTATTTAGTCATGCCGTAATTAAAATTACTACAGGACCTGCATCTACGGGGTTTAATATATTTTTTGGTACTGCTAGTTTGTTTGGGGATGGACTTTATTTTAATTTTGTAAATATTACGGGAGGAAGCGATGAAGCTAAACAAGGTGTATATCTTATTCCAAATAATACTGGACACCAGATAAACAATTTTCAAATAAACCCTTTTACTCCTTCTCCTATAGCTATTACATTTACTACTGGCCTTTTACCTCATGTTCCATTAACAAGTCCCTTAGAGTATGAAGTATTTTATTATAGAGTTACAATTTAATTAATATAAACTATGGCTACACAATCAGTAAAAACTAGAGTATGGAATGATATTGAGCTTACTCGCCATACTCGTCCTTATAGACTTGCAGTAATAGAACTTGTTTTTATTCCATCACCCCTTACTCCTACATTTCGTGTAGTCTTTAGTGAGTTTGGAAATAATATAGTAAGTAACCCAATTAAACTAGGAGCAGCAGGTACTTATACTTTAGATGTAGCACCTTCAGCTTTTTCTAACTTACAAAATGTTGTTACAGCTTCTACTATTACATATAATGGTACTACTGTAACTGGAAATTATACTGATATGTATGTTAGTAGCTACTTTAATAGTACTAACTACAATCAAATAAGAATAATTACATCTGATGTAGCTAATAACGCTTTAAATTTTGTGGGCAAGATATTTATCAGTATAAAAGAATACTATGGATAAAAGAGAAAATCTTAGAAACCCGGATCTTTTACCTTTTGATTATGTATCAGTATTAATTGAATGGCAAAGCAACCCTTCTTTAGTATTTAGAGTAGTTAAAGTACTTAAGAGTAGTATTCCTTTTAACGCAGAAATGCTTTCTATAGCAGGAAGTAATGGAAATAATACAGTAAATTTTACTTTCCAATCTCCCTTTGATGTACTTACTAGCCCTTGGCAATTTGAATTAGAAGCTTCTTTTACAGCAGCTGCTGGTAGATATAGGCCTACAGCAGTATACAATGCTTCTAATAATTTAGTAGTAGTTAAGTTTCCAATACTTACAAATGTTGTACCTTCTGGATCTTTTGTAGTATTTACAGCTAAAAGGTATAGGCCTACTACACAATATCTAGCTCAATTAGCTGCTGCATCTGCTAGTTCTGTAACTATAGCATCAGCAGCAGGAGCACCTACTGAAATATCTAATATTGTACCTACAGACACTACTGTATCTAGTTTATCAACTTTCGGAATACGGTTGACAGCACCATCTAACTTTGTAATTACTGGTATTCAAAGATATAGTAATCCTTATGGAGTTGTTTCTGATAATAGTATGGTTTCCTGGAATATTAAAATAGTAAAATTTAATGCAGCGTTACCTACTACAAATGCTTCAACTTTGTTTGAGCAGTATAATATTCCTTATGCTACTAATACTTTAAATAGTTTAAACATAATAATTAATAGTGCTGATACTATAGGAGTTCTTGTTAACTATAAAGACAGTGGGAATAATATTTTGTATTACGGTAATCCTTTTTCTAATGGTCCTTATAATGTTATAATAAATGGAAGTTCAGTAGCAGTTAATGGTTTACAATATTCTAGCACTATTACTACTACTGGTGGTAATTTTTCTGCTACAAATTCTTTATTCGCAGCTTCTATAAAACTTTTTTATGGTGGTACTTCCAGTTGGTCTAATATCATATACTAATCATGGCATTTTATCCTTATACATATTCTCAGCTTAAAGTTCCTGCAGGAACTAGACAGATATTAGTACTTATTGAAAATAAAGATTTTCAAGCAGCAGCTGAAATGTACTATAAAGTGACTAGTACTTTACCTAGTATTGATAAAACAGTTGACCCTACTACTGTAGGGTATACAGCTATATCTACTAATAATTTAATTAGTGTTACAGACAATCAGTATGTAACATTTAGTGCTGCAGGTAAAAATACTGTACCTATCAAAACTGCAGTAACTGTAGTATCTATGCCTGATTTTACTACTATAGGTTCATTTACTTTAAGTATACAGACAGTAGCTGGAGGTGCAACACCTGATCCTATCAATCTTTGTGGTATATCTGGAGATGTGTTAGGATCTACATTTGAATATGCTGAAGCTCGAATAACTGGAATTACTGTCCCTATAACATTAAAACTTGAATATTCTGGTACTTTTACTGAAGGACAAGTTTACTATTATACAGACACAAATCCTGGACCTGGTAATTGTACTAGTGATTCTTTTTCTCCAGCATTTTATAGTATGGTTCCAATATTTCCAGACAATACATTTATTGTAAATAATAACGATTATGTATATTTTGGAGTAGAACCTACTGGGCTAACTCTTGGTAGTGTAACTCTTACTCTTAGAAATCTTACAGGTGGTAATACAATTCTTGATACATTCATAGCTCAGATAAAATAGTAAATGGCCGATAATATTTCATATATACATAATAACAAGCTTGGTAAGTATCTACGCAGGTATGTAGATGCTCGTGGCAATGTGTATATAGGCCAAAGAGATGGACGTTTAAAGAAAGAAGAAGCAGCTGTAGTCTCTACTACTGCTACGACTAACTTGGACACTACACTCAGTTGGGGAAATATTACAGGAGACATTACAAATCAAGGAGATCTTGTAACCTACATTAATAATATTGTAGGTGCTATGACTCTTGATGGGTTAGCTGATGTAGTGATTAGCGCACCATTAGCTATAGGAGATGTATTAGCTTATAATGGAACGAATTGGGTAAACACTCCAGGAGGAGGAGGCGGTGGTGGTGTAACTAGTTTCTCAACAGGTACTACAGGTCTTACTCCAGTTGGTCCTATTGTCGCAGGTGCTGTAACTTTAGGAGGTACATTAGTTGCAGCAAATGGAGGTACGGGTCATAATACTTATGTATTAGGAGAAACTCTTTATGCATCTGGTCCTACTACTTTATCAAAACTTGCAGGAAATACTACTATTGCTAAACAGTTTTTAAGTCAAACTGGTACAGGTGTAGTATCTGCAGCTCCAGTTTGGAGCGCTATTACAGCAAGTGATATAGGAGGAGGCCAAGCTTTAACTAAAGTTGATGATACAAATGTGACTTTAACTTTAGGCGGTACTCCTGCTTTAGCTTTACTTGCTTCAGTAAGTTTAACTTTAGGTTGGACTGGTACATTAGCTGTAAGTAGAGGTGGAACTGGATTAAGTTCTCTTGGATCATCTTTACAATACTTAAGAGTAAATTTTGCTGGAACAGCGTTAGAATATGCTACACTTCCAACAATTCCACCTGCAACTACTGTTACAGGTAGGACACGTGATATAAATGTTGTAACTTCGGGGTCTAACTATGAAGTTCAAAACGCAGTAATGCCATTCTTATTAATGGGTTGTTAATATGCCAACTACGTATAAAATATTAGGCCAAACTAATGCAGCAACTTCTGGTGTACAACTTTCTTTGTACCTTGTACCTGCTGGTGTAAATACAATAGTAAGTTCTATTATAGTATGTAATAGAGCTAGTCAATTTGCTAATTTTTATGTCCAAGTAGTAAAAGCACCATCTGGTACATGGGCTGATGCTGATACATATATTTACTATAATACTCCTTTGGAAATTTCTGATACATTTATAGCTACTATTGGTCTTACATTACAGCCTGGAGATGAAGTTGTAGTGTCGGGAATTAGTGCTGCTTCATTAGATTTAACTTTTAATTTGTATGGTTCAGAATTAACATAATGGCACAGGGATATACAGGATATAATATTATAGATAGCCGATTTTCTATAAAAGACGGGCCTAATCTTGATTCGTTTAGTCGTCTTAGGGTAAGTAATCCATTGACTGTATTCAGCAATCAGTTTACTTATGATAAAGCTCCGTATATATTTGAAGAAGTAACAAATAATCTTGTTCAGACTAATGCAGATTATGACAGTACTAATAATTTAGTCTCGCTAAAAATTGCAGGTGTAACTCCTGCTGGAGATTATATTTATATGCAAAGCTATGAGCATATACCTTATCAACCAGGTAGGTCTCAGCTTGTATTCATAACTTTTAATTTTTTTCCTACTGCATCTGCTGGTATTGGTGGTGCAGAACCTATGGTTGGATTATCTGACGGGAATGATGGAGTTGAATTATATTGGGATGCTGCAGCTAATGCAGCAACATTTACAATAAAGTCTACAACAGGAGCTGGGCCTCAAATAATAGATCAAAACAATTGGAATCTTGATAGATTAGATGGAACTGGCCTAAGTGGAATAAATATTGATTGGACAAAAACTCAAATACTTGTTATTGACTTTCAAGCTTTATACGTAGGAAGAGTAAGAGTTGGGTTTGATATAAATGGAGAAATAATTTATGCACATGAATTTTTGCATGCTAATTATTTTAACTTTCCATATTTTGCTACGGCTAATTTACCAATTAGGGCTGGAATAGTAAGTGTAGGAACAGCACTTGCTACAGAAATGTACTTTATATGCTGCTCTGTAGCGAGTGAAGGTGGTACAGAAGATTATCAAAGAGTTGGCTATAACTTTGTCTATACAAACAATAAAACAAACTTACCCGGAACATCTACATATATCTGCTCGCTAAGTCCTGCACTTACTTTTGGTCCTGGAGGAACTATTAATAGAACTAAGTTTCTTATAGACAGCATTGAGTTTTTAAATGTAGGAACTAAAGCTTTTAAATGGTCTCTTGGAATAGGTTCTACACTTACAACTCCGACATATACAACTATAAATGCAGCAAGTGCTATACAGGCAGATACTACTGCTGCTGCTGCAACAGCATTGGGCCTTGTAATTGACTCAGGATATGTTGCTAGTGGTACAGGAGCTGCTAATAGATTATCAATAGATTCTATCAGCAGTAGATACCCAATAACTTTAGATGCTGCTGGAGCTAAAAGGCCAAATGGCACCTTATCTTTGTTTGCTGAAAACATTGGAGGGTTAACAGATTTTTATTATGTAATTAAATGGAAGGAGATTAGATAATGTCACAAGGATATACAAAAGGAATACCTATTAGTACAGACCCAACTATGTCTCTTGGCAGCAATCTTGTTGTGCCAAGTCAAGCTGCGGTCATAGCTTATGTAAATAGTCTAATTAATAGTGGTAGTGTAAATAGTGTAAATGCCGCAGCACCTGTAGTTAGTAGTGGTGGTATTAACCCTACTATTAGTATGCCACAGGCAAGTGCTACGCAAGATGGTTATCTTTCAGCAGCAGATTATGCGGCATTTAGTACAGGTGGAGGTGGAGTGACTAAAGGATTTGTAATAGCAATGGCAGCAGCTTTATAACATGGCAACTAAAGGAGTAGTACCAGCTAATTTATATCAGTTTAACGCTGCTTCAGGGACTATTATATTTAGTCCTGAGTATGCTGGTATGGCCATAAGTGATATAATGTATATCACAAATGTGCTTAGTGGAGTTGCTACAGTTATATATGATTTTAGTGATCCGCTCAAAGGAGGGACATTTAATTCAGCAACTCTTACTTTAGATTTAGCGTTTAGTACTGTAGGTATGAATGACAATGATCCATTGCAGATCATTGTAGGTTATACTCCACAAGGACAACAAGACCTTGCTCAAGAGCAAGTAGATCATTTAGCGTATGTAAATGACAATTTACAGTCAATAGTAGAAAGTCTTGACCTCATTGCATTGGCAATGGATGAAAGTAATAAAGCTCCATTGAGTGTAAGAGAAATAAGCAATGAACGTAGAGATGTTCTTAATTCACCTATTCCTAGTGATGCTCCTGAAACTTACTCTAAAATATTAACAAATGTAAATGAAGCACTTGTAATAGATACATCAGGATATAATTCTATTTATATAATTATACCTACTAGTCCAGGAAGTGTAAATTTAACTTTTCAATTTCAGATTAGTAATGATGGAGCTCTCTGGTTACAAAATTTACCATTTATAAACGTAGGTACTTCTACTACAACAACTGCTACTCCTGGCACATTAGTTTCTTTTACTGTTGCTACTACAGGTTACTATATTGCTCCAGCTACTGCTAAATTTTTTAGAGTTATATTAACAGCTAGAACAGCTGGTTCAATTACACCTCAAGTCGTATTAAGACAGAATAATATACCTACAGGTCCATATACCCAAATACCTGTAAATGCTAATATTGGTTTTATCGCAGGTAATACTCCTCAAGTTATAGCTGCTACAAATACAAGTGCTACAGTTGGTACTAGCAGTAATTCTGGCTTTCCCATTGGAGGTATATATCAACCGACAAGTAACCCACCAAACGCTGCATCTACATTATCTACTACTGTACCTTTTCCATTAGGTATAGCTGGTAGAGAGCAGCCTTATGTAGGAGCTTTGGGAGGTATATTTAGGTATCTTACAGTAGATGGCGGAGGTAGATCTATATTAGGAGGTGATACACCTGATACAGAAACCAGAACTCAAAGTAAGAGAGCTGATGGTAGTATATCTGGTATTCCTCCAAGAGGAGTAGGAGCTAGACCAAATAACATGTATGGCTCTCAATCTTTGCTTATAGAAGATATAAGTCAATCAGAAGGAGATACTACTCCAACTCTGTTACAGCAGATATTAGTTGAGCTAAAAATGCTCAATCAACAAATAAATGAACTTCCTCTTACTCTAAACCTCGGCATTAAGATGCAGAATGAGGTTTCAGATTACAGAACAGAAGAATATAATAATCATGTAAATAATCAATAAACTTAAAAACAATGTTAATTCAAGGACAAGTTGGACCTGTAGCGTCCACAACATCTCTCGCAGCTGGAGTTCAAGCAACTGCACGTATGGATAACCTGGGTGGCTTAGCTGCTTCTCAGTTGTTACCAAGATACTATGAGACTACATATCGTAGATCTATGTACACAGTAGCAACATTAGGAAATACTCCAGTTGCAACAACTTCACAACTTACAACAGGATACACTGGATTGTGTATTGCTAATCCTACTACTTCTACTGTCAATGTTGTATTGACAAAATGTGGGTATGCTTCAATTGTACAACAAACAAGTGCACTTGCTATTGGTCTTATGACAGGTATAGGTGCATCTATTACAGGTGTAGTTACTCCACGTAACAGATTTGTAGGAGGCGTAGGTTCACAATGTCTCGCATCTACATCTCTTACTTTACCTGGTACTCCTGTTCTTGAAACAATACTTGGTACTATTCAAACTGGTGCTTTAACACAAGGAGCTGTTCAACCAATGACAAATGTTGATTTAGAAGGTTCATTGATTCTTCCGCCAGGAGCATTTGTTGCATTTTATACATCAGCAGCTTCAGCAGCAACTTCATTACACCTTTCATTTCAGTGGGTTGAAGTTCCTCTTTAATAGTTAATTCAGTGGGGGTGTAAAAGCCCCCACTTTAATATTTCAACTATGGCACTTATTGTTATTGCTTACTCTATTACTACTATTGATGGACAACCTGTACGCATCTATGATGATAGTACAGAAAAATATTTTGAGGATTCAGAAGATTTAAATACTAAAGATTATATTTCATACCTAATTAATAAAGGGCATTCTCTTGAAATTAGTAATATAAAAATATATGCACCAAGAGAATATGATGTAGAGGCTTTGGTAAGGGCAGATGCTCTTGCTAAACTGACAGAACAAGAAAAAGAAGTTCTTGGTATAAACACATAAATTTATAAACACATGAAAAACACACTAATTACTTTTATCTGTTTACTTATTTTCACAGCTTGTTCTAAAGACAGCCCTACTGTTCAAGAAGTCACACTGTCTGCAGATAAGAAGACTACTACAACTCCTACTTACACAGTTGTAAATGTAGCTCCTACTAATTGGAATATAACTTCTGACACATCTATTTGCGGCACGCTTATTATGAGGTGGACAAATCAGAATAGGCCTACAGGTTCTAGTAATTACTATTTTACTGTAAGTCCGGTTACTCCTAATTGTGCGGGTGGGTTAAATACTACTACAAATATCCTTTACTACACTTATGGTTGGGGATGTACATTTTGGCCTGGTAATACTTATTCTGTAGTAATCAGATATAATTGGCGAGATGATGTAAATAAGAAAATATTTATTTATAGCTCTAATCCTGTCAGTGTAACTGCAGGACGTGGAACTTGGGATTGTAATTAATTTTAATGTAAATCACTATGAAAAACACACTTTTACTTTTATTTGCTTTGCTTGCATTTTCTTGTGAGCAAGAAACTCCTAAAGCTACTCCTCCTGTTACTGAAGAAGTAGTAATGAAGAAACGTAATAACAATGGTAATGGTAATAACCCTACCCCTACTCCAATTACTTTACGGGATACTATTATTAAGGTATCTAGTACTTGGGGTCTTAGCTATGATACTAGCATTTGTGGGTATCTTATCTTTCGGTGGAGTCCTGTAAAACCTTTATCTACAGATTCTACCAAAGTAAGTAACTATGGTCTATACATTGGACCTGACCCCTATGCTTCAGGCTATTGCTCAGGTTACCTTAATACTAGCAGTACAACCTTGTACTATTTGTATGGTGCAGGATGTGCTTTACGTGCTGACAGTACTTATAGAATTGGTCTAGGCTACAGCATTGTAAACTACAAAAATCTTACTAATACTCTTTATCTGGCAGACTCCATTACAGTACGTACTGGTCGTGGAATCTGGCAATGTCCTACTAATTAAAATGGCTAAACCTAAGAAATCAGAAGGCACAGGCTTCATTAAAAAACCTAAAAAGAAGAGGCCTGGTGTTCATAGTAAAAAGAAATCTAGCAAACTTAAGTCCTCTAAAAACTACCTAAAACGGTATAATAGACAGGGGTAAAAGTAAAAATGCTATAGAGCAGATATAAAATTTTAGTCAACCTATTGTTTAATAGCAATTTGTGAGACATTTTTGTATATTGTTCTGTGAAGTAGTAACTGTGTAAAAGAAAAACAATATGAACCTAGAGGAAACAAAACTTGATTTGTCTGTCCTAGACAAGATCAGCATTCCTGAAGTAGAAGATTTGACTCACTTTGAAACTAAAGTAGAGTCAGAAAAGAAAGAAGAGCTTGAAGAAGCTGCTTTAGATGAGGTAGATTCACTTGATGAATTTGATTCTACCTCTGCAAATGATGAACCTGCTGAAGGTGAAGACTTAAGTAGTTCATCTAGTTCTGAAAATAATGAGTCTGGAGATGCAGATTCTCTTCGTGAAATTGCTAAATGGGCACACGAGTTGGGAATCTTTGATTATGACGAATCAAAGTTTGAATCTTCAGAGGACTACTTTAAAGAACAGTTCTTTGAAAAAGTAAAAAAAGAAGCTATTGAAGCTTTGCCTGACGAGATTAAATACCTTGCAGATGGCTACATGAAAGGTGTTCCTTTGAGCGACCTTCTTAATTCTAAAGCCCGTGAAGAATCTTACGAGAGTCTTACGGAAGAAGCTTTAAAAGAAGATGAGTCTTTACAGGAAGAGCTTGTAGGCCAGTGGCTTTCTTTGCAAGACCATGATGCTGACGAGATTAAGGATAAGCTTGAGTCTTATAAAGACGGCTTGCTCCTTGAGAAAGAAGCTAAGATTGCCCTTAAGAAACTTAAGAAGTATGAGCACTCTTACCAGCAGCAACTTGCAGTAGAAGCACAGCAAAGACAAGCAGTTGCACAAAGACAATATGAGGAACAAATGAATCAGCTTAAAAAAGACATTGAGTCTGCTGAAAGTTTTATCCCGGGTGTCCAATTGCAGAAGTCTGATAAAGAGCGTCTTTTCGCAGCTATTACTCGTCGTGATAGGGAAGGTAAAACTGAACTTGAGCGTAAGATGAGTAGCAAAGAAATGCAGCTTGCAGTAGCTCAGTTCGTACTTCAGCTTGAAGGTAAGGTAGATGCGGTAGAACGCAAAGCCTACACTAAAGCTGCACAAAAGACTAAGGCTGCTGTAAATAGCTATCCTGACCCAAGTAACAAGAATAAAAAGATTGACATTAGCGTGGTGCGTAAAGCTATTGATCAGTCGAAAAAACAATACAAATTTTAAACATTTATAATTAAACTTTAATTAAATGAGCGCAACACAAAAACTCAATTCTTTGCAGGTAAGTTATGCCAAATCGTGGGCAGGACTTACCACTGAGAACCACCTATACGCCATCTATCAAAATGACGTACAGCTGGCTTCTGACATTGTAACGGAGGTATTCAACCGTATGGGATATATCGGTCTGGATTCTTTCCTTTCAAAGTATCCTACTAAACTCTTCGACCATGATGGAGAGTATAAGTGGATGTTAAAAGGTGACAGCCGTCGTGCTATTCCTATTGCAGCAACTTATTCTGCAAGTACCACTCCTGGTATTGGAAAAACTACCTTTGAAATTACTCTTACTGAGAAGTTCTTCGTAGCTTCTGACTACATTTCTTTTGATGATGTAGATCATGGAGTACGTATTGAGGATGATGGTCGTCCTGATGGAACTAACTGGGTATATACTGTACGTCACATGCGTTCAGATTCTACCTATTTTGTTCCTTTGGAACTTCTTAAAGCTGGACGTAAAGTTTCTAAGCTGTACAATTCAGTAACTAATACTCTGAATGATCAGTACGGTGAGACTCAGTTCAGCTCAATGTTCGAGATGCGTAACCAGTTCTCTACCCTGTCAAAGAAATATGTAGTGCCTGGTAACATGCAAGATCGTCCCCTTCTTATCAAGATGACTGGTTCTGAAGGTAAGTCTGTGACTGTATGGACCAAATGGCAAGAGATGGAGTTCAACTTCCAGTGGCAGAAAGAAAAAGCTAACCAACTGATGTACTCTACTCTTAATCAGAATGCTGATGGTACTTTCACTCAGAAAGCTCCTAATGGATTCCCGATTAAGCAGGGTGCTGGTCTGCGTGAGCAAATTTCTCCGACCTACAAGTTCTACTACAACACTCTTACCCTTGATTACCTGTTGGAAGTAATGACCAACTTGTCTATCAACATCCTCCCAGAAGATGAGCGTGAGTTCTTGATTCTTACTGGTGAGCGTGGAATGATTATGTTCCATAAGCTTGTTGAAGATAAAATTGGTATCCTGATTCCTCTTGGTGATTCTGAGCGTATCAAAGGTTCAGGTCAAAACAAAGGACTGGGCGGACAATACAAGCAGTTCCTCGGACCTCAAGGTATCAAGATTACTGTAGCCCATATGCCACAGTATGATGATCCCGTATTGCATCGTATGGAAGCTCCAGATGGAGGTTACACTGAGAACTATCGTATGACTATCTTTAACATTGGTACTACTAATGGTGAGCCCAACATTCAGAAGGTTGCTCCTAAAGGACGTGCTGAAGTGAAGTGGTATGTACCTGGTTCTACTACTCCTTTTGGTCCTCAAAACGGTGGAATGGGTGCTTCACCTGTAGATGGTTATGAAATGTACTGTCAGACTACTCAAGGTATCATGCTTAAGAATCCTTTGAGTGCTGCAGAACTTATCATGGACGTAACTTATTAATAGTAAACAGTCATAAAACTTTAAAGTGATGGAGAAAAGTGCAGTTGTAAATAAAGTTGCAAAAGAAGAAACTCAAGTGAATGCACTTGCTAAAATAACAGGTAAATGGTCTGTGAAGCCTTGTCGAAAGTCTTGGCTTCACACCATTAACCCTAACCATGATGGAAACACCATTTTCAGTGGTGCTCAAATCTGGATTGTTACAGCAAGAAGTGCTAGTAATCCTGATGTAGTAATTACGGGTCTTAACGAAGAAGAACGTGAAGCTTTTGAAAAAGAAATGTTCCTCCAACCCGGAGCCTTGTCACCTTACAACCTTAAGTTCTGGGCAGACAAGAAAAATGCAATCAAGATTCCTAAAGATGGCTTGACTTTGGATTGTGATAATAATGTAAAGCATAAACTTTGGTTTAAGATTCTCTCAGCGTCTAAGCGTGTAGCTAAAGGTAAGGAAGACCTTGCCATGAACTCTACAGCTGATGTACTTCTTTCTTCTGTTGAACAGGAGGCTAAGTTTGATTCTGAAAAGATTAATACTAAGACTAAGGCTTATGTCAAGTTCAGTACAATGAGCTTGCAAGACAAGATTAACTACCTTAAAGTGTACGACGAAGGTTCATATAAAGTAGAACTTACTACTAAGCCTGACCTTATCGAACAGACTTTAGGTAATATTGTTGAGCAAACTCCTGCTGAATTCCTTGACACGTTTGACAATCCTTACTTTAAAGATTATGTGCTGCTTGAAGATTTGCTGAGCAAGAACATTGTTACCCGTAAAGGTGGTAAGTTCTATATTAATGGTGGTGTAGAAGTTGGATCTAGTAAGATGCAAGTTGTTACCAACTTACGCTCAGATGATTTTCAAGAAACAAAAATTGGTTTAATTGCTAAACTGAACGCTACTAAATGATAATGCTTGTTCAAGATATGCATGAGCAGTTTCTGCTCTGGTATGACAAGCAGAGTAATTTCTCTGCTCCAGAAGTCACGCCAGAAGAGATTGACATATACTTGAATAATGCACAGTATCAGTTTATTAAAATACTTACCGAGCAAGGTCTAGAGAAGTCTCAGGAGTGGTTGGATTACTTGAAGAATATTACTACAAGATATTCTGTAGCTCCTCAGGCTTCTCAACCTAGCAACAAACCAAACGGTAGGTATGTGACTTTACCAGCAACTCCTGCAGGTCCTTATAACTACAGGTTGGCTTTGTTGGAAGAGGCAGATATAAGCTTTACTGATTGTAACGTACCTAATACAATAGCAAGAGTACCAGTTATACCAGCAACTAGAGATGAGTATAACAAGATTATTAACAATCCTTTCAAGAAACCTTGGAAGGAAGAAATTATCAGATTGGTAGTTGACAATAATAATTTTGAACTTATTTCTTTTCCTGGTTCTACTATTAATACATACTACTTGGATTATCTCAGAGAGCCTGCTAAAATTCAATACGGTACTCAATACTCAACACCTACTGTAAATATAAATTGTGAGTTAGAGTCTAAAGCTGCTACTAAGATTATTGAAATTGCAGTAGACTTAGCACTTAAGACTGTAAATGATCCAAGACTTAATCTCGAACAACTAGATAAATTAGTAAAAACTATCTAAAATGCCTTTACTTAAATCAATTAAAATCTACTCTGGCCGTATTAGCCAGTTAAAGCGGCCTATTGGTAATAACCAACAAGGTCGTGCATCTGATATTAATCCTATCATTGATTGGGTTAATCAGCGTTCAGATGTAACTACTGCTGCAAATGCTGCGACAGGTAATGCAGTTACATTAAATACTGCTAGTGGAACAGTTACAAGTGGTGCACCAGCTATTTTGACGGCTGATGCTACAAACACTGTTACTGTAAATAATATTCTTTGTACTGCAAATAGCACAGTACTAGTAACTGTCACAGCTACAGGTACAGGTGCAGTAGCTGTTAGTAAAGTAGTAGCTAGTAACGGTTCTTTTGTAGTAAGTTTCACAAACTTAACTGCAATTACTGGTACTATCACATTTAAATTTATTATCCTTTAATTAACCCTTTAAAAAAACAAATAAAATGAGTGTACTTAGTGTTCAAAATATGCAAGAAACTTTTGTCGGTGCAGTAGGAAAAGCACGGACAGGGTCAGTACAAGTTTTAGACCCCAATGCTGCGGGTTATATCACTGATGGAGAAATTGTAGTTGTAAATAATGTAGGCACTGTAGTAAGTGCTGGTACAGCTTCTACTTACGATGTTACTCCATTTATCCAAATTGTAACTCGTGTTGGAAATGAGTTAGTTTGGTCTTCTAAAATTCCTGCTAATGGTGTACTTTCTTACGCTGGTAAGGTAAGTTCTCAAGGTCAGGAACAAGTATATGCAATTGGTTTTAATGGAGCATCTGGTGCTCTTGATACTTCTTCAGGTCTTGACTTTCAATTAACTGTAATTGAGAATCAGGATGACATGATGTGGTCTGAGCAAAAGAAAAAGAATGTAGTATATGTACCAAGTAACTTGGTTACTACACAACTTTCTCTTGCTTCTGCAATTGTAAAGAACCAGATGAAGAAATATACTACAGATGGTTCTTCTATTACTGCAGCAATGCTTAATAATGCTATTACTGCTAATGCTGTTAGCCAAGGTCAGACTTTGCAAGTAGTACATGGTTCAAACCTTATTGTTTATAATGGTGCTCCTACTGTAACTCCTATTGCTGGTACTGTACTTCGTATTGGTGCTACAGGTTCTGCTCGTACAGCATATGTTCCTGTATATACTGTTTCAGGTGCAGGTCCTATTGCAAACTCTTTCTACCTTGATCAACCTTATGCTGGTCCTACTAACTCTGCTTTGCCCGATGCAGACCATGGTTATATTGCTCCTGCAAACGTAGGAACAAGCTGGGGTGTACGTTTCATTGGTAAAGCACTTCCTTTCCGTCGTGACTTCTTCAAGTTTAAGCGTGTATCTTTCACTCTGCAAATGAGTGGATTTGGTACTACTCCTTTGAGCAAACTTCAAGAGGCTATTTATGGAAGTGGAGATGGTCGTTTGGTACTTGAAGAAGAATCATTTAGCAAAGGATTTGAAGGAGCACTCAATCGTATGACTGTTCCCTTGCCTTTGGCTAATGAAACTTTCCAAGCTTCTGCTACTACTACTACTGCTGCTCTTAGTATTGGTGGTAATCCTTATGGTGATTTTGTGACTATCTCAGCTCCAAATGGTGTTACTAACTTGTACGATTGTATCATGATTGGTTTTTATGCTAAAGACCGTCAGACAGTTGTTGCTAGTCCTGACATGTTACAACTTATCAAAATTTTTAGTCCTCGTACTGCAGGTCAAAATAGTAATGCAGGTGCTGGTACTACTGAAATTCGTAACGCATTGAATATCTTCATGGCTCAAGCTCGTGTAGGTTCATATGCTAACGTAGCTTCTACAAATTTTGGTTAATCTGTTAAATTTGTTGGTTTTCTAATAGTTCTTTTTGAATTGTTTTGATTGGAGGGGAGGGGTAACATCCTCCCCTTTTTCAAATAAATTAAATAATAAAATAAACTGTAATGGCTTTACAACTAGGTCTTCATATCTGCCAATCTACAAACTGTAAAGAGCTTAAAATCTCTGAAACTACAGGTGTTTATGATGCAAATACAAATCCTGGAGGATGGGGACTACCTAATCAACCTTTAGTTAGTGACCCTACATTAGATGCTATTATAGACATTACAGCACCTGATGGTACTATTTATAGTTTTTCAAAAAGTGATATAGGTCCAGTAAACTTTCTATTTCCTGATCCTACCGGATTGCTAGAAATGGTTTTCAATTATAGTGGAGGTATTGTAGGTAATTACTCCAATCCTACAACTACTTCAGCTTTTCCTGATGGATTTTATGGTATAAAATATACAATCACTTATTTAAAAGGAGTGACCCCAGTAACAATTTTTACTAATCAAAGCATTCTTCTTACTTGTCAAACTCGTTGCTGTGTAGACAAATTGTTTCACATGGCTTCTCAGACAAAAGAATGTGCTGATTGTGATAGTAACCTTTTGAATAAAGCCCTTGAAGCAGAGGCTTACATGAAATCTGCTGAGTATGCTGCAGCTTGCGGCAAAGTTGAAATGGCTAAGAAAAACTTAGCTAAAGCCCAATGGATTTGTAACACTAAAAATTGTTCTAACTGCTAATGTGCAACTGTAACCCTACTTCATCAACTTCTTCATCTTCTTCAGTTATACCTGTAGGAAGTGGAGGCTGTGGTACTTGTCAAGACGGAGTATCTTCTTATACATATGTTGCTTATGCAAATACTGTAAGTAACCAAGGTATAGGAAATCCTAACTATACTGTTACAGGATTTGGAGCTAACCCTACAGCTAATACACAGTGGTTAGGTATTATTACTACTTCTAGTCCTATTGCTAACCCTACTGCAGCAAACTTTAATACATTCTGGACACAGATTGCAGGTCCTGGTGCTGGAGGTGGTAGTGGGACTATGGAAGTACAAGAATTTGGTACTTCTGTAGTACCTTCTGCAACTGTACTTAACTTTTTAGCTAGTGACTTGACAGGTGTCAATGTTACTAATATGGGTAATGGTATAGCAGATATAGATATAGCTACTTCAGCTTTTCGTAAAATTACTCGTACAGCTGCTTTACTAGATATTACTAATAGTGCCTTAAGAGCAGGTACTACATATTGGATTTATGATGTAGGTGATGGATTAGGACATACTACTGCAGCTACTGCTTATGCAGGTATTATTCTTCGTGCTGCTTCTGCTAATCTTTTTGATTCTACAGGCATTTTTATTTCTCGTAATGTTAATAGAACAGCTGTACCTATTTTATGGAATTATGGTACATCCTATGCTTTAGGAACTTTTGTAGAAAACTTTAATGGAGTATTTGAAGCTACAGTAGCAGGTACTAATGCTACTTTAAACCCTGCTGCAAATTCTGGAGAGTGGGCGTTTATAGGAAGAGCTGATAATACTAAATATGTAACAGAGATTCATAGGTGTGCGTATGATATAGCTACAGATTCAATTCTCCAAAGAGGAGATAACCGTGGTAACGTCTTTACATTATATAATTCTAGTACTCCTAGTAACAACGATATTGTATTAAAATGTTTTAGATGGGGTTACACAGGGTTTATCAATAATAAAGTGAATATAAACCTTGCAAGTATTAATTCTTCAGGAACTCCTATGCCTTCACAAGGTAATTTAAGGCTTAATGCTGTTGAAGGTACTGTGACTAATAACCTTGTAGAGATAGTAGCTTCTACTAATTTTTGGGGTACTAGCACTTTAGCAGCTTTAGCTGCAGCACCTACTGTAAATAACGTATTTATTGTAAATAATACAATCAGGAACTCAAGGATTGCATTATCTACTAATATGCGTATGGTCACTAATGATTTTAGTGAAACTCGTGTTGAAGGTAATACTTACGCATATGCAGGACAGCACATTTATGGTAATAGAGGATCTTTTGAGATTTTAAATAATACTCATAATACAACTAATGCTCTTAATGTAAATCCCGTATTTCAAGACACAGAGATTATTAACTGTGCCGCAGATCCCATGCTTACATTACAATCTGACAGTAATCGTATTGAAGGTAATGTTGGCACTTTAATATTAAACTGTAAACTAAAGCAATCTATAATAAACGGTAATGAAAATATGTTTATCTATGGATGTAATTTAGATGTAAATTGTGAAATTAGTCGTAATAGAACTGATGGTAGAAAAGATAATGATAGATTTATTTCTCAATGTTCTTTAAGATCGCAAGCTTTTATATCAAATAATACTTTTATAGGTTACCCTTTGTTATCAGGAGGAATTATACAAAAACTTATCTATGGTACTTTAACTAATAGATATTCTTATATAACTAACGTATTGTTTAGCGCTGGTTCTGCGAGTGGTCTTGATAAAGACATTCTTTTAAATGGTAGCCCCTATACTTTAAAGACACAACAAGTTGCAGGATTTACATTAGATAATTTACACATTGACGGAGCTTATACATATAGTTTTCCTGTTTCTACACCTACTCCAAAATATTCTCCTATATATACAGTAGCTGGATCATCTATACCTACATTTATATCATCGCAAGTAAATGATAGTTATTCAGGTATTAATATGAATAACGCTGCTAATAATGCATATGCTTTTTTAAGATTAGAGGATTGTTTAATAGGTAATACATTGACGATACCTAATTCTTGTGTACACGCAAGTATATTTATATTACACCAAGATGCTGGAGGAGGTTCTGTAAGTATTGATACTATTGTAATAAATACTCCTTATTTTACAGTAGGTGGGGGCGGTTTAAAAAGTCCATACATAGGACCTTGGAAATTTATTAATGGTAGAAGTACTGCTAGTACTATTACATTTAATTTAACATCTATAGGAAGTATTGGAGCTAATCAAATAGCTAGAACTTCAGCTTTATCTTCTGTAGTATTAGCACAATCTACTGATGCACTTGAAATTGTAAAACAAGGATCTTATTATTCAGTTAAAAATGTTCAATTAGTAGCATAATATGGCTAGAGGGCAACAAAATTTCTTAGACCTGATTGTAAAGACGCAGTGTTGTGCGGCTGATATGGCTTATAAAGCTTTAAAACAAGAAATGTTTTTAAAGGCTGATAGAGTAATAGCGTTTAAGAATGTCCGGTATATCCAAGCTTTATTGGGTATAATGAATAGATATTATGATACAGTGTATTGCTTGCAAGATGAAGCTTGTCTGTCTGACGAAGAGATTGAAGTAATAATTGAAAAAGTTTTAGAATTATGTGATTTGTGCGGATGTTGCACAGAACCATATGCAGATATTCCTTCATCTAATTAATGCCAATGTTAAAAATGTCTACACACATTGACACACAAAGTATCCAAGGTACCCTACTCAGCCTCTTATTTTTATCTATAGCTCAACTTTTTAAAACAATAGAAATCATAAGTATTCTTCAAGGTGCAGCATATTTCTGTACTATTATTATAGCTATAGATACACTTACAGGTAATAGAATTAAGAAACATATAGTTAGCAAGTTTACTAAGCACGATGAAACTAAGTCAAAAAGGTCTGGATCTCATAAAAAAGTTTGAGGGGTTTTCAGCTAAGCCATACCTATGCTCAGCAGGCGTGCCTACTATAGGATATGGTTCTACATATTATGCCAACGGAGTAAAAGTAAAAATGACCGATTCTCCAATATCAGAAGAATGGGCAGAAGAATTATTACAGAAGGTCGTAACGCACTACGAGCGAGGTGTAGATTCTATGACAAGGGATGATATTAACCAGAATCAGTTTGATGCTCTTGTAAGTTTTGCCTACAATGTAGGCTTGACAAACTACAAGAATTCTACTTTATTAAAACGAGTAAATGCTAATCCTAAAGACCCGGATATTCAGAAGCAATTCATGAAGTGGGTTAGGGCTGCAGGTAAAGTCATTAAGGGGCTTATCAATAGAAGGACAGTAGAGGCAAACCTCTACTTTTCTTAATTACGTTCTGTCGGAATATAGTAAAAAATTACTATATTTGAAAAAAAATCTACATGTTGCATAACGATGAAATACGACAGTATTGTAGGGAAAACCCTAAGGCTACTACCCGAGAAATAGCTGACCGTTTTAATATTAGTATGGACAGAGCCTATGCTGTAAAGAAAAGAGTACAGCAGAGTGCAGAGAATCAACCTGTTGAGACTCCTGAAGGTTACAAAGGAGTTTTGACTAAGGGTAAGATGTGGCAGCTGCACGATGGTTCTTGGCGTGAATCTTTACAGTTTGAAGTAGACTGGAAAGAAAAATGGGATGCGTTTAAAGTAGAGTTTCTGAATGACTTGGCCATGCTTGGCACATTTCATTTTGAACCTGTTAAGAAAAAGGTAGAAGGAGATATATGTCTGGAAATTAGCTTACCAGATCTACACTTTGGAAAAGGTGACATCCATGAAAGTACTCAGAATTTCATTGACACAGTCTTTGAACTTCTAGCTAAAGCTGAAAAGTTTGGAGTAGAAAGAATCCTGTTACCTATTGGTAATGATGGTCTTAACTCAGAAGGTAAAAGGAAGACTACTACAGGTGGTACTCCACAAGAAGACTCAGTAGATTGGCAAGAATCTTTCAGGCATTACTGGACGACTCTTGCTGCTACGATTAAAGTATTAAGTGCTACATATCCAGTTGATGTGATTGTAGTACCAGGTAATCATGATATGGAACGCATGTTCTATATAGGTGAGGTACTTAGCTCATACTTTAAATCTAATGACAAAGTCCTGATTAACAATTCAGGAGAGTATAGAAAGTATTATGAATATGGTGCTAACATGCTGATGTTCACACATGGAGACAAGGAAAAGACTGCAAGTCTTCCTATCATTATGGCTACTGAACAACCTGAGATGTTTGCACGGACTAAATATAGGGAAGCACATTTAGGACATTTTCACAAGGAAATGCTGAATGAGTACTGTGGTGTAAAGACTAGGTTCTTGCCTAGTATTTGTATTACAGATGATTGGCACAAGATGATGGGTTATAGCCATCTACGTGCTGCACAAGCTTACATATGGAATAAAAAATATGGTCTAGAAGGTTACTTTCAAGTCAATATCCATGAAAAGCAAATTAAAAAACAAACCCATTAATTGGGTTGAAGGAGATCCTGAAGAGGAGCTTACTGAAGATGAGGAGATTAATATCAGTTTACCAGAGCTTCCTCAACTTAAGGTAAAGGCTCGTAAGCAAGTAAAAAAGTTTAAACTAAATGGCCACACAGAGGGAACTAATCTACACAGTAAAAAGCATACTAAGGGGCGGACTGATTACAGATGATGATAAAATCTCTGATCGTCAAGTAGCTTTTCTTATTGATGGTGCTAGGGCAGCTTTGCTCAGGCAGCAGTATAACAAAGGCCAAAGTCTGTCAGACAATAATGTCCAGCACATTAAGTGTATGGAGTTAGAGTCTACAGACACTTCTTTTGTCCCTGGTATGCCTTTGGATTGTAAAGTGTATAAGACTAAAAATCCTATACCTAAACCTATTGAAGCAAAAGGTAAAGACATTATTACAAGTATTAGTGTACCTGAGTTTGGAGGTATGACATATGAGTTTGTACCTTATACAAGGTTACCTTATGCTCGTAACACAAGATTCCGCAGGCCTTTAGCTGCTTTGTTCAATAGTTACATTTACATAGTAGATGCTCCTTATACTGAGATAATTAGTGTAGCAGGAATCTTTGAACAGCCTAATGCTCTGTCAGATGCTATTTATGATGACTGTGAGGGCAATACATGTTACACATGGGATAGCATATATCCTATGTCTTCTCACTTGATTGACCCAGCTGTCAAAATGGTAGTAGAAGAATTGACTCTTACATTAAAGGTAAACCAAGATAGGACAAACAGTGGTAACCAAGCTATGGAAAGCCAGATGCGTTCTGAAGAATCAGGTAAATGATAAAACTAGGAAAGAGAGGAAAAGGTAAGTATAAGGTAGACAAAAGTCTAAAGGATGCTTATGCTTTGTATCTAAAGAAGTTTGAGTTTCCAAGTCAAGGAAGTAAATACAGTAACTCTGACCCAAAGAATCTGGCATTGTCATACAAAGAGTTTAAGACAGTTGTCAACTCTTGCTTTGAGGGAATCATGCATGAAGTACTATATAAGTCTAAGACTTTTACACTCCCATTCAACTTAGGTGAAATGAGGATTCAAAAGAAGAAGATGGACATAGGCTTTTTGAATGAGAATAAGAACCTCAAGATAGACTGGGGACATTTTCAAAAGACTGGGAAAATCATTAAGCACCTAAATGAAGATAGGGACAATTGCAGGTATAAATTTTATTGGCTGTGTAAGAAAGGTCCTAGCGGCAAATCATATTACAAGTTTGAGCCTCTGCGTGAAAGAAAGAGGGAACTTGCCAAGATTATTAAATCAACCAATATAGATTATTTTGAATAATGCTGATAGCTAAATATACAAGCTGTAAAGAAACTATAAATAACTTCTTTCGGAATACTGCTTACAATGATCTGTTTAATTTAGGTGATGCTGCATATTGGGTGTATGAGGCTATGGAACTTATAGGCCATCCTCTTCAATATATTCCAAAGATTATTGGGCACAAGAATGGTGGAGAATGTTGTGATGGGGATCCATGTTATGATTTGAGTGGAGGAGGTAATGTAGTGGCTACAACTACTCCTGCACCTGGAGATCCACATCCTTCTACTCCACACACTCATCTTACTACATACTCAAGTAGCAGTACTAATATGAGTCACTATAGGGTAGAGTTACCTGGTGATTTTCATAAGCTTATGGCAGTAGCAGTAGATGGTGTAATGGCTGTACCTAGTCAGAATACTTTTCACCACATGTTGGATGGTTCATGTTGTGGCTTTGACTCTGAGGCTTTACCAATGGAGAATTTCTATGATAACTTTGGTAATACATTTTCTCCTCAAGCTTTACCACTAAACACTCGGATTGTAGCTAATGCTCCTCAGTTTACTATAAACAATAATTACATGACCTTTAATATCAAGGAAGGTAAAGTATGTATGGCGTACTGGGCTTTTCCTTTAGATTGCGAAGGGTTTCCTCTTGTACCAGATGATGTAAAATATAAGCGTGCAATAGCTTCTTATATCCAGCTTAAGATGGATTATATTCTTTGGAGGCAAGACATGCTTACAGATAAGGTATATCTTAAGTCTGAAGAAGATTGGAAATGGAATGTTGCTTCAGCTAGTTCACACCTCAAGATGCCTGATGTTAACCAGATGGAAAGCTTGAGAAGGCAGCTTACTAAGATGATTGTACGTACTGAAGATTTCCGTACGGGCTTTAGCACAATGAATACTCGTGGTCATAGGGGCAGATATTAAGATATGGAAGAACTTAAAGACTTAGGTGGTCTAGTAAATAAAGACCTTGCTTTTAGCAAACTCCCTCAGGATAAAGTATTTGACTCTGAGAATTTTCGTATTACTACTAATGATGGTAATACTACAGCTGCTCGTCAGAATATCAGAGGTAACAAACCAATCAGTGGTATTCCTCAATTACCCTGCTTAAAAAGTATAACTTTTGACACTGCTACTCTTCAAAGTTTTTTAATAGCAGGAACTAGTTATACTATTACATTAAATGTAAATGGTGCTTTAGCCCCTTCTTTTACTTTTACATTCAGTACTTTTCAGACTTTTATAAACGACTTTTCTAACTTTATTAATACTGACCCTACAGCTGTTGCATTCTTTAGTAATTATTTAATAACAAGTTATGTAGGTAATCAGACTGTATTCTTAGTTGTACCTGGTTGTGAGACTATTGGAGTTAGTTACTTTGGTGTTACTGTTCCAACAGGTGGATTAACACCTATTCCTTATACAGTATTTGACGAAGAGTTTGCAATAGAAAACCTTAGTGGTGTAAGTTATAATGCTAATCAAGGATTTCAAGGAGTGCCTCAATGGTATTTAGAAGGAGATTCTTTTCCTACTGCAGGTACTAATACTTATAATACCTACATGGGTACAGGTATTAGTAACTTTGCAGGTACTGTAATAAATACTACTGATACTGTATTAGTTTGGAACAGTTCTAGTTCAGGACAAGCTACAGACGTACATTGGTATGGTGATCCTTTGTATACAAATAGTATTTCAACTCTATCTCCAAGTCTTTTTGAATATTTTCCTGGAGGTACGTATAAAATAGACTTTTCTTTTTACATTGCAAAAAGCTCCAACAGTCAAGTAACTTTACAAATACTTCTTGACTTAGGAGATTTGCTAGATTTAGCTGCAGTAGCTTCGTATGGTTTAAGTACTGTAACTCTTCCATCAATAGGCTATCCTGTTATTGTAATAGATACAGCTATTTATCCTAGTGGTACTACAGATATAAACTACCTAAGTCCAGCATATGTAGTATTCTGGAATGTACCTGGACTGACTAGTTGGACAGACTTACTTGCACCTGGAGCAAGCTTTACTTATAATGGATTTGTAATAAGATTACAAGGAAATGCTGCTGTTGTTCCTCCTAGTCATAACTTTACAACTTACTTTAATTCATTTAGAGTACAAGGTCCTCCTTTAAATTTCTTAGCATTAACCAGTGTAAATACTGTAGTAACTCCAGCAACATTTGGTTTAATCATAGGTTGGGTTACACTGCGTGATGATATTTACCTCTTTACTACTGATGGTACATATGACCCAGATGATCCTTCTACATGGGGAGGTTCTCCTACTCCGCCTATAACTAATGGTCAGATATGGAGATTCCACTATGACAAGGATAGTGACTATAGTAATGCTGCTAGTTATTTTATAGGAGACTTCCAAGGTAACGTAGGAATACCTGTATATGCAGGTCCTTTGAATTTTACTACGTACCGTCCTATTGCCAATCCTGGCATGATAGAATCTAGGTATGAGAATCCTGCTATCCAAAAAATCTATTGGACAGATAATTACAATGTACCTAGGCAGATAAATGTAGCTGACCCTAACGTAGCAAGTCTTCCTGTTGAAGATCTAAATCTTCAACCAAGTCTTACTATGGATTTACCAGTAATAGTCCAAGTTGAAGATAGTGGTGCACTTCCTATGGGAGTGTATGAAGTAGCTTACAGGTTAAAGAATGTAAATGGCTCTGAGACTAGATTTGGTAGGACAAGTAATCTCATTCCTATTATAGACAGACTAGAAGCTAATACTTCAACTGGTACATATTATCCTTTAAAAGATATACGAGAAGCTACTACAAAAAGTCTTCGTATACAAGTAGATAATCTTGACACGGATTATGATACAATAGAATTTGCAACTTTATACTATTTTGATGAATTCAGTGAGCCTGAGATTAATATAGTCAAAGAAGCTTTTATTCCTGATTCAGGATTTGTAGAAGTTTATATTACAGGCGCAGAAACTCAAATACCCATTACTGTAGATGAGTTCACTGCATTTACTACATTCATTAAACGTGCTAAGACCTTAGCTGCTAAAAAGCAAACTTTATTCCTTGCTAATGTAACTGTAGGAGAACAAGAAGTACCTTTTGATTCTAGAGCTTATAGGTTTCCAATAAACAGTAATACAACTCGCCTTACAGTAGATTCTAGTTCAGATGTATTTACTGTAACTCGTGATCCTGTAACTAACACTTATCAAATTACAGCAGTTAATACTATACCTGTAACACCTTATGCTATTCCTGAGCAACATGATGCTATTCAAGACTATGGTGCTCAAGCTCCTCTACTTAATACAAACCTTTTGTATCAACCAGGTACAAACATACTTGGAGGTAAAGGTCCTTATGTAACTTATGAGTTTTTTACAGATAATGTTAAGTTAGATAATAAATTTAACGACCAACCAGGATCTGCACCAGGTAGTGGGGTAGGAGGTCCTCATATGACAGCTGATGTAAATGCAGCTATTACTTTTAATTCTGTAGATAGGAACTACGTAGCATTAGGCTCATCTCTTTCTAATAACAACTCTCCATATGTATATGATTTATATGTAGGATATAAAAGAGATGAGATGTACCGTTTTGGTATAGTCTTTTTTGATGAACTTGACAATCCTACTTATGTAAACTGGATTGCAGATATTAGGATGCCTCACATCTTTATGCCTACTGGCACAGCCGGAGGTTCAGGTGCAGGTGGTCCTAGAGAAAAAGTAGGTTATGGTTTAAGTACTAGTTTTAGTTCAGACATTACATTTTGGGATAGCTCTGTAAATGATCTTTATGGTAAACCTCTCGGTGTAAAGTTTACTATTGACTTTAGCACTGTAGCTGATAAGTATAAAAAGGCCATGATTGTCCGTGTACCTTTAAAGAGTACAGACAAACATATCTTAGGTCAAGGTATATTCAGACCTACTTATAAAACAAATGCTCTTGCTACAGATGGTAATAGGGTATTTATAAATAATCCTTTTAGAGGTAACTATGCATATCCTGTAGGTGCTATTGATTATAATGATGCATGGTATGATTGTTGGGCTATGGATAGTCCAGAGTTTTTATTTAAAGACTTTACTACATTAGGTAATGATAGAGTAGATGTTTTAGGATTATTATATAAAACAGATTTTGCCCATCTAAGCACTCAAACATTAGGTACTAATAATGCATACCTTAAAGCAAATAGTGTAGACTGGCAATCTGGACAGTTGAGAAAGTTAACTGCTTTTAGGTTAAAAAACTATCAACTAAACGAAGGAGCTGGTACACCTGCATCTATAAAAAATCCACTCTCTAATAATCCATATAGAGTATTATTAGCAAAGTCTTTACCTATAGGCGGCTCATCACAAGATTATCCAACAGGTATAACTACATTAGGTCCAGGTAGTGGAGGTTTTACAAATACACGTTCTGTTTATAACTGTAGCCCAAGAGAACTTGGTACAGCTAATATGGCAGTAGCTTATAACGGTGGAAATCCAGGGGCTTCATATAACGGTAAATCTTTATTTATTCAATTAGAAAGTATCCCTGCTTTAAATTGGCAAGAGTTTGTTCCTGCAACACCCTCAAGTAATTTTTTAACTGCTGATGGATGGCGTACTAATACTGATGAAATATTTCATTTTTACTTAGCTAATTATACAAGAAGTGTTCCTGCACCTTTTGGTGGTTTAGGATATTTTGCACGTAGTAATAGTGAGTATATTAGTTGTAAAAATTTATTAGATATTTCTAATAAAGTTTTACCTATTACAACTAAAGTATATGGCGGAGATACTACAGTTGCTGTAATGGATCATGTCATACAGTTTCCTGATAGGGCTTTTGCAATTCAATTTGCAACAAATAATCGTGTAGATGTATTTCATAGTTCGGTATATTTTCCTGTAGAAACCTCTGTAGCTGTAGACTTTAGAAGGTCCGTAGATAATAGAGTCAATATTGATCATAATTCTGCAGTGCCTAATAGAGTAAGCCATTTATCTCTTGCCTATGACATAGCTAGTAATAATTGGAATACAGAAATAGAAGTAAATGAATATTTTGAAGTAGATCCAGTTTTTAATCGTACAGATAAAACTGTTTATAGGTATTTTCCTAAACCTGCTTTAAATAGAACTCCTACAGAATTTGATTGTAGGACATGGCGTTCTGAAAAGAAAATAGATGGAGAGACTATAGACTCATGGTCTGTATTTAAACCTAGTTCTTACTTAGACGTAGAAGCTGGTTATGGTCCTCTAAATAACTTAGTAGTATTCCAAGATAAGCTTTTCTTTATACAAGAGCGTGGCTTTGGAGTACTGCAAGTTGCAGAACAAAAGCTTATTACTGACCAAGCAGGTAACTCAGACTTAGTACTTGGTAGTTCTGGTATTCTTGAAAGGTATGATTACATATCTACTAAGACTGGTACTAAGCATCAGTTCAGTATGAGTGTATCAGACTACAGCATGGTTTGGTTTGATACTCTTGCTCGTAAGATTTACAGATACAAGCCAGGATCTCTTGAGCCTCTTACTGATGTAAAAGGTTATAGTGGTTATGTGTATGAACGTACAGATAATACTTTGCAGACTATGGACAATCCATATTATATGGTGCCTCCTGGTGGTGCTAATCCTGTTTGGTATGGTAAAGGTGTGCATAGTACATATGATTACAGGCACCAAGAATTCTTTATGACTTTCTTAAATCCTGATGCAGGTCAACAGTTTACACTTGTATACAATGACATGTTTGATGGGTTTGTAGGACGTTATGGACATATGCCCAAAGTATATATTAATGATAAAGTAAATATCTTCTCTCCGTGGTTAGATCCTTTGGCTCCTAACATGTTTGAGACTATCTATGTACATGACTATGGAGACTATGGAAGATTCTATGGAGCCCAAGTTCCTCAATATTCTTATGTTGCATTTGTAGTTAACAGTAATCCTACTCTTGAGAAAACCTTTACTAATCTTGAAATAGTAGCAGAAGCTTATAAAGAAAATACTTTTGCTCCTTTTATAGATCCTAAACAATATGACTCACTTGCAGAAATAGATTATCTGGATTTCTTTGAGCAGATGCGAGTCTATGATAACTATCAGAATACAGACTGGTTATATTTAAAAGACCCTCTTCAAAATGATCCTCTTGCAAGAAGGCATAAGACTATTTGGAATATTAAAGTACCTTCTGATAGAGTAGTTACTGTAAACAGTAATATCTTTGATCCTACAAATTTAGATGTGCTTAGACCTCGTCTTACTCGTAGGTTAAAAGATAAATGGTTTGTAGTAGAATTGAAGTATAGAAATAAAAGTACTAGTCCTAATAATACTATTGTAGTACATACTGCTAAAGCAATCTATTCAGCTAACTCAAGATAATGCCTCAAAATAACTTTCCAATATGGGGTATGCCTATGATGCCTTGGTTGGCATTTGGTAAACCTGCACCTTTACCTAAAAAAGCTGCTACTTCTTCAGCTGCTCCAGTTAAAGCAAAAGCAAAAGAAAAGTTTAATCCTTTTCCTCTTATGCATAAGCAGCTTTTTGCTGAGACTTCTTTTATAGATGATATTATATACGGTAAGAAAAAATCTCCTGCTGGAGCTATGGGCCTTGCTCAAGCTATGCCTGAGGCTATTGTAGAATATAAAAGAAAGTATAAAGAAGATATTAATCCATTAGACCCTAAACAAGCTATAAAGTTCCATAAAAGAACTATGGCTGATTATATGGAAAGGCCTTGGGTTAATAGTCCTAAGAATGCGTCAGATAGTGTGACATTTGCTAAAGCTTTAGCTGCGTATAATTATGGACCAGGTAATGCTATTAATGTTTTAAATGCTGCTAAAGCTAAAGGCATAGACATTTACTCTGAAAAAATGGAGTGGCTGAAAGAAATGCCTAAAGAGACTAGGGATTATGTAAATAAAATATTTGGTAGAGATGAACAGTTTGAAATAGATTATGCAAAAAATAAAGATAAGTTTGCTGAGTACTATAAAAAAGAAGGCGGAGAAGTTGAATCTAACATAGGTATAGGAGTTAAGCCCAACAAAAGTAAATATGACAAAATACCTGGAATAGGTTTAAGGTATCCTACAGTAGTTGAGTCGTGGGGCGTACCTCATACTTATTATTCTCCATCTGAAGAGACTATCTATTTTAATCCTAGGGATAGAAGAGATCCTAGTGTTATGCAACATGAAATGTTTCATCACTGGCAGAAATTAAATGATCAACTTAGTGTACCCGAAGAATTTGAAGGACCTATAAAAAAACCATCTATTGTAGATGAGAATCCTTATGATTATTACAATCGTAGAATAGTAGACTCTAAAGTAGAACATGATTACTTTGTTAGGAATAATCCTGAGTTTTTAAACATACCTTTTGATGTAATACATAATAAACAGGTTAATCCTGCAATGTATCAATATGCTGATTATGCAGAAGGTGAAGCACAAAATTACCAAGACTACGTAAAAGGAGGAGGGCGGTTTGTGTTTCCTGAATATGGTAAAGGCGGATTGATTAAACGTAAAGATGGTTCTTATTCCAAGCGTGGCTTATGGGATAACATCCGTGCAAATAGAGGTTCAGGTCGTAAACCTACTGCAGAAATGCTGCGCCAAGAAAGAAAGATTCGTGCAGCTGAAAAGAAAGAAGATGGAGGATGGCTTGATGCATATGATAATGGAGGTGATGTACCTCATGATTATATCTATGCAAATTCTAATGTATCTTCTTTTCAACCTGGTACTTCTCCACACCCTATGGGTATAACTAATGTACCAGATTCACCTTGTGGTCCGGGTTTTACTATTGACTATGATGAAACAGGGAATCCTGTTTGTAAACCTATTGCTCAAGTAACTGCAGAAAGATCAGTGGCTTTTGGTCCAGCACGAGTTTATGCAGGTGCTTCTCCAGAAGATTATAGAAACTTTAATTCTGCAATTTATAGAAGTGAACCTTTAATTGCAGAAGAATCAACTTATACAAGGTTTAGGAATAAACGTGATAGAGAAGCTAAAGGTATTAAAGAAAAGAGTGGTAGAGAAAATAAAAGGTCTAAAGCTATAAGTTCTAGTGATTTACACAGAGAACCTTTTCTTTCTAAAATAGGAGACTTCTTTAGAAACATTGGTGAAGGTATACAAAGGTGCTTACCTGGAGATGATTGCTATAAGTTTGCAGAAGGTGGTCCTATTTATAATTGGATTCCAGAGAACTATCCTAGAGTAGGTGCACGCTATGCAGAAGGAGGTCAGATTGAGAATCAAAAGATTCCTGATACTACTGCATATGAATTTGGTAATAAGTTCATAGCTTATCCTGATCCCACTTTGACTAACTATCAAATGGGTACTCCTAAAGCACCTATGTATGCAGCAGGTGGAAATGTTTCTCAAGATTCTTTGTACAACATGCAAAGAGCTTTACAACTTGGATATAAACCTGATGAGACTGGTCACTGGCCTTCTGTAGACTATCAAACTGGTGAATGGCTTAAAGCAAAAAAACATCCCACTGCATGGATGGAGTATTTATATGGGTATACTTTAAATCCTGAATTAAATAAAACTACAAATGTAATTCAGAATGAGCGTGGTAATTTACAGTATGTACCAAAAAAATATGCAGCAGGTGCTACTGTATGGACCGACCAAGATACACCTACTTGGGCAGCAGGTAGTACTACTCCTACTGATACACAAAACTTTAGGAATACTGGAAGTTTAAATACTAATAATTACCGAATAGGAGATGTAATTCCTACAGGTATGGATTACAAAACTCCAGCTGCTGGTACATATGATTATAATAAAGATATTCAACCTCCAAAAAAAATGAGGTTATACGCTCCTCAAAAATGGGCATTAGGCGGAGCAGTAGGTGCACCTTTCCATCACGGTGATGTATTGAGTAAAAAAAACACATACAATCATGGCTTTGCAAATGGTGGTTATGTACCTATGTATAAGTCAGGAGGATTTTTTAGGCAAGCAGGTGAGTTTGCATTTGGTGCTTTAGAAGGAACTCTTGATACAGTTACAGGAGGTCTTACTGATTCTCTTACTGATATGGGGCATGATGCTTTAGCTAAAGCAGCTGGTACTACTTATGAAGGTAAAGAAGGTCAAAGATTGAAAAGACTTCATGGAGCTGGAAAAATAGGAGGAGCTATCACTGGAGCTATAGTATCAGGTAATGTAACTGGTGCAATAGGTCAAGGTGCTGAAGGTACAAATGATATTCTCCAAGCTAGTCCTAATGCTTCAGATGACTTGAAAAAATGGGGAGGCTTTGGATTAAACCTTGCACAAACAGCTTCTGGTTTTATGGGAGGTGGTCAAGGTTCAATGGGTAATTTGAATAATGCAGATAAGATGGCTGCATTTGGAAAATCAGGTATTGGCCAATTCTCTCAACAAGCTGGTAAGATAGGACAAGGATATAATCAATATGGTAATATGCTTGGAGACCCTATGTCTATGATGAGTATGTTCATGGGTGCTAATGGTGGTTATATACCTAGTAAAAAAAGGGCTGGTATACCTTACGCTATTAGTCCAGGAATATCTAATGAAGGAATGTATGTAGGACCTACTACACAACGAGGTATTACTTTTGAAAATGGTGGGCCAATAACTGTATATGATAGACGCGACCCTAAATATTTAGAATATCAAAAGTATTTAAATGATTTATCAACTTGGGAAAAACAAAACCAAGAATATAAAAAACGAGGAGAGATACCTATTGGTGAATTACTTCAATCAAATACTCCAGCTATAAAAAAAGCTGCTGAAGAATTTGTAAAGGGTAATCCTAATTATGAAGGAATGTATGGTAAAATAGCAGAAGGTCAAATTTTAAATATAACTTATTTAGGTAAAAAACCTTCATCTGTAAATAAAGTAGAATTAATCTCTAATACTCCATACATGCCTATGCGTGGTATACCTGAGTTTTCAGAAAATCAAATTGCTTTACAAAAAGTACAAGTACCTCAGCATACAATCGTACCTTCACAATACATGGACATGCGTGGAGAATGGTCAGATACTCTTCCTACTGCATATAAAGGTTATACTCCTGAGCAATTAGGTAAGATGGGGTATAGACAATCTAATATTAAAAAGGCTGATGGTGGTGATGTAATGGAAGTTAAGCCTATGCTTGCTGCAGGACCTAGTGCAGGAGTTAGCAAAGACCCAAGACAGCCTAAGCTTGGTGTAGTAGGTATGGGATATGCAGGAGGTAAATACAATCCTTATGGTCAAGTCAAAGGTGGTATGCAAGGAAGTTCTGTAGAAGCAGGGCTTTCACCTTACATTAAGATGAATAAAAATCTTATGCTTAACCCTAGCATAGGCGGAGGAGTATCTACAGAAGGTCTTTATGGTAAAGCAGGATTAACTGGTATGTATAACTTACCAAGAAATCTTAACTTTGATTTGTACGGTTCTGCTGAGTACATGCAAGATGCAAGAGGTGGTAGCCTACCTATTGAAGCAGGGTTGGCCTGGTCTGATGTAAATCCACTTGTACGTACAGGAGTAAGTTATGACCCACTTCAAAAGACTGCTGGTATTAGTTTAAATCTTCCTATAGGAGCAGAAAAAAATCTATTTAAATATAAAGCTAAACCAAAGACTAAAGCTAGATTTGCTGATGGTGGAAATACTACTAAAGAATATACTGATATAAATAAGTATCGTAAAGCTGATCAAGCTTATCAGGATAGTCTAGCATTGTATAATAACTATATGGCTACTAAACCTATCTTTTGGGATTGGAGTGAAAAAGCTACTAAAACAAAAATACAAAAGAATAAAGAAGCTATGGCTATTACAGACAAGTCTGGTATTAAGCCTGTGTATGGACAATTTCAAAGTGGTAGAAAAGTTCCTTGGTCTAGGATTGAAGAGAATAGACCCGAAGAAGCTGTAATGGCTGTTTTTCAAAAACCTTCTGTAAAGCCTGTATATAATCCAAACATACCTTTAATGTCTATGCGTGGTATGCCTAACTTTGCAACAGAAGAAGTTATGCCTCAAGGAGTTACAGTAGGTACTGCTCCTTCTTTACCTTCTCAATGGATGGGACCTTGGGGAGAAAATCTTGATAATATTCCTGAACATTTAAAGATAGGTTCTAATTGGAGAACTTCTAAACCTTCTAAAAAACAATCTGGCGGTTGGCTAGACAATATGCAATAAAATGACAAAGCAACAAATACTTGAAATGACTGGACTCTCTGAACAAGAGTTCTATAATAAATATCCTGACCAACAATCTTTTATGATGGAGTATGGTGGTATGGTAGAAGAGTATAAGAAAGGTGGATGGATACAAAAGGCTACTGCTAGTATTAAGAAGCGTGGCACTGAAGGAGTATGTACAGGTTCTAACTTTGGTGGACCTTCATGCCGTCCTGGTACTAAGCGCTATGCCTTAGCCAAGACTTTCCGTAAGATGGCTAAAGCTCGTAAGAAAGAAGAAGGTGGCTATGTAGATATGTATGAAGATGGAGGTAAGTTACCAGAAGGTGTTTTACGTTCAAGGCTTGAAGCTCACATGAGTCCCGCAGAAGCTCAAGACTACATTAATAACTATGCAGAAGGTGGAGTAGTAGATGTGTACCAATTGATGGGTATGCCTACTCCTTCTATGTACGGCATGGGTGGATATGCTATGGGAGGTCCTGTAAATATTCCTAATGGTTACCAGAAAAACATTACCTTTGCTATGGGTGGAGAGACTCAAGGAAAAGCAATGTCTTTAAAAGATAAGTATAATCTTTGGCTTAATGCTAAACCTGTAACTAAGTATGCTTCTGGTGGTATGCCTCCTCATCCTGAAGTAGGTATGAATCCTTTAGGAAATGTGCCTACAAAAAGTGGAGGTATAATAAATGTAGAAAAGAAAGAAACTTTGTGGAAAGTAGGTAAAGAACAATTTGTAGGCACTAAACGTAGAACTGAAGATATGCTCAAGAAATATAACGAACGTGACAAACTAGCTTTAGCTTCAGAATTTAATAGCACAGAAAGGGATAAAGCTAAGAAAGAAGCTGAAGACCAACAAAAGGCTGCTATACAAGAACAAAAAGCTACGAAGGCTATGACTCGTATGATGGGTAAGTATGGTGGAACAATCCAACGTATGATGGCTAGAGGTGGTATGATTGGTAAATTTGCTAATGGAGGTGATCCTTTTGATTTAGGTAATTTACCTTTAATGGAGAATATTAATGATCCTAGTCGTGGTGCTTTGAGTAACCCAAATCTTTTTCCAAGGTATGATTTTCAATCTTGGTCTAATGCTCAAAGTCCTATGGTTACAGTACCAGATGTAAACTATGTACCTTCTATATTTCCAAATGCTCCGGATTATAAAGATCCAAATGCTTTGACTAATCCTATGTTAGGTATTAGTAATGATTTAAATCGAATGAGAAGTGCAGCTGATGCAAACATTGCAGCTTCTACTCCTTCATATGTTACTCCTGGAACTAGGAACCCAGCCTCATATTATTTAGGTAATATTCCTCAAGGAACTCAAGTAGGAAGAGCCCCTAGTCTTTTTGGGTCATTTCCTTCTGACAGTGATTTTCTAGGTTTACGTGAACAAGGATTTACTCAAGATGATATAAATGAAGTGCATAAGACTTTTGCAGAAGCTACGCCTAAACCAAATCAAATGGGTATGGGTTTGGGTAGTCCTTATGGAGCTTTTCCTGACCAATCTCCATACAGAGTAGAACCTTCAGAAAATTGGGGCGCAACTCCTCCTACTAGTCCTGTTCTAAACTTTGGTAATTACCTTGGTAATATGAATCAGCAGGCTGTAAATAATCTTAATGCACAGCGTGCTTCTAATAGAGATGTTACTGTACCTACTATTTACAGGCAAGGCATGGATGCAGATGGACGACCAGTAAGTATTAATCCTAATATGCCCAGTGGTTATATCCCAGAAGGTAAACAAACTATGAGCGGTTCAGGATTTAATCCTTCAGGAATGTTCAGAGAGAGGACTCTTGCTTATGCTCCTGCAATATGGAATGCTATTCAAGCTATGAAGAAACCTACTAAAGTACCTAAAAATTTAGGTAGGATGTCTACAGATTTTAATGCTCCAAAAATTAGTGATGATGCGACTCTTCGTCAAATTGAAAAAGAAGGTGCTTTAGGCGCATATAATGCTCGTCAACTTGGAGGTTCTAATGTACTTGCAGGATTAACTAACTTAGCTAATAGTAGGATGTCTGCTAAAGCTCGTACTATGGAAGAATTACGTAATAAGCAAGCTATGCTAGATTATCAAGCTGCTGCACAACGTAAAAATTATGAGCAATACAATGCACAGCAAGATGTAAATAGGTATATGCTTCAAGCACAAGCTGATGATGTGCCTACTCAATACGCATCTAAAGCTTTTGAAAATCTTGGAGATATAGGTTCTCAAGCTTACAGAATGAAATTGTTTAAAGAACTTTACGGTTAATAAATACAGCTATGGCTAAAATAAGATTAAGAGCATTTCCAGCAGAATATACTCCAATTCCTTTTCAGGAGTTGGCGTATATGGCTGAGAAAAAACAGCAATTTAAAGACAAAGCTTTTGATTTAGAAGCAGACTTAGAAAGTCAGTTTGGTAAAATTGGTGCTTTAGATGTAGATGCACCGGAAAGAAGTAATATAATTAATGGTTTTCGTAATGAGTTAGCTTCTGTTTATGAACAAAGCGGAGGTAACCCTAATAAACTACTAACTGGGTTTAAACAAGTTCAACGTAAGTTCAACAAAGAATTAGCTTATGGTAAACTTGGAGGTATTAATCAAAGGTATCAAGGATTTGCAGAATCTCAGAAAGAATTAGCAGAACAAGGTAAATCATATTTAGAGAATAAAGGAGATAAAGGTATTAGTCCTGAAGAAGGCGGTATGTACTTACAACAAGAATTAAATGTGTTGAATGCAGAGCCTATTAAACAAACTTCTCTTGGTACTTGGGAAACTTATAGAAAAGAAACCAGACAGCCTACTTTACAGTTAACTAAGATTGCCGATCAGATTGCTAAAGAGATGCGTGATAAACCGCAACTTATTACTCAGTTTACTGGATTGCAAGATGCTGGAGGTGGTTATTACAGAGATGTAGTTACTAAGCGAGAATATACAGAAGCTCAAGCTATTGAGAAAGCAGCAGTAGCTCGAATGACGACTGATCCTTTTGTACAAAGTTACATGAGTACCATTAATAAAATATCTGGTAAAGAGGCTGGGCTTAGAGATCTTCTTACTGCAGCGGAGCAACAAGCACAATTTGATCCTTCAATATACTCAGTTGATGGAACATCTTATAATCCTAATGATCCAAATGCTAGAAGAATTTTCCAAAGTAAGGTTGCAGATAAAGTTTTAAATGAGGATATTTATAATGCTGCTAAAACTGCTGCTAATATTTATCAACTTGAAAGGTTAGATGTAGACCCTACCTATTTAAAAAAATGGAGGGAGGCACTTATGATGCAAAAGAAACTATCTGAACCTCCTGTAGCTACACCTCAAACATTCGAGACTCAATACACTGAATGGAGAAATATGCCAGAGAATGTTTGGAAAAATGATAGTTTTCAAACAGATGCTAATGGTAATATGGTTGTATCTACTTCTGTTTCAGATGCATATGTTAGAGGAATGACTCCTGATCAAATAAGAGATTATGAAGCTAGGAATATAAAACAGCAAAATGTTTTAAAGCAGAGGTATGATAAAATTAGAGAAGAAGTTCCTGCTTTAAAAGGTAAGTCTGATTTATATGTGAGAGACTTTATGTCTAAGGCTTATGAAAACTCAGGAGCGTCTTTCCAAATGGTGAATTTACCCAACATAAATTTTGCAGAAGCTACGCCTCAACTTTTAGGTAATGTAGCAAACAGTTCATTCTATGTAAGTACAGATAAAGGTGTATCACACAAAGGTAATATATCTTCATCTGCTGAAACATTAGGGTATACACCACAAGAACTACAAGCTATTGTACAAGATCAAGCAAAAAAAGGCTTTATTAAAATTGCGCCCTTTAGTCCTTTAGGTAAAGCTGGTTATGCAATTACTGTACCTTCAAAAGAAGCTGATGGAGGTTCAGCAACTGTAATTGTATCTTCTTCAAAAGAACTTACGCAAAACTATTCTTGGTTGTACCCATTGTATGAAAATCTTGAACAAGGTAAGATGGGTTTCTCTACTACTAAAATTTTACCGACTGATGTAGGTACATATACAGGTGTTTATGATCAAGGAGGTCAACCTGTTTGGTATACAGGACGTGTGTTAAGTAAAGATGATACTGATAAGAATTTGCGTGGTATGGGTCTTACAAAAGCAGAAGCTGAGCAAAGAGGTATACAATTTACTCCTGATGGCAACTTAATTGATCCTAACATTACTCCTTTTATTGATCAGAGTAATAGTAGATGGTTGAACAGTTCTTATATAAAACCCTTTACTATGACTGCTACTAGAAACCCATATCAAATTACAGACGATAGTCAAGATATTTATACTACAGAAGATTAATCATGGCAGAGAATAAAAAGCAAGCTCCTAATAAAGAGATTACTACTCCTACAATAGATCCCAATTATTTTGTACCTGGTGCTTCTAGTCAACCATTTCAAGAAGATGTGACTAGACAAGCAGGAGAAAGTCAGTATGACATAAATATCTCGCCTGAAAATATTGCAGACTTGAATGAAAGTAGAGCTGTACAACAAACAGGATGGGATAAGTTTGGTAATGGTATGCTAAATATGACTGTTACTGCTGGTACAGCTGCTTTAGAATCTACAATAGGCTTAGCTTATGGAGCTGTTAATTCTTTAATAACAGGGGATTCTAGTAACCTGTGGAAAAATGCTTTTACAGATAGTATTGTAGACCCTTTAAAAGAATGGACTAGAGAGACTCATCCTTTTTATTATACTGAAGCTGAACAAAATGCTGAGTGGTATCAAGGTGTACTTCCTGGTACTGAAGGTGCAGCAAATTTTTGGTTTGATAAAGTAATGGGAGGGGCTGGTTATACTTTTGGTTCTTTAGCTGCTGGTTATGGCCTTACTAAATTATTTGGACTTGTAAAACTTTCTAGCGTAAATAGACTTGCAAGTCTTAGTGAAAGTGGTATGGACGTGCTTAATGGTTATAAAGTTGCTGCTGATAGTAAGCAGAAAATTGATATGGCTAAGCAGGCAAGTATGGGTATTATTATGGCTCATGGAGAATCTGCTGTAGAAGCTCGTGAAACATATAATAGTACAAAAGAAATGCTTGCAGAATTACGAGCATCAGGAGATCCACGTTATGCTAATCTTAGTGATTCTGATATAGATAAATATTCTGTTGATGCGGCTAATACAAATTATATTGCAAATCTTGCTATTACTGGACCTACCGACATGGTACTCTTGGGTAAATTTATTAACCCTGGAGCTAAAGATGCAGTACGTAAATATAATAAGATAGCTAGGGAAGTAGATGATGCGGGAAGCATGGTTCTTAAAGATGCTACACTTGCTAATAAGTATCGTGGCATTCTTAATGGTACAGAAGCTTTTTTTAAAGGAGCCGTACCTGAATCTTTCCAAGAAGCTGGACAGTTTGTATCTAATATTGCTTCACAAGAGTTTATAAAAAATTATCAATTAGGAGATGCTGGTTGGTATGATGCATTAGTAGGAGGATTAATAGATGGAACAGCTGCAACTTTTTCTACTAACGAAGGTTTACAATCTATTTTACTAGGAGGTATTATTGGAGGACCTTTTGGAATTAAAGGTGCACGTTCCGAACGTCTTGCAAGAGAAGAGGCTACACGTCAAAGAATTGAACAACGTACTAAAGACTTACAGTTTTCTGAACTTAATGATAAAAGTAAAAAGTTTGTAGAGTCTATGAATTGGTTTAATTCTGCAGAAGTTAATCTGCAGAATAATAAATTATTCGAGGCTAAAAATGATGAAGCAAATGGTTTTAGGGCTTATGTAGAAGGATACATTAAAACTGATGATACAGACTATTTAATTGACAAATTAGAAACTTATAAGCAAGCTCCTCTAAATGAGTTTAAAGAACGCTTTGGATTTGCTGAAGGGCAAGATATAAACCAAAATCAAGAAATAGATAAACTTGTATCAGAAGTAAAGGATATGAAAAACCTTTACGATAATATACAAGAAGTATTTGGTATATCTGCAGGCACTCAGCAAGAGTTAACTCAAAATGCATTTCTTCGTGACAGGTTATTTGCCAGTTCTTATAATATAAAGAACATAGAGAAACGTGAAAAGCAAATTGGCGAAGAGCTTTCTAAAATTACTGGGGCAGGAGAATTATACAGGCTTCGTGAAAAAGCTATCAAGGTAGGTAAGTATGATGAACAAGCTGAAGAAATGTACCGAGAAATTCTTGGTGACAGGTCAGCTGTAAAGTACAAAGACTTCCTTGATGAATATGGTGATAACTATAGGGAGATGTACAATGCTGCTATTAAGCAGTTTGTAAAAGATTATCCTGTAGATGCTGTACAAGTAACTGGTCTTCTTGAAGACCTAAATAAACTTGCAGAAAGAAGAGAAGATATTATTCAATATCATAATGCTCTTCTTGATAAGAAGACTCGTGATAAAGTAATAGAAAATGAGATACTACAAGCTAATGAAAAAGCTTTAGAAAACCAAGCTAATAAAACATCTAATGTAGGACCTACTTCTACAGAGCAGGATTTAAATGAGATTTTTCAGAGTGCTCCTGATCAAAGAAGTGCTGTAACTAAAGATCCTTTTAATAATCAAACAGATCTTGCTAAAGCTAAAGAAGAGGATTTACGTAAAATGCGTGAATCTGCTATTCAAGCTTCAACTGAATTAGATCCTAATTCTGAGCAAGCTGCTGCTATGGACAAATGGATTGCTGAGTTAGAGCAAGAATTAAGTATCCGTAGGAACAAAGAAGGTCAGATTAAAGAATTACGTGAAAAGTTTCGTAATGCTAATACAGTAGAAGAACTTAATGACATAGTAAAGAAAATTCAAGCTTTAGGTGTTACAGTTGACCCAGAAAAGTTTGCATTAGCTGTACAAAGAGTAATAGCCGCACAACAAAAAGCTGCTAATGCTCAAGCTGTAAACAATGCAGCTGTTGCAATAAATGATAAATTTAAAGGTGCTCGTGAATTTACAGAGGTAGTATTCTATAAGAATAGGGCTGATGTACAACGTAAGATACAAGAGCTTCTGAATAATCCTGCTGAGACAAGTAAAGTCAAAGCAAGGCTTACTAAGAAGGCTCAGGTAATGTCTGAGATAGGAGGAGTTAACTCTGAAGTTAATCCTAACATCAAAAAGATTAGTCCTCCTTTCGTAGTAGAATTAGTATACGAAGGTACTCCTATAGGTTTCCTTTCTTACTTTGACATGTTCATAGATAAGAGCACAGGCCAACCTATCAATGTACAAAGTCCTGCGTTTACACATGCAGAGTATGTACGTTTGTTCCAACCTGACTTTGGTAAAGTAGGAACTTCGTATGATGGATTTAAAGATGCACATGCAAAGCTTGCTAATCTATACCAAGAACTTGGTAAGCTTTTAGGTACTGAAGAGACTGTAGATGTAGATGCAGAAGAACTGCAAAAGTTTGTAAAGGTAAAAGCTACTGCAGGTTTGTTCAAAACACTTGAGCAGACTAAGACTCTTGAAAATTACAATGTATATTCCAAGAATGGTGTAATGCTTATTGCAGATACAGGTAATAGACATGAGTCTGAAATGAGTAAGACAGGAGTAGGTGAAAATGACCCTTCTGTAGTTACATATGAAGTGTCTATACCCGGTGCTTATACACCTAACCTTGCAGATATTACTAAAGGTGAGACTGTAGATCCTGAGTTGAAGGAACCTTTCCTTGCACTTTCTAATATTAAGAATAATCCTAAGCTTGGAGAACCTGGTAAATCTAGGTACTGGGCATTAGTAGAAATGCCTGTAGGTCAAGTAACTATTGATGGTAAGACATACAGTTGGATACCTGTAACTCCTAGTGCTGCAAGTCCTGCAGACATCAGAGAAGTACTTACATATATTAAAGAGCAGCTTGACAACCCTCCTACTAAAGAAGGTAGGTCTGCTGTACTTAAATTTATTAGCTCAAAGATTTATTTTGCATTAGGTATAGACCATAACTTTGATAATGCACTTGAGGCTACTTTAATGCCTGGGTATGAGAAAAAGAGTATCATGCTTAGGTTAACGTCAAGTGTATTCCGTGCAAATAATAATGGTAATCCTAATGTATATATAGAAGTACCTTATACAGATAATCCTGAGCAACTGCTCAATAGTCTTGAAGCAGGTCGTAAAGCTAATCCTTTGCTTAATAACCTGAGTCCTTTTACTAATAATGCTGTCAAGAAGAATACACCTAAGAATCTATATGAACTTGGTAATAAAGTCAATACAACTTTTGTAGCTAAGGTAGATAATCAAAAAACTAATCAACTCTTAGTACTTGACTTTACACCAGCACAACCTGCAACTAGTACTAAACCTACCGCAGCTGAAGGGTTTGCAGAACAACAAGCTAAAGTAGACAGGATGATGGGTAAGGCTAATGCATCTGCAGGACCTTCATCTATTCAAGATACTCAAGCTAAAGTAAATCAAATGCTTAGCCCAGGTGCTGCAGCTGCAGAACAAGCTGCTGCATCTCCTGTTTCTAAGATTAAAACAATAGAAGACATTAAGAGATACTTCTATAACAAACAACCAGGTATGTTTGGAGGTAGTTTACAAACTGCTCTTAACGCGAGTGATTGGGCTGTAGTTTCTCAAAGTCTTTCTAAGAATGCAACAGAACAAGAGCGGATAATGTTGAATATACTTAATGGTATAGAAGACATATCTGCTTTAACACCTACTCAACTTACTCCTGTACAACAAGAATTAGCTGCTATCCAAGCTGGTGCTGAAGGTGTACAAATAAATCCTGATGTACCTGTACCTAATGGAGGTAAAGTAGATAGGAGTGCTGAGCACAAAGCTGCTCAACAAGATGATGAAGGGTTTGGATCAGTACTTAAACGTGTACCTAGTGTAGCACTTACTGATGCAGAGAAACTACAAGTAGATGAGGCTATTGCTTGGCTTAAGAGTGTCCTTCCTGCTGGTATTGATGTAAATGTAGTAGATGCAATTAAGAACAGTGTTCTTGAAGGACGTACTACTATGGGACAGTTTGTAAATAACTGTATCATACTATCAAGAGAAGGTAGTAAACTTACTCCTCGTCACGAAGCATTGCATGCTGTAATGCGTACTGTACTTACAGACTCAGAGATTGAGTATTATCTTAAAGCTGCAGAACGTGACATGTCTAAAGAGCTGCAGGCTCAAGGTAAGTCTATGAATAAAGCTTTCATGGAGTTTCTGCGTGACAATCCTGAGTATGTAGATTTACCCAGCAAGGTACAGAAAGATTTCTTCCTTGAAGAGTACATGGCTGAAAAGTTTGAGAAGCATAAAGTAGCTAAGCCTACTACTATTCTTGGCAAACTATTCAATCTTTTAAAGAAAGTAGTAGATTATTTTAAAGGTGATGTAGGTGAAGAACTTACTCAACTATTTGACAATATTGATAATAAGGTTTACGCAGGTAAACCTAAAGTATTTAACAGGTATGATACTAAAGCCTATAAAGTAGGAGCGTATCAACGTGTGTATACTGGAGATATGAATGTAGGTACTGAGCAGAACCCTAGCTATGTACGTACATATCTTCCTACACAAGATCAACTTAGGGAAGTAAACTACCTTACTGCTCGTGTACTTGAAAGACTTCAAAGCAGTGTTTCTAAAAATGAAGACTTAGAAGACCTGACTCTTGAAGAACTGGTAGATGAAGTAATGAATGAAAGGCTAGAATACTTTGATGTAACTGGACCAGCTTGGAAAAGTCTATTAGCTTCTGGAGATACGTTTGCTAAAAGTAAGTTGAATGATTTGCATTTTATCTACAAGCTTACTAAGAATGACAAAGGTGAATGGGTCAATTCATTCTCAAGAGAGCAGCTTAAAGAAGAGCTTCTTAACAATCTTACCAAGTATGGTATAGATGAAGAGTTGCAGATACTTGATGACCAAGAGAATGATGCAGATACTTCTCCTGAAAGGAACTATAGTGATAACCAAGAGAATCAAGGAGGCTTTGGTAGTTTAAGTCGTGCTTTGAAAAGGCACATTGCTACTACTACTTATACAATGACTCTTAATGAGTTCTTTAATACGAATAGTTTTAGTGACAAAGATACTATTACTCTAGGTGTTGACCCTAAGCAGGTATATGATGGATTGACTAGGGCTTGTCAAAACGAGCCTAATCCAATTAGATTGCTTGAAAAAATGGCTATGATGCAAGAGAATAGCCTTGAGACAGGACGCTATGTAGAAAAACTTTTTCAAGAGACTGGTGTAACTGTTAATACAGATGGTTCAGTAGATGTAACTACCGCATTTCCTCATAAACACGATATTCTTCGTCGTGCAATTAAAGGATTTAATCTATACTCTCTTGATTACATGTTTACCTCAATTGATCCTACAGGTCAGTTGTCCCAAACTATTCTGGCTAATACCCGTGATGTAGACAAGTTACAGGTAGAAAGGTGGAGTCAAGGATTCAGAACAAAAAGTAAGGATATTAAACCTCAACAACTTGCAACTCTTACTAACATAAAGACTTTTGCAACTCGTGGTACTAATATCTTGAATAATGCAGATGGTACAATATCTTATGCTATTCCAGATGATAGGCTTGAAGTTATAACTACAGCTACTCAAGATGCTTTACGTAATTACTTTGGCATTAAATTATCCAAAGGGTTTATTAAATACGCACTATTAATAAACCCCGAGCTTGTAAAGTCTGAAGCTCAAGAAAAACTTGTGTCTCTTTATGATACTCAAATCAAAACATCTCACAAGGATTTTGTAGATGCTATTAGTACACTTAGCAGTATCATAGAGAAAGGAGACAATCCATTTGAGCGTAAGATTGATCCTCAGACTAAGCAAGAAGTAGCCGGAGGTATGGTTACTCGTCTTGAAAAACTTGCCAAGGATAATGCAATAACTGATGAGACTGTAGAACAACCTTCATTCATCAATGGAGAAGGTAAGACTATCTATGCATTCCAGCAAGGTACTTATAACATCATGAAGATGTTGGACATTGCTAATATGTCCAAGACTAATGTACAAGTTATAAGTGATGCTGCTGAGACTAATCCCAGTCTTAAGTTTTTAATCAATAACTACCTTATCAATTCACCTGAGTTTCAAGCTATCCAATCTAGGCTTAAAATCAAGCGTTCTGATGCAATCAGGGAAAGGAAGATTATTCAAGAAGAAGGCGGTGAAAAGAAGATTGATGTAGATAATAGGGTTACAGAAGGTGTAGTATATGGTGATATGACAGACAGGGAGTTCCTGTTGAATCTATACACCTTGTATGCTAACACTAAGACTGACATGGTAGGTCCTAATGGTAAGATTATTCCTGCCCGTGATATTCTTATTACTGTAATGGAAGCTTCTAATACAGGAGACCTTGTTACTTTACCTGTAATAGATGCAGTAAATAGTGATGGTACTATTAACCCAAAATATATCCAAGCTCGTATTGATGTAATTAAGAATGAGCATGATAGGATTCAAAGAGTCAAAGCAGGCGAGTTTACTGATGAGATTCAGGAATTCAATGTAGGAGCTAATAAAAGAGGTGAAAAGTTTTGGGCAGATAGTGCTCTTATCCTCAAAACTATCCTTGCAGATACTGCTATTAACACAGAAGGAGTTACTATTGAAGACCTGCAAAATGCTACAAGCCTTGAGTCTTACATGCCCATGCTTACTCAAGGTATGGAAATGTATCTTCAAAAAGCTGTTGATAGGCATATCTTAAAACTTGCAGATGCAGGTATTATTAGTATTAATGAGCAAGGTCAGCTGCAGAATAACTTCTTGCCTAAAGGATTCTCAAGCCAACTTACTGCTGAAAATCCTGACTACCTTTTCCCTACTGGTAACTTACGTGCAAACATAGCTCAAGTATATCTTTCTAATGAACTGAATACTTTAGCTATTAATGAACTTATGTATGGTGATCCTGCAATGGGTCTTAAAGATTACCAAGATAAATTCAAAAGAGATAAAGCAGGTAATGGTTCTGGTACAAATAGTTCAGATATAGACTTTAAGACAGGTCAAATTAAAGAAGACCTCAAGTTTATTGTATTTGGTATACAAGAAACTCCTGATAGTAAGCTTGAAGATCCTACTATCAAGAACCACTCTGTTACATCAAAAGGTACTATAGTTAAAGTACGTAATGTAGATGGTAGCTTTACTCAAGAATTCTTGGACTTTGTAAAGGATAATGACTTGAGTGACCAAGAAAGGGATGAACTTGCTAAAGCCAATAAGACTATTGACGTAGCAGATGCACAGGGTTATGGCTCAGTGAATTTGTTCCGTGATATTTATACTACTAGGGGTCGTATGACTCCTGAAGGAAATAGGATTTATGATAAGATAGAAGAAGGTGATGAGGTAACTGCAGAAGAATGGCAGTACTTACAAGACAATAACATCATGCTTAACTCTTTAAAGATGTTTTATTATGATGGACAAGTTTTTAACAAGTTGTCTATTACGCATCTTTCTAAGCAAATGACTTCTTATTATGATAAAGAATGGGGAGTATGGAGACCTAGGAAAGGACAAGAGTGGCAACACAATTTACGTAAGAAGATGGAACAAGCTGGTGTAGACTTGGCTGGTCCTCCTTCAATGAGTAAGAAGATGATTGTCAATCCTGTAAAGATGCAAGGTGATAATATGATGTTCAATATAGAAGAAAGGAACATCAGGACTTTGCAAAGGCAATACTTCAGAATGCAGCAGGAAAATCCTAGCAATAAGATTGAGATTAAAGATCCTACTCAGATGCTCCAGATTCTTGCAACTGAGCAGAATGACTCTACGTCTATCCAGTTTTATGCTGACCCAAGTGTAAAGACTGTAGGACAGCTTAAAGAGTACTACTCTAAGATGCTTGGTAAGAGGGTAGCTAATGAGTTCTTTACTATCAATTCTTTCATTAGTGATTTAAAAGGTGGTAAGCCTGTACCCAATCTGAGTAGGTTTATCAAGATATTTGGTAAGACTCTTCGTGAGACTGGGGCTTCTGATAAGTTGCTTGACATGCTTGAGACAGACAGTCAAGGCAAGCCTATCTATAACTTTAATCTGCCTGACGTAGTGCGTAAATTTGAAGAAATGTTTAATGCACATTTCAACAAAGCGCTTAGTCTTAAAGTACCAGGATATAAAGTCACTTTGCAATCTGCACTAGGACATGATTTGATTGTAGAGAAATCTACAGGTAGGATTATTACTAGGTATGAATATGACCGTAACCCTAAGAAGTATGACTCTGATGAATATATCACAAGACCTCTTGAGTACAATGTACCTAGGATGGTTGATGGTAAACAAGTAGGTAGCTATGCAGAAATTATCTTACCTTACCATTTCAGGGAGCAGTTTGGTTTGAAGCCTGGAGATGAGATACCTGAAGAAATTGCTTACATGTTTGGTGTGAGGATTCCTAGCCAGGATAAGCACTCTGCTTTGACACTCAAAGTAGTAGATTTTTTACCAGCTGAGTATGGTTCTAATGCAGTATTCCCCCATGAGATTGTACTTCTTACAGGATCTGACTTTGATATTGACTCATTCTATATTCATAGGGTGGATCATTATGTAAAGTATGTAGATGGTATGCCTAAGTTCATGCCTTATGGTAATAAGACAGACAGTAAGTTTGACCAGTTTGTTAGATGGCATCTAGAGAATAACTCTTTACTAAAAGGAGAGATTCGTGACTTTATCAAAGCTGACCAGAACTTATATCAAGAGTTAAAGAATCTTAGTTTTGTTAAAAACTTTGCAAAGAAGCTGCGTGATAAGAACAGTGAAGAACTTGCAGAACTTAGAAAAAGCAAAAAGACTGTATCTGAAAAAGAGATGCAAGCTAAACTTGATACTATAGCAGAACTTAATAAAGAGATAAACAGTACTACTGAAAAGATTACTGCAATTAAAAAAGATGTAGCTCTTAAAGTAATGAAGACTTTAAGGCTTCCTGCTACTGAACAAGAATTTAATAAGTCTGGTTTAGCTATACCCGGAGAGATTAACAATGGTATTCTTGAAGCTAAGATGGTGCTTCATGATAATCCTTTTGTAAATAAGGACATTAACAAGACTCCTGCATCTCTTACAGCTATTCAGAACAAGCAAAAGACTGGTGTACTTGATCAGCTTGCAAATGATTTAGGGTATAGTAACTACGAAGAGATAGGTGAACCTGAAACTACTTCATCTATGTCTGGTTTGGTTAAAGCCTTTACTTCAAACAAAGCAGGTTCTAAAGCTATTGGTGCTGCAGTAAATTCTACTCAGTTGTACTCAATACTTTCTAAGTTTGGCATTGTACGTAACAGTAAAAAAGAAATACTTTTTGATGGAGTACCTGTAAGGGAGATTTCAAGGAATAGTTTCTTGACTAAAGCTAAAGAAAGGATTATGGACATCCTTTCTACTCTTACTTCATCTATGACTGATAATGCCAAGTATGGCTATAACAGCAAGTTGAATGTTGACTTGAGTTCTCTCGGTATAGTATCTTTTGGTGTGATGCACAGTATTGACTTGAAGAGTATGATTTACTTACTTAACCAAGACTCAGTACTGGATTATGTAAAAGCCAGCCAGACTTATGCTATCCAGACTATGCAAGAAAGTCAGGGTAGATTCAAGCGCATACAAGAATTAAAAGATGCACTTGTAAAGAAAATTAAAGCTGTAGATGGTTCATTTGATTTAGAAGAGTTTGAGAAAGAACCTAAGAACATAAGCATTGATGATCTGGTTTATTCTATCAAAGGTCCGAGTGGTAATGGAATGTCCCGTAACTCTAAGACTTATGTAGAAGGTAATATAGATGTACGTCGTAAGCTTGACCAGTATAAGAATGGAGATATTAGGTATCTTATGACTCAGCTGCAAGCTCTATATGCATATGAGCAACTTAATAAAGATTCTACATATCTCATAACTGCTACAGCAGCTGTCAAGCTTACCAAAGGTCTTAGCGCTAATACAGATAGGTCTTTCAATGCAGATGACCAGCTTTTAGATTCTCTTAAGAAACTTAACATTGAAGGCTTTATAGACAATAGTGATAAGTTTCAATTAAGATATAGGGATACAAGTGATAAAGCTATGGAAGCCATGACTTATGACTTTCTTCCTATCTTTAATTCTGATCCTCTTGTTAAACAGAATCTTGAAGTAGTATTTAGGAAGCAGGCTCTTGCACAACAGCTATTTATTTCTAAGACTCCTTTCGCCCAGAAGATAAAGAATATCATTATGGGTAATATGAATACTAAAGTCAAGAAAGCTGTAACAGGTAAACTGCTTAGCAACGTACGTAGAAACTTTGAAACTTATGTAAGTCTCAAAGCATTGCGTAAAGTATTGGCAGACAAGAACATGCCTATGCCTGATTTTAACGAGCTCCTTTATGGTGACTTGATTGACAAGATTAAAGACTTTGTAAAAACTAATCCTCAGTTTGTGAATAATCTATTCCTTAATTCTCTTTCTATGGATAAGAAAGAAGATGGGTTTGTAAGTATATCTTACAATACTCGTGGACAAGGTATGAAAGGCTTTGAAGATAGGATTAGAAATGATGCGGACGCTTTGTTTAGAGATAAAGAAGGAGCTAAGGTTATAAATAGTTTGTTCCTTTATGCTATTGCTAAAGATGGTCTGCAGTATAAAAACAATGGTATAGTATCTATTCTTCCTACACATAAGTTCTTAACCATCTCTAAACAGATGGATAAGATCATAGATAAGATGAAGGATAGCCAAGCTTCTGTAAAAGAATTGTTTGGTATGGACCGTGGGACTCTTGAAAGGGAGTTTGTCGAAATGTTCTTCCGTGATACTGCGAATTACCGTGGTGTAAAACAGATTAGTACTAGTGTATTTAAAGACCCTTACATCAAAAGGACTGCTACAAGCATTACATTTAATGCAGCAGGAGCAGCTTATCAGAACTTAGCTCCTGAGCAAGAAGCTGCAACTAAGAAGATGTATGGTGTACAAATGCAAGCTTTTGAAGACCAGTTTGGTACGGAAGGTAAGAAGGTCACTTATCCTCCTGTAATCAAGGTATATGCAGGTATGGAAGGTGGTACTGTGTACTATAAGCTTACTGAGTTGGATGGCAAGAAAGACTTTACATTCAGTGAAGATGGTACACTTGCAGGTACTCAGGCTGTATATGAAGCTACTTCAAGACTTGGAGCAGCTAATATTGTAATCTACCCAAGGACTCTTCAAGAAGCTGAAGCTCTTAATGCAAAGATTAGACCTGTAGATAAAGACGTAGATTCAAACACAGAAGTTAGTCCTAATGACCTTGCAGCTACAGAACAGCTTTTAGCTACTCAACCTGTTACTACTTCTAAGATAGAAGTAGTAGAAAGATATACAAACGCTGATGTACGAGCTAATCCAGATAAAGTATATGTCTTTGGTGATAATGTAATGAGGAGGGGTACAGGTGGACAAGCTCAAATTAGGAATAATCCTAATGCTATGGGTATTGCTACAAAACTTGCCCCTTCTATGGAAGAAGCTGCTTTTATGTCTGATGGAGATTTAGCTAGAAATAAAGCTATTATAGATGCAGATATAGCAGCAATAAAAGCTACTAATAAAACAGTAGTATTTCCTAAAGATGGATTAGGTACAGGTTTGGCTAAACTTAAAGAAAAAGCACCTCAAACATATGAGTACTTAAAAAACAAGCTTTTACAAGAGTTTGGTTTTAACAATGATACAGGTACTACTACTCAACCTGTTGCTCCTACAACTTCTTCTACACCTGCAGGACAAGACCCAGTATTAGCTAAAGTAGTTGAAGGTATTATTATGAATAGATCGACTGATACATTTGCTCTTATGCTTCAAGTAGAAGGAGAAGCTGTTAGCCCTCAAGCTATTCTAGAGAAACGTAGAGAAGTAAGAGATTTATTCATGAAGACTGCACAAGCTTATGCTGATCAGGGTAATACACAGATGGCTAATAAGTATAAAACTTTACAAACGGGTGTAATGCTTATGGATGGTCTTGCAGTAGTTACACAACATAAACAGTATTTTTGCTAAAATAAATAACATCACATGGGATTCTGTCCAAATGAGAATGATCCTGTATATCAGGAAATGATTAAACGGTTTGGTCCGGGTAAAGCTTACTTTATATACACCAAGAATAACAATGAGATTCCTGAAACTATAGAAGAAGCTGAAGCTCTGGCTGAACCTGAGGAAGTCCTTAAGACTAACAAGGTAGACAGGCTTAAAGATATTCGTGAGAAAGTATTGCAAAGCTTGCTTATACAAAAAGCCATTTACGAAAAAAGAGCAGGTGGTAAGAAATATGCTGATGAAATTAGCGACTTGATTGAAAGTCTTAGATCAGATGCAGGAGAAGCTGGTATAATACAGACTATCAAGATAGCAAATTACTATACAGCTCAGGCAAGACCCAGAATGATAAACATTCAGAAAAAATTATCTGAAGGATTGTCTGGACTAACTGAGAGTGAGGTACAAGACCTTGCAGGAGAGATGAATGAAATTAAAGAGTTTCTTTCTGCATTCAATGTACTAGAAGATATAGAAGGTATAATCAGCCGTAATGCTGGTATATTCCCTACTCTTCAGAATACACTTGAAAGACGTAGGAGTATAGTACGTATGTTCAAAGAAGCTCATCAAGAGATTCTTGCACATTGGCTCAGCAAAGCTGCAGATAGGGTGAATGCACAGCTGCAAGAAAAAGGCCAGACTGATTATGTAATTACTGTAAATCAGATTAAGAATCTGCTGCATACTGCTACATCTGATATTACAGTATGGGAGAAACTCTTTGGTGCTCAAGCTAATAGTAAAGACATTCTTACAGGACTCATAGCCTCTTCAATTAAGTATGAGGCGTTCCAAGCTGAACAAGAAGATCAAGCTACCCTTGAAAAGGTACTTGGAGAATATAACAAGAAGCAAGGAGACAAGAATAATCCTGATAAATTCAATGCAGAGTATCTACGTGATGCAGAAGAGTATAGGTTTATTCCAGAGTTAAACGCTAAAGGAGAACCTATTATCAATGAAGATGGTACACGTAAAGGTAAATGGGGATATGTAAAGACTAAAGCTATACATACTGAGTACCTTGATGATAAGTTTGATAAAGATTATAGGGACTTTACTTCTAACTTGCCTTCACAACTTAGTGGACAAGAACTAGCTAAAAGAAAAGCTCAATGGTTTGCAGCTAATACTGTACTTACAGATACAGAAAAGTTGATAGCCAAGAAAAAACTTGAACTTAATCCTACAGAATATGACAGATGGTTTTACTCTAATACTAAACGAGTAGATTTACGTACATATCCTGATGGCAGTACTAATGCTCAATTCTTACCTCAAGATAGGATACATAGTATAACCAAGGATAAGATTGTAATGTTTAGCGGGGAGTTTCTTAAACCTGTAGACAAGTATAAGAATCCCAAGTTTACCTCTTTAATGAAAGATGGTTACTTCAAAGCATTACATGATACTTATGTAGCGGCTAATGAAAAGCTGCATCCTGCAAAGCAACTTAGATTTGGTATAATCCCACAAGTTGAGAAAGACTTTTATGATAAGTATTTGACGGGTAATAACATTACTACAAGTTCTTTTAAAAAAGATGTGAAGGATAGTATTAATGTTACAGTAGTTGACCGAGACTATGGTATTCAAACTCCTAGTGGTAGGGCTGTAAAGCATGTACCTATTATGTTTACAAGTTACAGACTGGACGATGAAAGGCTAAGCCTTGATTTGTTGCAGAGCACTTTGGCATTCAGTCAAATGGCTAATAACTATGACCGTATGACTAAGATAGAACCTTATATCTCTCTTCTTACTGATGTAATTGAAGGTAATAAGGATTTTAACATAGATCCACGCCAAGTACTTGAAACAAATGCTTCGGGTATACCTTTGCTTAATGCGGTAACTAAGACTGTAATGGTAAAGAAAGGTGCGGCATCTAATGTAAATGTAGCTTTGATGGAGTTTGTAGACAAAGTATTTTACAATGAACAAGAGATTCAAAGTACTATCTTAGGTAATGTATCTGTAAATAAATTATCAGGTATGGTACTAAAGTACAGTGCTTTAAACTCTCTTGCTATAAATGTAGTGTCAGGTGTAAACAACGTACTTATTGGACAGTATAGTAACCTTGTAGAATCTGTAGGTAAAAGATATGGTACTGTAGCTAACATGGCTAAAGCAAATGGTATTTATGGTGCTAATGTAATAGGCATTCTTGGTGATGTAGGTCGTGGAATTCCTTTGAGTAAGATTGGAAAACTTTCAGTAAAGTACGATGCTATCCAAGGAGATTGGAAAGATAGTTACGGTAAGAATGTATCAGGTAGTGCCGCTAAAAAGTTGTTTAATTCAAATGCTTTGTTCTTTTTAAACAAATCTGGAGAACACTACATTCAAACAACAGGTATGATCAACATGATGTTGAGTACCAAAGTAAAGAAAAATGATGGTACTGAGATAAGTCTTTGGGATGCTTATAATGAGAATGGTGAGCTTAAGCCTGGAGTAAAATGGACTAGGGATGACCAGTTTAATTTTATGCAGCGCTTGCATAAGATGAATAAAGAACTGCATGGTATTTATAATAAGTTTGACAGCCCTACTTTACAAAGAACTTGGTATGGTAAACTTGCACTGCTTTTTAGGAAATACATGTACACTGGCTTTATGCGTAGGTACAGTAGTAAATACCTTGACATAGAAGGAGGAGATGTGTATGAAGGATACTGGAATACTTTTTTTAGTAAGTTATACACAGACATTAAAGATGGTAAATGGGATATGCTTACAGGTAAAAATCTTACAGAAGCTGAAAAATCTGCACGGGCTAAGACTTATGTGGATTTAGTAGCATTTGCTTCACTCTTACTTCTTGTGTACGCACTTACTCCAGATGATGATGAAGAAGAAAGTTGGGTTGCAAGTCATATAATTTTACAATCACGTAGGTTGCAACAGGATATTAGTTGGTATGTCAATCCTATGGACTTTAAGCGTCTAATAGAAACCCCTTCTGTAGCTATTTCAAACTTTGAAAACATTATAAAGTTTGCAGGGCAACTGTTTAATCCTATGGAACAATACGAGCGCAAAGCTGGTATATATGAAAAAGGAGATTATAAGTTAGAAAAGCGTGCAATGGATTTAGTACCTGTTTTGTCAAGGTATGAGGATGTAATGAACCCTGAGCAGCTACTTAATGTGTTTAATTAAGCCGAAAAATAAGACTCACGAAGGGCTACTAATAAGCTTAAAGTAAAAAGAAAGGGGGCCATTACAGCCCCCTTCTCTTTCAAACAACAATGGAACACACTATACACTTTCTTCTATTAATTCAGGCTTAAATTGCTGCATAAATACTTGCTTGTCTTTGATGTACTTTTCTACTTCTGGACGTGGCGTTTTAAGGCTGGGTAATACCCCCGAGTTAAGTAATGTCATTAAGATTGTAGCATACTTTTTTACAAATGGTTCTTTACCATTAAAGAATAATATGTCAAGCTTTTTCTTGTAGTATATCAAAGAAGAGTGATTTAGCCCCATTATCTTAGACAAGTGGCTAAGTTTTACATCATACTGCTCAATGATTATACAGCATGATACACTTACTACATCTGATGTTTTAGTAGAATACTTCTTTGGTTTATTAGTAATAATTGGTGGAATTGGGTCGTCATACAATATAAGATTGACCTTACTCATAATTCTGTTAAGTAGTTCTAGACCTTCTTCAGGTTTGTGGGTTGGAAACCTGCGGTCTATTTTCCTTTCCATAAAGGGGCACCCAAACAATGCTTTGTGTGCCTCTGAGCACCAACTTTTAAATGCTTCAGAATTAACTAACGCTTTTTCTGGTATAACTAGAGTGCTCATAATAGATTGATTTTATACCCAATTGAGTATAAAATAATCCGAAGGGATTAAATTATACTCAATCAGGTATAGTTTTATATTTCCCAGAGTTCTTTATTTGGTTTACTTACAGCTGTTATTTTATGTGCTTCTGTGTACGTCTCACTGTTAAAGTCTATTGCACTAGCTATCTCTGCATCTTCAGATAGCTCTACGTCCAATTGTTCTTCTAGCTCTCTCCTTCTCTCCACATCTCTGTAAAGCACTTTATAAACCTGCGAGTGAGGTCCTAGATTATAGAATCTCAAGATTTTTCTTTTCAGAGTCTCAGAGATACGACTATACTTACTGTCCAAGAACAGCAAATAATCATCATACCAATGCTGAGGAATATGAAAATAGAATAGAGTGGTATACCTATCCGGTTCATACATACCTCTGAAATTGAGATTCTTTTTCATGTTGTTTTCCAACCTTGCAAAAGAACCATCTATATCTTGGTACTCATAATGTAGGAATAAACTATTCTTCACTTCAGGCAAATCGTCTGAAGCTAAATATACATTCAGCAACAGATGAAGCTGCATAAATACAGGATCTATGTCAAGCATAGGAGGAAGAAAAATATAGGACTTGTTCCGTTCCTTTGGTTCAAATCTTGTCTTCCTCATTTCCATATTATTGTTTATGCAAGACTGTAACTAAATCAGGTTTTTCATAAAGCGGGGACTTTATTACTTTACCATCTTCCCTGTATACAGGCCTTCCTGTTTCATCCAGTTTAGTCATGTTTGACCTATGTACTTCAGCAAATCCTTCCTCAAGATACGGGCCAAAGCCAAAGGCATGGGCTGTACCAAGTAGAATGTATAGCTGATCTACAAGAGCATCAAATATAGCTACTGAATCTTTTTTAGCACAAGCTTCTCTGAACTCTTCAAGTTCTTCAAATGCTAATGCATACCGTAAGATAATTGTCTGTTCATCAGGAATAACAGGTTTATAATTTACTGGTACTCCAAACGCTTTGTGGAACTCTTCCACCTTACTTAGCTGCTCAATCATACTGTAATTCCTTTATTTAAATAATACTCTTGGTCTATTAAAGACAGACCTCCTGCCATAAGCTTAGCATCATACACACTCTTGGGGTATTCCCAATTGCCTGTAGCATTATGCCAAACAAGATTAGACAGGTCTTGATTAATCTCTTTATTACCCTTGACAAGATAGCTCTTGTCTACATGATAAATAAGAGATTTTAGACGTACCACATCAATAGGTACAAGATACATAGACAGCATGATTTTGTCAAACTTAGCAGTAGGGAAGTTTTGAACTACCCATTCATGAATAGCTTTTTCATAAAAAGCCATCTGCCTGTAAGTCTTCCAATATTCAAATGTCTCAATATACTTGTGTACTGGTTTCTGACTGTCCGTCTTGTAGTCAAAATACTTTACGAACAAAGTGTTCTTGTCTACACGAGCAAAGAGATGGTCAAGTTTGGATTTTAATGTTACAGTAGCCATGAAGGTATCTCCATCTACTGTAGTCACTATATTCTCATCCCAAACTATTTCTAACTCTTTGTACTCTGACCAGTTTTCCTTGTTACCAAGTATCTGTTCCCATTGAGGATTGTTCTTAGCAATTTCTGCACATTGTACAGCCATGTTATACTCATTCTGAGTAATCAGGCTTTTACCTGCAGAGCTAAGCATCTCTTTATAATATGCTTGATTTTCTTCTTTCTTGAATGATTCAAATACTTTATCCCGACTAAGCTTATAGCCTGAAGCAACATATGCTGCTTCCATAGCTATTGCATCAGCTTCTGGATATTTCAATAATGCATTAATGAATTCTAACATCATGCCTGCAGGTTTAGCCTCAGGACTTAAAGCGGAAATAACATACCTATTCTGGACTTCTTCTGGCTCAAGCAATAAGCAATGAACCAAAGAGCCAAAGGTCAAAGAACTACTTTCTTTCTTATCTACAAGCTCCCTTGTTACATACACCTTGTAATAATACGAAGGGTCATAACTGAACGTAGATAAGCTAGAATTACTGACTGCTGGAATCTCGAAGTAATTCATATTCACTGTCTTCTAATAGATTAAATAATGTGTACCAACAGCCATACATAGCTTTGAGTTGTTTAACCCTGCTGTTATGTATGCTGTGTTCACCCTCACCAATAACTTGATTTATTTCGTGTTGCAAATCATCTATGGACGCATCCATATAAGACCTAAGATTAGCTGAGTGGTTATGTTCCAAGGACTCCATGACCTTATTAATATATGGAGAGAACTTGAATGCTTCGTAGCACTCTGCTTTAAACTCACTACTAAACGTAAGATTCATAGATTAATTTATTTGCCCACATTGCTTTAAAGAACTTTTCAAACTCATCCATAGTCATTACTATGTTAGTCTTCTTGTTCTTTTTGTGGAAGATTATTACGGGATATTCAGCTCGTTTTGGTAAGAGCTTGGCCAGCTCAGCTGTAATCTCCTCAGTAAGTTTGTAATAATCAATGTGCGCTTCAACCGCTTTACATTGTACATTGAATGGAATGTCACAAATATCTACTTTGGCTGCATCTAATAGCCTGCTTCCCAAGCGACTTGTCTTAGCTTGTTCAAAGCCTAAGTCCTTAAAGAATTTGACTATTGCCCTTTCATAGTTATGACCCTTCCGTCTTGCCCTACTCCCAGTTTTAGACGATACTTTAGGCTTAGGCCTAGACCTTATCACCTTCTGGGACTTCTTCTCTTTGTCTGTTTTCATTAATAAGAGTCTTTAGTAAACCCACAGTCTCGACTATACCAAAATTCTTCCTGAAGTCAGATATGTCCTTTGTTGGCTCTGGAACAAATATAGGTATTAACCCATGTTCGTCGCAAAGTTTTTTACTGAATTTCATACCTGTTGCATCATTGTCATATAGTAGGTATATGCGATTGAACCTGACCTTCAAATTCTGCATGAATTTTTCCGGAATTTTCATGCTCTCACTTTGTGGAGCTACGGAGTTATAGCCTAGGTTCTGCAATACTAAGACATCTTTGTAAGCCTTTGTAATTATCAGAGTATCAGCCTCTTGTGGCAAATAATCAATACCTTGAAGTATAGAATCTCCTGCGTTTGTAAGGAACTTGAACTTCTTTGAATAAGGACTGTAGATCTTCCTTTTCGCATAGCCAAATTCATAACTATATGCAGGGTTTTTCTCTGAGTACCAATACACTAAGTCCTCATTAATCCAGTAGTTTTGGAGAGGCTTTACCATACGGCTGTCAAGAAACTCTGTAGTCAGACCATACTGAGCCCAGTATATCTGGTCAGCTACATTCCAATCCCTTTTCTTTATTTTAATGCTACAGCCTTCTGTATAACTTACCTTTTCTTGGGTTACTACTCCAAAGATTTCCATTGTGGGTCTGGCCATCCTTGGCTTAGCCATAAGCTTAAGGTTAAAGTCATTATTTACAGTCACCAAAGCTTCACGAAAGTTCAACCCATATCTAGCCTGCAGGAAAGACCAAATATTCATAGTTATACCTGTTGCAAAGTCTTTGAGTAACAATGACCCACTATGTGAGACAAATAATGCTACGGAAGGAGTTTCATCTTTACGAAGAGGACTCTTGAATTTCCTTTTCAGTTGTACTCCGGGTATGTAGTATTGCCACAAATCCCATTCAGAGGTTCTTTTTAGAATCTCCTCTATTGTCAGTTCTTTTGGTTTACCATACATAATTTAAAGAATTGGGGGCCAGTTTCCCAGCCCCCAAATCTAAATAAAACCCGATGAATTCTTAGAAGGGCAGGTCGTCTGTAGTCACCTGCATCTCAGGGTCAGCCTTAGGAGCAGCAGGTTTGGTCAACCTGTCAGCTACATACTTGCTAACCGTGATTTTAGTAGGATTAACAGACATAGACTCAATGAAGTTAGGATACCTTGGGATAGTCACATAACCCTTGTTATTGTAATGGAACAAGAGGCGGAACTTGCCAGTAGTCTTACCTGCAATAGCCGTATTTACCTTATTGAAGAAGTCCTCAAAGCTATCTGCCTCAGGAATAGCATTGTATGCTTCTTCTCCAATAAACTTAGTACAGATATGCTTTACACGACGATTCGTATCATCCTGAGCTGCTGCATCATCATTGAGCCATTCCTTATGTGTAATCTCTGCACCATTAGGCTGGACAAATGTAATGCTTGCTACAGTCTTATCGTCGTTTAGTTCAAAAACTCCTTTTACTGTACAATCATCTATAATGCCTACCTGTGGGACTACTCGTGAGTCATCTGCTACAATCTCTTTACCGTCTGAAGTTTTTTTACTACCGTATGCCATAATTATACTGTTTGGAAGTTAGTTGTGTTGGTTTGATTAACTGAAGTTGTATTGTCCATATCATTTACAAGGACAAAGCCTGGCTTAGTTGCACGCTTAGGCAGATCAAGTTGCTTGATGATTGCCTTGCAATTAGCTGCTGAAATTCCGAATTGCTCAGAAAGTTCTTTTACTGTTTTACCTTCTTTGCGGGCTGCAATAAATGCACCCATAGAAACTGGTACTTGTGCCATGTGTTTAAGCTTTAATTGTTACTTCCCCTTCTTCATTGATAGATACACCAGGGGCATTGGTTACATCTACCATCTCTTCAACAGTGTACAGACCAAGAATCTTGTCTGGTGCAATACGCTGAGCACCTAGAGCAAGACATCTTGCGTACATCATATGCTTGGGCATTTTGACCCAGTTGTCCTTTGTAGTCCATCCTGCACGGACTGCATCAGACCAATGAAATGAAGCACGGTCAGTTACTTTTCCACGATAGAACTCAATCGTAGTTACAAAGTCTGCCTTACCGTCTCCCTTGTCAACTTTCTCAAAGTCCTGAATAGTCTTGTATTGAATGCCATTGGCCCACAACAATGCACCCAAACCTTTAGAACTAAGAGCCAGACGACCCTGAATTGAATAAACCTGATGAAAAGCCTGCATAGGCTTCATCCCTAAATCCTTACCATACTGAGCAATAGCAAATGCCTGTTCAATAGTTTTGATATTACTAGGTAATACCTTTGAATCAATAAGCATCTGCAGCTGTTCCATCTCATTACGAGGAACAGCAAGTGTTTGTTCTGCTTTGACTAACTGATCTGCCATTAGACTACCTCCGCAAAAGGAATTTCTTGTTGCTC
>JACCDY010377102.1_pt1 | contig 86632 bp, 69 predicted proteins | sample 7446391 | NCBI WGS metagenome assembly JACCDY01 (sample SAMN15323451, study PRJNA562643) | freshwater metagenome | isolation source: river surface water | place: USA:Blue River Watershed | collected 2017-08-18
GCTATTACATTGAAATTAAAGGAGTTCAACGGAAGAATTTTAAAGGAGCTGTTGAAACCATTCCATTTACCATGGCGAAAAACATTCCTTTGAATTAACATGAATCGTATGAAATTAGTAAATAAGTATTTGTTGTTATTGGTCTTGACTGTTTTGGGTTATGTTGCTCAAGCACAAGAAAAGCCATTGCCACCAAATCAAAATTCAGTTCGTCCTATCGATGAATCAAGCATTCATTACAAGGCACGTCTTTGGCGTCGGATGGATTTGAATGAGAAAATCAATCAGCCTTTTTTCTCTGTTAATAATGAGATCTCGAAGTTCATTTTGGATTGGGTGAAAGCAGGTGTTTTAACTCCTTATGCAAACGATTCTTTGTTGACGAAATTAACACCGGAGCAATTTCAAGATAACTTGAAAATGGAAGAGCAATCGGAGCAAGTAGCTTTATCTGATGCAGAAAAAGCAGCAGGTTTTGGTGCTGAGGGTGCTGCGACAAAAACAGCAGGAACTGATGATGGCTGGGGTGGAGCTACAAAACCTGCAGGTGCACCGGCAAAAGATGCATTCGAGCAAAAGCCAGCTGTTGCAGCTGTTTCATATTACTTTCCGAAGGAATTGTCGATTTTGGAAATTCGCGAAGATGCGATCATCGATCGTCGTCGTTCTCGTTTATATTTTGATATTCAGTCAATTAGTTTGATAATCCCAGCTTCCAAAACAAAAGCTGGTTTTGATAAGCCTGTTGCTTCATTCCGTTACAAGGATTTGTATAAATTGTTCCGTTCGAATCCCAATTGCATTTGGTATAATTCGGAAAATGAAATGCAACATAAGAACATGGCAGATGCGTTTGATTTACGTATGTTCCAAGCTCGTATCATTAAAAAAGGCAACGTTGAGAATAAATTCTTGACTGACCTTTATGGGGGAGAAAAAGAAGGGTTGATGATGTCGCAATTGCTCGAGTATAAGTTACTTGAAATGGAGCATGATATGTGGGAAAACTAACCGCATTAAAATATAATGAAAGGAGCTCAGTAGGGCTCCTTTTTTTATGTTCCTCATTGCATAGGATTAAACGGATAAAAAATTAGATGCAAGGAGTGGTTTAGCATTGGATTCTTAAATTTTTACAAAAAATCGGGTTTATTATCTTGATTTAATTCCATTTTTTGCCGACTAAAATGTAAATTGCAATGTAATTTGACTAAACTAATCTATGTCGTACCAACGCAAAACAAAAATTGTTGCCACTGTAGGCCCAGCATCTGAAACAAGAGAAGCTTTAATCCAATTAGCTCAAGCAGGAGTGAATATTTTCCGTCTAAATTTTTCTCATGGAACGCATGAAGATCATTTAGCACGCTTACAGACTATTCGTTCGATTAGCGATGAGTTAGGTTTAAATCTAACTGTTTTACAAGACTTACAAGGTCCTAAAATTCGTACGCAATTAGTTGAGAACAATGGTGTGCCTTTGGAGGCTGGAAAGCAATTAATTTTTGCGATGGATGAAAACCTGTTAGGAACATCTGAAAAGGTAGGAACGACGTATACTTCCATGTACTTAGACGTCAACGTAGGTGAGCGTATTTTGATGGATGACGGTAACTTAGAGGTTAAAGTACTTTCCATTGATAAAGAGAAGAAAGAAGTTGTGACCGAGGTTGTTTATGGTGGAATTTTAAAGTCGAAAAAAGGCATTAACCTTCCTGGAACGAAGGTTTCATTACCATGTTTGACGGAAAAAGATACGGCTGATTTATATTTTGGTTTGGACCATGGTGTAGATTGGATTGCCTTGTCTTTTGTTCGCAAAGCATCTGATATTTGGGATATCAAGGATAAAATCAAAGCATACGGCAAATCAGCGAAAGTTATCGCCAAAATCGAAAAGCCTGAGGCAATCGATAATTTAGATGAAATCATTGAGGCTACAGATGCAATCATGGTTGCGCGTGGTGACCTAGGTGTGGAAATGGATGGTGCAGTAGTTCCTTACTTGCAAAAAGTAATGGTTGAGAAATGTACGGCAGCTGGTAAGCCTGTTATTGTGGCCACACAGATGTTGGAGTCCATGATCACAAACCCAGTTCCTACACGTGCGGAGACATCTGACGTTGCGAATGCGGTATTGCAAGGTGCATCAGCAACGATGTTGTCTGGAGAATCTGCTTCGGGTGCTTATCCAATTAAAGCCGTTGAGACAATGGCTCATATTCATGAGGTTGTAGAACAACAGCAGAATGCGATTGAAATCGTTCGTGGAGATGAGGCAGCGATTTATTTCAAGAATCACGCATTAGCAAACACGCCTAATGTAACGTTAACAGATCGTTTGATTTCGGGGGCATGTCGTTTAGCACGTGACTCGAAAGCCAAAGCAATCCTTTGCATAACGAATTCTGGTCAAACTGCATTTAAATTATCTGCACACCGTCCCAAAGCTGATTTGTACGTATTTACGAACAATAAGCAGTTGATGTCAACGATGGGCTTGTTATGGGGTGTGAAAGTATTCTATTACGATGCTGCATCAGAAAGTGCTGAGAAAACAGTTCAAGGCATGGTTGATCGCTTGAAAAAAGAACAATTATTATCGGTAGGCGACGTTTTTGTAACGACACTTTCCATTCCTGCGCATACCACAAAGAAAACCAATACGGTTCAATTGGGTATCGTAGAATAAATTTCAGGGTTTACCCATGAAGAAAAAAAATCCTTATTTATCAAATCCGCTAATCGGTCTATACTCTGTATGGACCGGTTTTTGGTTTATTGGCTGGTTTCTTGCGCTTTATCCTTTTATGGTAATTTGCTTGCAGCATAGGGATACCAAGCGATATGCGCACAAATTAGTTCGTGTTTGGTCACGCTTATTTTTTGCTTTTGGTTTCTTACGTTTTGAAGTTATCTCTGAACAGAAATTAGATTCCAAGCAGGTTTATGTATTCTGTGCAAACCATTTTTCTTATTTAGATATTCCTGCTTTTGTCAAGATTCTGCCGAACTATTTTTCGTTTGTCGGCAAGAGTTCGATTCAAAAGGTGCCCTTATTTGGCTATTTATATGCGCGTCTAAATATTTTGGTCGATCGTAGCGATCGAAAGAGTAGAACGGCCACTTTGGCGAAGTCGATTCGAGCACTTCAATCTAAAAAGAGCATCATTATTTTTCCCGAAGGTGGAATTACCTCCAAGAATTTTCCCATCATGTCATCCCCTTTGAAAGACGGGGCTTTTGCGATGGCTATCCAACAACAAGTACCCATTTTACCTGTCAGTTTTTTGAATAATCATCAATTGTTGGATGATGATTATTTTGCTCTCAAGCCAGGTGTTATTCGCGTGCGTATACACGCTCCTGTGAGCACTCATGGTTTGACGCAAGATGATTTACCTGTTTTACGTGAGAAAGTTTATCGTATTATCCAACAGCCTTTGTTGGATCACCATGGGGTAGATTTACCTCAATAGTTATGATGAAATATCTATACTGGATGGGGATTATATGTGCATTGTTCGCTTGTGAGCAAAAGCAGACGGGTGATGTTCCCCGACCAAAGGGTTACAATCGCATCGATCTTCCAAAGGCCCAATACGTTTCTTTGGAGGCAGGCCATCCCTATCAATTTGAAGTTTCAAAGTTCGCTAAGGTAATTCCAGATACCGTTACGATTGGGAATAAAAGAGAAGTCTTTAAAGCCGAACCCCATTGGATTTATTTGTACTATCCCCGTTGGGATGCATTTATTCAAATCACCTACAAGCCATTGGGAGGAGATAAACAAAAAATGAAGGCACTCATCAATGATGCATTTGCTTTAGCCTACAAGCATCAGGGTAAGGCCGCCGGAATTCATGATTATGTTATGGCAACACCGGATGGAAGAAAAGCGGGATTGATTGAATTGAATGGAGAAGTGGCAACGTCCTTGCAGTTTTTTACCACAGATAGCACAAAACATTTTTTACGTGGAGCAATCTATGTAAAAACAGCGACCCAAAACGATTCTTTAGCCCCAATTATCCAGTTTCTGAAGCAGGATGCCTTGCATTTGATTCAAACGCTATCTTGGAAATAACGACTTGTTCAGTTCCTGAACTTTCTGTTTATTTGTAGCTTATTATGGGGGAATCCAACGTACTTTTTGAGTCAGAAGAATTAACAGTTTTTGTTGATGCACTTCTCCCTTTGCCCATTCCTCGCTATTTTACTTATCGGGTGCCCCGACAATGGGCTAGCTGGGTTGAGGCGGGCCTCCGTATCGTTGTTCCTTTTGGGAGTACCAAAGTGTTGACCGCTGTTATTGTCAGTGTTCATCACCAGCCGCCGAAACAATACCAAGCGAAATATATCTTGGAGATTCTCGACGAATCCCCCTTGGTGACGGCCTCTCAAATTGCTTTGTTTCAATGGGTAGCTAATTACTACATGTGCTACCCGGGCGAGGTATTCCAAGTGGCTTTGCCGGCAGGACTTAAGATATCCAGTCAATCGAAGGTGCAAATTCATCCGGAGTTTCAAGCAATGCAAGAATTGACGGATAAAGAAACTGTCATCTATCAAGCGATTCAAGAAAAAGGGTCCCTCTCTTACGATGAAGTAGCGCGGGTCGCCGAAGTAAAAAGTCCCTATCATCACATCAAAGCGATGGTGGGCAAGGGGGCGATATTGATATATGATGAATTAAAAGACCGATATACGCCAAAGGTTCAGCGACGTATTCGCTTAGCCCAAGCGTATGCGAATAAGGATGCTATTACGACGCTGATAGGTGAATTAGAATCCAAGACTAAGCAAATCAGTGTTCTTTTGCATTACTTACAGTTTATTCCGGTCATGCGTGACGCAGAATCGAACCTGCGTGGTCTGGAGAAATCGAGTTTCACGCAAGCTGGCTTGTCGGAAAGCGCTTTGCAAACACTCATAAAACACGGCATTTTTGAATCTTTTGAAATCATCGTGTCTCGTTTTGGAACTGATTCTGATGATTTTATTCCGGCGAGTTTTGATTTGAATGGCCCCCAAGAGAAGGCGTATCAGTCTATTCTCCAGCAGTTTCAAAAAAAAGAGACCGTTTTATTGCATGGTATCACAGGAAGTGGTAAGACGGAAATTTATATACGATTAATACAAGAGGCCTTGGCCAATGGCGATCAGGTGTTATATCTATTGCCTGAAATTGCTTTGACGACTCAGATTGTAGCTCGATTAAAGAAAATATTTGGAGAGCAGGTGGGGATTTACCATTCGAAATTCTCCGACAATGAGCGGGTGGAGGTCTGGAAATCGATTGTGGAAGGGAAATATCCATTTGTGGTTGGGGTTCGTTCAGCGGTTTTCTTGCCATTTTCGCGCTTGGGCTTGATTATTGTAGATGAGGAACATGAGTCTTCGTTTAAACAGGTCGATCCAGCCCCGCGCTACCATGCACGTGATGTGGCGATGGTATTAGCGGGCCAACAAAAAGCGAAGGTGCTCTTAGGCTCCGCAACTCCTTCCATCGAATCGTATTATCAAGCCAAGCAGGGTAAATATGGGTTAGTGAGTTTAATGGAACGATTTGGGAAGGCTACCTTACCGGAAATGACTTTGATTGATACCAAATACGCCACCAAAATGAAGCAGATGAAGGGCGGATTTTCAGTGGATTTGATCACGATGTTGGATCAAAATTTTCAGAAAGGAAAGCAAAGTTTATTATTCCAAAATCGTAGAGGTTATTCGCCTTATATTCAATGTCAAGATTGCGATTGGATTGCAGAATGTAATCAATGCGACGTGAGTCTGACCTATCACGCTAAAGATCAAGAATTACGCTGTCACTATTGTGGCTATCGTGAAGGATTATTACGCCGATGTGGTGCTTGTGGGGGAACGAATCTGAAAACGATGGGTTATGGGACTGAAAAGCTAGAAGAAGAACTACAATTACTTATTCCTGATGCGCGAATCGGTCGGATGGACTTAGACACCACACGTTCTAAATCTGCTTTTAATAGTTTATTGGCTGAGATTCAGTCGGGGAATATTGATATATTAGTCGGGACTCAAATGGTGGCCAAAGGGCTCGATTTTGAAGGGCTTTCTACCGTGGCCATTTTTGACGCGGACCGAATCATCAACTTCCCTGATTTCAGAGCACATGAGCGGGCGTTTCAATTAATCACGCAGGTGGCTGGAAGAGCCGGTAGGCGAGATGAGCAAGGCCAGGTATTTATTCAAACGAATCAACCTAGTCACCGCTTATTTCAATACATTCAATCGGGTGATTATGCAGCCTTGTATGCGGATGAAATTGTAGAGCGAGAGGGATATCATTATCCGCCCTTTGTTCGTTTAATTAAGTTGACGCTACGCCACATGGAATCCAATCAAGTGGAGAAAGCTGCATTTGAATTAGGCTCGATGTTAAAAGCTAAATATGGCCATGGCCGTATATTAGGCCCAGAGCGTCCCTTAATTGAGCGAATTCGCAATCAATTTGTCATGGAAATTCTAATCAAATTAGAAAAAGGAGTATCCTTGGCCCAATTTAAAGTGGATCTTCGATTGGTTCTAGATGCGTTGCCTAGTAAACCCGATTTCAAAGGGGTTCAAGTTATTCCCGATGTTGATTGTCTTTAGTGTTTGATAACAACTTCGTCATAAGGTAAACGGAAACGCTCACCCCAAACTCCATCTTGCGTACCTTTACCCACTGAAATAATCATATTGATTTCTGCGCCTGATGGTAAATTCAATGCTTTTTTTACGCGAACGGCATCGAATCCTTCCATGGGACACGTGTCAAACCCCTCAGCGGCAATTGATAACATGAATGTTTGTGCCGCTAAAGCACATGATTTATGCACCATAACGCGTTGGTCTGCTTTTCCTCCAAAACGCATAAATGGTTTACGGATACCCATGAAGAAACACATGGATTTCCGGATGAGCGTGAATATTCCGATGATATCTTGTCGGTAAAGTAAGGGCATTAATTGGCCATAATACTGCAATCCTCTTTTCTCTCTTTTGCCGGGTTCTTTGCCTTTTAGTGCATTTTTGATTTGATTTAAATTCCATTGAGCATGTTGTTTCCAGTGATCTTGACGCGTGACAAAAACGACAAGGTGTGCCGGGTTTTTAGCTGCTGATTGCCCTAAACATAGCGCATGAAATTCTGCTTTTTTCTCAGGGCTTTGAATCCAGTGAAATTCCCATAGTTGCATATTGCTACTATTGGGCGATAATATGGCACGTTCTAAACTGCGCTGAATAACGGAATCGTCTACGTGAATATTTTCGTCGAAGAGACGATTGGATCTTCTTTTTTGGATGATTTGTTCAAATTGTTCAGCTAGCATAAAGGGATATTTTATTCAAATATAGGTTAATTCTAGTCTAGATTATATAAAAAAAGTCAGGGCTTTGGCCCTGACTTTTAAATGAAACAAAAAACGAATTAATAACCAGGATTTTGTTTTAAAGTTGGAGAACCTGCTTTTTGTGAATTTAGGATTTCATCATTTGGCAATGGGAAGTATTCATTTCTTCCTGATTTGAATGATTTTCCTACTAAATATCCACGTTTGTTATAAGTTCTGCCTGCCGCATCTGTACCGTTAACGGATTCTTCTTTTAAGTATTTGTTTAAGTAAGGTTCTGCAATGCCCCAACGAACTAAGTCGAAGAATCGGTGACCTTCCATCGCAAACTCTAAGCGGTTTTCCATACGAACGGCATTTTGTGCATATTCTTTTCCTTTAGCTGCAAATGTTCCGACGGGGTAAGGGTTGATGACATAATTAACAGAAGCATCTTGCACCGAACCTGTTTTCGCACGGTTGCGAATTAAGTTCACGTATTTTTCTGCCTCAGCTAAGTTGCCGAGTTCGACCTCACATTCTGCCAACCATAAAATGACAGATGACAATTTTAACAAACGGTAGTTGTTATTGACTGCGCGTCTACTCGTTGAATGCGTTGAACTTCCCTCATCTGCGAGATAATACATCCATTTCTTACCGATGAATGGGCCTGAATAATTTTGGTTACGAATCCAAGAGAACCCCGGCATTTGTCCCCAATCTAGGAAATTGACACCACGACGGCCCACGGTCCAATCTAGACGAGGATCCACGGGTACATCTTTCTTTAAGGTGAAAGCTTGGTCAGATTTTAAGCCTTGATCGTTTGGTAAATCAATTGCGTTGTAGGTATCCTGAGTGCCATCTGCTTTTGTTCCAATCATAGGCAAACCATCTGCATCTGTTTTAAATGCATTCACTAAATTATGTGAAGGCAAGTAAAATCCGCAACATCCGCGTCCTGGCGCGTTTGCTGAGTAAGGCCAGTTTAAGTTATCACCTACGTTACCATTGTTACCTGTAGAGCCATCATTTACTGAGAATTCCACTTCGAAAATAGATTCGGCATTGTTGTTCGTAATGTTACGGTAGTTGTCATGATAATTGGGCATTAATTTTTTGCCTGAATTATTATAAACATCTAGTAACAATTCCTTGGCAGCTTGGTATTTCTTTTGAAATAGTAACGCCTTTGCTAAGTATGTTTTGGCTGCCCATTTGGTTGCGCGACCTTTTTGTGCCTGAGTAGCAGGAAGGTTATCTGCCGCAAATTTGAAGTCCGCCTCAATGTTGGACCATATATCTTTATCATTAGGAACCTTCGTTGAATTTGGATCATCACGCTTGTAGATGTTCTCATCGATGTAGGGTACCATGTTCCACATTTTCTTAGCTTCGAAATGGAAGTGACCACGTAAGAAACGAGCTTCTGCAACAACCTGTGTTTTTTCTGCATCCGTCATGTCTTTGATATCAGCACTTTTGGCAAGCATCAACGCTTCATTAGCACGAGCTACTCCATCATACGAATGTTGCCATTTCCCTAAGAAATAAGTGTTATCGGAAAGCCAGTTGAATTGCTCGATGTACTCTTGCTCTGGCTGATCGCCAATATCCGTTCCTTTTACCGCATCACCAGAGGTAATACCGCCAAAAACGTAATTTGAAATTGTGGACTGACGTCCTGTATTTCCAGCACCTACACCATCCATTAGGGAGTAGGCTCCAATTAATAAGGCGTTTACGCCATTCTTATTACTCAATGAAGTTAACGACGCAGCACCTTGTGGTTCAATTGCGAAGAAACTATCTGAACAAGAAAAGTTGACACCGACTGTCGCGACTAATGAAGCGATTATGATTAACTTTTTCATTTTATATCTGATTTATTTTCAAATGATATATCTAATTAAAATCCTACTCTTAAACCAACATTGTATGATTTAGCAACAGGGAATGCACCTTCATCAATACCCATGTGGATATCTTGGTTATCATTACCCGAAGTTCTCAAGTTGACATCTGGATCTAAGCCTTTGTATTTCGTAAATGTGAACAAGTTTTGGCCTTGAACATATACTTGTAAAGAGCTCAAATTGATCTTGCTTAGGAATACTTTAGGAACCGTATAGGTTAATTGAATATTCTTGATTCGCATGTAAGATCCATCTTCGACGAAGTATGATGAAATTTGCTGACTTGTACCATCTTGAGAATTCAAGCGAGGTAGTAAAGCTACGTCACCTTGTTTTTTCCAAGAGTTGTATAACATGTCTTTTGAACGGTTACCTTGGAATGTGTTGAAGTCAGTCCAATATTTTTGGTAGTTGAACAATTCATTACCTTGAACACCTTGAGCGAAAACGGTTAAATCCCAGTTTTTATAGCCAAGATTTAAGTTGATACCGTAAGTGAAATCAGGATGTGGATTACCAATGATCGTTTTATCAGCGGCAGTGATTATACCATCGCCATTAACATCGCGGAATTTGAATACGCCTGCACGCGTATAGGATCCAAATTTAGGAGCCGCTGCTGCTTCAGCATCGTCTTTGATAACACCATCAATGATGTATCCATAGAAACTCGCAATGGGTAATCCTGCCTTTGTAACTGAAATTGCAGGAAGACGTGTAGAGAATCCAAATACAGTCGCTTTCGGGTCATCGTTTAATTTAACTACATTATTTTTGTATTGGCTTATTTGGCCAGAAATACTGTAACGTAAATCTCCGATTTGATCACGATATGTAACATTTATATCAACCCCGGTATTGTTTACCTCACCAATATTTACGTAGGGTATCGTTGCTGTTCCAGCAGTTTTAGGAATTGGTACTTGCGTTAGCATATCCGAAGTTGTACGCGTATACCAATCTAAGTTAACGTCTAATTTGTTGTTCCAGAAACTAGCATCCAAACCTACGTTGGTCGAAGTGTTTGTTTCCCAGCGTCCTGATGTATTACCAAATTGTGAAATATCAAAACCGGTTGCAATGGAATTGCCTGAACCAGAAATATCATAGGCATTGTTATTTGGATCTGGTGTATACAAAGTGTAAGCATTGTATACGTTAGGAATTAATTGATTACCCGTTTTTCCCCAGCCACCACGCACTTTTAATTCATTAACAAAAGTTAAATCTTTCATGAATGCTAATTCGGTCAAACGAGCTCCTAATGAGAATGCAGGGAATATACCATAGCGGTAATCGGGAGCAAAACGGGACGATCCATCGCGACGTAAAGTAAAGTCTGCCAAGAGAAGGTCTTTGTAAGCATAATTTATTTTTCCAAATTGTGAAAACAAGGCAGTAATTGTGGCCCCAGCACCAGCATTAGATAAACCTGCCGCGGAACCATTATTCAGATAACGATAGGATAAATCATCAAATGCGAAATTTGACCGAGCGGCACTGAATCCAAAGCCATAGGTTGAAACGGATTCAGTACCCACCAATACATTCACCGTATGATCTCCCATGGTTTTATTATAATTCAATGTATTAAACCAAGTGACAGTACGATCGTAGCTATTTGAAACGGTCAGGCTGTTTGCAGAGCGAGGTTCTGCAGCTTCAATATCACGATTCAAATACACAGATTGATTAAAGTTATTGTATTCAAAACCCAAGCTTGTGCGAGCTTTTAAATCCTTAATTAATTCAATTTCTGTGAACACATTACCAAAAATGTGCGATCCTTTAATTGGGTTGTCTTTTTCTCGCCACTGACGAGCTAATGGATTAGGTGCATTACCTAAGTTGGAACCTCTTGAACCAGCGAATCCGTTGAGATTGGAGGTGTTCGTTCCTCCAAGGCCACTTGGACCACCGGTAATATCAAATACAGGAATGATTGGCTGAATACGAATTGCAAATGAAATAGGATTGGATTCGTTGTTGTTTCCTGATGGAACACCAATACGCTCGTCATAGGTCACAGTAAAGTTTTCGCCAAATGTTAATTTACCTTTTTTGAATTCCGTATTGGCACGAACTGAGTATCGCGAATATCCTGTGTACTTTAAAATACCATCCTGATTAAAGTAACTTGCTGATATCGCATATTTTCCATTTTTGGAACCACCTGTTGCTCCTAATTGGTAATTCGAAATTTTTGCAGGACCAAAAATTACTCGTTGCCAATCTGTACCCTCTTTATTTGCTTTGGTAATATTGAATGCGGTTTTACCTAAGTTGGGGTCTGTAATATCATTTGTATAGGTATAGTTCGCAGGAAGTGCGCCATAAACATTGGGATAGATATAATCTGCAATTGTCTGAGAACCATCTGCCCCGAATCGATATTGAGCTGAGGGAGATGTTCCTGCAGGTTTTCCTGCCCCTATTTCAGACTCATAATAGTATTGACCTAATTCTTTTGTGTTTAACAAGTCAAGCGTTTTGCCAACATCCTGAGTTCCTGTATACATATCAAAATTGATTTTCGGTTCACCTTCACCACCTCGTTTAGTTGTGATAATGACAACACCGTTCGCAGCTCGAGCTCCATAGATAGACGCTGCTGAGGCATCTTTTAATACCTGCATTGACTCAATATCGGCTGGGTTGATTTGGTTCAAAGTCCCCTGTGTAGGTACTCCGTCAATCACATATAATGGGGAGTTATTATTAATGGAACCAAATCCACGAATACGAACCATCGTTCCCCCACCTGGTGAATTGTCATTACCAACGCTTACACCCGACGCACGACCTTGCAACATTTGAGTTACAGAAGCTGAGGGGACAGCATTAAGTTCTTTCGTGCCAACAACGGATACGGCTCCTGTAATATCCTTTTTCCGTTGAGAAGAATAACCTGTTACAACTACCTCGTTCAATTGACTAACGTCTTCATCCAGTTTTACGGTGATGCTTGTACGATTACCAACGGCAACAGTTTTGGCAACATAGCCAACCGATGTGATGATTAATTCAGCGTTTCCGCTCCTAACATTAATGGAGAAAACTCCATTGCCATCTGTTGTTGTGCCGGTTGTTGAACCCTTAACAGCTACAGAAACACCGGGAATACCACTGCCTTGGGCATCTTGGATACTACCCGTAACTTTTCGATCTTGACCAAAGGCAGCCCATGATAGGGTTGACATGAATGCCATTAGAAAGACCACTCTGCTTACGTAGAAATTGTTTTTCATAAAAGATAAGGTTTGAGTGATAGCCATTACGTAAAAAACATAACCGCCTTGCGTGCCAATATAGGAAAGATTCTAATCTGTGCTATTCTGTTTTATAATTATTTTTTGAAAATATTATAAATTTTATTTAAAGGTAATGGATAATTAACAATCAGGTAATTAGCTTATTTTTCATAGGTGTAAATCACAGAGCTTTCCTTACCTTTGTGTTTTGCATTTATTTTAATCATACGCTTATGTTAAACTTGGTTTTATTTGGCCCTCCAGGTGCCGGAAAAGGAACTCAATCGGCAAAATTGATTGAGAAATATGGATTAATTCATTTGTCTACAGGTGATTTGTTGCGTGCTGAAATTGCTGCAGGGACAACCCTAGGCTTAGAGGCCAAAAAATTAATGGATCAAGGAATATTAGTTCCTGATGCCGTGGTTATCGGAATGATCGATAATAAGTTGAACGAAAATAAATCCGCAGCCGGCTTTATTTTTGATGGCTTTCCGCGAACTGTGGCTCAAGCTGCAGCATTGGATGATTTGTTAACGCAACATGGCGTAGGAATTTCTCAAATGATTGCCTTAGAAGTTGAACAAGAAGAGTTAACCCAGCGTCTATTAGAACGTGGTAAAACCTCCGGGAGACCTGATGACCAAAACGAAGAGTTAATTCGTAAACGCGTTCAAGAATATACCGAGAAAACGGCTCCAGTAGCTGATTTTTATGCGAAACAAGGGAAATTTACTGCAATCAATGGGGTTGGGGAGATCGAGCATATTTTCGCTCAAATCGTTTCCATCATTGAAAAGAACTAAGAACTAAGAGTTAAGATTACGAGTTGTTTGATTTTACTTCAGACTGAAACCTCCGGACTTTTGACTTCGGACTGATTAAATCACCCGACTAATGATTGACTAGGGCTAGTGACTCGTGACTAGCGACTAAAGACCAAATTATGACATCAAATTTCATTGATTACGTTAAAATTAACCTGCGTTCTGGGCGTGGAGGAAGTGGCTCATCTCACTTTAGAAGAGAAAAACACGTTCCCAAAGGTGGCCCAGACGGGGGGGATGGCGGTCGCGGTGGTCATGTTTATATTGTTGGTAACAGTCAGCACTGGACTTTACTTCATCTTAAATTTCAAAAACACATTATCGCCGATAATGGTAAAGGGGGCGAAGGCGGTCGTCGTTCGGGTATGGAAGGAGATGATGTTTTTATCGAAGTACCTTTAGGAACAATTGTAAAAGACGCAGAAACGAATGAATTTCTTGCTGAGGTTACGGAAGAAGGTCAAAAAGTTTTGTTACTTCCGGGTGGTCGAGGTGGATTAGGAAATACCCATTTTAAGTCTTCGACCAATCAGTCGCCGAGACATGCACAGCCAGGAGAGGCAGGTTTGGAACGTTGGGTCATTATGGAATTAAAGGTATTGGCTGATGTAGGTTTAGTAGGATTTCCGAATGCTGGAAAATCTACACTTTTATCTGTTCTTTCAGCAGCTAAGCCGGAAATTGCTGACTATCCATTCACAACTTTGGTTCCTAACCTTGGCGTAGTAGCTTACCGTGATTATAAATCCTTCGTTGTCGCTGATATTCCTGGAATCATTGAAGGTGCTGCAGAAGGGAAAGGTCTTGGCTTGCGTTTTTTACGTCATATTGAACGAAATTCCATTCTTTGCTTTTTAATTCCTTCGGATGCAGAAAACTGGGGCGATGAATATAAGATTCTTGTAGGTGAATTAGAAAAATATAACCCCGAATTACTACACAAACGCCGTGTACTCGTTGTTTCAAAAATGGACTTATCCATCCCAGAAATGGAAGACGAAATGCGTGAAAGCTTGCCTAAAGACCTTCCTTTGGTATTCATTTCATCCGTTACGAATACCGGAATTCAAACGTTGAAAGACTTACTTTGGGAAACCTTGCAAGAAGAAAATAAGGAAGTTGCCAAACAGGTAGTAAGCTCCATCGATAGTCCTCAGACACAAGCCGATTTTGACAGACTGGTCGAAAATGATGTAGAATAAAACAAGGTCGTCCATTTCGACGACCTTGTTTTTATGAAATCTGACTAGCCATCAAGGCAATTCCTTCACTGAAGGTTCTCGGATCGTAGCCTAAAACGGATTTAGCTTTTGTTAAAATGAAGCCTGTTCTAGGAGGTCTTTTGGCTGGTTGAGAAAAGGTTGAGGAATCCGCTTGTTGAATTAAATTCGTGGGTAAATGGAAGAACTCTGCCGTTTTAATCGCCATTTCGTATGGTGTGAGTAATTCCTCTCCTGAAATATTAAAAATGCCTTCAGCTTCATTTTTAGCAATTAGCCAACAGCCTATTGCGAGATCTTCCGCGAGTGTCGGAGTTCTAAATTGATCTGTTACCACATTAATTTGCTTACCATCCTCTAGCGACTTTTTAACCCATAAAACAATATTGGTTCGACTCATGTCAGGTACGATTCCGAACACCAATACGGTGCGGGCGATGGCCCAACGAATCGATGAGGCTTGAACAATTTGTTCTGCTCTCAATTTGCTCTCGCCATATACGGATATCGGATTCGGAATAGCATCCTCATCATAGGGGCCTGCCTCTCCATCGAAAATAAAGTCAGTCGATAAGTGGCAAAGAAATGTATTGTATTTAGCGCATGCATGAACGATATATTCAACCGCCTTCACATTCAAAGCTTCACAACCCGCTAAATCTGTTTCACATGTATCGACATTCGTCATTGCTGCCGTATGGATAACTATTTGAGGTTGGTATGTAGAAAAGACCTGTTCAACAGCCTGAGGATCCGTGATGTCGAGTGTTTGATAGGTGTAACCACTCCGATTGGGTAAACGGTTTTCTCCGCGGGCTGTCGCAATCAAATTAACCCCAGCTTCTTTACTGAGTAAGTCAACTAATTTTTGCCCCAAGAGGCCATTCGATCCGGTTATGAGAATGGTTTTTTTCATGATGCTAATTGTTTCCTGATATCTTGTAAAAGCGTTTGTGCACCTTGTGCGATTAAATCTTGGGCAACTGACTTTCCTAAGCTTTCCGGGTCAGTTCCCTGGCAGGATGCTGTAAGTTCGATTTCTCCATGTAAACCTAAGACGCCACCTCGTAAATAAAACCCATCTGAACATTGCACGGCATGACCATAAACGGGTACGCTACAGCCACCATCTAGTTGTGCTAAGAGGGATCTTTCCGCTAACAAACAAGCCTCCGTCAGCTCATCATTACAAAGTTCTCTTATGGAAGCAACCAATACCGGATCTAATCGGCTTGCACTTTGAATTGCTACCGAACCTTGACCCACAGCCGGTGTAAATGTCTCGATAGGCAAATGTTCGACAATATACGATTCCATACCCATGCGATGTACGCCAGCATATGCCAGTATCATGGCATCGCAAGTACCAAGCTTTAATTTTTCTAATCTGGTTTGGAGATTTCCCCGCATTTCTACCAAGCTATGTTGTGGGAATTCCTTCGCCATCATTGCACGTCGGCGTGTACTCGAAGTTCCAACGACCGCTCCTTCATGCGAAGCTAAACGAAAATCTGGATTTAGGCTGAGGACCACATCATGCGCAGCTTCTCGTTTGGTAAATGCAATTAAAGGCAAATCTTGGGCTAAATTTGAAGGCAGGTCTTTTGCAGAATGCTGGGCAATATCAATTTCCCCATTTCGCAACATGCTCTCTAATTCTTCTGTAAAAACACCTTTGGCACCTATCTTCGACAGCGAACGATCGAGTATTTTGTCTCCAATGGTAATGATATCAACAATTTCAACGCTGTGTCCAGCTGATGCCAACATGTCTGCGATGTGCCTTGCTTGCCACATGGCAAGGGCAGAATTTCGCGTTCCAATTCGGATGGGTTTATTTATTGGCATTAGCAATTCGAATTATTTGTAACGATAAATCTAAATGTATCATTTTTGCCCGGCCATTTCTTTCCAAATGATAATGGGCAGTGGATACTTTTTCGCTTATTTTTTCAATGGCTTGACGGTTCAAGGTTTTGGAAAAATTGGCAATAAAAGCCTTTTCTTTTTCCAATGCTTTGATGAGCGATGGCGCGTCAGAAATTTGGTATAAACATTGTCTAAAAATATGCAATGCGTATTCCAATAAGCTTTTTTGATCCTCTTTTGCTAGGCTATCAAACTGGTCGGCTAGGCCCACTAACTTACTTAAATTCTTTTGATAAACGGCACGCATCCAGTCGGCAAACCAAGTAGAAGTGCTTAAATTTTCCGACTTTGCCTTGTCCAAAGCCCAAGCAATATTTCCCTCGCAACTGATGGCTAAATTTTGCGCATTTTCAAGACTTGTCCCCGTTTCTTTGACTAAAAAATCGGCGAGTGATGATTCGTCAACAGCCTGAATAGCAATGCGTTGTGTTCTAGATAAAATTGTGGTTAATAGCTTTTGGGCATCGGAGCATACGAGCAAAAATAAGGTGTCGCTAGGAGGTTCCTCCAAGGTTTTCAGTAGCGCATTTCCGGATGATAAATTTAATGATTCAGGATTCCAGATTATGACTACTTTGAAAGGAGCTTCAAAGGGTTTTAGGCTTATTTTACCTAAAAGCTTACGGGTTTCTTCGACGGGAATATTACCTTGTTTGTTTCCTTCTGCACCCATGGCGGCAAGCCACTCGGGAAGTACTCGAAAGAGGCCTCCTGTGATGAAATTACGCCATTCGGGAAGGAAGGCGTCGGATTCTGCCTCTTTGATTTTTTTAGTCGTAACACTAGGGAATAAGTAAACGATGTCGGGATGGATGCCTTTGTGCACTTTTTGGCAACTCGGACAAGTCCCGCAAGAATCCTCGCCTTGTCGGTTTGTACAGAAGAGGAAGGATGTAAATGCCATCGCCATGGCTAATTGAGCACCGCCGTTAGGACCATGAAATAATTGGGCATGCGCAATGTGTTCATTGAGAACAGATTGGCTCAATTGTTTCTTGGTTTGTTGTAATCCGGGGATGTCTTGAAAGCGCATGCAGTTTCCCTAATGAATGAATAAGCTAATTTCGGGCATTTGCTTCCTCTTTCCAAATTTGTTCGATGTTGGTGGGCAGATTTTCCGGGATTTCTTGTTTTTTGGCATGAATCCATGCGGAAGCATTTTCTGTAGCCTGTTCTTTCCGGTAGGGAGAGAAATTAGGATATTCGCCCCAAGTCAAGGAAGGGATGAATTTGGGGAGAAATTGCGTTCCACTGATGTTGCAATGGTTTCCTACAACAGTTCCTGTGTTGAATTTGGTGTGAATACCTGTTGTTACAAAATCACCTAGTAGTATACCAAAGGATTTGCATCCCGTATTTCGTAGTTTGTTTGTGGCGTAATTATATAGATGAACGGGTTTTAGATCATTTCGAACATTGGAACATGTTGTCAATGCCCCTAAGTTGCAGAATGATCCGATGATTGAATTTCCGATAAAACCTTCATGTGACTTATTGCTGTAAGGGAAAAAAATACTCGCACTGATTTCACCACCTACCTTGCATCCAGGTCCAATGGTGGTAAAGGGTCTTATTTTAGCTCCTAGGTTGGTGATACTATCCGCCAAGATTGCGGCAGGACCTTGAATGTTGGTGCCAATCTGTAGTGTCACGTTCTTTCCAATGTATATGGGGCCTTGACTGGCATCTAATATGGAACCTGTAATGGATGCGCTGGGATCGATGTAACAGTTTGAGGAATTGATACAAGTATTTCCTCGTTCGTCTAATGCGTTGAGGTCAAATGTATTTGGTGTGATCTCACGGGTTAATGCTTGACTGTTTGCCTCGAGTAAATCTTCCGGGAATTGAATGCATGTGGGTTGCTCCTTGAGGTATTTCTTAGCTAGATGTTCGCTTTGTGGACTTGAAGCCCGACAGGCGATCCATTGGCTTTCCCAATAGAGGGTTGAGTCCGATGGTAATTGAAGGATTTCTTGGACGAGATTTTCGCTCGGTAAAACAGAACCTAGTATGTAGGTATCTGGCGAAAGGATATTTTCAAAAGATTTCCATTTGGCCTCAATTGAACTAAGTCCGACCCAAAGCTCGCTTAACTTTCTTGTATAAGTCAGCGGGCGCATTTGCATGCTTATTTGTGCATCATCTAGGAGTTGGCTTGTCTTCCACATCTTGCAAATAAACGGAAAAAGCCTCAACATGAAGACATGTGGAGGCTTTTTTTGTATACTGTAACGAATACTAGTTTTTCGCGTAACGCTTGTTGAATTTATCAACACGACCCGTAGTATCTAACAATACATTTTTGCCTGTGTAGAAAGGGTGTGATTGAGAAGAAACCTCTAGTTTGTAAACTGGGTAAGTTGCTCCTTCGAATTCAGTTGTCTCTGTTGTTTGAACGCAAGAACGAGTTAAGAACTTGTAATCAGCTGATAAATCGTGAAATACAACCTCTTTGTATTCTGGGTGGATATCTTTTTTCATTGTGTTTGTGTAATGACGATTCCCTGCCGTCTATTTTTAAATTAATCAGAAATCCCTGGGAATGGACTTCATTTATTCGGGTTGCAAAATTAATTATTATCTACATAAATACAAATCATGCGCGTATATAATTTTCAATAAAATCAAAGCTCAAAAGTCTTGAAAATTTTTTTCAAAAATATTTTATGGTACTTTTCCAAGAGAGGTACTGCCACTGGATTTTCCTATGGCGCTATGTCATAGTGTATTTTAAATATGGAATTATTTTCATCTTTTTTAGCTTGGAAAAATGTTTGCACGGCCTCTCATTTTTTTCTAATTTTACGTAGTGCCCAAGCCGCTGGATCGCTTCAATTTCCAGCTTACCAAAAGCAATAAAACAAAACCGCCAACAGGTCAATTTTAACCATAAGTCGACCTAAATAAAATTAAGAAAAAGCAAATTCTTAGGCGGGAATCTTTTTGTGTTTAGTTTGGCTTGTAACGAAATGATTATTAAAATTTATATTTTATAGAAACACATGTACGTAATTAAAAGAGACGGTCGTCGCGAATCTGTCAAGTTTGACAAAATCACAGCTCGTATAGAGAAGTTGTGCTACAGCTTGGATCCATTTTTTGTTCAGCCTTTAGAGGTGGCAAGAAAGGTTATTTCGGGTTTATATGATGGGGTTAAGACGACTGAATTGGATAATTTAGCAGCAGAAACAGCGGCTTCTTTGACAACAAAGCACCCGGATTACGCAACACTTGCGGCGCGTATTGCCATCTCAAATCTGCATAAAAACACGTTAAAGTCGTTTTCTGCGACAATGAAGCGCCTTTACACCTACATTGATCCGAAGACAGGACAAAACGCAGCTTTGCTTTCTAAAGAAGTTTACGAGATCATTAAGAAGAATGCAGTCGAGTTGGATGAAGCAATCATTTATGATCGTGATTTTGGTTATGATTACTTCGGTTTCAAAACATTAGAGAAGTCTTATTTATTGAAGTTGGACGGAGCTATCGCAGAGCGTCCCCAACACATGTTGATGCGAGTGGCGGTAGGTATCCATGGTGCCGATATTGCAGCAGCTATTCATACTTATAATTTATTATCGGAGCGTTGGTTTACACATGCTACTCCAACCTTGTTTAATGCGGGTACTCCAAAGCCTCAAATGTCATCATGTTTCTTGCTTGCGATGCAGGACGATTCGATCGAAGGAATCTACGATACATTGAAGCAAACGGCTAAGATTTCTCAGTCGGCCGGCGGTATCGGTTTAAGCATTCATAACGTACGTGCAACAGGATCATATATCAAAGGGACGAATGGTACTTCGAATGGTATTATTCCTATGTTGCGTGTATTCAATGATACGGCACGTTATGTGGATCAAGGTGGAGGAAAGCGTAAAGGGTCGTTTGCGATTTATTTAGAGCCTTGGCATGCTGATGTATTTGATTTCTTGGAATTGAAGAAAAACCACGGAAAAGAAGAAATGCGTGCGCGTGACTTGTTCTATGCTTTGTGGATTCCAGATTTATTCATGAAGCGTGTAGAAAGTAACGAGGAGTGGTCATTGTTCTGTCCACACGAGTGTCCAGGTCTTTCGGATGCTTACGGTGAGGAATTTGAGGCATTGTATCACAAATATGAATTAGAAGGCAAAGCGCGTTCTACGGTGAAAGCGCAAGAGCTTTGGTTTAAAGTATTAGAGTCGCAAACAGAGACGGGTACACCTTACATGTTGTACAAAGACCATGCGAACAACAAGTCGAATCAGAAAAATTTAGGTACAATCAAGTCCTCGAACTTATGTACTGAAATTATGGAATATACATCGAAAGATGAGGTAGCTGTGTGTAATCTTGCTTCATTGGCTTTGCCAAAGTATGTTCGTACGAACGAGCAAGGGGTGTCTGAGTTTGATCATGCGAAGTTGTATGAAGTAACAAAAGCTGCTACGGTCAACTTGAACAAAATCATTGATGTTAACTACTACCCAGTTCCAGAGGCACGTAATTCAAACCTACGTCACCGTCCAATTGGTCTAGGTGTTCAAGGATTAGCTGACGTGTTTATTATGTTACGCATGCCATTCGAATCTGAGGAGGCGAAGCAATTAAATAAAGATATCTTCGAAACCATCTATTTCGCTGCAATGGAAGCATCCATGGAATTAGCGAAAGTGGAAGGGCCATACTCAACTTGGGAGGGTTCACCCATCTCAAAAGGTATTTTCCAATTTGATATGTGGAATGTAACACCATCTTCAGGAAACTGGGATTGGGAGAAATTACGTCAGCAAGTTGTGGAGCACGGAGTTCGTAATTCCTTGTTAGTTGCCCCGATGCCTACGGCTTCTACAAGCCAAATCTTGGGTAACAACGAATGTTTTGAACCATATACATCAAATATCTACGCACGTCGTGTGTTGTCAGGAGAGTTTGCTGTTGTAAATAAGCACTTGTTGAAAGACTTGATCAAATTGAATTTGTGGAATGAATCCATGAAAAACAAGTTAATCTCTGCTAACGGATCTGTTCAAAATATCCCTGAGATTCCACAAAACTTGAAAGATCTTTACAAGACGGTTTGGGAGATTAAGCAAAAAACCATCTTAGAAATGGCCGCTGATCGTGGTGCTTATATTTGCCAATCTCAAAGCTTAAATATCCACATTCAAGATGTGAACTTTGGTAAATTGACGTCAATGCACTTCCACGCATGGAAGTTAGGTTTGAAAACAGGTATGTATTACTTACGTACAAAAGCTGCAGCTGACGCAATCAAGTTTACGATTGAGAAACAGGCTGATGTGGCAATCGAGCAATCGAATGATGTACACGAGACCGAATTGCAATATGCTGCACACGCGGCACAAGCAGCTGCAGCAGCTTCATTCAAAACAGATGATGCGCAAAATCGTGCTGACATGACATGTTCATTGGATAATCCAGAAGCATGTGAGGCTTGTGGTTCATAATTACTTGATGAATTAATTTGTTAAAATCACCTAATCGAAAGATTAGGTGATTTTCATATTTTAGGATATTATGCATTTAAAGAAAGAACTGTATTTTTTCGTTTTTATCGGACTAATTCTATTAGCTCTTTTTTTACGTGTTTATCATTTGGGACAATTCAGTCTTTTCTCCGACGAGCGTTCGAGTGTCTTATTAGGCGTTGCCAACACAAATCAAGGCGGGATGGCCGAATTAATGCGGCCAGATAAAACCTTTACCCCTGCTGATTTTTGGGCTCCGAGAGGGATAAAATCCTGGTTGGACGCCGATGCCCGCGGTGATGTGAGTGGAAATAGTCTTATCCATGACATGATGCTTAAGCTTTTTGCTTGGTTATTTGGTAAAGGGGATGCAGCGATGCGTAGCGTATCGGTCATGTTTAATATGTTGACGATTTGGGTTATGTTTCGTTGGGCCCGACAATTCAGTAAGTCAAATCTTTGGACCCTGGCGATTGTCTTATTTGCTGCCATTGAACCCTTCTTCGTTATTTACAGTCAGCAGGCTCGTAATTATGCCACTAGTTTATTTTTTACGACGGCCTCGAATTACCTCTTTTGGTTATTGGTAATCAAGCGAGAAGGGGAATTAAATGGGAACAAAAAATACCTTACACTTTGGGTATTAAGTTCAATAGGTGCGTTGTTTAGTACTTATTTGACTGCTTTAGCTCTCGTGGGACAGTTTGTTTATATGACCTTTTTTGTGCGTAATCGGTCCATTTGGCTGCGCATGACGACGCGTTTGGGTTTAATTCTAGTGCCTTTTGTTGCTTGGTTTATTTGGGGGCCTGCACGTTATTTTATGGGATTTCAAGCAAATGCCGCGGAACAATTAATTACTTACATTCAAAAAAATGGGGAAATTCCAGGCTGGTTAGAATTCGCAACGCCCGCAAATCTTTTTAAACGCACGATTTCGATTTTGTCTGATCACTTTTTCTGGACTAATGACTTGTATGTCAAACATGGATATAAAATTGGAAGCGTCCTGTTAGTTGGCTTTCTCTTTTTGATCTACCAATGGGTGAAATCGCTCGATCGAGCAAGTCGGGGAATATATGTCTTTGGAATTATTCAAATTATTTTACCCATTGTGTTTCTATTCGTAGCTGCAGTAAATGCTGGTACGACTTCTGGCTTTTTTCTACGTTATGCCTGTTTTGGTTTGCCTTTTGGAATATTTCTGTCAGTAGGCCTATTTGATTATATCTTGAAACAAGCGATTTGGTATCGGATCTTTGCCTTTGTTTATCTGTTGGCTCAGACCTATCAATTGGTTGCCTTATTTGTGCCACTCTATTCAGATCAGCATCAGAAATATACCTTTTCTGTGAATCGCGGACCAAATCCTTATCCCATGATCGCAGCTAATATTCAGGCCCAATATCAAAAAGGAGACACCGTAGTGTACCCATCTTCCAAAGCCAATATTTTGGATTCAAAATACTTGCGTAATTTGGTTATTGACCCTTTGGATGCCCAAAATGTTAATCTTTATCTGAATGAAACAGATTCCTTCATTCAGCGGGTTGATCCAGTGATGCAGGATTCAGTTCTGCTTAAAAAAGCCGATGGTAAGGTTATCGTGCTCTTTGATTTCAAAAAAGGCAAATACAGATATTGATGAAAGTAAATCGTGTGCTTATTGCTTATGGCCTAGTTTCGTGCATGGAATTGCTTGCTAGCCATTCTGCCATTCGTTATGTCACTAAACCCTTGTTGATGATTTTGTTAGGCATTTTCGTCTACGGCTTTGGCTTAAAACCTGCCATGCGAAATGCACTTTTATGCACATTATTTTTTGCTTGGTTAGGGGATGTTTTTTTGCTGATTCCAGGTGGTGCTGCCCTTTATTTTCAATTAGGTTTAGGTGCTTTCTTGATCATGCAAATTACTTATATTAGGCAGTTTGTTAAGCTTGGTGCGTTATGTTGGTCCTATGTTTTGGTTCCCGTGTTGCTCTATGTCATTGGTTTTTTAGCATTCTTGTATCCAAACCTTCCTGCAGCCCTGTTGGCTCCTGTGGTGGTCTATGCTTTGGCTTTGGGCTCCATGTTATATTTTGCTTTTCAAATTTCAAATTTCGAACTCCGTTGGGGTGCTTTTTTATTCGTTGTTTCTGATAGCTTATTAGCTTTTGGTAAGTTTTATTTTGAATATCCGTGGAATTCCTTTGCGGTCATGTCTACTTATATCCTAGCTCAATTGCTACTAATCCGTGCTTTGTGTAAATTGCAACTTCAGCGATAATTACACATACATGAATGCTCAAGTTCTCAATCAATTAGGAAGTAAACTACAAGGTGCTTTGCATACGGATAATGTGATGCGAACATTGTATGCAACAGATGCATCGGCCTACCGGGAGATGCCTTTAGGCGTTGCAATTCCTGAGACGATTCAGGATATTGAGACCTTGATTCAATTTGCTGACCAACATCAAATTCCCCTGATTCCGCGTACTGCTGGTACTTCATTAGCTGGTCAGGTTGTAGGAAGTGGATTAGTTGTTGATGTTTCTAAACATTTCAATCGAATACTTGAAGTTAATGCCGCAGAATCCTATGCTTGGGTTGAGCCAGGTGTTGTACGTGACGTTTTGAATGTGGAGTTGAAAAAACACGGTTTATTTTTCGGTCCTGAAACATCCACAGCAAATCGTGCAATGATTGGGGGTATGCTGGGAAATAACTCTTGTGGTTCTAATTCTGTAGTTTATGGTTCCACAAGGGATCATGTATTAGAAGTTGAAGGGTATTTGTCAGACGGAACATTCGTGCATTTTAAAGCAGAAGACCCGCATCAAACGGTACAAAAATTACAGCCGGGTTCACGCTTGCATAGTATTTATGCGCAAACATTGGCGGCACTTTCGAATCCGAGAAACCAAAAAAATATTACCGACGAGTTTCCAAAGCCAAGCATAAAGCGTAGAAATACGGGGTATGCGGTGGATATGTTGTTAAATACCAACGCCTTTTTCCCTGATAAGCCAGCCTTTAATTTTTGTGCGCTCTTAGCGGGTTCTGAAGGTACCTTGTGTTTTGTGACACGTATCAAAGTACATGTTGACCCTTTGCCCCCTGCCCATTTGGGATTAGTTTGTGCGCATTTTAATACCATTGATGAGGCTTTACGGGCTAATTTGATTGCCTTGCGCTTTAATCCATCCGCTTCTGAGTTGATGGATCATTACATTTTAGAATGTACGAAAGCGAATGCAGAACAAAGCCAAAACCGCTTTTTTGTGGATGGAGATCCAGGCGCTATTTTGGTCGTAGAACTTCGTTCTGATTATCCGGATGAATTAGCGAAGCAGGCCAAAGCGGTTGAAGAAGCGATGCTAGCCGAAAACCTAGGCTATCATTTTCCTTTCGTTACAGGTGGAGATGTGAAGAAGGTTTGGGATTTGCGCAAAGCGGGTCTCGGGCTTTTATCAAATTTGCCGGGTGACGAAAAAGCAGTTGCTGTCATTGAGGATACTGCGGTTGATGTGAACGATTTGCCTGCTTTTATTGCCGAATTTAATGAGATTCTTGCTGAAAATAATTTGTATTGTGTGCACTACGCACACGCGGGTTCTGGGGAGTTGCACTTGCGTCCAATTATTAATTTAAAAACAGAAGAAGGCCATAAGCAATTCCGCCATATTGCGGAAGAAATCGCTGAATTGGTAAAAAAATACCAAGGTTCTTTGTCTGGGGAACACGGGGATGGGCGATTAAGAGGTGAATTTATTCCTTGGATGGTGGGAGAAGCCAATTACCAATTGATGCGGGAATTGAAATCTTGGTGGGATCCGAAAGGGATTTTTAACCCGAACAAGATTGTCGATACGCCACCGATGGATACGTTTTTGCGTTATGAGGCAGGCCAACAAACCCCTGAATTCAAGACGGCTTTCCGTTATCAGGATCAAGATGTGTTGCAGCATGCCGAGCAATGTAATGGTTCGGGGGATTGTCGGAAGACACCTGTTTCCGGCGGTACGATGTGTCCGTCATTTATGGCAACACGTAATGAAAAAGAAACAACGCGTGCGCGTGCGAACATCCTTCGGGAATTTTTAACTCGGTCAACTCAGGCTAACCGCTTTAATCATAAAGAAATTAAGGAGGTGATGGATTTGTGTTTAGCTTGTAAGGGTTGTAAAGCAGAATGTCCTTCCAATGTCGATGTGGCTAAATTGAAGATGGAATTCTTATATCAATACCAAAAGGAAAACGGAACGCCATTACGTAGTTGGTTAGTGGGTCATTTTGCTTCTATTTCAGCTTACGCTTCTCGAGTGCCATTTCTTTATAATATGGTGATGGGAACGCCTTTCTTACGTCGAATTTCTAATCGAATAGTTGGATTTCATCCGGATCGTACGATGCCTTTGATGGCGAAACAAACCTTAGGTTCTTGGTTAAAAGGACGTAAAACTATTCAATCTGCTAAATCCATTTATCTTTTTATAGACGAGTTTACGAATTACAACGATGCAGAAGTGGGTCGCAAGGCTGTCTTGTTATTAGAAGCTTTGGGATATGAAGTTCGAACCTTAGAGCACCCAATTTCAGGTCGTTCATTCCTTTCTAAAGGAATGTTGGATGAGGCACGTAATTTGGCGCAGAAGAATGTGGAGCTATGGTCGGATTTAGTAAGCACAGAAATTCCATTAGTCGGCATTGAGCCATCTGCCATTTTAACTTTCCGCGATGAATACCCGGATTTAGTGTCGGATGCTTGGGTAGAGAAAGCGCGCGCATTGAGCAAGCATGTGTTGTTATTGGAAGAGTTTATTGCGCGGGAGGCAGATGCCAAACGTATTGATAGCAAAGCTTTTTCAAGTGAAAAGAAATTGATGAAGTTGCATGGTCATTGCCAACAAAAATCCATGAGTTCTTTAGTAGCCGCTAAAAAGGCTTTGTCGTTGCCTGCTAATTTTGAAGTACAATTGATCCCTTCAGGATGTTGTGGGATGGCAGGATCTTTTGGCTATGAAAAAGAGCACTTTGATTTATCTATGCAGATTGGGGAATTGGTGTTATTCCCTACGGTACGTGCTCAGCCTGCCGAAGTGGAGATTGTTGCCTCGGGTACGAGTTGCCGACATCAAATCCACGACGGTACGCAGCGCCACGCGAAGCATACCGCCGAGGTGTTATTTGAGGCTTTGGCTTAGAATTTCCATCGAACAAAGGCTTCCATGGCCTCATATTCAGCTAAACCGAGTGCATTGTAAATTTGAGCAGTGCCTCGGTTTCGTTCTTCCGCACGTTGCCAGAATTCACGTGAATCTTCCCCTTGAAACACAACACCATCTTTTTGCGATTGGTGTTTGAAAATACCCATACGCTTTTTAAACACTTGGTCGGGAGACATAGGAACTGCCATTTCGATTTGGTCGATATCCCACTCCGCCCAAGCACCTTTGTATAACCAAACCCAACAATTCTTCATGTATTCACGATGTTTTAATCGTTGGATAGCTTCAAAGATGGCATCTAAGCAAACTTTATGCGTACCATGTGGATCCGCTAAATCGCCTGCAGCATAGATTTGATGCGGTTGGATTTCTTCAATGATGTCCATGATTAACTGGATATCGGCTTCTCCAATCGGTTTCTTGCGAATAGTTCCTGTTTCATAGAAAGGCATGTGTAAGAAGTGTGCATTCTCCTTTTTGATGCCTACGAACCGACAGGTATTTTTCGCTTCGCCTTGTCGGATAAGGCCTTTAATTTCGCGAACGGCTGGAATATCTAATTCTGAGTCTTTTTTGTTCTTTAAGAATTTTACGGCCTCCTTGTAGATTTTGTTGGCCTTTGCATTCGAACTTTCAAATTTTTCATTGAAATCGACTACGAATTCAGCAAAGCGTAGCGCTTCATCGTCTGCAACGGCGATGTTTCCAGATGTTTGATAGACGACATGGACATCATGCCCTTGATCATGTAAACGCTGGAAGGTTCCACCCATAGAGATAATATCATCGTCTGGATGGGGGCTGAAAATGATGACTTTTTTCTTCGCAGGAAAAGCACGTTCCGGTCGGTGCGTATCATCGGCATTCGGTTTTCCACCTGGCCAGCCTGTGATTGTATGTTGTAAGTAGTTGAATACTTCGATGTTAATATCGTAGGCTTGACCGTACAAAGATAGCAAGTCTGACATACCATGCTCGTTGTAGTCTTTGCTCGTCAGCTTTAAAACAGGTTTCCCTAAATGAAGAGAAAGGTGGGTTACTGCCTTTTTAATCATGTTGCGGTCCCAGGTAACCGCGTCGACTAACCATGGTGTTTTGATGCGCGTTAACAGGGAAGCAGCCGTTTCATCGAGAATGAAAAGGGTATTCGGATGTTGCTGTAAATACGTAGCTGGGATATCAGATGTGATAGGACCTTCTACGGCTTTAGCGACGCTTTGCGCTTTGTGTTCTCCCCAGGCTAATAAAACGATGCGTTTAGCCTGCATGATTTTATCGATGCCAAGTGTAATTGCACGCTTGGGTACTTTTTCTAGTCCGCCAAAATCAATAGCAGCATCGATCTTTGTTGTAATGTCAAGCGTCATCAAACGTGTTTTTGAGTTGATGACTGAACCCGGTTCATTGAAACCGATGTGTCCATTTCGGCCGATTCCCAGCAGGTAAAAATCAAAACCACCTAGTTTTTCAATTTTAGCTTCGTAGTCCCGGCAGAATTCTGGAATTTTTTCAATTGTCAATGTTCCGTCAGGAATATGGTAATTTGTTACCGGTATGTCAATATGGTCAAAGAGTTGCTCGCGCATGAATCGAACATAACTTTGGATGGAATCAGGTTCCATCGGGTGGTATTCGTCTAGATTGAAGGTGATGACATTTTTAAAACTCAGGCCTTCTTCCTTGTGCATTCGGATAAGTTCCTGGTAAACTTTTTTAGGGGAAGACCCAGTTGCTAGGCCTAGAACGGTCGGCTTCCCTTCTTTGTTTTTTTGGCGGATAAGTGCAGCAATTTCATGTGCAACTGCTTTTGATGCATTTTCTGAATCATCAAAAATGCGGGTTGGAATACGTTCAAAACTGATGGCTTGTTCCATATTATTAGTTGGTTTAGAGGGATTTAGCTGAAACGACAATGAAGTCGAGTTCTAATGTTTCAAATAAGCGCAATATTGTTTTTATAGCAGGATTGCCTTTGCCTAATTCGATGGAATGAATGGTTTTTACGGCAACTCCACTTTGCATGCTGAGATCTTCTTGTTTTAAACGCAAGGCATTTCTTTTTTCTCGAATGATCTGACCAAAAATTGTTAAATCCATTTGATTGCTTCGTGTTAGGCAAATGTAAGCAAAGTATTTATTTTATTTTAATATCGGCAATATATTACTGTTTATTTTATTTTTATTGCAATTTTTGATATTGTGATGAGCGGTAAAACTATTGAACGCTAATAGGAGTTATATTTGTGTTTTATTCATTTTATATGTTTTTAAAGAAATTAGGCTTATTACTTTTATTGTTGTCGCCTTTGGGCTTAATCGCTCAAAAAGCTACAATAAGTGGTTATGTGAAGGATATTTCGAATGGGGAAGGATTAATTGGTGCTAGTATTTACATCAAGGAATTGAAGGTAGGGAATGTAACAAACACCTATGGTTTTTATAGTTTGTCTGTTCAGCCAGGCGAATTTACCTTGGTTTTTTCCTCTGCAGGATTTGCGAAGCAGGAGCGAAAGGTGACATTTTCTGGCAAAAACCAGACTTTGAATATTGAATTGCAGCCTGAGTCGAATGAATTAGCGGAAGTAAAGGTCTTAGCTAAGGCGGTCGATGAAAATGTGCGCGGTATTGAGATGTCTGTAAATAAGATTGATATCAAAACAATTCGCAAAATTCCTGCTCTGTTGGGTGAGGTTGATTTAGTTCGTGCAATTCAATTATTGCCTGGCGTTTCAACAGTTGGTGAGGGGGCATCAGGTTTTAATGTTCGTGGGGGTGGTGTTGATCAAAATTTGGTTTTGTTGGATGATGCTCCGGTTTATAATTCTTCCCATTTATTTGGCTTCTTCTCGGTCTTTAATCCGGATGCGGTCAAGGACGTTAAGTTATTTAAAGGAGGTATTCCATCTCAGTATGGGGGGCGCGTGTCATCGATTTTAGATGTGAAGATGAAAGAAGGAAACGCGAAGAAATTAGAAGTAAATGGGGGTATCGGGGTAATTTTTTCGAGACTTTCGGTTGAAGCGCCATTGATTAAAGACAAAGCTTCCTTCATCGTTGCTGCTCGTAGGTCTTACATCGACATTTTAGCTCAGCCATTTTTGACAGGCAATAATGCCGATGCGGCGTTTAATTTTTATGATTTGACTGCTAAAGTAAATTACAACATCAATTCGAAGAATACCGTTTTCTTATCGGGTTATTTTGGTCGGGATGTGTTTGGAAATGGTTTTGGATTTAATTGGGGGAATAGCACGGTATCTGCGAGATGGAATCATATTTTTTCAAATAAATTGTTCTTGAATGCAACAACATTTTACAGTAATTATGATTATTTATTGGATTCTGATTTAAAAAATAAGCGACCTTCCGATGCGTTTCGATGGACGTCAAATATCGTCAATTTAAGTTTTAAGCCTGATTTCACTTATTATGTGAATCCAGATTATACCTTGACATTTGGTGGGCAGGTTTTATCTTATCAGTTCTCTCCTGGTAAAGCCACTGCTTCATCCAATGGAGACAAACGATCTTTTGGTCAGGTAGATAAAAGCGGGGTGGAATTAGCTGCATATCTAGGAAATGAGTGGAAGGTAAGTCCACGAATTTCTTTGCAGTATGGTGTAAGATATTCTAATTATAACTACAGAAGTGACAATGGTGAATACTACGAGCGCGTTCCTGTTGCTGCGAGTATCGAAAATCCGACGGGATACACATTAAAACTCATTCAGGTTTCGCCTACGACTTCAGTGGCCAACTATGGGAATTGGGAACCTCGTTTTGCGTTGAACATGAAAGTGGGCGAAAGTTCATCATTAAAGGCCTCGTACAACCGATTGGCACAATATGTGCATTTAATGTCGAATACGGCTGCATCTACTCCTTTGGATGTTTGGACGTCATCGACCAATAATATTAAACCTCAGTTAGCTGATCAGGTAGCTTTGGGTTTGTTTAAAAATTTAGGGGAAGGGGGGGATGATTACGAAACATCTGTTGAGGTATATTACAAGGAGATGCAGAATCAAATAGATTATGCAGATCGGGCGAATTTGTTCTTAAATCCATTATTTGAAAAGGATTTGCTTTTTGGAAAAGGGCGAGCTTATGGCGCGGAGTTTTTTGTGAAGAAAAATGTGGGCAAATTAACCGGTTGGCTAAGTTATACACTCGCGAGAACTGAGCGCTTAATCGAAGGTTTAAATAATAATGCATGGTATGTTAATCGGTATGATCGTACCCATACCTTAAACGTCGTGGGACAATATGCTTTTTCATCCAAATGGTCTTTTGGTGCTAATTTCGCATACATTACCGGGGTGCCCTATTCGATTCCTTCCCAAAAATATATCTATGATGGGATTGCTTATCCGCAAACGGTAGCAGGGACACGTGGAAATATCCGGGTACCAGATTACCATCGCTTGGATATTTCGGCGACAAAAAAGAATAAAAAGGCCTTGTTTGGGAAAGGCACATCAGAATGGGTGTTCTCTGTTTACAATGTTTATAATCGGAAAAACCCATTTTCGATTTACACGCAAGCAAGTGATTCAAATACCTTAAAAACAGAAGCAGTTCAATTGTCCATTATTGGTTCATTCGTACCTGCTGTTACTTATAATTTTACATTCTAAGATGCGCTATTTCATCCTATTTATTTCCTTATTTTTAATGTCCTGTGAGGAGGTTGTGACTTTAGATAGTCCCCAATCAAATCATTATTTGGTCGTCGAGGCTACATTAACTAATTTGCCAGGACCACAAAAAATTGTTTTGACTCGATCGCAAGATTATTTTGATAACTCGTCTGTTCCTCCCATCCAAGGAGCAGAAGTTCTTGTACGTGATGATGCTTCCCATGAGTTTAGGTTCACGGAAAGTGTGGATAATCCAGGAACTTATGTGTGGGTTCCTTCAGTATCGAATCCTCAATTGGGACAAGTAGGTCGTAACTATCAGTTAAATGTCAAAGTGGGTAATGATGTTTTCGTTGCATCTGAAACGATGAATCCGGTTCCGCCTATCGACTCGATCGCATACAAAGCGGCCACAGCTAATCCGCGCCAATCCGGTGAAGGAAAGCCTAAAGAAGGATTTGAAGCCCGCTGGTTTGCAAATGATTTAAAAGGAGAGGGGAGCAGTTATCGCCTTAAATTTTATAAAAATGGAGTATTGTTTAATACACCATCCAATTTATTGATTTTTTACGATTCGGCACTTCAGAAAGTGGCAGGTACGGATGGGCTGATGTTCAATTTACCGATTCGAAGTGCAATTAATCCCGAGTTATATGTGGCCAATGATAAGGTGAAAGTCGAACTGTATTCAATTTCAATTGATCATTTCAGTTTTTATTCGCAAGCACGTCTAGAACTAAATAACGCAGGATTATTTTCTCGTCCCGCAGCAAATATCCCTACAAATATCAAGAATACGAATCCATCTTCCAGTTTGCAAGGTGCTGGGTGGTTTGGTGTTTCAGCTGTTTCGTCGTTAGAGACTACCATTGATCCCGCCAAAGCGAGAAAGAACATGCCTTAAATTATTCAAAGTTGATGACCAGCGTCACCGTATGTGATCGTATGTCATTTAATTTACTGTAGGGGCCCACAATAGATGGTGGTACATACAAATTGAGTAGTCCGTGTGAAAATCGGATTTCAGGGGTAAATTTGAAAAATTGAAAATACTGTTCGAGGCCAAATCCGTATTCTAAGGAAAGATCTGCCGTGTTTGCACTTAATGCGGTACTTTTTTTCTTGACGTTCGCTTCAATTCCCAGTTTAACTCCTCCCATAACATACATACGATGATTTTTCCTCCTTAGTGAGCGTAATTTCAATAATACAGGCACTTCTAACCAGGTAGATTCTCGCCATAATGGGTTGTTAGCTTCACTTTTAAATTGGATTTCCCGTTCGTAAAGGGCGATATTTATGCCCGACTTTAATTCCCAATGTTTGTCGAAGGCATAATTTACTAGTCCTCCAATTTGAAATCCAAAATTACGAGGGGAACGAACGGAATCGATTGTCCCTAAAATCGTTTGGTCTGCCTGCATGAAATAATTCGATGAAGCAAATCCAAACAAGAAGCCAAAGTGAATGGGTTTCTCGTCGTAATATTCATGAAATATACGCGTGTACTTTGTATGCTGCCCCCATGATTGAAAGCTTAGTAATAACAAGCAAAGGGCCCCTATATTTCGAAAAATTCGCACGATTATTTTGCTTTCTGTCCTAAATAAATGGAACAGATTCCTCCTGTCATGGGAATCCATTGGGTACTTGAAAATCCACAAGACTCATAAATTTTGATGAAATCAGGGCCATCAGGAAAAGCTTCCACAGATTCTGGTAAATAGGTATAAGCTGCTGGATCTTTGGAAATAAGTTTACCTAAGAGCGGTAAACAATAGGTTGAATAGAATTTATAAAGTTGCTTCATTGGGAAATGTCTTGGATTCGAAAATTCCAAAATCAAACAATAACCTCCAGGTTTTAAAACCCGAAACATATCTTTTAGGCCTTTTTCCAAGGTTTCATAATTGCGTACACCAAAACTAACGGTGATTGCATCAAAACTATTGTCGGAAAATGGAAGTTTTTCTGAATCGCCTAATTGTAAGGTGATCTTATCTTCCAAGCCCATTTTCTTAATTTTCTCTTTTCCAAAAGCTAGCATGCCTTCTGAAATGTCGACTCCTACTACTTTTTCTGGGTTGATTTTTAAGGCCTCAATTGCGAAGTCACCAGTACCTGTGGCGATATCCAATACTTTTTTGATGCCTTTGTTCTTAAGTAATTTGATCGCTTTCCGTCTCCAAATTATATCGATTCCTCCACTTAATAAATGGTTTAGAAAGTCATATTTGTGAGAAATGGAATTGAACATGTCTGCGACTTGTTCTTTTTTACCTTTGTTTTGATTTTTGTAGGGAACGACCATAGCATTGATTGATTTGCCTAGTCCTAACGTTGATGCTTGGCAAATTGTTTAGGCAAAAATACCAATTTTATTTGGTTTAATGGGGCGCCATGCTGAAAATAGCCACCAATGACCACATAATGATAAAGCTAATGAGCATCGAGAAATTAACGATGGCAGCCGCGATTCCCGTGTCGAAATTTAATTCATCTGAATAAGTAATTAGCGTCATACCTGCTGGTAGAATTAGACAGATGAGCAACATGTTGCGATATTGAAACTCGAATGGAACGGTGTAATACAGTAATAACCCAATGCCGAGACCAAGTGCGTAGCGAAGTCCTAATACCTGAAAGACTTTGGTAAAAGCTACTTTAGGTAAACGAATACTAAAATAGATCCCCATCAGTAATAAAACCATGGGTTTATTGCCTTTGGCGATGGTGTCAATGATATCAGACGCAAGCGGTAGAACAGGTATTTTGAAAATATTGAATGCTAATCCGATCAGCATTGCTTGAAACGGAGGGAGCGTAAATATCTTTTTAAACACATGCTTGTAGGGGTTTTTGGTGCCATGATTCCCGGCTAAATAGGTGCCCATGCCGTAATTCACCATGAAGTTGATGACCGAATTTCCCAAGTCAAACATGATGGCATAAGTCAATCCTTCCCAGCCCCAAATTCCCTCGATAAGTGGGTAGGCAAACAAACCGAGGTTCCAACCGGCTGATCCCATGGTCAAAATGCCTCGATGGCTTGGTGGTTCTTTTTTAAAAAAGGTAAATCCTACAAATGAAGAAAAAAAGCCAAATAGCATGGCGATCAGCGGAAGCCAACCTAAGGCTGCGGAGAGTTTAACTTTCAGCATGGTTGTGAAAACTAATGCTGGGAAAGTTGTGTGCATTAAAAATTTTGAAATGGATTTCGCATCTTGGGGTTCAATGAATTTTAGGCTTTTTAATAGATAGCCAAGTCCAATAATGATTAATGCAGATCCGAAGACCAGGTTGGTCGTGTTCATGCGTCTTTGTTCGGTGGTTTGGGTAGTGAAATACGGAATGTACTCCCTTTATTTATCTCAGTGGATTTAAGGGTTAATTTTCCTTCATGGTAGTTTTCCACAATGCGTTTAGCCAAAGTAAGCCCTAATCCCCATCCACGTTTTTTTGTGCTATAACCTGGATTAAATATTTTAGACATATTTGCTGGTAAAATCCCTTTGCCTGTATCAGAAATGTCTATATAAAGTTGGTTGTTTTTCCCCTCATGAAGATAAATGAGCATGTCACCCGTTCCACTCATGGCATCCACAGCATTTTTACATATATTTTCAATTACCCACTCAAATAGATATTTATTTACATTTGCCAATTGGCCTGGCACCAAAGATGATTTAATTTCTATGTATATTTTCGTTGAAATTCGAATTTTTAAATAATTGATAAAGCTGGAAATTAATTCCTCTAAATCTTCTTCTTTAAGAATTGGTGTAGATCCAATATTAGAGAAACGCGTCGTAATTGTTTCCAAACGTTGAATGTCTTTACCTAATTCGACTACAATCTCCGGGTTGATACTCGGTTCATTTCGAAGGATTTCAACCCAGGCGGTTAAGGAAGAAAGTGGCGTCCCGAGTTGGTGCGCTGTTTCTTTTGCCAAACCAACCCAAACCCGATTCTGTTCAGCGCGCCGCGAATACGAGAAGAAAATATAACCTAAGAAACCCACAATCAATACAACAAGTAATTGAGATAGGGGATAGTAGCGTAATAATTTCAATAATTTTGAATTCCCGTAATAGATATATTCTTTTTGAAAACCCATGTCCATCTCAATGGGTTTGTTGTTCTCGGCTAGAATTTCTTGGAGTTTAGCTTGTAGTAATACTTGTTTTTGTTCAATGTCAATCGACTCCGGCATTGCAATGTTGATCGAGTTCAAATGCCCACTACCATCCTTCCAAATCACCGGAATGGTATTATTTTCGTTGATTTTTTTGATTCGTTCAAAGAAAAAGTTGATGTCAGCGGTTTCATCACTCGTCATGACATAACGAATCGTCTCCGCGTATAATTCGATTTGTTGCTTCTCTCGTTCCTCTAATTTATTGACCAATCCATCCGTGAAATAAAGCGAAAAACCGGCCATAAAGACACATACGGCAAAGAAGGCAACCTTCAACCAGGTATCTCGGTTGTAGAACGCAAGTGGTAAGGCTACTTCTTTCGTTAGGATTCTCATAGGAATAAAGGCATTTATGCCATTCCTCACAAATTACTCACCGTTTATCCATAAATCAAAAATATTTTTTCTAAGGTACTTTGTATTACATAGTACCTTTTATACATTTGTCCTATCAAATAAACAAATACAAACCGATGGATATTGAAAATGCCAAGGTGCAGATGCGGAAAGGGATTTTGGAATTCTGCATTCTGCAGATTATTTCTAGGGGTGAGGTCTATGCCTCTACCATGTTGACGGAATTAACTTCAGCGAAAATCATGGTTGTCGAAGGAACTTTGTATCCTTTATTGACCCGTTTAAAAAATGCCGGATTTCTCGATTACAAATGGGTCGAGTCGGCATCAGGTCCTCCGAGAAAATATTATGTATTAACCGAAAAAGGAGAAACCTTTTTAGCGGAATTACATGGAACCTGGGACGACTTACAAGGCTCAGTTTCTCAAATTGTTCATCCCCAAACTCAGGCATAATTATACATTTATGAAAAAGACCTTATCAATTAATATCGCTGGCATCGTTTTCCACATCGAGGAAGATGCATTTGCAACCTTGGATGCGTATTTAAAATCCATCCATGCTTACTTTCAAAATTTTGAAGGCTCGAAGGAAATTGTTGAAGATATCGAAGCTCGTATTGCTGAGAAATTTTGGAACATCCGTGAGACTGAAAAAACCGAAGCCATTTCGCAACATCATGTGGATGCCTTAATTGCATCTTTGGGAACGGTGGCAGATTTTCAAGAAGTGGAAGCTGAGGATGGGAAGACAGAAAAACATCAATCTGAGACAAAACATGATGCAGGAACAAAAAAGGTATTCCGTCGTGATTTGACCAATAAGAAACTAGGTGGTGTGGCGTCAGGCGCTGCGAATTATTTTGAGATAGATCCGATCTGGGTTCGATTGATTTTAATTGTTGCCTTCTTTGGACTTTTTCCACTCTTACATGCGGCAAACCTTGTTTTCTGGTTGTATGTAGCTTGCTGGATTGCTATCCCAGGTGAGGTAACGGTCGAAACAGATAAGTCTTATCGTAAGTTTTATCGTGATCCCGAGAACAAAGTAGTTGGTGGTGTAATGGCCGGAATATCCGCGTATACGGGTTGGGATGTAGGCTTGTTGCGTGTTTTAGCTGTTATTTCTTTATTCTTTTTTGGTACGGGTGCTGCTGCCTACATCATTATTATGGGGATTACTCCTGAGGCGAAATCTGTTACAGACAAAATGGCTATGACAGGTGAACCCATTACGTTGGAGAATATTGAAAAGAACATTAAGGAAACTTTTCAGCCAGATTCTGCGGAAGAAAAGCCTTTGACACGTTTATTGCTATTCCCATTCCGGACGTTAGCGACCATATTTACTGCCATGAAGCCGATTCTAATGGGGGTAAAATGGTTTGTACAATATCTGGTGGGTGTGGTGCTGTTAATTATTGCTATCGCATTTGCGACATGTTTAGTTGTATTAACAACAGCGGGTGTTTCTGGATTTGATCATGGTCAAATTGGCCTAGCATTTGGCGAAGTGATTCCGATTTATTTGTTGGCTCAAGATCTACCGGCTTGGTCTATTTGGGCAGCTTATGCGGCTGTTATTCCGATGATAGTTGGAATTGGAATCGGTGGATTGTCTTTATTATTGAATCGTAAATTAACAAACTCAACATACAAGTACATTTCTACGACCATGGCGATTGTAGGGTGGGTCGGCTTGTTTGCTGCCTTTAGTTTTGTAGGACGAAATTTCCAACGGACCGCTTCTGTAAGTCAAATGAAGGAGATTACGGTGGATTCATCCTATGTCTTTGATGTGAATCGTGAGTCAAATGAAACCATGTGGGAGAAATTGTTGGGTAACAATATGATTACGGACGAATTACTTGATGAAGATGAAGAGCATGATTTTAACCGTGGAGGTTTCTCGCGGGCACAAATTACGCTTGAGGGCTATGATGGGAAGACAATTCAGATTATTCAATTTGCGAAGTCCAATGGTCGGACGCGTGTTGAAGCAGAACAAAATGCCAAAGCTGTTCAATATCATTACACCCTGAAAGAAAATCAATTGATTTTAGATAGTCATTTTGGACTCAAAAATCTAAAATTCCGTAACCAACGCATGCGTGTAAAAATCTTGATTCCATACGGAGTAACATTTAGTATGACGCGTGAGTTTGGCTATTTTATGGAGAATGTATTGGATGGAGGGTATTTCAATGAAGACAATGGCGATCTTTTTGTAGGATCTAAATGGACTTTTTCCATGGAAAAAGGTTTGATTTGTCTGAATCGAAATCCAAAGCAATCTGACGATTCGAATTTTTCAGACGAGGAGTCTTTTGATGCAAGTCCTGAAGCCCCTGTCGCTCCAGCGGCTCCATCTAATTTTTCAATCTCTAAAACGCTTGACCCATTCAGTGCAATTGAATTAAAGCATTGTGGTTCTGCATCAATCAATATCGTAAAAGGAAAAGAATATAAAATTTCGTACCAGTCGGCAGAAGCAACTGCCGACTTCGGTCGACTGACATCTGTGGGTAATCGAACATTGTCATTGAATGATATTCCCAATGGAATGACGATTACGATTGAAACACCCTTATTGAATAAAGTTGATTTAGGTGGAAATGGTCGGACGGAAATCAAAGGATTTGATGTCCCTTCTTTGGATGTTATTTTGCGTGATTTTCACAGTTTGACTTTGTCAGGTCAATCGAATGAATTGGCGGCAGCGGCATTTGATTCGTCAGAATTATTAGCGAGCAATTGGGAAACGAATATCGCTCGTATTTCGGTGGGAAATCAAGCCAAAATGGATTTGAACGTAAAAAAAAGTATCAAAGGAAAGAAAGCTGAACGTGCGGATTTAACCTATAAGTCCTATTCGAAACTTCAAGTTTCATTCGCGAAAAATAAATAATTCCACAGGCATGCAACTGGGGAGGTCATTCAAGCATCTTGTTCGCAACTTCAATAAATAATTTTTTTTATGAAAAATAGCTTTCGTATTATTCTCTGCTTATTGGTCACTGTTTTATCATCTCAAGCATTTGCATTTGCACCCGACCAAGTAACGAAAAAATTTCGTATCGGTAATTTTCAATCACTGGAATTAGGCAGTGCGTTTGAAATCCATATCAGCAAAGCTAGTTCTTGTACGGTATCAGCTACAGGTAATGAAATGGACATTGATGATCTTGAGGTAGAATTGGAAGGCTCAAAATTAAAAGTCTCTTTGGATGAGTCTTACTGGTCGAACTGGAGAAATTGGAAAGGGGGTTCAAAAAAAATTATCTTAAATATTTCCATGCCGCGATTACGCGATGCAGAATTTAATGGTGCGACGAAAGTCACATTAGAAGGTTTTACGGATGAAGAAGAAATGACTTTGCATTGTTCAGGTGCATCTAAAATAAGTTCATCTAAATTAGTAGCTGATAAACTAGTTATCGATCTTTCTGGCGCTACCAAAGTCGAAATGGCTGGTCGGGTCCTTAAATTAGCTGTTGGCTTATCAGGCGCTAGCCACGTGATTTTAACTAATTTGGTTGCACGCGATGTTGATGTTGATGCAAGCGGTGCGAGCCATGTGGAATTGAATGTTCAAAAGTCATTACGCGTTGACGCCTCTGGTGCATCAAAGATTACATATCGAGGGAATCCTTTGAATATCTCGAAGGATGTGAGTGGTGCTTCCACGGTTCGTCGCGCGGATTAAGGATTTTTCTCTCCGGCAGGAATTCGAATAGCAAGCTGATTTTCTTTGGGCGGAAGGGGACAAGCAAAGGTCTTATTATACGCGCAATAAGGGAAAAAGGCTTCATTAAAGTCAATGCTTAGTTGATTGTCTTTTAATTTAGTTAGGGGTAACTCCAAATACCGACCGCCTCCATAGGTTTCTGTGGGGGCGGTTTTGTCTTTAAATGGAATGAAAAAATCCCCCGAATCATGTTGGTAAACAATCAGTTCGATGTGCTTACCTGCTACTTCTCCATGGGCTGTACCAAATACCAATAGGGAATCAACGGATCCATCTGACATCTGAAGGCTGATGCGTGTCACTTTCTCGCTTCGCGTAATCTCAAATGGAATAATCCAGGTTGGATCATAGGGATAATATGTCAATCCTTTAAAATTTACCTTATCAGGAATTGGAGACTCATCACCTGTTTTGAATTGCTCATCTTTGGCCGAGCGCTTTTCAATAATTTGCAGGGAATCTGAAGATGTTGTTGAGAGAGCTTGAGATTGCTTGGGAAGGCTAAAATAGATTAGTCCTGCTACAATCAAAAGTAGAATCAGAATCCAGCGATTGAATTTCATAAGAATGGGTGTAAATTTGAGTTCGCAAAAATATAAAATTAATCATATGTTTACAGGTATTGTAGAATCAATGGGCGTTTTGGAAAGCAAACAAGCGCATGGAACGAATGTTGATTTTTGGTTTTCATCTAGCTTTACTGAGGAATTGAAAATCGATCAGTCCTTAGCTCATAACGGTGTTTGTTTGACCGTAGTGGAGATTAAATCCCCGCAATACCGTGTGACTGCGATTCAAGAGACATTGCAAAAAACGAATTTAGGTGATTTGGCTGTGGGTCAAAAGGTCAATCTTGAACGTTGCATGCCAGCTAATGGACGCTTTGATGGGCATATAGTACAAGGTCACGTGGATTTAACAGGCGTTTGTACCTCCATCGTAACACATGACGGTTCTTGGGAATACCATTTTCAATATCCAGCCGGCCATGTGACTGTGGAGAAAGGTTCGATCTGTGTAAATGGGACGAGTTTGACCGTGGTAGAATCAGGATTAGATACGTTTTCAGTGGCGATTATTCCATACACCTATGAACACACGATTTTTCACCAAATGAAGGTGGGTGATCGCGTGAATTTAGAATTTGATATTCTGGGTAAGTATATGCAGAAATTATTGGCGCGCCAACTAGCTCAATAAATCGTCGATGGCATCTTCCACTTTTTCAAAACCAAAGCGGCCCCAAACAGTGTCTTTTTGGGCTTGAATTTCGCTTAATCCTAAATTGCCGATACTACCTAAATGTGAGTGATTGATTTCGCGTGAGCTTCCGTTAAATTCACCCGCCTCAATCATTTTGCCCACTTGTACATAGGCTTCCCGGAAAGGCATGCCCGCAACGACTAATTTATTAACCTCTTCTACAGAGAACAATAAATCATATTTAGCATCTTTCAATAGATCAGCTTTTACTTTCATATGCGAAACCATGTAGTGCGTGATTTCCAGGCAATCTTTGATTTCGTCGATGGCAGGCATCAAAAGCTCCTTGGTCAGCTGGAATTCCCGATGATAACCAGAAGGCAAGTTGCTCATAAGCAATTGCATTTGGTTTGGAACCGCTTTTAATTTATTGGATTTACCACGTAATAATTCGGCAACATCTGGATTCTTTTTATGTGGCATGATTGAACTGCCGGTCGTCAAGGCACTTGGTAATTCGATGAATCCAAAGTTTTGAGAATTGTATAAACATACATCCATTGCCAAACGACTCAAGGTCGTTGCGATTTGACTGATGGCATTTAATACATAGAATTCAGTCTTTCCACGGGACATTTGAGCATTCACAACATTCACGTGTGGCGCTTCGAAGCCCAATAGAATGGTCGTTAATTTACGGTCTAAAGGAAAAGATGAACCATAGCCCGCTCCTGACCCTAAAGGGTTTTTATTGGCTAAACGAAAGGCAGCCTCCAGCAATTCCGCATCTTCCACCAAGCATTCTGCATAGGCACCGAACCATAATCCAAAAGAAGATGGCATGGCAATTTGAAGGTGCGTATAACCGGGTAATAAATCGTTTTTATGTGCTTCGCTTTTGGTCAATAATAGATCAAATAAATCCTCCACCGCGTCTGCGATTTCCATGATTTCAGCGCGCATGAATAATTTCAAGTCCACCAAAACTTGGTCATTCCGAGATCGTCCCGCATGGATTTTTTTACCTAAATCGCCGAGTTTCTTCGTAAGTAAATATTCGATTTGAGAATGAACATCTTCCATGCCTTCTTCGATGACAAATGTTCCGTCTTCGATGGTGTCCAAGATGTTTTTCAATTCAACACAAAGGAGTTCTAATTCTTCGGATGGCAAAAGTCCCACATGCTCAAGCATCGTGATGTGTGCGAGTGAACCCATAACATCATAGCGAGCCAATTGCAAATCATATACAGGGTCGTTCCCAATCGTGAATTGCTCAATGATTGCGTCTGTTACTTGATTCTCTTTTTGCCAAAGTTTTGCCACGATCGTATTAGATTAATTGTGATAATATATGCTGATAGGTTTGAATACCTTGTTTCAGTTCTTCTAAATAAATGAATTCATCCGCCGTATGGCTTCTTCCCGAATGTCCTGGGCCAATCTTCACCGATGGGAAATGCATCAATGCTTGATCCGATAGGGTAGGTGAACCAAAGGTGGTAATTCCCAAGGCCGCCGCCGCTGCTAAGACCGGATGTCCATCTGGAATTTTACTCGATTGCAAGCGAATGCTGCGCGGTGTTAATTCAGCTTGAACCAATGTCTTCAACGTTTCAAGCACTTGTTCCAAGGTGTAACATTCATTGACCCGACAATCTATCGTATATTGACATAGGTCAGGAATAACATTATGCTGTTTTCCTGCGTTAATTACGGTAACTGTGCATTTCACGGGCCCTAAAACAGGTGAAATTTCAGGAAACTCAAAGGACTTGATTTTATTGATATCTTCCAGTGCCAAGTATATCGCATTAACTCCTTCATTGCGCGCGGCATGTCCCGCGATTCCTCTAACTTCTGCATCTACCACCATCAATCCTTTCTCCGCAATGGCCAGTTGGCAGTCCGTCGGCTCCCCCACTATCGCCCAAGCAATCTCGGGGAATTCTGTTGATTTTAATACAGATTCAATGCCACCTGTGCCTGAAATTTCTTCTTCGGCTGTGGCGGCTAACACTAAATTGAAGGGTAAGTTTTGCTCATAAAAAGCACAAAATGTGGTTATCAGCGCCACTAAACTAGCTCCCGCATCATTCACTCCTAAGCCGATCATTTTACCATCTTCGATGGTCGCCGCAAAGGGTTCGTAGGTCCAAGAGGCATTCGCCTTTACCGTATCGTGGTGGGAGTTTAATAAGATGCTCGGTTTGCTAGCATCAAATTGTTTGTTCTTTGCCCAAACATTATTCCCAATCGTATGAAACGCAATATTTCTAGCAGTCAAAAAATCCTGGATAATAGCAGCGGTTCCTTGCTCTTCCCGACTCAACGACGGGCATGCTACGAGTTGGGCTAGTAGGTTTTGAGCATCCAGAAATTGTTGGTCCGTATACATCTTAGGCCTGAATCCTTGTGCCTTTATCAGGCTGTGAAACAAAATCTGCATGGCAGAGCCGAACGGCTTGAACGCCTTGTGCAACGGCCTTTAGCGCATTTTCGAGCTTGGGAATCATGCCTGCTGACACGATGCCATCTGCTTTTAATTGAGCAAAATTTGCTGAATTAATCTGTGAAATCACCGAATTGTCATCATTGGGATCCATTAAAACCCCTTGCTTTTCAAAACAGTATGTTAATGTAGTTTCAAAATATTCACTCAAGGCAATAGCTAATGCTTGTGCCATCGTATCGGCATTGGTATTAAGGAGTTGGCCAGAGACATCTGCTGTAATAGGAGCGAATACTGGACTAAATCCGGCGGTAATTAATCCCGCTAAATCTTTTGAATTGACGTGTTCTATATCGCCCACAAAACCATAGTCTATGGGCTCAGGGTTTCTTTTTTTCGAGATAACAAAAGCGCCATCCGGTCCCGTTAATCCGATCGAATTGCATTTCAAAGCTTGCAAAGAGGCAACTATAGACTTGTTGATCCATCCCGCATACACCATCGTCACGATGCGGAGGCTTTCGGTATCTGTTACCCGCCGACCGTCAATCATTTGACTCACAATCCCCAAATCAGCTGCCATGGAAGTAGCGATTTTTCCACCACCATGCACGAGCAATTTACGTCCTTGAATGGCGGCAAAGTTGGCTAAAAAGGAAGCTAACGCCTCAGGAGCATCGATGATGTTCCCGCCAATTTTGACAATATGTAAGGCTTGTTTCGACATTAGAATAAGTATGGACTTTCTACCCGCATTTGGGTTAATAAAATTTCTTTTAATACCGTTTGTGCAGCCCAAACCCGGTTGCCTGCTTGTTGGATCACAATTGAATTTTCAGAATCAATAACTGCATCATCTACAACCACATTCCGACGAACCGGAAGGCAATGCATGAATTTGGCATTATTCGTTAATTTCATTTTTTCTGCGCTGACTGTCCAAGCGGGGTCAGAAGAAAGTATTTTGCCATAATCTTCGTAGGAAGACCAGTTTTTGGCATAGATGAAATCCGCTCCTTCAAAGGCCTCTTTCGGATCGTAGCAAATCTTTGCATTGCCTGAAAATTCAGGGGCTAATTCATAGCCTTTGGGATGAGCAATGGTGAAGTCGACATTGGCGATATTCATCCATTCCGCGAACGAATTAGGGACACATTGCGGCAATGCCTTTACATGAGGTGCCCATGTTAAAACAACTTTGGGCCGCTCTACGGTTTTATATTCGGTAATGGTAATCAAGTCGGTTAATGACTGTAATGGATGGCGCGTAGCTGATTCCAAACTTACAATCGGCTTACCTGTAAACCTCATGAATTGTTTTAAAACCAATTCCGAATAGTCATATTCCCGGTCAACAAGCCCAGGGAAACTTCTTACACCTACGATATCACAATATTGTCCAATTACAGCGGCCGCTTCCGATACATGTTCAGCTTTGTCGCCATTCATGATGACACCCTCGTTCATTTCCAATTGCCAGGAATCTGCCCCCACATTCATGACCATGACATCCATTCCTAAGTTTTGTGCCGCCTTTTGTGTCGACAAACGAGTACGTAAACTGGAGTTAAAGAACAATAAACCCATGGTTTTGTTCTTGCCCAAATGCTTGTCGGCATAAGGCATCTTTTTCATCAACAAAGCTTCATTAACAAGTTTGTCGATGTTGTACGCGTCTTTTACGGAAGTGAAATGTTGCATATAAATGGTGGTCCTGGGACCTTAGGATATTGGCAATTTGGTAAAATTACCATTTTTACGAGATAAAAGAAATTTATCGATGCCGTTCCCAGGTGAAAACCTCCATGGGGATTTCGAGCTCTAATGTTTTTTCACCCGTTTTTTGGAAATTATTTTTCATCAAAACGCGTTGGGATGCGACGTTATCGATCGGAGTTTCTGCTCTCAAAACTTGCATATCTTTATCTTCAAACACCCAATTCGATAATGCTTCAACGGCTTCGGAAGCAATGCCTTGTCCTTCGAATTTTTGATCGATGGCATACCCAATTTCCGTGGTACCATCATTATCAGGCAATCCAGCTAAGCCAATTCCCCCTACAGAGCAGGACGCCGAATTGAGAATAATTTCCCAATTTGTGTACCAGAAATAGTCCAAGGGGAATTTAGCGGTTTGGGGAATCCAAAAGTCGCTCAATGCTTGAAGCATTTCTTGTTCATAAAACGCCCCCATTTCCCAGGGATTGTGCTCAAGTTCTAGCAATTTTTCTAGATCTTTGCGCCCCCTTTGCTTCCAAACTTGTAGTTGCAAGTTTGTCAGTGGAATCAAGGTTAGTCTTTGAGTTTGAACTTGAATGGTCATATTGGGCAACAAATTATCCATTTTGGTCGCAAAATAAAAGTCCTTTACTATTTATAAAGCAATTTTGCATTCGTTAAATACGATTTTAAACAACAAACAATGAAACAAATTATTACGCTATTCGCACTGATGAGTCTTTCATTTTCAGCTGTGTCACAGATTCCGGGGGGAATGGGTGGTTTCGGTGCGGCGCCTAAGAAAGAAGCAGTTATCCCAGGTACAGCGCAAGCTACGCCTAAAGGTTCTGCTAAAATTATCGGATATATCTTAGATTCTACGGATACAAAGCCCGTTGAATTTGCTTCTGTTGCGTTAATAAACAAAGCAACCAATCGTCCTGTTGACGGTGCATCTGCCGATCAAGTAGGTAAATTCGTTTTGAATAAAGTTGCCCAAGGCGATTATAAATTAGTGATTTCATTCATCGGTTACGAAAGTAAGACTTTATTTGTTTCTATTAACGCAAAGAATGATGACCATGATTTAGGGGTCATCAAATTGCCATCGAGTACGAAGATGTTGGCAGAAGTAACTGTTGAAGGCCAACGTGCCATGATTGAAGAGCGCGTGGACCGTACGGTTTACAATGCGGAAAAAGATGCAACCAATAAAGGTGGGGATGCAACGGATGTCTTGAAAAAAGTACCCATGTTATCCGTGGATTTAGATGGTAACCCCTCATTGCGTGGATCTTCCAACGTGAAGGTGTTGATCAACAACAAACCTTCGACAATTATGGCATCGAGCATTGCAGATGCCTTAAAGCAAATTCCAGCTGATATGATTAAAACGGTGGAAGTTATTACATCGCCATCAGCAAAATACGATTCAGAGGGTTCTGCCGGAATTATCAACATTGTTACGAAGAAAAATACCTTACAAGGTTTGACCTTGAATTTTGATACCAGCGCCGGTGTTCGTGGGTCTAACTTAGCTTTGAATGGTAACTTCCGTAACAAAAACTGGGGGCTCTCTTTAGGAGGTTTTGGTCGTACAGAATATAATGTCAACGGAAAATTTGAAAGCACGCAGATTACATCGGTTAACGGTGTGCAAACGACCAACCAACAGACAGCTGAAACGCGCCGCGAAGGAATTTTTGGTAATTATCAGTTGGGATTTGATTGGGATATCAACAAATACAATTCAGTTACGTCAAACGTGCGTTTTGGATTAAGAAACGGTAACAACTGGCAAGATGGTTTGAAGCAAATTCGTAATGGTGCTTTGACAAGTTTACGTAATACAAATTCCCTAGATGAATCTGCGAATGTGGACATCAATGTGGATTATACAAGAACCTTTGAAAAGGCGCAGAAAGAGTTCTCGATTTTATCGATGTACAGTCGGAACAATCGTACAAATGATTTCTACAACTTGATTATGAATACGAAATCGTCGATGAGTGAAATCATGAGTTCAATTAAAAATGCGAATGATGCTTTCAATGAGGAGGCGACAATCCAAATGGATTATCAAACGCCGATTAACAAGATGTCGATGTTTGAGTTTGGTGCGAAAGCTATCACACGTAATGTGACATCTGATTATAAATCCTATACAGCTGGAGCAGATGGTATTTATTCACAAGTGAATTTAGCAACCTTGCCAAGTAACGTATTTGATTACAACCAAAACATTTGGGGTACGTATGGTTCTTATACCTTGACGACTAAAAATAAATGGAGTATCAAAGCGGGTGCGCGTTATGAGCATACGGATATCACAGCAAGTTTCTTGAAAAAAGAAGGTCAAAATACAGTCATTCCTCCTTATGGAGTGCTAGTGCCTAGTTTCAATATGTCGAAGACATTTAAATCCGGAACTTGGAGATTCAGTTACAATCGTCGTATTCAACGTCCAGGTATCGAAAACTTGAATCCGAATGTGAATGCCTCAAATCCATTGAATATATCAACCGGTAACCCGAATTTAGCTCCTGAATACACGAACAACTATGAGATTTCTTACAGCAAGTTTGTGAAGCAGACCTATATTTCTACTGCCATTTTCATGCGTAATACAACGGGGGCGATCAATCGTATTCGCGAGGTGCGTGGGGATACGGTAAAGACGACAACTCAGAATATTGGTAATGAGGATGCATATGGGATGAACATTAACTTAAATGTGAATTTGTCTAATAAATTGATGCTTGGAGGAGGTGGTGATTTGTCTTACATGGTTTTGGCCAATAATGTTGCGGATCCTTTGCTTTCTGCGAAGAATGAAGGCTTGCAATCAAACTTTCGTATTTTTGGTAATTACAACTTTGGTAACGGCTGGGGAGCGCAAGTATTCTCATTCTATCGCGTTAATCAAGTGCAATTACAAGGTTCACAAGGTGGATTTGGTATGTATAGCTTGAGTTTCAAGAAGGATTTCAAAAACAAAAAAGGAAGCATTGGTTTTGGTGCTGAGAACTTCTTAACGCCAAATGGCTTTGTGATTCGTAATGAAACAAAGACTGCGTCAATCAATCAGATCTCTGAAAATACGATGCGCAACATGAACTTTAAAATCAATTTGTCATATCGAATCGGTAAAATGAGTTTCGGTCCGACGAAGAAAAAGAAATCGGTTAATAACGACGATACAAAAGGTGGTGAGGGCGATGCCGCTCCGACAGCTCCTCAACAACCCATGGGTATGCCAGGCATGCGCATGGGCGGTGGAGGCGGAGGCTTCGGTGGCCCAAGATAAACTGGGGATTTCTAGTTCAAAATAAAAAAAGGAAGCCATTTCAGCTTCCTTTTTTATTTATTACGTTCGATTGTGTAATTGAGCAGATTTTCCAGGGAGGTGCGATACGCTGAATCTGGGAACTGTTGGAGTATCTCACGGGCTTCTTTTGCAAATTCTTGCATGCGCTGTGTTGCATAAGCAATTCCCCCGGTCGATTTAACAAAGTCGATAACCTCTTTCACTTTAACCGGATTTTCAGAATCGTTTTTGATGGTTTTAATCATCTGTTTCCGAAGTGAACGCGTTGTGTTTTGCAGTGCATAGATCAAAGGCAAAGTCATTTTTTTCTCCTTGATATCTATCCCTAGCGGTTTCCCGATTTCGGCATCACCATAATCAAACAAATCATCTTTGATCTGAAAAGCAATACCCACCTTTTCGCCAAATTGATGCGCCATGTTAACATATTTTTCGTCGGCATCCGTCGATTGAACTCCTACCGCGCAACATGCCGCAATTAAGGTCGCCGTTTTCTTACGGATAATATCAAAATAGACATCTTCGGTAATATCTAATTTGCGTGCTTTTTCAATTTGAAGTAATTCTCCTTCGGCCATTTCACGTACAGCAGTCGAAACAGACGTCAATAAATCAAAATCCTTGTGGTCGACAGAAAGTAAGAGTCCTTTGGATAATAGATAGTCACCTACGAGTACGGCTATTTTGTTTTTCCATACGGCATTGATGGAGAAAAATCCCCGACGGTAATCCGATTCATCCACGACGTCATCATGGACTAAGGTTGCCGTGTGAAGCAATTCGATGAGCGCTGCTCCGCGATATGTTTTTTCGGTAATTTCACCCACGCATCCTGCTGTTAGAAAAACGAACATGGGACGCATTTGCTTCCCTTTGCGTTGGACAATGTAATTCATGATTGTGTCCAGCAGCATGACTTTCGTCTTCATGAACTGCCTGAATTTCCCTTCAAATGCCTTCATGGGTTCCTCGATGGGCGCCTGAATGGATGAAAGCGAAATGGACATAGAATTAAGTTTGCGTGCTTGTTCGGCACATTTGGAAATTGTGTAAATTTAATCACATTTTGGGATAATTTAGTCCTGGGATTCAAATAATGCGAAATTTATGAGTAACATGTTGGTCTTAGCGGGAGGTTCGGTGAAGGGCGCATTTCAGGCAGGTGTCATAAAAGCATTGGCCGAAAAAGGTTTTCAGCCAGATGTTATTTATGGGATTTCTGCGGGCAGTTTAAATGCCGCATTTTTAGTCAATGCTTTAGGCCAACAGCAATTAGCGGGTCAGTCAATTTCGTTCAAACAAGCAGCGGATGATTTATGGGATTTTTGGGAAACGCGGATTACGCGTCCCGACTGCCTTTCAAAGCCCTTGTCGATTTTTGAATTAGGTTGGACTGCCTTAACGAAAAAATTCAAGGGCTTGGTTTCTACGCAGCCTTTGCGGGACCTCATGTACGAGGTTATCTCGGATCGTAATCTGCACGCGAGCCCCGTAGGGTTAAAAATTGGAGCTGTGAATATCATGGAGGGGCGCATACATTATGTCGACCCAAGCACCCCAGAATTCATGGAATATTTAATGGCCTCATCAGCGGTTCCTATTTTGATGCCGGTCGTAAAGATTAACGGCGAAGATCGCAGGAGCTATTTGGATGGAGGATTGCGGGATGTTACCCCGATTCGACGGGCATTAGATGACGGTGGAAAAAACATCATTTGTATCAGTTGTCATCCAGAAGCCATTGAGGGAGGTTTTTTTGATTCGGGCGATTTACTTGCCTTAGTTGATCGCGTAATGGATATTGCTGTCAATGAGATTCTTAATGCAGATCTTCGTGAAACTATTTTGATTAATGATTCCTTGCCAGCTGATGGTTCAGTGGTTATGGAAGGTCCTTATCAAGGCTATCAGCGCGTTAATATTGAGTCGATTCGGCCCGAGCAGCCCATATCGATTGATATTCAGCATTTCACAAAGCTGGACATTCGACGGATGTTGGAAATTGGCTATGAGGTTGGACAGACAAAAAAAGCCTGATGTTTCCACCAGGCTTTCAGAAGGGTGATTAAACCACCATGATATCTTTTTCTTTTTCGACAAATATCTGATCGATTTTGGCTACGAAACCATCCGTGATTTTTTGGATTTTATCTTCGGCTGCTTTTATTGCATCTTCTGATACACCATCGCCTTTTAATTTCTTGATGCTGTTGTTTCCATCTTGACGAGCATTTCGAATATTAATTTTCGCAACTTCAATTTCTTGCTTCACACGTTTTACTAAGTCGCGACGACGCTCTTCCGTCAATGGAGGAATGGCTAAACGAATTAATTCTCCGTCATTCATGGGATTCAATCCGAGGCTTGAATTGCGAATCGCTTTTTCAATCTCTCCGAAAATGCCTTTTTCAAAAGGCTTGATGGCAATCGTGCGCGCATCGGGTGTTGTGATGGATGCTGCTCCCGAAATCGGCGTAGGCATTCCATAATAATCAATCATTAAACCATCCAACATCGAGGTGCTCGCTTTGCCGGCACGAATTTTAGATAATTCAATGTTTAGGTGTTTGATTGCGCCCTCCATGGTTTCTTGGGTCGCATCAATATAAAATTCAATTTCTTCCATTGGGTTTTAGCTAATTAATGTTCCTACATCTTCACCTGAAACAAGCGCGGCCAAATTGCCTTCCTTGTTCATGTCAAAAACGATAATGGGTAAAGTATTTTCTTGGCATAAAGTAAATGCCGTGGTATCCATGATTTTCAAACCTTTTTGAATGGCTTCCGAAAAGCTTAAGTGGGTAAAGCGAGTTGCCGTTGGATCTTTTTCCGGATCTGCGGTGTAAACGCCATCCACACGTGTACCCTTTAACACGACATCTGCCTCGACTTCAATTGCTCGCAAAGAGGCTGTCGAGTCAGTTGTGAAATAAGGGTTACCTGTTCCTGCACCAAAAATGACAATGCGACCTTTTTCAAGGTGGCGAATGGCTCTCCGACGAATAAATGGTTCGCAAACAGCTTCTACTTTTAAAGCCGTCATCATGCGCGTATACAATCCTTGTTTTTCTAATGCTGCTTGAACCGCCATGCCATTGATAACCGTGGCAAGCATTCCCATGTAATCACCTTGAACGCGGTCAATGCCCGCTTTTGCTGCACTCGCACCTCGGAAAATATTTCCTCCGCCGATTACAATGGCAACCTCAACACCTAAATCATGCACTTTTTTGATTTCGGCAGCATATTGGCCTAAAATAACGGGGTCAATCACCTCGTCTCTGGTCGACAATGCTTCACCTGAAAGTTTTAAAAGGATACGTTTGTATTTAGTGTCTTTCATGTGTTGTTGAGATTTATGCGGTGCAAATTTAGAAAATTAATCGGCTTCTTGTTTACCTTTTGGCTTGATAATCTTTGGCCTCTGGTAATTTCCACCAGGCTAAATAAGGATGTGCATGATGCTCATAATGATAACCGAAAAAGTAGCAAGAGATAAAGGCCCAAATGTGATTACGCTTTTGGCTTCGGGATTGCGTTTTGTTTTCGGGTGCATGTTCACCACGGTGTGGTAAATAGGTGCCGAAAAAGAATAATTGGAGTGTACTTAAAATTGCGGGTACTTCCCAATAAACGATCAAATTTTCCATGGGTAACCAAAGTTTCAACACATTGTATGCAATCGCCATGGCTAAAATTTGTTGCCAGGTGACGTATTGCCACATAAACTTAAACCACCAAATGAAAAAGTTTCCCTGATGCACATCGGGGTCCTGGGAAGTATTAACATAATCGTGGTGCCAATGATGCTTCTTTCGCAACACGGTATAATTATTAAAGGCAAAAAGCGTGGCACAAACCCAGCCGATCGCATGATTTAATTTGGGGTATTCGGGAGAAACAACCCCATGAATGGCATCATGTGAGGTAATAAATAAGCCGGTATATAAATGGGTTTGAATCAATACATGCACATAAGTCCAGGGTGATTGAAAATCCAAGGGATGCAAGAGCATATATGTCAAATGTGCCGACCAAAGCGTCAGGAGGGCAAAAGCCCAAAATAATCCCGTAAAATTGTTTACTTTGTTCACCTGTTTTTGACTGATGGTCAAAATTAATACTAATTACCTATGAAAAATGTTTTCGTCGTGATATTCCTTTGCGGAATTTCATTTATGTCGTTTGGCCAAAAAACGTATTGCAATCCCATGAATTTGGATTATGGTTTTACCCCCATTCCCAATTTTTCTGAGCAAGGAAGGCATAGAGCGACAGCAGATCCCGTAATCTCCTTTTTCAAAAATCAATATTACCTGTTTTCAACTAATCAATGGGGTTATTGGGTGAGTAATGACCTAGTCGATTGGAAATTTATTCCACGTAAATTTTTACAGCCTTACCACAAAGTCTATGATGAACTTTGTGCCCCGGCTACTTTGACGCTTGGGGATAGTCTGTTGGTCATCGGTTCTACCTATGAAAAGAATTTTACATTGTGGTATAGCCAGCATCCCCAAACGGATACTTGGAAAGAAGCCGTTCATGCATTTACGGCTGGGGCATGGGATCCTGCCTTTTTTGAGGATGATGATAAACGAGTTTATTTATACCACGGGTCAAGCAATACCTATCCCATGTACGGCCAAGAAATCGATCGTAATACTTTACAACCAATTGGCGAGCGGCATGAACTAATACGTTTGCATGATGATATTCATGGCTGGGAACGCTTTGGCGAATACCAAGACAATACCTTTCTTAAGCCATTCATGGAAGGGGCGTGGATGAATAAATACAAGGGGAAATACTACTTGCAATATGGTGCGCCGGGGACGGAATTTTCTTCCTACGGAGATGGGGTTTATACATCAGATAAGCCTTTTGGCCCATTTACTTATCAAGCACACAATCCTTTTTCATTTAAGCCGGGCGGATTTACGCGCGGTGCAGGTCATGGAGCAACTTTTGAAGGTCAATACGGGAATTGGTGGCATGTGTCCACGATTACCATTGCTGTGAAAAATAGTTTTGAACGTCGCTTGGGTTTATGGCCTACGGCTTTTGATGCCGATGGTATTTTGTACACGAACACGGCCTATGGGGATTATCCGCATCGGATGCCTACGGCCCGAGTGGAAAATCCCCGCGATTTATTCACCGGATGGATGTTGTTGAATTACAATAAACCTGTCCGGGTGTCATCGAGTCTTCCAGGTTATGGTGCTAATTACGCGGTGGACGAGCAAATGAAGACATATTGGTCGGCGAAATCTGCCAAAGCAGGCGAATTTATCGAATCCGATCTAGGAGAGGTTTCAACGGTTCGTGCGATTCAAGTAAATTATGCCGATCAGGATGTCGATTCATCCTTTCTGGGTAAGATACCGGGTATCTATCATCAATATGTCATTGAGTCTAGTTTGGATGGGAAACGCTGGTCGGTAGCCGTAGATAAGTCAGCAAATAAAACAGATGTTCCACACGATTATGTGGAATTAGCCAAACCCATCGAAGCTCGGTTCATTCGGTTGACGAATAAACACATGGCTGCGGGGAAATTTGCAATTAGTGGTTTGCGTGTATTTGGTTTAGGGCATGGGGAAAAACCGGGAGTAGTGAAGGATTTAATTGTTTTGCGAGGGGACCATGACAAACGAAGTGCTTGGTTGAAATGGGGTCACATTAGCAATGCCACAGGTTATGTAGTTTATTCGGGTATTTCGCCAGATAAATTATATACATCCGTGCAGGTATTTGGGGCGAATGAATATTATTTCAAATCCATGGATAAAGATCGAACCTATTATTTTCAAATCGAAGCTTTCAATGAAAATGGCATAGGTGTTCGCGGGCCAGTGATTAAGTCGGAGTAAGAATCGCCTGTCCCACGGCGCATTGCATGCATTTTTTCTTTTCACAGTAATGGCGAAACCAGTGCATGCAGGCTTGTGATTCGTGTGCGGTTTTGATGGGGAGTCCGAGGGAGCTAAAATAGCGCGTAATCTGATTGTTTTCGCCATGTAGTTCAGCTAGCCAACGCCAAGCCTTTTGCTCGTATTGCGGCTGATTTCGTTCACGGCTGTAACAAATCAACATGGGTATGAGCGTATTAATGCAAATGGATTGAAAGGAACTAGTTCCCAAACGCGTATGATGCGGTGCACTTTTTTTGCCAAATTGGACATGAGTGCCCCAATACCCTTCCAAAGGAATCTCAAAAAGTTGTTGAATCGTTTTCAATTCTTGCATTTCAAGTAATAAGGATAATAGGGCGCAATTCGCTCGGATGATCTCCGCAAATTGAGCGATCCTAATTTGCGGAAAATTGGCCGGTCGGAGCCTTAGCATTTTCCAATCCGATTTTTGCAAGTGGCTTTCGGGCCAAGCATGTTTTTTCTTCAGATGGATGTATTCTCGCCTGAGTTCGACTTGGTATTCATCTTGAATGGGTTCTTCCAATAATCCGGCAATTCCAAACAGCGCTGCTTCAATCCCCACATGTCGATCGCGGTAGAGCAAGATGAGTTTCAAAGGCAGGCATCTTGCTAGTCGGAGCATAGGTTCCGAATTGAGCGAGAATCCGAAACTTTTGGCTAGGGAAATGTAAAAGGCTTCCTCCCAGTCACCTTTTTTTTCGATCAAAATCTTACGCATGTCATTGTATTTCCCAAGCATGCGCGCTTGAATCATATGGTTAATCATGTCCGTTTTGATATTCCTAGAAACCGATTTGAAAAATGCATGACATGCCAAAGGATGTTGACTTGTGTTGCTGATCTCTACTTGATTCTTTTGTACCCATTTTGCGAGACAGAGTGTTGGGATTGACTTCCCCGCTTCGTATTGGATGGTCTGATTATCTTCCCAAACTACATGCAAAATGACATTTTCGTAGCTTTTGTCTGCATCGTGTCGGTGCAGAAGCCAGTCAGAGGATTTGACATGCAATTCCACCGCACCAACCCATTCTATCCCGTCGATTCGAATTCGTGCATGCTGAAAATCCGCGCCGGCATGGCTGTTCTCAATTCCCGGAGAAATAATTTGAACTGATTCTCCTGTGGTGAGTTGGGGATTTTGCTGGAAGCGTCGATTCTTCCAAATAACGGCCATGTTGAGTTCATTCATCTTGTTTCGGTTCGATGAATGAAGGTAAGGAGCTCAGCGATAAGTATTTTGGTAAAACGACGAAGCGCTACAAATTATCAGGCTTTTGATTTATTGACCAAGTAAATACCTGCTAGTAGCACAAACATGAAAAATATTTGCGACAGGTAAATCGCTTCGCCGTCCACAAAACCCCAGCCTAAAGCCACAATAGGAATCATGTAGGTTACGGAACTTGCCACAATTGCACTAGTCCACTTGATGATTTGGTTGAAGACCAGCATTCCGATTGCAGAGCCAAAAAGACCTAAGGCCATCGCAGAGATGAATGCCCAGAGGTGTTCGTTGTCCAAGGGGATTTCGAAAAAACCGGTGGAATACAAGAGTCCAAGAGCCAATGGCCCAATCATCATGAAGATACCGGATGTGGAAGTTAAGGGGTGTAGATCGCTAAGTTTCGTTTTGACAATATGCATATTGATGCCATAGAGAAAAGTCGCTAAAACCACCCATAAGGCATGGACATTAAAATCGATGTTGAAACCTTGGCCTGCAAAAAGTAGGCCTAGGCAGCCAAGAAGCCCAACGAGAATTCCTGTCATTTGTTTCCAAAGAAATGCTTGTGCAAAAAACAGGATGCCAATGATTAAAGTAAACAAAGGAGTGAAGGCGTTTAGCATGCCGGACAAGGCGCTGGAAAGGTGTTGGCCTGCAATTGCGAACAAGATGGCGGGAATTAGATTTCCAGTAAGACCTGCGGACAAAAAAGAAAGGCTGTGTTTGCGCTCGATGTATTTGAAACGCTTCAAGAATATTGGTAAAAAGAATAAACTCGCTGAGCAAATGCGAAGGGCCCCAACTTGCAATGCCGAATAATGTGCAAGGCTTTTTTTGACCAAGATGAATGAACTTCCCCAGATAAGTGCCAATCCTAGGATGGCGAGGAAAATGATGATACTTGGTTTTTTATTCTCCGGCATAATGGATGGCAATTTCGTTGAGGGTTTCTTTGATTTCTTCGAGTGAATAACTCGTAACAAGTTTGGTGCGGAAAGGTTTAAAATGATCCATGCCGCGGAAGTAATTGGAATAATGGCGACGCATTTCAACGATACCGCCGTGGTTGCCTTTCCAGCGTATTGAAAAGTCTAGGTGGGATTCACAAACAGCAATTCGTTCCGCAATCGTAGGAGGTGCTTGAATATTTCCAGTTGCCAAATAATGTTTGATCTCGTTGAAAATCCAGGGATATCCGATGGATGCTCGACCAATCATAATGCCATCCACACCGTATTTATCGCGGTATTCCAACGCCTTTTGTGGTGAATCGATGTCGCCATTACCAAATATTGGTATTTTGATACGTGGGTTTTTTTTGACTTTGGATATTAAACGCCAATCGGCCTCGCCCTTATACATCTGCACACGCGTTCTGCCATGAATGGTTAATCCTTGAATGCCAATGTCCTGAAGGCGTTCTGCGACATCTTCGATGTTTTTGGTGGAGTCGTCCCAGCCCAGGCGTGTTTTTACGGTCACGGGGAGATGGGTGGCTTTCACCACGGCTTCGGTCATGGCGACCATTTTGGGAATATCTTGTAGTAGGGCTGCGCCGGCGCCTTTGCAGGCAACTTGTTTGACGGGGCAGCCGTAATTGATGTCGATTAAGTCGGGACCTGCCTTCGTGGCAATTTCGGCGCAAGCGGCCATGGTTTCGATGGAGCTGCCGAAAAGCTGGATGCCTATCGGCCGTTCATATTCGAAAATGTCGAGCTTTTGAACGCTTTTTGCCGCATCACGAATTAAGCCTTCGGAAGAGATAAATTCGGTATACATTAAGTCGGCGCCATTCGCTTTACACACGGCACGAAAGGGTGGATCAGACACGTCTTCCATGGGTGCTAATAACAATGGGAAGTCCCCTAACTCGATGTTTCCTATTTTTACCATTCTGATTAAAAATTGCGTAAATTTACGAGCATTATGGAAGAAAACTATTATCAGGGGCCAACTCGTTGGTTGGGACTAAGTTCAAACCTCCTCAGTCTATTGGGATTTTTCTTGGTTGGCAGCTTTTTAGGTCAATTTTTTGGTTTGTTGGCCGTTGTCGCATTGATGGAATTTCCAACGCAAAATATTGAGGCCTTTCAAACCCAAATCTTGGATTTCATTTCACATCCTCAAAAATACGAAGGAGCCTTTCATGCGATGATGGCATTGCAGTGGTTTTCGGCGTTATTTACCTTTTTGTTAGGAGCTTGGGCCTATTTGAGATTCGTAGAAAAGCGTTCGATTTTTGATTTGAATCGTGTGGAGGCGCCTGGTTTTCAGGTGTTTTCTTGGGCTATTTTGACGGTGTTGGTTGGGATGCCTGCCATGGAATATTTGATCGAATGGAATCAGCATATTCAGTTACCTGCGGGTTATGAGGGCTTGGAAAAAGCAATGCAAAATTCGGAGAAAAGTATGGAGGAGTTGACCAAATTTTTGTTGAATTTTCATTCGGATATGGATTTTGCATTGGCCGTCATGGTGATTGCAGGAATGGCTGCTTTGGGAGAAGAAATCTTCTTTAGAGGGGTATTGCAAAGCATGTTTGAGCGGTATATCGGGAACAAGCATGTGGCTATTTGGCTTGCAGCGGCAATCTTTAGTTTTATTCATTTTCAATTTTATGGATTTTTTCCTCGGATGTTTTTAGGGGCATTTTTTGGTTATTTATATGTTTGGTATCGGAGTATTTGGGTACCAATCGCCGCCCACTTTTTTAATAATGCTTGGACATTGTTGATGCATTATTTGTATCAGCAAAAAAATATAAGCATTGATCCGGTGGACATGGTTAATTCGATCCCTTGGTGGTCAGCTGTTTTGTCAGTGGTATTAGTTGGCTTTTATATTCGTAGATTGCATACCTATCGAACGGAAAATTAAATGGAAGGCTGGAAATTAATTGGGCAATCGCGCACGGGGATTGATTTGGAGATGCAGAAAGCGTTGCTTTGGGAAAAGGCGGAAATTCGTGCGGTCGTGATGAATAAGAAATTAAGTGCTTACGACTTGGGAAATTGGGAGCTGTATGTGCACCAAGATGAAGAAGCTGAGGCGCTCAACATATTAAAAGTTTAATTATGGGGTTACGAAATTTATCCAATTTGCAGCAGCGGGTCATTGCCGCGGTTATCGCCGTTCCTTTTTTGTTGTTTTGTGTGTTATATAGTGATTATACCTTTTTGGTGCTGTTTTTGGTTATTGGTGTTTTGGCTCAGTTGGAGTTTTACAAATTGGTTGGAAGTATTAGTGACAATCTACCCTTGACATTTTATGGTACTTTTTGCGGTGTAGTGATGCACGTGCTGACTTTCTTTATAGAGAAGGGGGATTTGGCCTATCAATATTATTACATTCTTTCGCCTTTATTGACGCTGATATTTTTCATCAAATTGTATAAATCTAAAGATGAAAAACCCTTCAAAAATATTGCTTATACCTTTTTGGGCATTATTTATGTGGCATTGCCATTTACTTTATTAACCGTTTTAGCCTACATCAAAAATGATACTTACGATCCAAACATTGTGTTGGGTTGTTTATTCTTGTTGTGGGCGAGTGACTCGGGAGCTTATTTTGCGGGAACGAAGTTTGGGAAGACCAAGTTATTTGAGCGTGTTTCGCCGAAGAAATCTTGGGAGGGGAGTATAGGCGGGATGATTACGGCTATGGTTGTTGCGACGATCATTGCGCATTATTATACGAACTATTCCGCATTTCAATGGTATGCGATCGGCATCATCATAGTGATTGCGGGAACCTATGGAGATTTGGTTGAATCCTTGTTTAAGCGTAGTATTAACATCAAAGATTCGGCGGATACGATTCCGGGTCATGGTGGATTTTTGGATCGTTTTGATGGCTTATTGTTGTCGATTCCTTTTATCATTCCTTTCGTAAAATTATTTCCGTAGTTCATCGTTAACGAATATTAAGAAATCGCTATTTAAAATTTTCTTTACTTGCGTCATGTTTCAAAAACGCTTTCTCCTTGTGATTTTATTGTGCTTGTGGGCAAGTGCATCTTTATTCGCACAGGGTCAAGACAAGACGGTTTTATTCAATGCGCGGATTATTTCGGCGACAAATTCAGAATATCTTCCTTTGGCGTATGTGTACATTCCGGCAGCGGGGCGGGGGGCTTTGAGTGATAATTTTGGTGCGGTGGATTTATATGTATTTCCGGGGGATAGTGTGGTGGTGACTTATGTGGGTTATAAGCCCCAGTATTATATTATTCCGCGGACGACGGGTCAGGTTCATCAGGCAATCATTGAGATGAATGAAGATGCGCGGATGTTATCCGAGGTCAAAGTTTTTCCACATGCGAGTGAGGAAGAATTTAAAAAGGCATTTTTGAATTTGCGTTTGCGGGATGAAAAGCAGCGAGAAGTGCTTGCACGGAATTTAGAGCAGTCGAAGTTAAATGTGTTTGCCTTGCAGGCGGGTTTGGGTGCCAATTCGAATTTTCGGAATTTTTCGGATATGATGATTTCGGGTCAGGCGAATAAATCCTTTGTATCGAGTCCCTTACTGAGTTTAACGAATCCTTTTGCTTGGATGAGTTTTATTAAGTCGATTAAGAATGGCGATCTGAAGCGGAAGGATTGGAAGGAGGCCTATAAAATTCAGCCCAAACAAGTGGTTTCTCCACAGCAATTTATGCAAGACCTGCGTCGCTAAGCAGGGGGTAGGCAGTTTATCAGTTTCTTGATAGCTTATTTGCTAGAATTGGCGTCTTATCTAGATTTAAGGGGGAATTTTATCAGTTTTCTAGAACTGTTTCCATTCGCCTTTAGGTAGCTTTGAGCGGTAACGCTGCCGGGGTCGCAGACCCCGGCAGCGTTTACCCCCTTCACTGAAATCCAATCACTGCCAGCATCCTTCCCGTAATCCCATTCTCTTTCCGATGTGAAAAGAATAGGTCATTATTTGCCACCGTGCAATAATCCGAAATTTCTATCTGTGATATTCCTAAAGCTTGTAATTGTGCTGCATTGGTGGCTTTCAAGTCCACATGCCAACGAGCACCCCGCCTCTCCTTGAATTCAAATTGCTCCGCCACCTCATCGCCTACCTCGAAATGCTCGAGGCTAATGCATGGGCCTATGTAGGCGAGAATATCTTCAGGATTTGATCCGCCGGCAATCAGGGCAGATGCTGTTTTATGAACGATTTGAGCGACAGTTCCTTTCCAACCAGCATGAATCGCAGCAGCGACTTCCTGCTTAGGATCAGCAAGGAGAATAGGGCAACAATCCGCGATGCCCACGCCCGCAAAAATACCTGGTTCTTGGGTCATAATTGCATCATATCCACTTTCATAACCCGGCGAAACCGAAGTCCAGATTTCAGAACCATGCACCTGATACGAACGCGCTAAGGCGTCTGGAGAAATACCTAAATCCGCGCAAAAAAGGTCTAGATTGGACGAAATCGCTACAGGATCATCGTCCGTATGTACCCCTAAATTTAAACTTTGATAGACTTGTGAACTCACTCCGCCATGGCGAGTAGAAATACCCGCCACAAGCTGAGGAATATGAGAAAATATGTCGGGTCGAATGACTCGATTATGCGTCATAACTTAAACCGTACTTTTTCAAGACATCATCCGGAACACCATTCCATTGATTCGGGGTATTCCCTTTGTATTCTAAATCTGCAATACCCATTTTCGACGTATAAAATCCTGTTGCCGTCAAATTGCGCATTAGCGTAAAGAAGTTAACTCCTTGTGATAAATGCTTCGGTGCCGTTTCTGGATAGGCAATATCATCGACGATATTAATCCGTTGGGTAGCTGTGATTTCAATGAATTTCTTACCAAAACGTTTGTTCGATTCAGAATCCAACCAGCGTAATCCTCCGCGCATCGGCGTCTTGAACTCAGGTTTGTCTTTCACAATGAATTCGATGAAAGCCGTTACACCAGATTGTGATGCACTGCCTGATTTTCCATCGGCTGGAATGATGATGTCCGACAAGATTGTAATCGTATCTAATTCATGTTTGTTTAAGTAAACTTCCGCCTGCAATTTGGCCTCTAATTCAGCTTCTTCTTGGGTCCGACCGTTGGGTCTTTTCACCGGAACTTTAGCTAATTCTAAATTCTCAATCGCCTTTTCATCGGGATTGAATACGGCTAAGCCCAACGAACTCAAGCCCATATTTTTTAAATAGTCTCTTCTTTTCATTATAGGTTGCCTTTTTTACGTTGATCAATGATATACTCCGAAGTACGTAATGACAATGCCAAAATTGTCCATGTCGCATTCTTATCCCCTTGCGAAACAAATGGCGCCGCATCCGCTACGAATAAATTCTTCACATCGTGTGCCTGGCAATTAGAATTTAATACCGACGTATTTTTATTGTCTCCCATACGTGCCGTTCCTACTTCGTGAATGATTCTTCCCGGATCTGCCAAACCGTAATTATTCGACGCATCGGGTTTTTTGCCCAAAGCCTCTCCACCCATGGCATGAATAATTTCCTCAAAGGTATCTTGCATGTGTTTCGCTTGCTTCACCTCGTAATCACTCCACTTGTAATGGAATCTTAGTACCGGAATTCCGTACTTATCAACGACATTCGGATCAATTTCACAATAATTGTCTTCGCGAACGACGGGTTCCCCACGACCCGCAAAACCAACATAGGCTCCGTAGAATCGACGATAATCTTCCTTCAAGGTTGCCCCATATCCACCTGCTGCTTTTTTCAAGCCGTCACGCGTAAAATTTTCCTTGCCATTTAGGCCTTCAATTCCCCATCCAAAACCGTAGTTTGGCATGCCCATACCTCCACCATATTCGATGTGGTAGCCGCGAGGGAAATCTAATTTTGCGTTATCTAACCACCAAGGCGTATAAATGTGCATACCACCCACACCATCTTCATTGTAACGTTTTCTGTCAAACAAAGAAGGGATAATCGCGGAACGTGAAGCTCCCGTGGAGTCATTTAAGTATTTTCCTACCACACCACTCGAATTGGCCAAGCCATTCGGGAAGCGGGAACTTTTAGAATTCAATAACAAACGCGCTGTTTCTCCTGCACTGGCCGCCAAGACAACAATCTTTCCTTTAACGGTATATTCCTGCATGGTTCCTGTATGAACATATGACACGCCCGTTGCTAAACCAGTTGCAGGATCTGTCAATACCTCACGCGCCATGGCAAAAGGTAACATGGTCATATTCCCTGTAGCAGCAGCTGGTTTGATTAAGACTGATGATGATGAGAAATCAGCATAAGCAGAACATCCCCGATTACACTGTCCGCAATAAAAACATTGTCCACGTTCGTTGTTGATCGGTTTTGTCAACATCGACATCCGAGAAGGATAAGTTGGGATTCCCAAAGCTTTATTCGCCTTTTTGATCATCAACTCATGCAGACGTGGTTTGGGAGCTGGTAAAAAATAACCATCAGGGTCATTTCGTAATCCTTCATTGGTGCCAAACACACCAATCATTTTATCTACTTTGTCATAATAAGGTTTGATATCATCATAGCCAATCGGCCAGTCATCCCCTAATCCGTCAATACTTTTTCGTTTAAAATCATCTGGGCCAAAACGCAAGGAAATACGTCCCCAGTGGTTGGTACGTCCGCCGACCATTCTAGAACGGAACCAGTCGAATTTTGTGCCATCTTTTCTTGTGTAGGGTTCTCCTTCAATATCCCAACCACCATAGGCTGCATCGAAATCGCCGAAATTACGCAGTGAACTGCTAGCGCCACGGCGAAGGGATTCGTATGGCCATTTGAGTTGGGTCATATCTTTCGGGTCTGCCGGGTCAAACGGTTGGCCTGCTTCTAGCACACAAACTTTTGCTCCCGCCTTCGATAATGTATGCGCTGCCATTCCACCACCGGCTCCAGAACCGACAATCACCACATCGAAAACTTCTTGTTGGGATTGAATGTAAATAGACGAATTAATCATAGTTTGAGGTATCGGTTTAAAGAATGGTAAATGTATAAATTTTGACTTATTTTTGTTTTCATTAGCGAGAAAAATTTTGGCCAAAAAAACACCCGATGGGCAAGAGCCCTTGAAAAAAGGGGAGACCCCACTTTCCAGACAGTTTAATCAAATCAAAGCCAAGTATCCGGGGGCTATTCTGCTATTCCGGGTAGGTGACTTTTATGAGACGTTTGGGGAAGATGCGGTTAAAGCATCGAAGATATTAGGGATTACGCTGACGCGTCGGAATAATGGAAACGCAGATGATCATTTAGCGGGATTTCCGCATCATTCCTTGGATACATATTTACCCAAATTGGTTCGTGCCGGCCAGCGCGTGGCGATTTGTGATCAATTAGAAAATCCTGCTGAGGCGAAGGGAATTGTGAGAAGAGGGGTGACCGAGTTGGTAACACCGGGGGTTTCGTTTAATGATCAAGTGCTTGATAATAAGCGTAATAACTATGTTGCTTCCATTAGCTATCAGGAAAAAGATGCGCAATTCGGCGTGGCCTTTTTAGATATATCTACGGGGGAATTTATGTGTTCGCAGGGTCCTTTGGCCTACGTGCAAAAACTTATTCAGAGTTTTATGCCGGCGGAGATTTTATTTCCCAAAAAATACCGCAACATCTATCAAGAAAATTTCGGGGATCAATACCATTCGTTTTCGCTGGAGGAGTGGATTTTTTCACATGAGTTTACCTATCCTTTGTTGACCGAACATTTCAAGACTAAAAATCTGAAAGGGTTTGGCATCGAAGGCATGCCGCTGGGAATCATTGCTGCAGGGGTAATTCTCCATTATTTGGCTGAAACGGAACATAAGCAGGTGGGGCATATTGCCACGATTCAGCGGATTGAGGAGGATAAATTCGTTTGGTTGGATCGTTTTACGATTCGAAACTTAGAATTAGTCTACTCCGTACAAGAGGGTGGAGTTCCTTTGATTGATTTGATGGATCAAACGATGACGCCCATGGGTGCGCGTTTGTTACGTAAATGGATGGTTTTGCCTCTGAAAGAGTTAGCAGCGATTCAAGAACGTCAAGCAGGTGTAGCGGGTTTATTGGAGTTGGATGAGACGATGGATTTGCTCATTTCGCTGTTGAAGCCCATTGGGGATTTGGAACGTTTGATTTCCAAAGTAGCGGCTGGGCGGATTAATCCGCGGGAATTGGTGCAACTGAAGCGCGCGCTCCAACAAGTTCCGGCGATTAAGGAATTACTAGCCTCACATCCTGCCCCTATTTTACAGAAATGGGCGGATCAATTAAATCCTTGCTTGCATTTAGTTCAAAAAATCGAATCTGCTTTGCGGGATGATGCACCTATGCTCGTTCATCAAGGAGGAATTATCAAGACCGGATTCATGCCGGAATTGGATGAATTGCATTTACTCTCAACGAATGGCAAGGATTACTTGGCGGCCATGCAGAAACGGGAGATTGAACGAACGGGAATTACTTCCTTGAAAGTTGCTTATAATAAGGTTTTTGGCTATTATTTAGAGGTGACGAATGCGCACAAGGATCGTGTACCGCCTGAGTGGATTCGCAAGCAGACCCTTGTGAATGCGGAACGTTACATTACGGAGGAGTTGAAAGGGTATGAGGAGAAGATTTTGAGTGCGGAGGATAAAATCTCCACGATAGAATTTGGTATTTTTCAAGACTTGGTGCGTGAGGCATTGGAATATTTGGAGCTGATTCAATTGAATGCACTCGGAATCGCCACCTTGGATGTGTTGGCCAGCTTTGCTCAGGTTGCCAAACGAAATCAATATGTCCAACCTGATTTACATTCGGGGGATTCGATTCAAATTAAAGCCGGTCGCCATCCGGTCATTGAACAGCAATTGCCATTAGGGGAGTTGTATGTGCCAAATGATGTGTATCTGGATAATGAAACCCAACAAATCGTCATGATTACGGGCCCTAATATGGCAGGTAAGTCGGCCCTCTTACGTCAAACTGCCCTCATCGTCTTGATGGCTCAAATGGGATCTTTTGTTCCTGCTTCTGCTGCTTCCATTGGGCTTGTGGATAAAGTGTTTACCCGGGTTGGTGCGTCAGATAATTTGTCCAGAGGCGAGTCGACTTTTATGGTGGAAATGACCGAGACGGCCGCGATTTTGAATAATTTGTCGAATAAATCCTTGGTTTTATTGGATGAAATCGGTCGGGGAACTTCCACCTACGACGGGGTATCCATGGCTTGGGCGATTGCAGAGCATTTGCACAATCATCCGAAGAGTCGGGCGAAAACATTGTTTGCGACCCACTACCATGAATTGAATGAACTAACCGAAGATTTTCCGCGCATCAAGAATTTCCACGTTTCCGTGAAAGAGGTAGGAAACAAGATTATTTTCTTGCGTAAATTGGTTCCGGGCGGTTCTGCACACAGTTTCGGTATTCATGTGGCTCAAATGGCCGGTATGCCTACATCGTTGGTTTTGCGCGCGCATGAGATTCTGCAAAATTTGGAGAAAGATCATGTATTGGAAGACAATGTCGAAAGGCTGAAAGAAATGCCGAAAAACAATTATCAATTGAATTTATTTGGTGCGGAGATTCCGGAAGGCTTGAAGAAAATCGAGGAGCAGCTGGGTTCTTTAGATGTGAATACGCTTTCGCCGATCGAGGCATTGTTGAAATTGAATGAGCTCAAAAGGCTGTTATAGCTTTATAGCCCCAGACTTCAGTCTGGGGACCCCTAGGCTAAAGCCTAAGGTTAAAATGTCTCTCCGGCCTCCGGACTAATTTCCTCCGGACTCGTAATTAATTCCGCGGGAATTAATTACGTACATCCAACCCCCAATTCAATTTATTCCGCAAGGTTTGCAAGAAGTCATCGCCTGGAATCTTAACGATTTTGGCTGTAAATGGTGCTTTTTGTACCTCGATGCTAAATTTGCTATCGATGACGCGTGAGCGGGAATCGATGGAGATAAGGAAATTTTGGCTCCTGCTGCTTATTTCAAATTTCAATTTGGCATCACTGGAAACCACTAAAGGGCGCACATTTAGATTATGTGGACTCATGGGCGCGATGATCAAAATATCAGAACTTGGCATCACCAAGGGGCCTCCCACAGACAATGAATAACCTGTTGATCCAGTGGCTGTCGAAACAATTAATCCATCGGCCCAGTACGTATTCAAATAATTTCCATCCACAAAAGCTTTGATGACAATCATCGAAGACGTATCTGTCTTCATAATTCCCACTTCATTTAATCCGAAATGTTTGCTGTCAAAGAGGTCTATTTCGGAATGTATCGAAACCAGTGTCCTGTCTTCAATGCGGTAATTTCCCGCGATTAATTGGTCCACCGCCGCACTCACATCTTGGGGTGATAAGGTCGCCAAAAAGCCTAATCGGCCGGTATTAATCCCCAAAATGGGCAATTCTTTATTGCCAATATGCGTTAGCGTCTCCAGTAATGTCCCATCGCCTCCAATACTCCAAGCCATTTGAACATCTTCGGGTGTGCCGCTTTGCTCATCGTAGGATTCAATTTCACCAACTTGAAATTGATGTTCTGCAAGGTGATTCTTAAAAAATGCGGAAAAAACAATTTGGCAGTCTTTTTTACATAAGATATCCCATAGATTTTCCATTAACGGTCGATTTTCGGCCGAAAAAGATTTTCCATGAATAGCGATTCGTAAAGACACAAATTATGGGTTTAAGTATTTTAGAAGCAAGTCGAAACGGGCCGTATCGACACTTTCACTTTTTCCAAAATGAAAGGCTTTTTCGATGTGCACGTTATGGCGTTCCAAACTTTGCACAATCGCAGAAAATTGTTCTGTTTGAATTTGTATAACCAATTCAGGCAAACCTAAGGGATCCTTTGGGTTTTGAATCATGAGTGAACGTGTAATCAGGCCATTATTTTCCTCGACGAGGCGTGCAATAAAACTAAATGAATCTCGCTGGCTGTGAAAAGGAAGGTAGATAATGCCGCCGTTAACAGCATTAAAACCATTATTCATGAGTATGTCTGCTACCGTTTTGGCCTCTAAATATCCTTGAAATTTTCCGTCCTCATCGGTCACCGGTAGCATTGAAAATCCACTTGCTTCAAACCAAGGAAGACTTGCGAAGACATCTTCTTCAGATTCAATCCTGTAATGGCTTAAACCTTCACGTATTTGCTCAATTTTTCCATCGGGGTGCAGGGCATGGATCAGCATCCTCTCGCTAACATTTCCAATCCATGTTTTTCCATCAAGTACAGCTAGGCTTTCTTGCTTGGATTGGTGCAAAATTTTCAATCCCTTTTGGATAGAATCCTGCAAGGATAGCGTCGGGTAATCGTAGGAAAGGTAGGTGAGGGCCAACATCCTAAATGGGGTTTTTATCGAGCCAATCTTGTAAAATTTCGTTGAATTCGTCGGGTCTTTCCATCATGGGGGCATGGCAACAACGATCAATGAATTGCAAGGTTGATCCTGGAATCAATGCGTTGAATTCATGCCCTACATGTGGAGGGGTAATCGTGTCATTTAATCCCCAAATCAACAGAGTTGGCTTGTTAATCCGAACAATATCTTTCGCCATATTGTTCCGTTGCGCTGATTTTGCGATTGCAATGATGCGCATTACTTTGGGAATGCTGTTGGTAATTTCAAATACCTCGTCGACCAATTCCTTACTTGCGGTTTTGGGATCATAAAACGTGTATTCAACGCGTTCTTTGATGTATTCGTAATTTCCGCGTTTTGGATAGGAGCCACCCATGGAATTTTCAAACAAGCCCGACGAACCGGTTAAGATAAGTCGCTGGATTTTTTCAGGATGTTTGAGGGTATAAATCAAAGCGACATGGCCCCCTAATGAGTTGCCGATCACGCTGAATTGGTCAAGTTTTTTGAATGCTACAAATCCTTCAATGAAGGTCGTTAAACCCTCGCAACCTGCCTCTTTAATAGGCATGTCATGAATGGGCATCAAAGGAATAATGACGCGATATTGCTTGGAAAAGTGATTGATAACCCCCTGCCAATTGCTCAACGCACCAAACAAACCATGTAAAAGAAGTAGGATTTCTCCTTGTCCTTCGTCAATGTAATGGTAATTGTTCTCCTCCTTAATCGTATAATTCATTCCGTGGGGACTATTTAATTTGCAAAGTAATAAAAAAGGATTCAAACTTTTCATCCTTTTTTTAGTTTGTTAGATATTAAACAAGTTATGAAGCCAATTGTTATTGTTGGAGCTGGAATTGCTGGAATGCAAGCTGCCTTCCATTTAAATGCCCAAGGCATCCCGTTCATTTTATTGGAGCAATCTGAACAAGTAGGTGGACGTGTTCGTTCAGATTATGCAGATGGGTTTATTTTTGATCATGGTTTTCAAGTTTTACAATCGAATTATCCAAGTGTAAAGCGTTCATTCGATTTGCATGCGTTGAATTTACATGCATTTGATTCCGGGGCGAAATTGTGGTATCAAGGTCAATGGGACTCATTTTTAAATCCATTGCGCGCGGGTTTCAAGTTTTTGGAATTAGTACCTCATATCATTTCCTTCAAGGATTTATTTCTTTTGACTCGACTTTGGATCAAATTACAATGGTCGGCAAATGAACAAACCAATTCCCATGAAAGCACCGCGGCCATGTTAAACCGTTGGGGCTTTTCCGATACCTTTCAATCTAAATTTATTCGGCCCTTTTTTCGGGGTATTTTATTAGATCAAAATTTGCAGCAGCCTGCCTCTTTGTTTTTCTTTTACATGCGCCAGTTTTTGGAAGGGCAAGCGGCATTACCAGCGAATGGAATGGGGGAAATATCCAACCAACTATTGACATCATTGCCAATGGATTCGGTTCGTTTAGGGACAGAGATTGTACAACTAGGCGACGATTTTGTGGAATTAAAAAGTGGAGAAAAAATTGAATTTGAACGATTGATTTTAGCCGTAGATCCGCGTGCCGCTGCAAAATTATTGCATGTAGAATTACCTCATTCTGTACATTTAGGTGCTAAAACGTTTTATTTTTCAGTCCCAATACGAAAGGAACAAGATAAATTGTTACACCTTATTCCGGGGGAGTCCCAATTGTTGCATTACTGCTTTTTATCGCAAGTTGCGCCCACCTATGCGCCCGCCGGGAAAGTGCTATTACAAGTAACAAGTTTAAACTTGGCGTTAGATGAAAAAGAAGTTCTCGAAATGTTAGCTACATACGAGGATGTAACCGGATTTACTTTTTTGCGGGCTTATGAGATACCGAGATCATTAGCAAAGGTCGGCTCATTTGAGGCACTTAAACTTGCCGCTCAAACCAATCGAATTATTTTAGCAGGCGACTATTGTGAAATGCCATCCTTGCACGGCGCATTAGTATCCGGGCAGAAAGCAGCCGTTCAAAGCCTAATTTAACTGATTTTCATCAGGGATTTTTTGGGATAATTGATGTATATTTGTTCCGTAATTTGACCCTTATGAAGAAATTATTCGTCCTGTTGGCAGTTGTATTTGTAGCCATTTCGTGTAAACAATCAAACCCCGACTATCAGAAAGAAGCAGCAAATCCGCGTTTTTTAGAGCGTGCGGAGAATATGCTGACAGAAAGTATCATTCATGATATTTTTGCACCTCCGGTATCAGCGCGTATTTACATGTATTCCAGTGTTGCTGGGTATGAAGCGGCAATTTTAGGGGATCCTCGATTTAAATCTTTGGTAGGTCAATTGAATGGATTCGAATCGGTAGCGAAACCTGAACCCGGTTTGGAATATTGTTTCCCTTTAGCGTCCGCACGAGCTTATTTGTCGGTGGGCAAGAAATTGACTTTTGCACAAGAATTATACATAGAATTTGACAAACAAATTGAAGAGGATTTTCGTAAGACGGGCATGCCGGATGATGTATATGAGCGCTCGGTTGCTTTGGGTGATTCTATTGCCGCATCTGTGATGCGTTGGGCTGCCAAAGACAATTACAAACAAACGCGTGGGTTCCGTTTTACGGTGACGAATTTGCCGGGAACATGGACTCCTACTCCTCCTGCCTACATGGACGCAGTGGAGCCATTTTGGAATAAAGTACGTCCTGTCATATTGGATTCCGCAAGCCAATTTCGAGCACCCCTACCAGCAAAATTTGATTTAACAAAAGGTAGCCCATACTACAAAGAAGTGATGGATTCGTATTTAACGGTGAAGAATTTGACAAATGAGCAACGGGATATTGCCAATTTCTGGGATTGTAATCCATTCAAAATGAATATTACAGGACATGCCATGTTTGCGACGAAGAAAATGTCACCCGGCGGACACTGGTTGGGCATAGTTGCGCAAATTTCACGTCAATACAAGAAAGGGTATACAGAAACAGCAGAAGCTTTGGCTTTAACATCGATTGCTATATTCGATGGTTTTATTTCTTGTTGGGATGAAAAATATCGCTCGATTCGTATTCGTCCAGAGACTGTAATTAATGCTTCGATTGATAAATCCTGGATTCCAGTTTTACAAACTCCTCCATTCCCGGAATATACTTCGGGTCATAGTACGATCTCACGTGCTGCTGCAGAAGTTTTGACGAAGGTTTACGGGGATAATGTGGCGTTTAATGACTCTACGGAGGTGCCATATGGTTTACCACCACGTAAATTCACTTCATTTATTCAAGCTGCAGATGAAGCTTCTATCAGTCGCTTATATGGGGGAATTCACTTCCGACCAGCATTGGATGAAGGGGCAAAACAAGGATCCAAAGTGGGGCAATATTTATTAGCCAAAGTAAAAACTCGCAAATAATGCATGATATAGCCTCTCGGGATGACATCAAGGTTTTTGTGGACGCCTTTTATGGTGGCATGAAATCGGATGATCTTGTGGGGCATATTTTCTTGGATGTCATGCATGTGGATTGGTCGCAGCACCTACCTAAAATGTATGATTTTTGGGAAATGCTGTTACTCGATGGGACAAATTACAAAGGCGCCCCCATGCGTCCTCACTTGGAAGTAAACCAAAAAGTACCCCTAACAATGGCCCATTTTGACCGTTGGTTCGAATTGTTTTCCGCTACGCTGGATGCACATTTTGCAGGTCCTAAAACGGAGGAGGCGAAAACGAAAGCTTGGAACATCGCACAGACGTGGGCGTATAAATTTAAGTTGATAAATCAGTAGAGACGCGATACTTCGCGTCTTTTTTATTTCCCCAGGTTAAAACCTGGGGTTATTACTATTTGATAAGTGTAAGTATTATAGCCCTATGCTTCGGTCTAGAGATTCCTAAGTTTAAAACCTGGGGTTATGATTTTTATCATAGATTTTCGTGGTAGGGAAGACGCGAGGTATCACGTCTCTACATTATTTTGTAAAGTCTAACGTCTATTCTACAATTTCCAATAAATCTTCTTGCTATCCAGGAAGCTGGCCAATTTGATTACGATGGCTAATGCTACAAACGCATTAAGTACCTGAGCCCAATCTGACGGGATATGGCTGATTTTGGCAATAAATCCCACAAATACATAGGTCGTTTTCGTGAGCCATTGCGGAACCAAGGTTTCGAAAAATAGGTAAATGAATATCGAGTTATTTCCCATCGAATTCAAATAAGCGGGTAATTGAAATCTAGGTTTCTCAGGTATCCAGTTCGCATAAAATAATGCCATCATCAGTGTTACCCATCCCGCCGATGCAACAGTAAAGGAAAGCGTTGCCGTACGTTTGATGATGGGTAATCCAGCTAAATCGAGACCGTAACCAACAATAATTCCTAAAAATCCCAAGCCGATCAATGTCCTTACAACTGTTTTGGGAGGCGAAGTTCGATGAATTAGCCGGCCAATTAATGCTCCCCAAATCGTATGTGCCGCTGTAGGTATCGCATTCATCGCAATCCAATGTCCGGAACTTAGTTTCCCCATCAAGAGCATGTCGATGTAAGATCCATAATTTTTGTCGGGCGTATAGGCCTGATCATACCCTGGGATGTCGGTAAAGACGTATAAGGAATGCGATAGGAGTAATAAAAATAAGGATGCCGCGAGTTGTAATGGGATAGAAAATCTCAATAATGCGAAGGTAATAATTGTCGTGATGGCGAGTTGGCACAATACATTCCATAGTTCAAATACCATTTCGCCGCGATGTACACAAATCAATATGATTCCGAAGAACAGCAACAAGAATGACCTTTTTAGTACTTTGGGCCATAATTGTGCATAAGATGCCCCTTCATCCATGCGCTTGTAGGTAGAAAAATACAAGGCAGAGCCTGCAATCATCATGAAGCCGGGTTGGAATAAATCCAAGAAATGCAATCCTTCCCAAGTAGCATGAAAGAATTGTTGGATGACAAAGGAATGTGGAAATAAATTCGCTAGCTTACTATACACGCCGGCACTTTCGGCGGCAAGGAGTACGAGAATGAAACCTCGGAAATAATCAACAGCAGGGAAGCGTTTTTTGATCATGGGTTTAGCTTATGACGTTCAAAGGTAAACTATTTTTTTAAATTCAATTTTGTACTTTTGTTTACGAACAAAAAAATATGATTGTATCTACTCCGGGTCGGATTTGCTTGTTTGGTGAACATCAAGATTATTTGGGTTTACCCGTCATTGCGGCTGCGATATCTAAACGTATCCAATTGAAAGGAGCATTTCGCCCTGATCGGATCGTGCATTTTGAACTGCCTGATATTCAGCAATCGGAAACGTTTAATTTAGATTTTCCGCTTTCTTATACCAAAGAACGTGATTATTTCAAAAGTGTCTTGAATGTGCTTGCTCGGAAAGGGCATGTTTTTGATAAAGGATTGGAGATAGAAGTTCGCGGTAACATTCCCATCAATTCAGGGACTTCGAGTTCATCTGCATTGCTTGTTTCATGGGTTGAGTTGTTGAATGAAATGTTTCAACTAGGTTATACACAAAAAGAAGTTGGGGAGATTACCTATGAAGCTGAAGTGTTAGAATTTACGGAGCCCGGCGGAATGATGGATCAATATTCTACGGCAGTTGGAAATGTGATTTATTTAGCGAGCCAACCGGAGATTTCGATTACGACGTATCAGCAGGCTTTGGGTACATTTGTCTTGGGAGATTCTGGAGAACCTAAAGATACCTTGGGAATATTGTCCCGAGTTAAATTTGGGACCTTAGGTGGAATTCAAAAGATTAAGTCGGTTGATGCTTCATTTGATTTAGCGACAGCAAGTGTTACATTTTGTGATCAATATCGGAGCCTATTGACCGAGGATGAATGGGTGCTATTAACTGCCAATATTTCTGATCGGGATATCCTCTTAGCGGCGAAGAAAATGTTTGAGGGAGATGAAGTTTGGGATGATGTTCGCCTGGGGAAACTGTTAAATGAACATCAGGAAAATCTACGTGAATATAAGCAAATTTCGACGCCTAAAATCGATCGCATGATTTCGGCGTCTTTAGAGGCAGGTGCATTAGGGGCTAAAATCAATGGTTCTGGAGGGGGTGGATGTATGTTTGCATATGCGCCAACAAATCCAGAGGCAGTCGTGGAGGCAATCGAGAAAGAGGGAGGAAAAGCCTATATCATCCGAGTGGATGTGGGGACTCAACAAGAAAAAGCAAGTTTATTTTATTAAGATATGAAAAAGAGATTATTGATTTTGGCAGGTGGTATGGCATCGCGCATGAAGAAAGCGATGGCGGAAGGAGCAAGTGATTTAGATCCTAATTTGGTTGCGCAAGCGAATTCGGTGACAAAGGGAATGATTCAAGTAGGAAAGAATGGAAAAACCCTGATTGATTATCAATTATACAATGCGCATTTGGCGGGGATCGAGGAAGTAATGCTTTTATTACATCCTTCGGATACTGTATCGCAGGAATATTGTGAGTCTTTGATGGCCAAAGATGCTTGCTGGGGAATGAAGATACTATTTGCGCGCCAACAAATCGCTGCGGATCGGGAGAAACCAGCTGGAACTGCAGATGCGGTTTATCAGGCATTGATGCAGCATGCCGACTGGCAAAAAGGACGCGTTATTGTATGTAACTCGGATAATTTATACAGCGTGAATGCGCTGAAAACGCTTTGGAATTCTCCGGAACCCAATGCGTTAATTTCGTATCACCGAGATAGTTTATTATATCCTGCGGAGCGTATTTCGGCATTTGCCTTGATTCGTACAAATGAGGCCGGGTATTTATTGGAAATCATCGAAAAGCCTACGGCGGAGCAGGCGGCGGAATTGATGGCTAAAATTGGTCGTTTAGGAGTAAGTATGAATGTATTTGTGTTTGAGGCATCGACTTTCTTGCCTTATTTAGCAAAGACGCCGTTTCATCCTGTTCGTAATGAGAAAGAATTACCTACTTCTGTTGTCATGTTTGGAGAAGGTGAGGGGCGTGGTTTTTACGCGATTCCGTTGGCTGAAAATGTGCCTGATTTGACTTCGAAAGAGGATATTATGGTGATGCAACAATATTTAGAAGAGACCTACGGGGATTTTTAACATATTTATTCCCCAGACTAAAGTCTGGGGTTATTTTTTAGCCCCAGGTTTTAACCTGGGGTTTCTTTTTTTTGTTATCTAGGAATTATTTGTACTTTGGTGCAAAACCTATTTGATAAGATGTCCATTGCAATCGTAATCCTGTGTATAGGCCTTTTGGTCTTTCTGATTACCTATTTAAAGGTAAATTCATTTGTCGCATTTTTATTGGTCAGTATCTTCAGCGGAATCATGTTAGGCTTACCCCTGCCTGATTTAGCTAAATCGATTCAAAAAGGTTTGGGGGATACATTGGGTTCTTTGGTGACCATCATCGTACTGGGGGCCATGTTGGGGAAATTAGTGGCTGCGAGTGGAGCGGCCCAGCAAATTTCTTCGTCTTTGATACGCTTATTTGGCGAGAAGCATATCAGTTGGGGCCTTATGGTTACCGGATTCGTAATTGGTATTCCTTTGTTTTATAATGTGGGATTCGTATTAATGATTCCATTAATATTCGCATTCGTTCAGCGTTACAAATTAAATCCTTTGTTGGCAGGCGTCCCCATGATGGCATCCTTGTCGGTGGCCCATGGCTATTTGCCCCCGCATCCATCTCCTGCGGCATTGGTGGCACAATTTGGTGCAAATATGGGCTTGACCTTGAGCTATGGAATATTGGTGTCTATCCCTGCAATTATTTTGGCAGGACCACTCTTTGCAAAAACTTTGGTTCACATTCAGCCAAAAGCGTCAAAATCTTTCGTAACGCAAGAAATTCCTGCTGAGGCGTTGCCAAGTATGGCAACTAGTTTTTTGACGGCTTTGTTGCCCGTATTCCTTTTGGTCTGTACGACGGCTTTGGATATTCAATTGGGCAAGAATTCGCCCGCTTCACCTATTTTACATTTAATTGCTGATCCTGCCATGGTGATGTTGATTGCGATTTGTTTTGCGACGTATACGTTGGGGCTCCGACTCGGTAAATCGATGGAATCTGTCATGTCTATTTATGGGGATGCGGTAAAAGATGTCGCGATGATTCTCTTGATTATTGGAGGTGCGGGAACATTTAAAGAGGTTTTATTGGCCTCCGGGGTAAGTAAAGAAATTGCTGCTTATTTGGGTAATTTACCAATTCCTCCCTTGGTTTTGGGTTGGTTGATGGCCGCCATCATTCGTGTATGTATCGGTTCAGCCACAATTGCGGGATTGACAGCCGCAGGGATGATTTTGCCTTTAGTTGCAGCGGGAGGGGTGAATCCTAATCTTATGGTATTGAGTATCGGCGCGGGTAGTTTAATGTTTTCGCACGTGAATGACACTGGCTTCTGGATGTTTAAGGAATATTTTAACCTGACTGTCAAAGAAACCATACGTTCATGGTCTTTGATGGAGACAATTGTTTCTATCACAGGTTTAATGGGGGTACTTGTTCTGGATCAATTGTTGTAAATTATTAGAATATTTATATTTATTCATTTCTAGTTTATTTTTATTTTCTAAGAATAGTGAAATTGGGTTTTGTTAAATCATTCAAATTTGGTTTGATTTTGAAGGTTTTTGTTTGAAAAAAATGGAATTGGTCAATTTTTATGTTAATAATTTAACCAAAATTTGTCAGTTTATTAACATTTCTCTAAATTCCCGACAGTTTGATCAACTATCAACAAATTTTTTCAACCCTAACTAACAAGTACATGAAAAAAAATTTACTCATGACTTTCTTGTTGGCTTTCTTCTCGCTTACGAGTTTAGTAGCGCAGGACAGAAAGGTAACAGGAAAGGTGACCTCAGCTGAGGACGGCTCAGGTTTGCCAGGTGTAACAGTTTCCATAAAAGGGACTGGAAGAGGAACACAGACCAACGTAGACGGTGAATATACCGTTGCGGTTCCCAATGGTTCTACATTAGTATTCTCTTTTGTAGGATTAAATTCGCAAAGTGTTCAGGTAGGAAGTCAGTCGGTTATCAACGTGAAGTTGACGACGGATGCACGTCAATTATCTGAGGTAGTCGTAACAGGTACAGGTACGGCGATCGACAAACGATCGACGGCGATTGACGTACAAGCAATTACGGCTAAAAATTTGCCTTCAGTGCCGTCTGCTTCAGTAGATCAGGCGTTAATTGGTAAAATTGCAGGTGCGCAGATTTCTGCAGCAAACGGAATGCCGGGCCAACCGGTCAATATCGTATTGCGTGGTATTAATACGATTAACCGGGGTACTTCTCCCATGATCTTATTGGATGGAGTTGAATTAGGTTCTACAGATCTTAATTCAATTGATTTAAATATTATCGAGCGTGTGGAGGTTATCCAAGGAGCGGCTGCAGCGACTATTTATGGTGCGCAAGGTGCTAATGGTGTTATTCAATTATTTTCAAAAAAAGGGAAAGCAGGTAAAATTACTATCGATGTTAACTCTTCTGTGATTAACTCGACTCCTTTAAATGTGGGTAACTTGAGAAAAGCAGATAAGCATGGGTTCAAAACGAACGCAAACAATGAGGTAATTGGTGGTTCAGGAAATCCTTTGGCTTTAGATCCAATCTATGGAGCATATGGAGAAAACGTCATTTTAGCAAGTACGGATCCTACAACAAATATTAATAAAGCCTATGATAAAAATTTAAAGTATTATGATCACTTTAAAATGTTTTTTGTTCCTACAACGAATTACAACAATTCAGTAGCCATTTCAGGCGGATCGGAAAAAAGTGATTTCAGTTTAGCGCTTTCAAATTCTGATAATGCAGGTCCTTTCAAAAATGTAGGTGGTTTAAACCGAACGAATTTAACGGCTAACCTTGGTTTTGAATTAGCTAAAGGTTTGAAATTGCGTTCTATCACCCAATTAGTTCATACGAAAAATACGATTAATGATGGGACGGGTCGTTCAATTATTTTCTCGGTTTTCAACTCGCGTCCATTTGTGGATTATGATTTTAAAGACGCAGATGGTAATTACCCAGGTTATTTTGGAGATGCAGTAGGTGTGAATGGTTATAACCCGAATGCGGTGAATTATTATACGACAACTGATACAAAGCGAATTGACATCAACCAAAGTTTCAACTTGAACTATGAGGTGAATAAATTCCTTTCCTTAGATGCGAAATATGGGGTTAACTACCAAACAGATAAGACAAAATATACTTATTTAAACCAAACGGGTAATAAGAATATTATGGACCAACAGTATTGGTACTATAACTACAATGGTAACGACGCAACAGGTGAGATTAATAATTATGAATATACAAGTGCTTTCCAAAACTTTTTGGCATCTGCTTACATTACGACAGATTTGCAGAAAGATTTTGGTTTAAATATCCCATTAAGAACTTCAACGCAATTATCGTTTGATTACCGTAACAGAGAGACTACATCGTATATTTCTTATGGTATCGGTTTGCCTAACTATACTCCTTACAACACTTCACAAGCGGCTTCTACGTATGTAGCTCGTGATTACCGTGAGCCGTTCATCACGTATGGTTATTTAGTAAATCAGCGTTTTGATTACGGTACTTTAGGTGGTATTTCTGGAGGTTTCCGTACAGATTACTCTTCAGCCTTTGGTGCGGCTTCCACTCCACAAACTTTCCCTCGTGGTGATGCCTACTTACGTGTATCTGAATTAGGTATTTTCAAGAACTCAGCGATCAGCAATACATTAGAAGATTTCAAATTGCGTGCAGCATATGGGGAGGCGGGTATTCAGCCACGTCCATTTGATCGTTATATTACCCTAAACACAGGTGTTATTGGATCAGGTAATGCGTTTTTCTTCCCTTTGACACAATCTAATCCAAACTTGAACGTAGAAATCTCCAAGGAATTAGAGATTGGTACGGATATCGGGTTAAACTTAGGAAAAAATTCAGCTTGGTTGAATAACTTAAACTTTTCTGCTACTTATTGGAAACGGTCAACGGATAATGCGATCTTTAATGTAGATGCAATTCCATCTTCTGGTGTCGGTACTGTAAAGGATAATGCATTCTCTCTTGCTTCTAATGGTATTCAAGCTAGTTTAAATGCACAAATTTACAAAGATGCGGATTGGACATGGAACTTTACCGTTAACTTTGGAAAGCAATCTTCAGAAATCACAGCAGTTCGTGGTGGTGCTGAAGTGGTCTTGACCTCCGCTGCAGGATCAACGGGTTATATTTTGAAAGCTGGTGAGAAAATCGGTCAATTATATGGTTACTATGGCATCCATAGCTTAGATGCAAAATTGCCAGATGGTACGGTAGCGATACCTGAAGCTGATCGTGGTTTATATACGGTTGCTAGCAATGGTTGGGTAGTTAACAAAACAACTAAGGCTCCGTTTTTCTCTCCTAAGCGTTATGCGTTAGGGGATCCCAATCCAGATTTTAATGCTTCATTCATTACTGACCTAGCGTACAAAGGTATTATTACCTTTAACATGCAAGTTGATTTAGTACAAGGAGCCGGAATTTACAATCAAACTAAAGGTTGGATGTACCGTGATGGTATCCACTCTGATTATGCTCAACCTATCACAATTGATGGTCAAACGGGTGCTTGGTCAGCCTTCTACCGCGGTGTATATGCTGCACGTTCTTTCAATGGTACTAAAAATTACTTCTATGAAGACGGTTCTTTCGCTCGTTTAAGAAACGTTTCAATTGGAGTGGATTTAGTTAGAGCTTTTGGTATCAAAGGTTTCAGAAAGCTACAATTAGTAGCCTCAGGACGTAATTTATTTACATTAACAAACTATTCTGGTATGGATCCTGAAATTTCTTCAGGAGGTAATAACTCAGCTTGGGATCGTGGTATTGATCACAATACAATGCCAAACTTGCGTTCTTACCAAGTTCAGTTAAACATTGGTTTCTAATTCAGAATTGAGAAAAAGGTATCATTTAAATTTGAAAAAAATGAAAAATATAAAAATAACCGCGCTTTCCTTTCTGCTTTTAGGTGGAACGGTGATGTCGTGCAAAGATCAATTGGACATCCAAAACCCCAATCAACCTACGCCTGCAACGGCCTCATCTGAGGCAGGAATTATCGCATTGGCTCAAGGGTCCATTTACAAAAATGGATTTACTTCATCTGGGAATAAATATTATGATGGAGTTGTAGGGGCATTTTATAATGGTGTTTTTGGTATACATGACTTAATGGGTGATGTCGTTGGTGCAGAAGCTGCCAATACATATATGAATAATTTGTCTTCGCCAGATATGGTCATATTGGACAACGGTGCGCAAGTGGCTAACCCGAATAGTCCATCTACACAGAAGGCTTTATTGCGAGCAGTTAATACAAATTCTCAACAAGGGGGAAATCCAGGTTTTCATGAGTGGGCAATGATGTATCAATTGAACAATGCTTGTAATACGATTTTAGAAGCTGTGGATAAGACAACTTTTTCAGGGGATGCTAATGCCAAGAAAAATGCGATTAAAGCTTGGGCGTATACTTGGAAAGGTTTGGCATATTCTCGTATAGGTTCTATGTATTATGCTGGTTTAATTGTAAATACGCCTTCTGCAACGAACAACTTATATGTTTCCAAAGAGGCTATTATTGCTGAGTCCAACGCAAATTTTGATAAGGCAGCTACGGCAGTAAATGCATCTGGTTCTTCAGCTGATTTCACCTCGATTATTACAGCCCTTATTCCAGATTTCTTTCAAAATGAAAAGGGTGCTGTACCATCAGCTGGTCAGTGGATAAAAAACTTGAATACCATGAAGGCTCGTAATATTTTAGTCAATACTCCAACGGCTACAATGACCGCAGCTCAGTGGGATGCCATACTTACTTTGACAAATGCGGGTGTTGGTGCTTCAGATCCTGTGTTTGCTGGTAATACGAATGCGAATGGTGATATCTTTGGCTCATCCAACTATTCTGTTGCCGCTCGTGCTGTGGGGTCAAACGCATCTGGGGGTACCTATAAAATTTCGGAGCGTTTGATTCAAGATTTCAATGTAGGCGACCAACGTTTAGCTCAAAATTTCAAACTTTTCACAGTTTGGGTAGGTAACTCCGATCGAGGTAATGCTTTTAACACACGATATGCAATTAAGGATGGTGGTAATGGCATACCAGGTGTTTATACCTATGTTAACCGTACCGCCGGAAACGCAGAAATCTTTTTATTAGGTTCTTATGAAGAGAATGAGTTGATGAAGGCTGAAGCTAAATTATGGAAAGGCGATGTAGCTGGTGCAGCTGCAAGCATCAATGCAGTTCGTGCATATCAAGGAGCAGGTCTCGCGGCTATCACGTCAACTGATGCAGCCACTGTGAAAGAAGAATTACGAAAAGAACGCCGTGTGGCGTTAGCTTTCCGCGGTTTATCTTTCTACGATGCACGCCGTTGGGGTGTATTGGAAAATGGTCGCACTGGAGCAGTTGTAATTTCGAAAGATGGATCATCCATCTCAAAAAATGCGACAATCAAGTATAACTACTTAGATTATTGGGATGTACCCGATAATGAGTTGGCAAACAATCCAGCTGGAGCTGGCAGTGCGCCTTTAAAGAATCCAAAATAAGATTCTGCTCTGAGCTTATTTATAGGGGTTTCCAAATAGGGAACCCCTATTTTTTTGAAATTTTCTTTGGGCTTTAACGGAAAATTCCTAATTTGGTCGACTAAATGTTTTATTTTTTCATTAATTAAACTAATCAACATGAAAAAACTCTTACTCATTTGGGTATTGGTAATGACTGTTTTCAGTTCATTATTTGCTCAAACAAGACAAGTAACCGGAAAGGTTACTGCTTCAGAGGATGGTTCTGCTCTTCCAGGAGTTAGTGTCAGCCTAAAAGGTACCTCTCGTGGTACAACTACAGGTGCAGATGGTACTTACAAGATTACTGTAAGTGATGGTACTGCGCTTGTTTTCAGCTTTGTTGGGTATAAGCAACAAACTGTTTCTGTAGGTAGCCAATCGGTTATCAACATTTCTTTAGCTTCAGATGCATCTGAATTGAATGAAGTAGTTGTAACAGCCCTTGGTTTAACACGTACAAAAAACTCTTTGCCTTATGCTGCTCAGCAAATCAAAGGTGATGAGTTGACACGTGTTCGCTCTGGTAATGCATTCTCACAATTATCAGGTAAAGTTTCAGGTGTTCAAATTACTCAAGGTAACGCGATCGGTGGATCTACCAACGTAGTAATCCGTGGTTCGAAATCATTGACAGGTAATAACCAAGCTTTATTTGTTGTGGATGGTGTTCCCGTGGATAACTCGGTAACGAATACATCAAATCAACGTACAGGTCGTGGTGGTTACGATTACGGTAATGCAGCTGCGGATATTAACCCAGATGATATTGAGTCAATGACTGTGTTGAAAGGAGCTGCGGCGACTGCACTTTACGGTTCACGTGCCTCAAACGGTGTGATCATGATCACAACTAAAAAAGCGAAGCGCGGTTTAGGTTTGACAATCAATACAGGTCTATCTGTAGGTACGGTTGACAAAACGACTTTCCCGAAATACCAAAACCAATATGGTGCTGGTTATTCTGATCCTTACCAAAAAGATGGTTTCTTCTATTTTGATGCGAATGGAGATGGTCAAGATGATTTAGTTGTTCCTACATCTGAAGATGCTTCTTATGGTACGAAATTTAACCCTTCGTTAATGGTTTACCACTGGGATGCTTTTGATCCAGCGGGTCCAAACTACCAAAAAGCGAAACCTTGGGTGGCAGCACAAAATACGCCAATCAAGTTTTACGAGACGGCTATTTCAAACAATACGAACGTATCATTAGATGGTGCAACAGATAAAGGAACGATCAAATTCGGTTATACACGTAATGAAGATCGCGGTACATTGCCGAATTCAAAGGTGACTAAGAATATCATGAATTTGGGTGGTACTTATAATGTGTCTTCTAAATTGACAGCTTCTGCAACAGCAAACTTCTCTGTAGTAGAAGGTAAAGGTCGTTACGGTACAGGTTATGATGGATTGAACGTGAACCAAAACTTCCGTCAATGGTATCAAACTAACGTTGACATTTATGAGCAGCGTGATGCATATTTCCGTAACAACAAGAACGTTACATGGAACTGGTCGGATCCTTCCACTGCTGCTGGATTGAAGCCTATCTATACAGATAACTACTATTGGACTCGTTACCAAAACTACGAGAATGATACACGTACACGTGTGTTCGGTAATGCGATGTTGAACTACAAGCCAACAGATTATTTGAACGTTTTAGGTCGTATCACAATGGATACTTACGATGAGTTCCAAGAGGAGCGTATCGCTGTAGGTTCTACGGATATTCCTGAATATTCTCGTTATGATCGTCATTTCCAAGAAATCAACTATGATTTAATTGCAAATTTCGACAAGAACGTTATGAAAGATTTGAACGTAAAAGCTTTAGCAGGTCTTAACTTGCGTAAGTCATTGAATCGTTCTATTTATGCAATTACGAATGGTGGTTTGATCGTACCTGGTCTTTACTCAATTGCGAACTCAAAAGGAACTGTTTCAGCTCCATCAGAGTCTTACAATCCACGTGAAGTATTTGGTTTATTTGCTGGTGGAACTGTTTCATACAAAGATTTCTTAACTTTGGATGGTACTGTTCGTCAAGATCAATCTTCTACTTTGCCAGTAAATAATAACAAGTATTTATACTATGCAGGTTCTTTGAGCTGGGTATTCTCACAACACCTACAAGAATTACCTTGGTTAACTTCGGGTAAATTACGCGCTAACTATGCAACAGTGGGTAATGATGCTCCATGGGGATCAATCAGCAATGTATATGATCAACCAGCTCCGTTTGGTTCGACAATCTTGTTCTCCGTTCCAGGAACGCAAAACAATCCAGGTTTGAAGCCAGAGCAAACAATTTCGAAAGAGATTGGTCTTGAAATGGCATTTATGCAAAACCGTTTAGGTTTTGATTTGACGTACTACCATACAAATACATTGGATCAAATTATGCCGGCTGCTGTAACTACATCAACAGGTTATAACTCGACATATGTAAATGCAGGTAACATTGAAAATAAAGGTATTGAATTAAGCCTTTATGCTAATCCAATCAAAACAGCTGATTTCTCTTGGAACGTAAATGTAAACTTTACACGCAATCGTAACTTGGTGTTAAGTCTTTACAATGAAAGCCAAAACTTGCAATTAGCTTCATTCCAAGGTGGTGTTACGCTAAACGCTACAGTGGGTGAGCCTTATGGTATCTTGAAAGGTAAGACTTGGAAATACTTAAATGGAGAGAAGTTAGTGAAAGCAAACGGTCGTTACGATGTAACTACTACAACTACAAATAACATTGGTAATGTTAATCCAAACTGGATTGGTGGTGTGAACAACTCATTCCGTTACAAAGATGTTACTTTCAGCTTCTTAATCGATGTGAAGTCAGGTGGTTCAGTATTCTCACTTGATCAATATTACGGTGCTGCAACAGGTGTATTAGAAGAGTCAGCTTTATTGAATGATAAAGGTAATCCTTCTCGTGATGAGATCGCAAATGGTGGTGGTATCATTATGCCAGGTGTTAAGGCGGATGGAACGAAAAATGACATTCGTGTTGAGAACTGGTATGGTACATATGGTTATGCTTACAACCCACAACATGCATTCGTTTACGATGCAAGTTATGTGAAGTTACGTGAGGCGAACTTGACTTATTCATTACCTCGTTCAATCGTAGCTAAATTAGGTGGCGTTAAAGGCGTAGATTTGTCTGTATATGGACGTAACTTGTGGATTATTCACAAAAACCTTCCACACTCAGATCCTGAGGAGAATTTATCTGCAGGTAACTTGCAAGGATATCAATCAGGTGCGTATCCAACGACTCGTTCGATTGGTTTCAACGTAAAATTAGTGTTTTAATCATCCTTAATTTTGAATCAGATGAAAAGAATATTTTTAGTATTTGTACCGCTTTTGTTTCTTGCAACGGCTTGTACAGAGGATCTAGCCTCATTAAATGTGGAGACAAAGAAGCCAGCGGTTATCCCAGCGCCAACTTTGTTCTCAAGTGCTGTTAAATCTCTTGCGGGAAATTTAGCGACAGCGAGTGTGAACACCAACGTGTTCCGTTTTACGACTAGCCAATGGGCTATGGCGGTTTATCAAGATGAAGCGCAATATGATTTTGCAACTCGTGCGATTCCAAACACTTGGTGGTCAGCGATGTACCGTGACGTATTAGCTGATTTGCGTGAGTCATCACGTTTAATCAATGCGGACGCTACTTTATTGCCAAAAGAAAAGGCAAATAAACTAGCTATCTTGGATATCATGGAAGTATATACATTCTCTATTTTGGTGAATACTTTCGGAAATATTCCCTACACAGAAGCGTTGAACTCAACGATTTTGTTTCCAAAATACGATGATGCAAAGACAGTTTCGGCTGATTTGATTAAGCGTTTGAACAATGATATCGCGAAGTTAGATGCTTCAGGTTCAGGATTTACTGCTTCTGAGGATGTAGTATACAAAGGTTCTGTTTCGAAATGGGCTAAGTTTGCGAACACACTTCGTATGAAGTTGGGTATGGTATTGGCTGATGTAGACGCATCTACTGCGAAAACAGCGGTTGAGTCTTCGGATGCGGGTGCAATTTCTGCTGCTTCTGACAACGGATTGTTCTCATACTTATCAGCATCTCCAAACCAAAATCCATTGCACGTTGACATCGTATTAGGTGGTCGTCAAGATTACATCGCTGCGAAAGATTTGATGGATAAATTATTGGGATGGAATGACCCACGTACAGGTTCTTACTTCTCTACGAATAACGGCGGTAAGTATGCGGGTGGTATCGTAGGTAAAGTAAATACGTATGTTGATTTTTCTCGTGCAGGTTCGAAAGTAACTGCGGCTGACGCTCCTTATGTATTGGCTGATTATGTTGAAACTGAATTCTTACGTGCTGAAGCGAAGGAAAGAGGATTTAATGTAGCAGGTTCTGCGGAATCACACTATAACAATGCGATTACAGCATCGATCTTGTATTGGGGTGGTACAGCGGCTCAAGCGGCTGATTATTTAGCGCAAGCTGATGTAGCCTACACAACAGCTGCAGGAGATTGGAAGCAAAAGATTGGAACTCAGAAGTGGATTGCATTATACAATCGTCCTTATGAGACTTGGACTGAACTACGTCGTTTAGACCAACCAAAAA
>JACCDY010656160.1_pt1 | contig 86538 bp, 82 predicted proteins | sample 7446391 | NCBI WGS metagenome assembly JACCDY01 (sample SAMN15323451, study PRJNA562643) | freshwater metagenome | isolation source: river surface water | place: USA:Blue River Watershed | collected 2017-08-18
GGTGGAGCCCCCGAGCGGATTTGAACCGCCGACCTCGTCCTTACCAAGGACGCGCTCTGCCGACTGAGCTACAGGGGCGTTCCGTCTCGTGCGCTGAGACACGATGGGAAGGGTTTGAATGAGGAACCGTCTTCCCACCGTCAAGCGGATTTTTGCAGGGCTTTTACAACCCTTTTTAAGGCTATGGACCGATCCAAAACTGATACAAGCCGGGGGCCAGCTTGCCCTCCCATTCCTGCCGTCCAATCCAATCCAAAACCGCCTGATCCAGTTTTGAGTCACCCGAAGAGGTTAAAATAGTGGGTTTTCCAAGTAATCCCAAATAATCAACCCCTACAAATGCTTTAAATACAAATAATCCGTCTTTAAAAGGCTTAAAAATGGGCATATCTCCCACTTCAATGGTAATTGGGCTTAATTGGTTGAATCCGGCAGGGGTAATGACGCAATGAAGACTTCTGGGCTTAAATGATGACAGTGGGGCTTTAGTGGATGAAAAAGTTGAAAATAGCTCACCATTAGTCGGATTAAGTGCATCTAGTGGGGCGACAAACTTGGAAAAGCCCGACTCAAATGGTAAATCGGGTTTGCGATTAGGTTCAAATCTGAGCCTCGGTGGAAAGGCCGAGAAGGGGGTGCCCTCCGGGGTGACTTGATAGCCGCCGGAAGGGGAAAGCGGAGCGCTCGAGGAAGGCAGGAAGACCAGTGACTCGTCGAGCAGCTGGGCGCGCAGGGCGACAGGATCCTCCGAGGACAGTAGCACGGCGTTGGTTCCGGCCGCAGGTGGACGGCCATGCGACGGGGCGACGGGCTTGAACACCACGAGCGAAAGCAGGAAGACCGCCAGGCCGGATAGCAGTGCGGTCCTGGTGAGCGGAGGCATCCTGCCCCCCGCCAGATTGCGCATCACCCGGAGAGCCCGCACAGCTCAATTGCCCGAAGGCCTCTCCGCCACGGTCACCTTGGCGAGGGAACCCCTGCCATCGCGCAGGAATGAGAGCACGACGGTCTCTCCGGGCTTCCGACGGGCGATGGCCAGGCGAAGCTCATTCCAGCTCTGGAAGGGCCGCCCGTCGACGGCCACGATGACGTCGCCGGCGCGCAGGCCGGCCTTGGCGGCGGGCCCCGCAGGCAAGGCCGAGGTGATGCGGGCCGCCCCGCCGCGGTTCAGGGAGAGCCTGACCGCCTCGTCGGCGGGGAGGTCCTCGCCGTTCACGCCGATCATCCCGCGCACGACTTTGCCCGAGTTGGCCAGATCGAGGGCCACGCTGAGCATGAGGTTGGAGGGGATGGAGAAACCGATGCCGATGTTCCCTCCGCCGCCGTCGGTGCGGATCATGGTGTTCATCCCGAGGATGCGGCCCTCGGTGTCGATGAGGGGGCCCCCGGAGTTGCCCTGATTGATGGCGGCGTCGGTCTGGATGAAGTCCTGGAAGGCCAGTTCAGCCTGGGTGGAACGTCCCGTGGCGGAGACGATCCCGGAGGTCACGGTCATGCCCACGCCGAGGGGATTTCCGATGGCGAACACGACGTCCCCCACCCTCGCCTTGTCGCTGTCGGCGAACCTGGCGAAGGGAAGGTTCCGCTCGGCCACCTTGAGCACGGCGACGTCCGTGCCCTCATCGACCCCAAGCACGCGGGCGCGCAGCTGACGTCCGTCCGAGAGCTGCACGAAGGCGGCTTCCGCCACGCGCTCGTCGTCGAGCATCACGACGTGGCGATTGGTCACGACGTAGCCGTCCGGGTGGATGATGGTGCCGGAGCCGAGGCCGCGGGGGACGAGGGTCTCGCCGGTCTTGCTGTCAGTGATGACCTTGCTCTGGTCGATGCGTCCTCGGAAACGGCGGAGCACGGAGTCCGGGACGACCTCGGCGGTGCGCACGCTGACGACGGCGGGCATGACCCTGTCCAGCATGTCGGCGTGACTGGCGTTGGGTCGGGTCCGGTCCAGCGGCCGGGGGTCGGTCTCGAATCTGACGGCGCCCAGCACGATGGCCGGGCCCAGCAAGAGCATGGCGAGGAGGCGGAGCATGACGACACCAGCCTAACCCCCTCCCCTCGGGAGGCAAGCGACCTCAGCGCGCCATCGTGAAGCCGCCGCCGGGAGAGGAGGGCTCGGCCTCGTCCCTTTCCCGGTTGAAACGCATCGAGAAGAGGCGGGTGACGCCCTTCTCCTGCATGGTCGCCCCGAAGATGGCGTCGGCGGCGGAAACGGTGCGCTTGTTGTGGGTGATCACCAGGAACTGCGAGAACCGGGTGAACTCCCGCACGATGTCGGTGAACCGGCCGACGTTGGTGTCATCCAGGGGGGCGTCGAGCTCGTCGAGCACGCAGAGCGGGGAGGGCTTCACCATGTAGATGGCGAACAGGAGCGCGACGGCGGTCATCGTGCGCTGGCCGCCGGAGAGCAGGGAGATGCTGCGGAGCTTGGTGCCCGGGGGTTGCGCGATGATGTCGATGCCGCTTTCAAGCGGGTCCTCGGACTGCACGAGCTGGAGGTCCGCGGTGCCGCCGACGAAGAGGCGCTCGAAGGTGAACTTGAAGTTCTTGCGCACCTGCTCGAAGGTCTCGGTGAAGAGCTGGAGCGAGGTCTGGTTGAGCTCCTCGATCGCCTTGGTGAGCTCCTCCTTGGACTTCCAGAGGTCGTCGCTCTGGGCGGTGAGGAAGCCGTGACGCTCGCGCAGCGAGGAATACTCCTCGACGGCCACGAGGTTCACGGAACCCATGCCGGCGATGCGGTCACGCAGGTCGGAGATCTCGCGGACGAGGGGCGGCCAGTCGGCCGACTCAAGGGCGGCCAGGTCCTCGGGCGTCGGATCGGCGCGCCGGGCCGGCGCACGCGGCGCCTCCGCGGCGCCTTCGCCATCCTCGGCCTCGTCCAGGTCCTCCAGAGCGGAGAGGCCCTCGGGCTCGCCGTCAGCCAGCCAGAGCTGGAGGCGCCAGTCGACGTCGGCCACCTCGAGCTGGTGCTCGGTGCGCACCTTCTCGGCGATGAACCCGCACTGCGAACCCTGCTCGGCCAGGGAGACCTCGAGGGACTTGAGGCGCGACTCGGCGTCACGCAGGCGGTCGCGGTCGACGGCCAGCACGCGGTCCTCGGTCTCCAGCTCGGCGTCCAGCCGGGCCAGCTCGTTGCGGCGTTCGGCGAGCTCGGCGGCGGCGGACTCGGCGTCCACGCGGAGACGCTCCCCAAGCTCGCGGGCGGCGGCGGACTCGGCGCGCAGCTCGCCGATCATCTTCTCGTTCTGCGCCGCCTCGTTGCGCCGGGCGGCGGAACGGGCGCCTGCCTCGGCACGGCGCGACTCCAGTTCGGCCAGCTCCTTGCCGACGGTCTCGAGGCGCTGCAGCTGCTCGGCGCGGGAGAGGCGGACGTCCCCGAGGGCGTTGCGTCGGGCTTCGACCTCCTGACGCCGGGACTCCAAGGAGGACTCGGCCTGGGCGATCTCCTCGCGGAGTCGGCCGACATCGGCGTCCTTCGCAGAGAGGGCCGACTGGGCCCGGTCACGTCGCGCCAGGGCGTCAGCCTTGGAGGCGTCGAGCTCAGCGAGCTGCCTCTGCTCGCGGGCGATGCGGTCGTCCACGGCGCTCAGGGCGGCACGGGCGGCGCGCTCATCGGCCTGGGCGACGGAAAGCTCCTGGGAGGCGCGGTCGACGGACTCGCGGCGGGCCGACGCGTCCGCATCGGCCGCGTCGATGTCGCGCTGAAGGCCGAGGGCCTTCTCATTGAGCGCGGTGAGCCGGTCGTTCTCCGACTCCAGGGAGCCGCGTGCGGCGCGGATCTCGGACTCGCGGGAGAAGACGCCCGCGCCGGAACCGGCGGACTTGCGCGGGCGGCCGGCGAAGACGAGTCCCCGGCGGTCGACGAGATCGCCCTCGGGCGTGGCGACGAGGAAGAACTCGAAGGAGGGGTTCGCCTTCCACCAGCGGACGAACTCGCCGAGCGTGGGACAGACGTGACAGCCGTCGAAGAGGTTAGCGACGAGGCGGCCGTGGGCCGCGGACCTGGGCTTGACGGCCGAGGCCGCGGGCTTGAGCCATGCCGGGACCTGCTGCGCGGAACGGGCGGCGGGCGGAGCCTCCACCTGGAAGACGGCACGTCCGAGGTCCCGCTCGCCGATGCGCGCGACGAGGTCGGGCAGGACGTCCGCCGATTCAAGCGCGACGGCCTCGGAAGCGGCGCCCAGGATGGCCTCGAGCGCGGCGGCGGAAGCGGCGTCGGTGACGGTGACGAGCTCGGCCAGGGCCGAGGCCTTGCCGGCCGCCAGGGTGTCCGAGAACTCCCCCTTGAGCACGGCCTTGGCCGCCTCGGAGAAACCTTCCATCCTGGCCTGCATCTGCTCGAGGAGTCCGAGCTGGGCGGAGAGCTTGGCCACGACGCGGTCCTGCTCGGAGATCGTCTGCTGCAGGGCGCGGAATTCGACGAGGAGCGCCCTGCCCTTCTCGACCGCCTCCTGCTCCGAGGTCCGGGCGGCGGTCAGTTCGCCGTGGCGTGACGTGACGACGGCGGCGCTCTCGTTGGCGCGGCGGGAAAGCGCCTCCTGCTCGGCGACGGCGCGGGCGACGGAATCGGTCAGGTCCTGGTGGCGGGTCTGGAAACCCCGGAGATCCACCTCAAGGTTGGTCAGGTCCCCGCGGGCGCGGGTCATCTCGCCCTCGGCCACGAGCACGTCCTGGCGCAGCCGGCGCAACCGGGTCTCATCCTCGACGAGGAGACGGGCCGCGTCCTCGACCTCGGCGGTCTTCTCCCGGTAGGCGGCGTCGGTGGCGCTGAAGGCGCCGTCAGCGGAAGAACGGTCGTCGGTGCGGCCGCGCAACCGCGCCTCGAACTCGGCGATCTGCCGCTCCGCCTCGGCGGCTTCGGCTCGGATGGAGCCCAGACGCTGCGAAAGGTCGTCGGCGCGGAGGTCGGCGGTCCTGGCGCGGGATTCGGCGGCGTCGCGGTCGGCGCGCAGGGTGAACAGGGCCTGCTGGTCCTCCTCGACGGCGAATGAAAGTTCGGAACGGCGTGAACGGGATCCGGAGAGGGCCTCCTCGCGGACGCGCAGCGATTCGGAAAGCCCGTCCGACTCGGCGCGGCAGGCCGCGGCGCGCGACTCCAGGTCGGCCACCTGGACGCGTCGCTCGCCGTACTGCCTGGCCTGCCAGGCGAGGTCGAGGTGGACGAAACGGTGGCGCAGCCGGCGGTAGCGCATGGCCTTGGCGGCCTGACGGCGGAGGACGGCGATCTGACGTCCGACCTCGGTGATGACGTCCGTGACGCGAGCCAGGTTGGCGTCGACGCCGGCCAGCTTGTTGAGCGCCTCGCGGCGCTGCGTCTTGTAACGCGTGATGCCCGCGGCCTCCTCGAAGAGATAACGGCGCTCGGCGGGATTGGCGGAGAGGATCTGGTCGATCTGCCCCTGGACCATGAAGGAGTAGGACATGCGTCCCACGCCCGTATCCATGAAGAGCCGGTGGATGTCCTTCAGACGCGAAGGCTTGCCGTTGATGAAGTAGTCGCTCGCCCCCTCGCGCTGCAGGCGCCGGGACACCGAGACCTCCGCGAAGGCGGTGCCCAGCTCCTTCTCGCAGTCGGCGAAGATCAGCTCGACCTCGCACTGCGGCAGGGGCTTGCGACGGTCGGTGCCGGAGAAGATGACGTCCTGCATGGCGGGCGCGCGCAGCGACTTGGCGCTCTGCTCACCCAGCACCCAGCGGATGGCGTCGACGATGTTGGACTTTCCGCAGCCGTTGGGCCCGACGACCGCCGTGATGCCGGGGCGGAGCTCGATGCGGGTCCGGTCGGCGAAGCTCTTGAATCCGTTGACGACGATTTCCTTGAGGTACATCGAGGGGCGTCGGGCACGATTGCCCCGCCCCACCCCTCCCGCAAGCGTCTAGTGCCCGCGCCCCGGGGCACTTATTCACGGGGTCTCGGACGGCGTTTCGGGGTTGACGCACCCCCCGGCCGCCTGTTGCTTCGACCCCTTCAACGAACATGTCCGTAGAAATCAAGATCCGCAAGGGCGAGACGGTCGACAAGGCCCTCCGCCGCCTCAAGAAGAAGGTCGACCGCGAAGGCATCATCAAGGACGCCCGCGCCAAGCGAGGCTTTGAGAAGCCCGCGGAACGCCGCCGCCGCAAGAAGAAGGTCAAGAACTTCAACGCCTACCTCCGCAAGAAGTGGGAGAACGCCTGAGCCCGGGCTCAGCGATCCGACCGAAGGCCCGTCCCTGACGGGCCTTCTGCTTTGGCGGGACGCGCGCCCCTGGAAACAGGAAGGGCCGGACGCAGGTCCGGCCCTTCGTCGGGAAACTGACTCCCCGCTCAGCGGAGGAACAGCATCTCCTGGTAGGAGGGCAGCGGCCAGTGCTCGTCGGAGACGATGTCCTCGAGCGCGTCGGCGAAGCCACGCACCTTGAGCATCGCGGGCAGCACCTTGTCACAGGCGTGGTGGGCCTGGGCATGGGTGTTCGACTTGGTCACGGCGCGGAGGTCGTCGAGTTCGTCGAGCGCGGCGGCCAGCTTGTCGGCCAGGGCGAGCACGTCCTTGCGGAGCTTGCCGCCGGACTTGCTCTTCTCGACGGGCGTGAGCTCGGCGGCGAACTTGAGCGCGGCGGGCAGCAGCATGGTGCGGCCGATGTCATGGACGAGCTTGGACTCCGTGTTGACGGAGAGCACGTAGGAGTGGGTGTAGATCTCCTCGCGGGACTCGAGCTCGGCCTTGGAGAGCACGCCCTGCCGCTCGAAGACTTCGACGGTGGACTTGGCGACCATCTCAGGCAGCGCGTCAGGGGTGGTGCGGAGGTTCTTGAGTCCGCGCTTCGCGGCTTCCTTGTGCCATTCCTCGGAGTAGCCGTTGCCGTTGAAGATGATGCGGCCGTGCTTCGTGAGGATGTCCTTGAGGACGGACTCAAGGGCCTTGTTGAAGTCGGACTGCTTCTTCTTCGCGGCGGTCAGCTCCTCGTCCATCTCGCAGAGCGAATCGGCGAGGATGGTGTTGAGCACCGTGAGCGGGCCGGCCACGGAGAAGGCCGAGCCGACGGCGCGGAACTCGAACTTGTTGCCGGTGAAGGCGAAGGGGCTGGTGCGGTTACGGTCGCCGGCGTCCTTGGGCAGCACCGGCAGCGTGTCCACGCCGATGTGCATCGTGCCGCCCTTCTTGGAGGAGGAGGCCGCGCCGCTCTTCTTCACCTGCTCGATGACGTCGTTGAGCATGTCCCCGAGGTAGATGGAGATGATCGCGGGGGGAGCCTCGTTGGCCCCGAGGCGGTGGTCGTTGCCGGCCGAGGCGACGGAGGCGCGCAGGAGGCCCTGATGCTTGTCGACGGCACGGATGACCGCGGTGCAGAAGGCGAGGAACTGGGCGTTGGCGTGCGGATCGGTGCCGGGCTCGAGGAGGTTGCCGACGCCGGGTCCGCCGATGGACCAGTTGACGTGCTTGCCGGAACCGTTGACGCCGGCGAAGGGCTTCTCAGCCAGGAGGCAGACGAAGCCGTGCTGGGCGGCGACGCGCTTGAGCAGCGTCATTGTGAGCATCTGGTGGTCGTGCGCGACGTTGGCGGACTCGTAGATGGGGGCGACTTCGTACTGGGCCGGGGCGACCTCGTTGTGGCGGGGCTTGATCGGGATCCCCAGCTTGAAGCACTCGCGCTCGGTCTCCATCATGCAGGCGAGCACGCGGTCGGGGATGGTGCCGAAATACTGGTCCTCGAACTCCTGTCCCTTGGCGGGCTTGGCGCCGAAGAGCGAGCGGCCGCAGGTGTAGAGGTCGGGACGCAGGTAGAAGAGGCGGGAGTCGATCAGGAAGTACTCCTGCTCAGGTCCGCACGAGGCGCTGATGAAGGAGGACTTCTTGCCGAAGTGGGCCAGGACGCGCTGGGCGGCCTTGTTCACGGCATGCATCGAACGCAGCAGGGGGGTCTTCTTGTCCAGAGCCTCGCCCTTCCAAGACACGAAGGCGGTGGGGATGCAGAGCGTCGAGCCGTTCACGCCGTCGAGGATGAAGGCGGGGGAGGTGACGTCCCAGGCGGTGTAACCGCGGGCCTCGAAGGTGGAGCGCAGGCCGCCGTTGGGGAACGAGGAGGCGTCAGGCTCGGCCTGGATCAGCGCCTTGCCGGAGAACTGGGCGAGGGTGCCGGTGCCATGGGGCTCGAAGAAGGTGTCATGCTTCTCGGCCGTGAGACCGGTCAGCGGGTAGAAGACGTGCGCGTAGTGCGAGGCGCCGCGCTCGAGCGCCCAGTCCTTGATGGCGGCGGCCACGGTGTCGGCGACGGCGCCATCCAGCTTGGTGCCGGTCTCGATCGAGGACTTGAGCGACTTGAAGACGTCCTTGGGCAGGCGCTTCTCCATCTTCTCGAGGGAGAAGACGTTCTGTCCGTAGATCAGGTCGATCTTCTCGCTGCGGAAGTCGAAGGTCCCTTTGAGGACAGGCTGTGAGGCGATGGCCTTGATGGCATCGCGGCGGGCGGGATTGGTGCTCATGGATGGAAACTCGTTCGGGTTAAACCAAAGCACCGCCTATGCCACGCCGTCCATCGCTAGTTACTCATAGGCAATATGACTATTTTTATACATTTATGACTAAAAATAGACAAACCTGCCCTGCTTATTTCCAAGCATACACCAAGCGCATGAAATAGGCCGTACCTAGTCTGACCTGAGGCGGGACAGGATTGCCTCTCAAGTCATGGGTGATGCCGAGACGTACCGAAAGAGGTCCCTGCCCGCGGAGGACGCCCAGGTAGGTCTCATGTCTGAGATAGTAATCGTTCCAGCGCTCCAAGGAAGGAACCGCCGCCACCTGGGTGTTCCATTCAACCCAGCCGAAATCTCGGACGAAGATCAGACCGAGATCCGCCGACGGAGCCGAAAGCGTGGGCTGAAGCTCGGACATGTAAGTCTCGTAGCGATGTCCGACGCCGGTTCGCAGGTCGAGCTTCCCCAGAGGATCCTGGAACACACGGAAGCCGAGGCCGACGGTGTTGACGGTCAGGAAGTCGACCTGACGGGCATGGTCATAACCGGTGTCGGTACGCAGGTACCAGAAGGCCACCTCGGCCGGGTTGGTCTCGTACGAGAGCTGGGCGTGCAGGTCGTCGGCGGCGATCTGGGTGCCCGCGGTGTTGCGCACCGTGCGCACGCCGGCGGTGACCACGTCCTCGGCGGACTCACCCCGGGCGAGGAACCCGGCGGCGAAGCCGCTTCCGGTGGTGGCGCCGGACCGCCCCGAGACGTCAAGATCGGCCTGCGCGGTCCACTTGCGCGAAGGCGGGACGTCATGCGGACGCGACACGGCGTCGCGCCAGAGTTCGGCGCGCTCGTCCAAGGTCACGGATTCCGGGGAGCCGGAGGCGACCGCCCTGCCCCCCGCGGCCGAGACGCGGCCGCGCCGCACGGAACCGCCGTCGCTCAGACGCACGTCGTCATCGACCTGGAAGGACTCGACGGACGCGAGGGCGATCCGCTGCACGGCCTCGCCGAGCAGGGGCACGGTGACTTCCAGCCTTCCGTCCACGATGCGCTCAATCCGGCCGCGCAGGAAGGTGCCGTCCTTGAGGGTGACGCTGTCGGCGAACGCCGCGAAGGGGAGCAGCAGCGTGAGGCAGGCGGGCCGCATGCCTGCAGATTGATGAATCCGCGTTAGATTGCCATAGGGACTTTCGGGGGTTATCCCCTCATGGATGAAGGTCGACGTCATGATCCTGGGCGCAGGCCCGGCCGGACTCGCCGCCGCCGCCGCGCTGGCGGAAGCCGGCCGTGACTCCCTGGTGGTCGACCCTGCGGACCGGGTCGGAGGCTCGATCCGTACGACGGCCGAGGACGGGTGGATCGTGGAGACGGGCCCGAACACGTTGCAGCTGGAACAGGCCGCCGACCACGAGCTGCTCTGCTCCTACGGACTGTCGGATGACATCCGGGAAGCGCGTACGGAGTCCGCCAAAAGGTTCATCCTTTCACGGGGCAGACTGCATGCCCTCAGACCGAGCCCCCTTTCGCTGCTGACCTCCGGGCTGCTCAGTCCGCTGGGACGGCTCCGTCTGCTCGCCGAGCCGTTCATCCCGCGCGGCGGACATGCGGGCGAGACGGTGGCGTCCTTCGCGACGCGAAGGTTCGGCCGCGAGGCCTCAGAGCGGCTGATGGATCCGGTCGTCTCAGGAGTCCACGCCGGCGACCCCGACCGGCTGGACATGGCCGCCTGCTTCCCCTCCGTCCACCGGCTTGAGGCCGAATTCGGCTCGGTCATCCTGGGACTGATCCGTCGTCAAGGGCCCGCGCGAAGAGTGGTGGGCTTCAGGCTGGGCATGCAGCAGCTCGCTGATGCGATGCGCGAACGGGCGCGCCGAGGCGCGGAGTTCCGTCTCGGCTGGCGGGCCGAACGGCTCAAAAAAGAGGGAGCCGGCTGGTCGGCCGTGATCCGGAGGAGCACCGACGGCGCCGAGGAGCCGGTGGTCTGCGCCAAGGTCGTCGTCACGACGCCTCCTTGGAAATGGAAGGACGGCCCTTTCGACGCGCCGCTGGCCGAACGTCTGTCGCCATGGTCGCGCTGCGAAGCGCCCCCGGTGACGGTGGTCGCGCGCGGCTACGACCTCGGCCGCATCCGCCACCCCTTGGACGGATTCGGTTACCTCACGCCGGGCGAGGAAGGCAGGCGCGTGCTGGGCTGCCTCTTCCCCTCGAGCGTGATTCCCGGCCGGGCTCCGGAGGGCAAGGCGCTGCTGTGCTGCTTCCTGGGCGGGGCGCGTCAGCCCGCCGTGGCGCGGCGCGATGACGACGAGCTGCGAGGCATCGTGGACCGCGAGCTTTCCGAGACCCTCGGGGCCTCCGGCCCGCCCGAACGCGAGTGGATCCAGCGATGGGAGCAGGCCATCCCGCAATACGACCACGACCAGCGCAGGCGCGAAGCCTGCCTCGCGGCGCTGGAGCGTGAGGAGCCCGGCATCCGCTTCCACGGAGCCTTCCGCGGCGGCATCTCGCTCATGCACGCGGTCCGCGGTGGCGACGCGCTGGGACGCACGCTCGCGCGGGAAGCCTGATCAGCCCGCCACGGAGGGCTCGGGCAGCGAACGCACCACGAGCAGGGCCGGCAGCATCAGCAGGGCGCCGCCGGCGTAGACCCACAGGTGGGTTCCGGAATGGAAGTAGGCGAGCGCGGCGACCACCGGCCCGACCACGCGGGCAAGGGCGCCGGCGGAACGGAGGATGCCGAGGTTGCGCCCCTGCTCGGACTGGTCGGAATACAGCGAGACCAGCGAGGACATGCTCGGCAGGACGAGGCCGGTGGCGAAGGAGATCAGGCCGAGGCCGGCGTAGAACATCGGCAGGGAACCGTCCCCGGGAACGGCCACGACATGAGGAATCGTGGCGATGAGGGCGAAGGCCGCCGCAGCGCAGGCCATCGCGCCCATGACGACCTTGCGCTGACCGAGGCGCGCGACGAGCCGGCGCGACAGCCCCTGCGCCACGATCATCGCCGCTCCGTTGAACAGGAAGAGGACGGCGTTGTCGCGGGGGCTGTAGGCGAAAAGGGCGAAGGTGAGGAACACGATGGTGTTCTCCATTCCCGTGAACGCCACCTGGTAGATGAGGTTGGCCCAGGAGGCGCGACGCACGGACGCGGACCTGACCTTCACGAGGTCGAACACGGAAGGCCGTGACTCGGTGGCGCGACGACCTGGAGGCAGGGTCTCCGGCAGCAAGAACTGGACGAGAAGGAAGTTCAACGTGGCGAGCCCGGCGGAGATCATCGCGGGCACCGAGAAGGGGTTGAGTCCGAACGGACCGTCCGGAGCGCCGTGGGGCAGCTGGACGTGCCAGCCCAGGGCGCCGATCACGGGACCGAAGACGAAGCCCAGCCCGATGGCCACGCCGACCACGGCCATCCCCTTGGTGCGGTCCTTCTCCTCCGTGACGTCGGCGGCGGCGGCGCTCGCGACGGCGATGTTGCCCGCCAGGATGCCGCAGATGACTCGGGTCATCACGACGACCCAGAACTGGGCGGCGAAGATCCACAGCGCGTAGGCGAGGGCGCCTCCGGCCAAGGTGAAGGTCAGGACCTTGCGACGCCCGATGCGGTCGGAAAGGGACCCCCAGATCGGGGAGAAGACGAATTGTAACAGAGAATAGAGCGCGCTCAGCAGGCCGCCAAAGAGCACGGTCTTCTTGAAGACGGTGTCCCCTCCCATCGCCTCCGCCACCGAGCACATCCACCCGATGAGAGTCCCGGAACTGCCCTCAGCGGTGACATAATGGTCAAGCAGATGGGGAAACAGGGGGATGAGGACGCTGAACCCCACGATGTCCATGAACACGGTCAGGAAGATGAGGCCGAGGGTGCGGCGCGTGGACGCGGACATGGGGCTGACGATGGACTGACGGGGCCTGCCTGCAAACAAAACAGCGGCTTGCCCACGGAGGACGACGGGGGAGAATGAAGGCATGTCTCTCTTCCGGCTGATGATGGTGCTGACCGCCGGTCCCCTGCTGGCCGCGCCGACGGACCCCAAGGCGCTCCTCATCGAACAACGGCTGGCCGGTTTCTCCGACGGAGAGTACGCGCCGGCCGTGGAACGCTCCCTCGACGAGTTCGAGCGGCGCACGGGACGTCGGCTCACGCCCGCCACGGCCGCCCGGTGCGGACTCAAGGTGAGCTCCGAGTCCGGCGTGGGCCTGTCCACCCCGAAGCCGCTGGTCCGGGCGGTCTCCGCCGCGCTCCTGCGCAGGGGCTTCAAACGGGAAGGGCTCATCATCTGCGATACCCGCGACCTGGCGCTCCGCGAAGCGGGCTTCCTCCCCGCGGTGGCCGACGGCGCCCAGGACTTCGAAGGCTCGCCCGTCGTCGCATGGGAGAAGCTCGCGCCCGCGTGGGCCGCGGAAGAAAGGCTGCGCTACGAGAACCAGGTGCTGCCCCGGCCGGGCTCTCCGCCCGTGGCCTGGGGCGACGCGCGCGTGAGCGTTCTGCCCAAGACGCTCTTCGACGAGGTGGACTTCTGGGTGAACCTGCCGGTGCTGAGCGACGGCAAGGCCCTGGGCGTGCATGGCGCGATCGCCGCCGCCTCGCTCGGGAACATGGCCAACGCGGAGCGCTTCATGGAGAACCCCTTCAACGCCTCCAAGGTGGCGGTGGAAGTCTGCGCGATCCCGGGCCTGGCCAAGGGCCATGCGCTCACGATCCTCTCGCTCGAACGCTACCAGGTGCTGGGCGGGCCGACGTTCGACGCCGGCTGGGTGCGATCGGAAAAGACCCTGCTGGCCAGCGCCAATCCGGTCATCATCGACTTCATCGGACTGCAGAAGATCAACGCAGGCCGTCGCGCCGGAAACGTCGACCCGATCCACCCCGAACCGCCGGTCTTCGCCGCGGCCAATTCAGGGGAGATCCGGCTGGGCAGCTGCAAGCCGGCCGACATCACCCTGGTCCGCCTGCCCGCCCCCTGAGGCGGTCCTGACTTTCAGAGGCTGATGCCGAGGGCTTCGGAGGCGGTGGCCCGCTCCTCGAGCAGTTCCTTCTCGGTGATCGCGATCTTCTCCTTGGAGAAGGCGTCGAGCGGAAGGCCTTGCACGATCTCCCAGGAGCCGTCGGCCTTGGTGCGCAGGGGGTAGCCGAAGACGATGCCAGGGGTGATGCCGTAATCGCCCTTGGAAAGCACGGCCACGGAATGCCAGTCCCCGGCGGGGGTCGGGAAATGCAGGCTGCGCAGGGTGTCGAGCGCGGCGTTGGCGGCCGAGGCGGCGGACGAGGCGCCGCGGGCCTTGATGACGGCCGCGCCGCGCTTCTGGACGTCGGACACGAAGGTCTCCTTGAGCCAGGCATGGTCGGTGATGACCTGGGTCGCCGGCCTGCCGCCGATCGTGGCGTTGGTGAAATCAGGATACTGCGTCGAGGAATGGTTGCCCCAGATGGCCACGTTCTTGACCACGGAGTTGTGGGCGCCGGCCTTGCCCGCGAGCTGTGACTTGGCGCGGTTCTCGTCGAGACGGGTCATCGCGAAGAAATTTTCCGCGGGCAGGCCCGAAGCGGAGCGAAGGGCGATGAGACAGTTGGTGTTGCAGGGATTGCCGACGACGAGGACCTTGGCGGACTTCTTCGCGCTGCGCGCGATGGCCTGCCCCTGGCCGATGAAGATCTTGCCGTTGATGCCCAGCAGGTCCTTGCGCTCCATGCCGTCCTTGCGCGGCACGGCGCCGATCAGCAGGCACCAGTCGGCGTCCTTGAAGCCCGCGTCAAGGTCGCCGGTGGCGACGACGTCGGCGAGCAGGGGGAAGGCGCAGTCCTGCAGCTCCATCACGACGCCGGTGAGGGCGTTGAGCCCGGGCCCCACCTCGATCAGGTTGAGCGCGACGGGCTGGTCCGGTCCGAACACGGCGCCGGAGGCGAGGCGGAAGATGGCGGCGTAACCGATGTTGCCGGCGGCGCCGGTCACCGCGACGCGGATGGGATTCTTGGAAGCCATGGGAAGGGCTATCTAGTTCCGCGGTCCAGCAGGAGTGAAGGGAAAACTACAGGTCCAGCTCGCCCTGATGCATCTCGCCCGCCGCCGCGGCCGGCAGGCCGTCCCGGACGAGCTGCGCCAAGGTCGACGCCGAACGCCCTTCGATCGAACAGAGCGCGCGCAGGACGAGGGCCGCGGCCAATGCGTCGTAAAGGGCGCAATGATGGCGGCGGCGCGCCGGGGGGCAGTGGACGGCGGAGAGGGACTCGAGCCGGTCACCCAGCCGCAGCGCGGCGATCAGGGCGGAAAGGCGGTAGTCCCCCAGGCTCGGCATCCAAAGCCTGGCGAGCCGGCAGGTGTCGATCCAAGGCCCCCACTCCGCGACGGCCTCCGGCGCCACGAAGGCGGGCGAGGCGGGCGGGCGGGCCCACGTCGCCCGCAGCAGCCCGGATTCGACGGACGCGTTGTGCGCCGCGAAGAGTCCGGTGCGACGGAGCTCGGACCAGCGGGTCCACTCCTCGGAGAAAGGCGATTCAGACCTGAGGTCACGGTCGGAGAGCCCGTGGCATTGGGTGTCGACGGCCGGCACCGGAGCCAGCGGGGCATGCAGCCCGGTCGAGGTCGAACGCACTTCGCCGCCGAGGAGGGTGACGACGCCGTGTTCGACGACGCCCGTGCGCGGCCCGCCTTCGAAGTCGATGACGTGCAGGGGGGTTTCGCTCCAGAGGACGCCGCTCATCGCCATTCGTGCCTGGGGTAGCGCCCGCGCAGCTCCTTCTTCACCCCTTCGTAGGAGCCCTTCCAGAATGCGTCGAGGTCGGTGGTGCGCTGCTGCGTGCGACGCGCGGGGGACTGGATGCAGACGACCAGCGGCACCTTGCCGTCGCAGACGCGCAGCCGGCTGCCGGGAAAATCATAGAGCTCCTGCACGGTGGCCTCGATCTCAGCCTGCCCGTCCTCGGTGTATTCGATGCGCGCGGGGTGCTTCTTGCGCGGCAGCACGATGCGTTCCGGACAATAGGCGTCCAAGGCCATCGCCTGCTCATGGGTGATCCAGCCGCGGACGCTCGGCAGCACGGGCCGTTCGCGGACTTCCCGAGCGCTCACGGCGCCAGCGCAGAGCTCCTCGATGACCATGCGGCGGGCCGCGTCGTCGAAGGGATGCACGCCCAGCTCGGGGCAGTGCCGGGCAAGGAAGTTCACGCGGCGTATCCATGCGTCGACCTGCGCGTCCCATTTCTCGAACTGGAGGCGTCCGGCGAGCGCCTCCTCCGCGAGGAGTCGGCTGGCCTCGTCCGAAGGCGCGGCGTCACGCTCCGCATGCTCAAGGACGAGGTCCCGGAACCTGCGTTCGGTCCGGGCCATGACACGGCGCTGGGTGCCGTCATAGCGGAAGGAGGACTGTTCGGAGAAATCATCGGGCCAGAGCTCGCGCAGCCATGCCTCCTCGACGGCGGTGCAGAGGGAGAGGTAGGTCGTGACCTCGCCGCGGGCCTGGATCTCGTCGATCTCGGCGGCGACCAGCAGCCGGGCCGAGCGCACGGAGGATTCGCGCCGCAGTTCGCCCTTGCGGCCGTGGACGACGGCGCAACGGAGGGTGCCGGCGTCGAGCCTCACGGCCAGGCGGTCGGAGAAGCCCATGAGGACGCATCGCCTCACCGAGGCGGAGGCCGCGGGCGCGGCGTTGACCGGGAGCCGCTGCCCTTCCGCGATGCGCAGGAACTGCCGGGCGGCCTGGTCGGCCTGCCGGGCGGTGAGCCCGTGCACGCCCAGGCGCTCGCAGGCGTCGGCGTCAAACTTCAGCTCGGCGGCGCGACGAAGGAGCGCGAGCCGGATGAAGAAATCCGAGCCTTCGTCCTGCTCCACGGCGTCGCGGGCCTCCTCGGTGCGGCCGTCGACCTTGCGGAAGAGGATGTCGCGCCCTTGCGCGAGGCCCACGATGCGCGCGACTTCGGCGACGCAGCCCAGGTCCCCCGCCGCGAGCAGCATGCGGGCGTATCGCGGGTGGGCGGGGAAGACCGCCATGCGTCGACCGACCGGCGTGACCTCGCCCGCGGCGTCGAGCGCGCCGAGGTCACGGAGCAGTTCACGGGCCCGCCGCAAGGCGCCGGCTTCCGGACGTTCATACCACGGGAAGGATTCGGGCGCCCCCCAGCCGGAGGCGAGGAGCAGCAGCGCGGTCTCGGCCAGGTCCACGCGGCCGACCTCGGGGGTGTCGCGCAAGGGGCGCGACTCGTGATCCGTGCGCGACCAGAGGCGCACGCAACGCCCGGGGCCCGTGCGGCCGGCACGTCCGGCACGCTGCTCCGCGGACGCCCGGGAGATCGGCTCGACCATCAGCGTGTCGATGCCGCGATGCGGATCGAAACGGGCGACCCGGGCCAGGCCGGCGTCGACCACCGCACGCACCCCGGGAATGGTCAGCGAGGTCTCGGCCACGTTGGTGGCCACGATCACCTTGCGCCGCGGGCCGGGCAGCACCGCGCGGTCCTGCTCCTCCGGGGGAAGTTCGCCGTGGAGCGGAAGCACGTCCACGCCGCCCGACTCGGAGAGGGCCCTGACGGCGCCGATGGTGCGCATGATCTCGTAGGAGCCGGGCATGAACACGAGGACGTCGCCGTCCGGCTCCTCGCGAAGCACGCGGCCGACCTGCTCGGCGGCGAGATCCCAGACCGGTCGTCGGGAGTCCCTGGGCACGTGCAGGTGCTCAATCTCCACCGGATAGGTCCTTCCGTCGGCCGCAAGGGTCTCCGCCCCCTCCAGCCAGCGGGCCACGCCCTCGGTGTCGAGCGTGGCGGACATGACGACGATGAGCAGGTCGGGGCGGTCTGACTCCTGGATCCGGCGTGCCAGGGCCAGTCCCACGTCCGAATGCAGGCTGCGCTCGTGGAATTCGTCGAAGACGACGGCTCCGATCCCGCGCAGGGAGGGATCGGAAGCCACCTGCCTGAGCAGCAGGGCCTCGGTGATGAACTTGATCCGAGTCTCGGCGGATTCCGCGCGGTCAAAACGCACCTGATAGCCCACTTCGCCGCCGAGCCGGCAGCCGCGCTCCTGGGCGATGCGGGCGGCCAGCATGCGGGCCGCGATGCGACGCGGCTGGAGGACCAGGACCTGCCCTTGCGTCAGCCCCAGGTCGATCAGCATCTGCGGCAGGCGCGTCGACTTGCCCGAACCTGTCGGAGCACGGAGGACGATCCGCCGCGTACGGCCGCAGGCCTCGGCGAGCGCCGGACACAGGACGTCGATGGGCAGGGGCTGGCTCATGCGACCGGCAGCTCGATGATGCGGGCGCGCGGCTCGCCGTCCCCGAGGGTCAGCCTCGCGACCGTGACCGGCAGCCGGAAACGCCTCGGGCCCGCGCTGCCCGGATTCAGCCTCAGGACGCCGTCACGGCTCTCGACCAGCGGGACATGGGTATGTCCGGTGATCACGACCGCGGGCGCGTGGGCGGCCTCGTCGACCGGCAGGTGTCCGTGGTGGACCAGCACCCGGACGCCGGCCTCGACGCGGAGGAGGAATGCCGGCAGTTGCGGATCGTCGTCGCAGTTGCCGCGGACCGCGAAACAGGGAGCGACGAAGGCGGTCAGATCCTCGACGACATGAGGCCCGCAGACGTCCCCCGCATGCAGCACCAGGACGCAGCCTTCCAAGGCCCTCACCGCCTCGGGCCGGAGCCGGCCGTGGGTGTCCGAGATGACGCCGATCTCCGCCGTCGCGCCCATGCTCAGGAAGGGCGGCGCAGGCGGCCCGTGGGCACGGGACGCAAGGCCGTGAATTCGGCGCCGAGCGTCTCCTTCAGCTTCTCGCGCAGGCCGGGCGGCAGCGCGTCCACGGCGGCCTGGAACTCCTTGTCTCCGGGGAAGGCTGTGCGGCCCTGCTCGGAGACGCCGGGCACGGACTTCTCGAGTTCCGGAAAGACGAAGGCCTCGCGACGTCCCGCCTGATCGGCCTCGTCCTCCGCAGCCGCGACGTCCAAAGGCGGAGAGGAATCCCCCGGGTCTTCAGCGACGGACTCCTCAGGCAAGGCCTGCGTGGGAGCGGCCGGGGCGGCGGGCGGCGGCGTGACGGCCGCCGGCGCGGGCGGCGGCGTCCCTATTTTTTTTTGGCCGGGCTCCCTGGGGAGTCCGGCTGCAGCGGCGGCGATGTCCTTGATGAGCGAGTCTATCGGTCGCGCCCTCGCCCGTTCGATGGCCTGCAGCATGGTCACCTCGAAATTGGCCCGGGGAGAGAGTCCGTGACGTACGCCCTGCTCTCCCTGCTGGAGGCACTCCAGGAGCCTCACGAGCTGCTCGGTGGAAAGCGGGCCGCCGAGCAGCGGGGAGACCCCGCCCTTGCGCACCGAATCAAGCGTGGCCTCACGGACCCGAGACTGGAGGTCGGCCAGCACCCGGATGAGGTCCCTGCCCTCCTCATGGAAGACGTCGCAGAGACTGAGCGCGGCCGGGCCGTCGCCGAGCGAGAGCGCCTTGGCGAGATCTTCGACCTGCTTGGCGGAGGCCAGCCCATAGATGGAGAGCACGTCGGCCTCGGTCACCTTGCGTCCGGAGAAGGAGATGACCTGGTCGAGGATGGACTGGGAATCGCGCATCCCTCCGGCGGCGAGGCGGGCGATGGCCTTGAGCGCGGGCCGGTCGGCGGCGACGCCGTCGGCCTTGACGATGCGCTCAAGCTGGTCGGCGATGACCTCCTCGTCGATCGGGTGGAACTCCAGCCGCTGGCAGCGGGAGGTGATGGTGGGAAGGACCTTGTCGGCCTCGGTCGTCGCGAGGATGAACTTCACCCAGGCGGGAGGCTCCTCAAGCGTCTTGAGGAGCGCGTTGAAGGCGTCCTTGGTCAGCTGATGGGCCTCGTCGATGATGAAGACCTTGAACGGGCAGCCGGTGGGGGCGAACTGGCATTCCTCGCGGATGCGCTTGGCGTCCTCCAGCGACCGGTTGGAGGCGGCGTCGATCTCGACCACGTCGAGGCAGCTGCCCTGCTCGATGGCCAGGGCCACGGGGTCGTCCGCCTTGAAGCCGGACTTCGGGCCGCCCGCGCAGTTGAGCGCCTTGGCCAGGATGCGGGCCGTGGTGGTCTTGCCCGTGCCGCGCGGCCCGACGAAGAGCCAGGCGTGGGGCAGGCGGCCGCCGTCCAGCGCGTTGCGCAGGGTGCGGACGATGTGGTCCTGCCCGACCAGCTCCTCGAAGCGGCGCGGCCGCCAGCGGCGGGCGATGACCTGGAATGCCTTGTCGGACAAGCGGGACGGAGATTGCGGCCGTGACGCGGAGTGTCAACGGGCCATCGCTCTCATTCCCACTCGATCGTGGCGGGCGGCTTGGAGGAGACGTCGTAGACGACCCGGTTGATGCCCTTCACCTGGTTGATGATCTTGGTCGAGGCGCGCTGCAGCACGTCGTAGGGCAGGCGCGCCCAGTCGGCCGTCATCGCGTCGGACGAGGTGACCGCCCGCAGGGCGCAGACGTTGTCGTAGGTGCGTCCGTCGCCCATGACGCCGACGCTCCGGACCGGCAGGAAGACCGCGAAGGCCTGCCAGACTTTGTCGTACTGTCCGGACTCACGGAGCTCGCGGATGAAGATGTCGTCGGCCTGACGGAGGACGTCGAGCCGCTCGCGGGTGATGTCGCCGCAGACGCGGACGGCGAGGCCGGGGCCCGGGAAGGGATGGCGCCAGACCATCTCGCGCGGGAGGCCGAGCGCCTCGCCGAGGGCGCGCACCTCGTCCTTGAAGAGCTCTCGCAGCGGCTCGAGCAGGCGCAGCTTCATGCGCTTGGGCAGGCCGCCGACGTTATGGTGGCTCTTGATCGTCACGGCGGGGCCGCCGTGGGGCGAGAGCGACTCGATCACGTCGGGGTAAAGGGTGCCCTGCGCGAGGAACTCCACCTTGCCCTTCTTGCGACGCTGCACCTCGGCCACCGAGCGCTCGAAGACCTTGATGAACTCGTGTCCGATGATCTTGCGCTTCCGCTCGGGATCGGTGACCCCGCGGAGCCGACGGAGGAAGGTCGAGGAGGCGTCGACGACGCGCAGGTCCACCTTGAATTTTCCGCGGAACATCCGCTCGACCTGGGCGCGCTCATTGAGGCGCAGCAGGCCGTTGTCGACGAACACGCACGTCAGCTGCCTGCCGATGGCGCGCTGGATGAGGGCCGCCGCGACGGAGGAGTCGACGCCGCCGGAGAGCCCGAGGATGACCTGCGACTTGCCCACCTTCTGGCGGATCTCGCGGACGGCGGTCTCGAGGTAGTCCTCCATCACCCAGTCGGCCCGGCAGCGGCAGATGCGGAAGAGGAAGTTGCGGAGGATGTCGATGCCCCGCTCGGAGTGGGCGACCTCGGGATGGCACTGGATGCCGAAGAAGCGGCGGCGGGAGTCCTCGATCACGGCGCACTCCGAATTCTCCGTGCGGGCCACGGCCTTGAAGCCGCGGGGCAGGCGCGTGACCTTGTCGCCGTGGGAGTTCCACACGCGAAGCGGGGATTTCAGGCCCTGCAGGAGCAGCGAGCCCTTGCCGAAGGAGAGCGTGCCATGGCCGTACTCGCGGTGCGAGCTGCTGGCGACGTTGCCGCCGAGCATCTGGCCCATGAGCTGGACGCCGTAGCAGATGCCGAGCACCGGCAGGCCCATCTCAAAGACGCCCGGATGGGGATGGGGCGAGCCCTTGGCCTTCACGCTGTCGGGACCGCCGGAAAGGATGATGCCGGCCACGCCGTCGGCACGGAGCTGCCCGGGCGTCACCGAGAAAGGATAGATGCGGGAGTGGACGTTGCACTCGCGCACCCGCCTCGCGATCACCTTGGTGAGCTGCGAGCCGAAGTCGAGGATGGCGATGGACTGGGGGGCGGCCATGGAAGCGGACAGTGTGGGGGTTTCAGAACCTGAGGCGAACATTGTTCCAGCCGCAGCGAGGGCAGGCGGCCTCCTCGCGGCGACGCGGCCGGACGTAGGTGAGGCCGCAGCGGGCGCATGAGAACGCCGAGCTCAGACGCCGGTGGTCGGAGATCAGCTCGTCCCGGCGGTCATACCAGAGCTGAAGCCCGATCACGACCAGCGCCGCCAGCCCGGCCAGGAAGGCCAGGAAGGCGTCGAGGTCTACGGGCTGGAGCATGGGGGGCGCTGAAAAGACAAGACGCGCCGCCTGCCGGCGGGCGCGTCTCGGAGGACGGCCTGGGCGGCGGGGTCAGGCCTGGGCCGCGGCGGCTTCGGCCTTCTCGGCCTTGGGCTTGCGGGCGGCCTTGGCCTTGGGGGTCATGGCCGGGGCCTTGTCATCCTTGCCGACCAGCTCGATGAGCGCGGTCTCGGCGGCGTCGCCCTTGCGGGCGCCCAGCTTGTAGATGCGGGTGTAGCCTCCGTTGCGGGCGAGGAACTGGCTGACGCGCTCGTCCTTGAAGAGCAGGCGGCAGGCCTCCTCGTTGCGGACGCGCGAAAGCGCCAGACGGTAGTAGTGGAGCTTGACCGCCTTGTCGGAGGACTGGGCCGCCTTCTTGGCCAGCGTGATGACCTTCTCGGCGAACGGGCGCAGGGCGCGGGCGCGGGAGAGGGTCGTCGTGACGCGGGCGTTGATGAACAGCGCGGAGGCGAGGCTGGCGATCAGGGACCGACGGTGGGCGGTCTTGACGCCGAGCACGTGGCGATGGGAGCGGTGACGCATGGTACGCGGATTTCCAGGTTCAGGAGTTCACGCCCTTGTCGAGCATGCTCTCGTTGATCTTCTGTCCGAGGGAGAGGCCGAGCTGCTCGAGCTTCTGCTTGATCTCGTTGAGCGACTTCTTGCCGAAGTTGCGGTACTTGAGCATCTCCTGCTCCGTCTTCATGGCGAGCTCGCCGACGGTGTTGATGTTGGCGTTGTTGAGGCAGTTGGCGGCACGGACCGAGAGCTCGATCTCGTTGACCGACATGTTGAGGAGCTTGCGCAGGCGGTTCTGCTCCTCGCTGACCGCGGCCTGGCCGCTCTCGAACTCGACGGTCTCGGAGGAGACCTTGTCGAACACCTCGAGGTGGTGGCGCATGATGGCGGAGGCTTCCTTCAGGGCCTCGTCGGGAGAGATGCGGCCGTCGGTGCTGACCTCGAGCACGAGCTTGTCGTAGTCGGTCTTGTCGCCGGAACGGCTGCTCTCGACGGAGTACTTGACGAGGGTGACCGGGGAGAAGAGCGAGTCGACCGGGATGGTGCCGATGGACTGCTCGGCCTTCTTGTTCTCCTCGGCCGAGGACCAGCTGCGACCGACGGTGACCTCGAGGTCGGCGAAGAAGCGGCGCTTCTTGTCGAGGGTGCAGATGACCTGGTCGGGATTGACGAGGGAGACGGCGGAACCCTTGGTCTCGAACTTGATGTCGGAGGCCTTCACGACGCCGCTCTTGTTGACGTCGATGACGCCCTTGAACGGCTCGCGCTTGGAGGCCTCGGTGCGGATGAGCACCTTCTTGAGGTTGAGGACGATCTCCGTGACGTCCTCGACCACGCCCTCGATGGGCTGGAACTCGTGCTGCACGCCCTCGATGGTCACCGAGGAGATGGCGGCCCCTTCGATGGAGCTCAGCAGGATGCGGCGGAGGGAGTTGCCGATGGTGTGACCGAAGCCGGTTTCGAAGGGCTCGGCGACGTAACGGGCGTAGGTGGGCGTCTCCGAGGACTTGTCCTTGGAGAGAGACTTGGGTTTCTGGAACTGTCCGAGGCGCTTGGGCATGGCGTGTGTCCGGTTGTTGAGGGGTTGGTCGGGATCAGCGGCTGTAGAACTCGACGATGATCTGGACGTTGACGTCGGAGGGGAGCTCCTCCTTGGCGGGTTCACGGACGACCTGTCCGCTGAGCTGCTCGGGAAGCACGACGAGCCAGGCCGGGGCGGTACGGCCCTGGCCCTCCTCCACGGCGCGGGTGGCGAGCTGCTTGGAGGAGGTGCGGTCACGGACCTCGACCTTGGCGCCCGGACGCACGGCGTAGCTGGGGACGTCCACCTTGTGTCCGTCGACACGGATGTGTCCGTGCGCGACGAGCTGGCGGGCGGCGGAGCGGGAATTGGCGAAGCCGAGCTTGTAGACGACGTTGTCGAGACGGGTCTCGAGAATGCGGAGGAAGTTGTCACCGGCGACGCCGCCCATGCGCTTGGCGCGCTCGAAGGACAGGCGGAACTGCTTCTCGGTGAGTCCGTACATCATGCGGAGCTTCTGCTTCTCGTTGAGGCCCACGCCGTACTCCGAGACCTTGCGGCGGGTGGTCTTCCCGTGGATGCCGGGAGGATAGGGGCGGCGTTCCTCACCCTTGGAGGTGGTGAAGATGTTCTGACCGAAGCGTCGGTTGAGCTTCGTAGTGGGTCCGGTGTAGCGCGACATGGCGTGTGTTCAGTGGGTTGCTTGGTTTGGCGGATTGGGAGTTCCCGCCCGGTTTGCCATGGCCGGACGGTGATGCGGAAAGGCGGAAGTCCTCAGACGCGGCGACGCTTGGGGGGGCGGCAGCCGTTGTGAGGGATGGGGGTGGCGTCGACGATCGAGGTGACGTTGAGGCCGAGCACCTGAAGGGCGCGGATGGCGCTGTCGCGACCCATGCCAGGTCCCTTGACGCGGACGGAGACGTCCTTCAGTCCGTGAGCCATGGCCTGCTTGGCGGCCTCCTGGCAGACGACCTGGGCGGCGTAGGCGGTGGACTTGCGGGAGCCGCGGAACTGGTGACGGCCGGCGCTGCCCCAGGAAATCACGTTGCCGTTGGCGTCGGTGATGGTGACCTTGGTGTTGTTGAAGGTGGCCAAGATGTGACAGACGCCGGTGGTGATGTTCTTGGATCCTTTGGCACGGCGGATCTTGATCTCACCGACCTCCTCGCCGAGGAGCTCCTTGGCGGTGATCTCCTTGCGTTCGGCGGAAGCTTCTGCGGCGGGGGCGGCGGCCGGAGCGGCCTCGGCAGGAGCCGGGGCGGCGGGGGCGGCTTCGGCCTTGGGCTTGCGGGCCTTGGGGGTCTTGGGGGCTTCTTCGCTCATCGTTCGTCAGAGGGTGGGTGTCACTTGGCGGCGGCCGGAGCGGCGACGCCGACGGTCTTGCGCTTGCCCTTGCGGGTGCGGGCGTTGGTGCGGGTGCGCTGGCCGCGCACGGGGAGACCGCGGAAGTGACGGAGGCCGCGGTAGCACTTGATGGCCTGAAGACGCTTGAGGTTCTGCCCGATTTCGCGGCGCAGGTCGCCTTCGCACATGTAGCCCATGCGGACGATGTACTCGACGATCTTGTTGAGCTGCTCCTCGGAAAGGTTCTGGGCGCGCATGGCCGGATCGAAGCCCAGGGCTTCGCAGATCTCAGTGGCGCGGCGGGGACCGATGCCATAGATGTAGCGGAGAGAAATCTCCACTTTCTTGTTGTTGGGAATGTCGACGCCGAGGATTCGAGGCATGGTCTACGGGCAGTTAGGAAGGAGGGAAAGAGGTCGAAAAGTGAAGGTTCCCAGGCGCTTTGGAAGCAAAAAATGCGGTCAAGGCAGGGTTAGTATCTCGGGGCCGTCCTCGGTCACCAAGACGGTGTGTTCAAAATGGGCGGAAGGCTTGCCGTCGGCGGTCCGGGCGGTCCATCCGTCCGATGCCATCACGATCTTGTGGGTGCCCAGATTGACCATGGGTTCTATGGCCAAAGTCATGCCAGACAACAACTTAGGTCCAGAACCTGCCTTCCCAAAATTAGGAATCTGGGGTTCTTCATGCATTTTGCGACCCACCCCATGGCCGACGAAGTCGCGTACAATGCCGTACCCCCCGGGGGTTAGCACGGACTGAATGGCGGCGGATATGTCCCCCACCCTGTTCCCAGCCCGGGCGGCTGCGATGCCCGCCAGCAAAGCCTTCTCGGTGTCCTGGCAAAGCCTGCGGGCGGCCGGCGCGACCTCCCCCACGAGGACCGTGCGGGCGTTGTCACCGATGAAGCCTTCGCGCCGCACCACCACGTCGAGGGAGACCAGGTCGCCCTCGCGGATCACTCTGGAGGCGGACCCGATGCCGTGGACGACCTCATCGTTGACGGAGACGCAGATGTGACCCGGGTAGGTAAGCCGGTTGACGACGTAGCCGTGACAGGCGCTCTCGCAGCCATGCCGGAGCATGAGGCCCTTGGCGGCCTGATCGAGGCCGGCGGTGGTCACTCCGGGCACGACGAGCGTGCAAAGGTCGCGCAGGACGCGCGCGGCGGCGGCGCACGCGGCGCGCATGCCACCCAGCTCCTCCGCCGACTTCAGGTCGATCATCCCCTTGGGAAGGTCAGCGGGCGAAGGGGCCCCAGTGGTTCAGTCCCCAGGCGACCGCGCCGAGGATGAACAGCAGCAGGCAGACCTTCTCGAGCGAACCGAGCGCGGAAGCCTCGCCCTCGGCGCGGAGGCCGGGAGCGGGGACGGGCACGCCGCCGATGCGCCCCTTCTTGAGGAAGCCTTCGTAATTGCGCTGCAGGAGGTAGGTCTCGACCTGGCGCATCGTGTCGAGCATCACGCCGACCGTGATGAGGCCGCCGGTGCCGCCGAGGAAGGTGGCGAGGCGCATCGGGAAGCCGAGATTGACGATGAAGAAGTCGGGCATCAGCGCGATGACGAGGAGGAACAGCGAGCCCGCGAGGGTCAGGCGCGTCATCACGAAGTCGAGGAACTGCGCGGTGTGCTCGCCGGGACGCACGCCGAGGATGTAGCCGTTGTTCTTCTTGAGGTCGTCCGCGATCTGGACCGGACGGAACATGATGGAGATCCAGAAGTAGCTGAAGCCGAAGATCAGCACCGAGTAGACGGTGTAATAGAAGCCGTTGCTGCGGCTGAAGAGGTCGGCCCAGCCGTGCAGGAAGTCGAGCGTCGGCGAGAGCGTGCTCAGCGGGTTGAGCAGCATGGGCGGGAAGCTCATGATGGCGCCGGCGAAGATCACGGGCATCACGCCGGCGTAGTTCACCTTGAGCGGCAGGTAGTTGGTCTGGGCGCCGTACATCTTCCGTCCCACCATGCGCTGGGCGTACTGGATGGGGATCTTGCGGACGGCCTGGTTGATGGCGACCATCGCGGCGGTGACGACGACGAAGAGCAGCAGCATGCCGACGGCCTTCTCCCATCCGTTGGAGGAGGCGGCCGCCGCCCCGACCTTGCCGCCGAAGGCGAGGCTGGCGAAGGAGGTGATGGCTCCGGGGATGTCGGCCAGGATGCCGATGGTGATGAGCAGCGAGGTTCCGTTGCCGATGCCGCGCTGGGTGATCTGCTCGCCGAGCCAGAGCATGACGATCGCACCGGAGGTGAGCAGGCAGACGCCGAGGCAGACGAAGAGCGTCTTGCTCTCCATCACCACGATGGTGCCGCGGAAATCCCCGAGTCCGAGGGCCTGTCCGACCTGCTGCGGATTGCAGAAGGCCCCGAGCAGCAGCGCGGACTGGATGACCGCGATGAGGATGGTGAGGTAGCGGGAGTACTGGGCCACCTTCTGCCGGCCGACCTCGCCCTCCTGCTGGAGGCGGGCGATGGACGGCACGACCGCCGACATCAGCTGCATGATGATCGAGGCGCTGATGTAAGGCATGATGCCGAGCGAGAAGATCGCGCCCTTGAGCAGCGCCCCGCCGGTGAACATGTTGTACATCGCCACCACGCCGCCGGTGGCCTTGTCGGCCATGGAGGCGTAGTAGTCGAGGATGTCCTTCGGGTCGATGCCCGGAAGGGGGATGTTCGCGCCGATGCGGGCGACGAACACCAAGGCCACGGTCGCGATCAGGCGGGCCCGGAGCTCGGGAATCCTCCAGCAGTTGGCGAAGGCCGAGAGCATCGGGGCTCCGTCAGGTCACTTGGCCTCAGCCTGCGCGGCGAGGAGCACGGCCTTGCCGCCGGCCGCCTCGATCTTGGCCTTGGCGGAAGCCGAGAAAGCGTGGGCGGAAACGGTGACGGCGCGGGACAGGTCGCCGGCGGCGAGCACCTTGAGGGGGCGGTCGTCGGCGCGGATGACTCCGGCGGCGGCCAGCTCGGCGGGACCGAAGGCCTTGCCCTCGAGCTCCTGGAAGTCACGGACGTTGACCACGGTGAATTCGACGCGGTTGACGTTGCGGAAGCCGCGGTGCGGGAGGCGGCGGTAGAGGGGCATCTGGCCGCCTTCGAAGCCGGGGCGATGTCCGCCTCCGGAACGGGCCTTCATGCCCTTGTGTCCGCGGCCGGACGTCTTGCCGTGTCCGGAACCGCGACCGCGGCCGAGCACCTTGTGGCGATGGGTGGAGCCCTTGATGGCGGGCAGGGAATGGAGCTTCATGACGTGTTTGCGGCTCAGGCGCGGAGGTTCTTGATCTGTTCGAGGGTGCGGAGCTTGGACAGTCCGTCGAGGGTCGCCTTGACGACGGCCTGCGGATTGTTGGAGCCCATGGACTTGGAGAGCACGTCCTTGTAGCCGGCCACCTCGAGCACGGCGCGCACGCCGCCGCCCGCGATGAGGCCGGTGCCGGGCGCGGCGGGACGCAGCATCACGACTCCGCCGTCGGCATGGCCGACGACTTCGTGCGGGATGGTGTTTCCGCGGAGGTTGACGCGGACGAACGCACGGTGCGCGCGGTCGGTTCCCTTGCGGATCGCGTCAGGGACTTCCTTGGCCTTGCCGTAGCCGACGCCGACGCGGCCCTTGCCGTCACCGGCGACCACGAGGGCGGCGAAGTTGAAGCGGCGTCCGCCCTTCACGACCTTGGAGCAGCGGTTGATGTGGACGACCTTGTCGTTGTACTCGGAAGGGGTCGCGTCGCGGTTGTCGCGACGAGGACCGCGAGGTCCGCGGGGGCCGCCGGGACCGCCGGGGCCGCCAGGGCCGCTGCGACGGGGACCGCGACGGTCGCCGGAAGGGCTTTCGGAGTTGGCGGGCGCCGCCGGAGCGGCGTTGGGGGTGGCTTCGCTCATGAAGTGCTCAGAAGTTGAGTCCGGCCTTGCGGGCGGCGTCGGCGAAGGACTTGACGGCGCCATGGTAACGGCGGCCGGCGCGGTCGAAGACGACGGCGGTGACGCCGGCGGCCTTGGCCTTGGCTCCGAACGCCTCGCCGAAGACGGCGGCTCCGGCCACGTTGGGGCGGAGCTTCTTGGTGCGGAGGTCCTTGGAGGTGGTGGAAAGGGCGGCCACGGTCACGCCGCGGTCGTCGTCGATGGCCTGGGCGTACAGGTGCAGGTGCGTCAGCTTCAGGGCCAGGCGGGGACGCTCGGCGGTGCCACGGACGGACTTGCGGATGCGCCAGCGGCGCTTCTGAGCCAGGAGATTCTTCTTCTGCAGTTTCATCGTGAATGTCAGGCGGCGCTCAGGCCGTCTTCTTGCCCTCCTTGCGGCGGACGTACTCGCCCTCGACCCTCACGCCCTTGCCCTTGTAGGGCTCGACAGGCTTGTAGAGCTTGATCGAGGAGGCCACCTGGCCGACCATGTGGCGGTCGGCGCCGGAGATGACGAGCTTGGTGCCGTCGGTGACCTCGACCTTCACGCCCTCGGGGATGGTGTACTGGATGGGATGGGAATAGCCCAGCGCGAGGTCCAGGACCTTGCCCTTGAGCGCGGCCTTGAAGCCGACGCCCTCGATGAGGAGGGTCTTGGAGTAGCCGGTGGCGACGCCCTCGACCATGTTGCGGACGATGGCGCGGACGGTGCCGTGGAGGGCGCCGGCGGACTGGTCAGCGGTGAGGTCGGAGACGTTGACGACGGCGCCGTTGACGACGACGCCGATCTCGGACGGGAAGGGCTTGCTCAGCTTGCCCTTGGGGCCCTCGACGTTGACGACGTTGCCGGCCACGGAGACCTTGACGCCGGGGAGGATGTTGACGGGCTGCTTGCCGATGCGGCTCATGGGTGCGGTGCGCGGTTGGGTTACCAGACCTTGGCGAGGAGCTCGCCGCCCACCTTCTTCTGGCGGGCCTCGGCGTCGGTCATGACGCCGCGGGAGGTGGTGAGGATGGAGACGCCCATGCCGCCGATGACCTTGGGCACGGCGGTGTAGCCGGCGTAGACGCGGCGACCGGGCTTCGAGACGCGCTCGATGCTCGTGATGGCGGGCACGCCGGCGACGTACTTGAGGGTGAGCTCGAGGACGGGAAGCCCGTCGCGCTCGGCCTTGCGGAAGTCGGTGATGAAGCCGGACTGCTTGAGGATGCCGGCCACGCCTTCGCGGAGACGGGACCACTGCACGGTCACGGTCGCCTTGGACGCCTGGGAGGCGTTGCGGAGGGAGGTCAGGAAATCCCCGATGGTGTCGGTGGAGGCGGACATGTCTTGCTGGGTCTGAGGGGTTACCAGGAAGCCTTGGTGACTCCGGGGATCTGGCCGCCGAGCGCGAGCTCGCGGAAGGTGATGCGGGAGAGGCCGAACTTGCGGATGAACGCGCGGGGACGGCCCGAGATGGAACAGCGGTTCTTGTGGCGCACGCGCGAGGAGTTGCGCGGGAGCTTGGCGAGGCGACGCTGGGCGTCGTAGAAGGCCTCCTCCGAGACCTTGGGGTCGGAGAGGATCTTCTTCAGTTCGGCGCGCTTGGCGGCGTACTTCTTGACGAGACGGTCACGCTTGAGGGCGCGCTGGATGACGGACTTCTTGGCCATGCTGGTGTGAAGGGTCGGGGGCTCAGGCCTTGGCGGCGGCTTCGGCCGTGGCGGCCGTGGCGGTGGAGCGGCGGAAGGGCATGCCGAGCAGCCGGAGCAGCTCGCGGCCTTCCTCGTCGGTCTGGGCGGAGGTGACGATGACGACGTCGAGTCCGATGTTGGACCGCTGGGATCCGTCGGCCTGGGTCTCGGGGAAGATGGTGTGGTCGGCGATGCCGAGCGAGTAGTTGCCGCGGCCGTCGAGGCGGTTGGAGGTGCCGCGGAAGTCGCGGATCATCGGCAGGGCCACCGCGGTGAGGCGGAGGAGGAACTCCCACATGCGGGCGCCGCGCAGGGTCACCATGCATCCGAGGGGCATGCCCTGGCGCACCTTGAAATTGGCGACGGACTTGGCCGCCTTGGTGATGACGGGCTTCTGTCCGGAAAGCTTGGTGAGCTCCTTGACGACCTCGGCCATGTGGCCCTTGTCGGCCTCAGCCTTGAAGGCGGAGTTAAGGACGATCTTCTTGAGGCCGGGCACTTCGTGCACGTTCTTGTAACCGCGGCTCTTGCGGAGCTCGGGGACGACCTTCTCGAGGTAGTGCTTCTTGAGGTAGGGGACGTTCTGGGACATCTGGGAAGTTCTCTCGGGTGGTTTCGTCGGGGTCACTTGCGCGCCGGCTTCTTGGCGCGGCGGGCGTCGAAGAGCGACGCGAGCATGACGTTGGAACGGTGGAGGGGGGCCTCGCGCTCGGTGATGCCGCCCTGCCCGTCCTGGGTGCGCTTGAGGTGGCGCTTCACGAGGTTGAGCCCCTCGACGACGACGCGCTCGTCGGCGCGGTCGTAGGAGGTGACTTTGCCGCGGCGACCCTTTTCGGCGCCGGCGATGACGACGATTTCGTCGCCCTTCTTGATGTCGGTCTTGGCCATGTTCAGAGGACCTCGGGGGCGAGGGAGATGATCTTCATGAAGTTCTTGCCGCGGAGCTCGCGGGCGACGGGCCCGAAGATGCGGGTGCCCTTCGGGTTGCCGTTGTCGTCGAGGATGACGACGGCGTTGGTGTCGAAGCGCAGGTAGCTGCCGTCGTTGCGACGGATGGGGGCGACGGTGCGCACGATGACGGCGCGGCACACGGAGCCCTTCTTGACCTGGGCGTCGGGGGTGGAGTCCTTGACGGAGCAGATGATGACGTCGCCGATGCCGGCGGTGTCGGTCATCTGTCCGAGGCGGCGGATCATCCGCACCTTGCGGGCCCCGGTGTTGTCGGCCACTTCGAGCCGTGAAAGCATCTGGATCATGACGGTGGTCTCCTAGTCTCGGATCATTCGTCGACCGACTGGGCGGCGATCTTGGCGGCCTGGACGACGCGGATGACGCGCCAGCGCTTCAGCTTGGAGAGCGGACGCGTCTCCATGATCTCGACGCGGTCTCCGGCCTTGCACTCGTTCTTCTCGTCGTGGGCGTGCAGCACGGTGCGGCGCTTGACCTCCTTGCCGTACACGGGATGCGGCACGGTGTACTGGTAGGCGACCTTGACGGTCTTGTCGCCGGAACGTGAGGCGACGACCCCCTGGAGGGTCTTGCGGTTGGAGCGGGTCTCGGACATCGGGGAAAGGGTCTGGGTCACTTCTTGTCGGCCTGGCCGAGGACGGTCAGGCAGCGGGCGACCTCGCGGCGGAGGGCGCGGAAACGGGCGGGGTTCTCGACCGCGCCGGTGGCCTTCTTGAGGCGGAGGCTGAGAAGCTCCTCGCGGGCCTCACGCACGCGCTTCTGGAGCTCGGCGGCCGCCAGGGGGCGGAGGGCCGAGGCGGCGGAGGGCTTGTCTTTCCGGTAGTTGGGCATCGGGAAAAGGGGTCAGTTATGGGCGGCGGACGCGTCGTTCATCAATACTTTTCGAGCTCCTCGCGGGCCACGAAGCGGCAGCGGACCTGCAGCTTGGTGTCCGCCAGACGCATGGCCTCACGGGCGACGCTGAGGGGGACGCCGGCGACCTCGAAGAGCATGGTGCCGGGCTTGATGACGGAGACGTAGAACTCGACGCTTCCCTTGCCCGAGCCCATGCGGACTTCGGCCGGCTTCTTGGTCACCGGAGTGTGGGGGAAGATGCGCATCCACATCTTTCCCTTGCGCTTGAGGGAGCGGGAGATGGCGATGCGCGCGGCCTCGATCTGGTTTGCGGGGATCCGGGCGCGGTCCAGGGACTGGATGCCGAAGTCGCCGAAGGCGAGGGTGTTGCAGGCCGTGGCGTTGCCACGGATCTTGCCCTTGCGGTGCTTGCGCCACTTGGTGCGGCTGGGCTGAAGGTTGGCCATGTTGCGGGTCTCGGGTCAGGGTTGGCTTTCGGAAGGGATCAGAACTCGGAGTCCTTGGAGCAGATCCAGCACTTGATGCCGACCTTGCCGGCCAGGGTGCGGGCTTCGGTGAAGCCGTAGTCGATGTTCTCGCGGAGGGTGTGGAGCGGGACGCGACCGACGCGGGCGGACTCCACGCGGGCGATCTCGGCGCCGCCGAGACGACCGCCGAGGCGGATGCGGATGCCGTCGGCGCCGTTGGTCATGGTGGTCTGGACGGCCTTCTTCATGGCACGTCGGAAGGAGATGCGCCGCTCGAGCTGCAGGGCGATGTTCTCGGCGACGAGCTGGGCCACGAGGTCGGGGCGCTTCACTTCGTTCACCTCGAGGATGACGTCGTCGACGCGGGCCTTGCCGGCCACCTTCTGGATCTCCTCGCGGAGCTTCTTGAGCTCATCGCCCTTGCGACCGATGACGACGCCGGGGCGGGCGGTCCAGATGCGGACGCGGACCTTCTGGCCGGCGCGCTCGATGAAGATGCGGGGCACCGCCGCCTGGCGGAGCTTCTCCTTGAGGAACTCGCGGATGCGGTAGTCCTCCAGGATGTTGGCGGGGAAGTCGCGCTTGGTGGCGAACCAGCGGGACTCCCAGTTGCGGCGGACGGCGAGTCGGAAGCCGGTCGGATTTACTTTCTGGCCCATGGGAAGAGGGGTGCGAGGATCACTTGGTGGCTGATCCGAGGGCCACGCGCACGTGGCTCAGGGACTTGTGGATGGGGTGCGCCGAACCGCGGGCGGCCGGCATCGAACGCTTGATGACGGGCCCTTGATTGACGGTGGCGGAGACGACGATGAGCTCGCTGCTCGAGAGGTTGTGGTTGTTCTCGGCGTTGGCGATGGCGCTCGCGAGGGTCTTGCCCAGGATGCGGGCGGACTTGCGGGGGATGAAGCGCAGGAGCTGCACGGCCTCCTCGGCGGGCAGGCCCTGGATCTGGCGCGCGACTTCGCGCACCTTCTGGGGCGACATGCGGGCGAAACGGGTGGTGGCGTGGACTTGGGCGGACATGACTTGTGTGAAAGGTTCGGGGATCAGAGACGGGGATTGGCGCGCACGGAGACAAGGTCCCCGGCTGAGACGGAGACGCCGGGGGCGAGCTCGAGCACGAGGGCGACGGAGCGGGCGCGGACCGATTCGGCGACGATGACGGATCCGAGCGGGGCGCCCGCACGGGAGAGGGTGCAGACGGCGCCGGGGCGAAGGCCGCGGGCGTAGCCTCCGTCCAGGACCAGGAGGTCCGCGGAGGAGCCGGGGACGACGGAGGCCACGAGGGCGCGGCCGTCGGACTCCGCCGGCGCCAGGACGCGCGTCTCCGCGCCGGTCGCGGAGGCGACGGCGAGGAGGCAGGCGGTGGCGAGGACGGAGCGCACGGGGATCACTGGGCCTCCTTGCGGGAGGGCTGGGTGTGCTGGCGGAAGGTGCGGGTGGGCGAGAACTCGCCCAGCTTGTGCCCGACCATGTTCTCGGTGACGTACACCGAGACGAAGGCCTTGCCGTTGTGCACCTCGAGGTTCACGCCGATGAAGTCGGGGGTGACGGTCGAGCGACGGGACCAGGTCTTGATGGGCTTGCGGCTGTTCGCCTTCTGGGCGGCCTGGACCTTGTCGAGCAGGTGGGCGTCGACGAAGAATCCTTTCTTGCGGGAGCGTGCCATGTTGCGTGGTGGCTGGAAGGGTTAGACCTGCTTCACCTTCCGGCCGTTGCGGCGGACGATGATCTGGTTGTTGGAAGGCTTGGCCTTGATGCGCGTCGGGAAGCCCTTCGCGAGCTGGCCCCACGGGGACTTGAGCTGCTGGCGTCCGCCGCCGCCCTTCTTCTTGCCGCCGCCGCCGCCGTTGGGGTGGTCGACGGGGTTCATGGTCATGCCGCGCTGGCGGGGACGGAGGCCCTTCCAGCGGTTGCGACCGGCCTTGCCCAGGCTGGCGTTGTGGTGGTCGACGTTGCCGACGACGCCCACGGTGGCGCGGCAGTCGGCGTTGAGGTAGCGCTGCTCGCCGGAAGGCATGCGAAGGATGGCGCGTTCAGCCTCGATGCCGAGGAGCTGGGCGAAGCCGCCGGCGCTGCGGGCGAGCTGGCCGCCCTTGCCGGGCTCCATCTCGATGCAGTGGATGAAGGTGGCGGGGGGGATCAGGCGCAGCGGCAGGGAGAGGCCGGGCGTGAGCTGCTCCTGGGCGGTGTTGGTGCTGACGACCTTGTCGCCGACCTTGAGGCCGTCCGGCGCCAGGATGTAGGCGATGGACTTGTCGGCGTACTCGAGCAGGGCGAGGTGCGCGGTGCGGTTCGGATCGTACTCGAGGCGGGTCACGGTGGCGACCTCGTCGATGCGGTCGCGGCGGAAGTCGACGCGACGGTAGAGCTTCTTGTGGCCTCCGCCGCGGCGGCGCGAGGTGATGCGTCCGTAGCAGTTGCGGCCGCGGGCACGATGGTTGCTCTCCGTGAGGGAGCGCTCAGGGCGGCCCTCGTGGAGGCCCTCGGTCTTCACGCGGACCAGGAAACGCTGGCCGGGGGTGACCGGACGATGGGTGATTAGAGGCATGGGAGTGAGGTCCGGCTGGATCAGGCGAGGGTGATGACGTCGCCCTTCTTGAGGGTCACGATGGCGCGACGGGAGGGCGTCTCGGTGTAGATGGCGCCTCCGCCGAGGCGGCTGCGGCGCACCTTGCCCTTGCGGACGAGGACGTTGACCTTCTCGACGGTGACCTTGAAGGCGGCCTCGACGGCGGCCTTGATCTGGCGACGGTCGGCGCCCGGGAGCACCTCGAAGACGTACTTGTTGGCCTCGGCGAGGCCGGAGGCCTTCTCGGTGAGAATCGGGCGGCTGATGATTTCGGAAGCGGGCTTCATGACGGTGCGTCTCAGTTCTTGGCGCGCTCGAGGACCTTCTGGAGTCCGGACTCGGAGATCAGCACGCGGGGCGTGCGGACGAGGTCGAGGGCGTTGAGGTTGGAGGAGTTGGAGAAGACGGCGCGTCCGACGTTGCGGCTCGCGCGGAGCACGGGCTCGGACCAGGCGCTGTCGACGACGAGCAGGCGGCGTCCTTCGGGGCTCACGTTGCTCAGGACCTTGGCGAACAGACGGGTCTTGGGCTGGGCGACCTCGAACTTCTCGATGACCGAGAGTCCGCCGTCCTTGGCGAGTTCGAAGAGGGCGCGGGCCAGCGCGATGCGACGGGCCTTGGCGGTGATGGTCTTGGACCAGTCGCGAGGACGGGGACCGAAGACGATGCCGCCCTTGTAGAGCTGGGGGGCGCGCTTGTCGCCGTGACGGGAGCCGCCGGAGCCCTTCTGCGGCAGGATCTTCTTACCGGAACCGGCGACTTCGCCGTAGTCCTTGGTCTTGGAAGTGCCCTGGCGCTTGTTGGCCTGGTAGGAGACGACGACCTGCTTGAGCAGGGCGACGCCCTTGCTTCCTTCGAAGGCGGGGATGTCGAACTCCTTCTCGGTGAAGGCGGAGCCGTCAGGCTTGTAGACTTTGAGCTTCATTTTGCTTCAGATGGCTGGGCGTTCACTTGGCGACGGCCTTCTTGGCCGGGCGCACGACGACGAGCTCGCCGTTGGCGCCGGGGAAGCTGCCCTTGACGAGGAGGAGGTTCTTCTCGGCGAGCACCTGCACGACGCGGAGGTTCTGGGCGGTGCGGCGCACGTCGCCCATGTGACCGGGCATGCGCTTGCCCTTGAAGACGTGGCCCGGCGTCTGACGCATGCCGATCGAGCCCGAGCGGCGGTGCATCATGTGACCGTGGGAGTCGGGCTGGCCGGCCATGTTGTGGCGCTTCATGACGCCCTGGAAGCCGCGGCCCTTGACGGTGCCGATGACGTCGACCAGCTGACCGGGGGCGAACTTCTCGACGGTGATGACGTCGCCCACCTTGGCCTCCACGGCGCCGTTCTGGCGGATCTCGTGGAGATGGCTGTGGGCGGCGACGCCGGCCTTGCGGAGGTGGCCCATCTCGCCGTCGGAGACGCGGCTCTCCTTCTGGGCGCCGAAGGCGATCTGGACGGCGTGATAGCCGTCCTTCTCCTGCGTCTTGACCTGGGTCACGGGGCAGGGGCCCGCCTGGATGACGGTCACGGGCACGAGGACGTTGTCCCCGTCGTAGACCTGGGTCATGCCGATTTTCTTACCGAGTAGCTGGTGCTTCATTTTCTAAGAGGCAGGTGGCCGGTGAGGCCGTTTGGTCATCGCTGACCTGCGTTAGGCTTGGGTGTCCTTGCGGAGACTTCTTCCTGATGCGGGGCGCGAGGCCTGCGTTGGGTTGGAGGTTGGTCGGAGGGTGGAGGTTAGACGGTGATGCTGATGTCGACGCCGGAAGGCATGTTCAGCTTCTTCAGTTCGTCGACGGTCTGGGAGTTGGGCTCCCGGATCTCGATCAGCCGCTTGTGGGTGCGGATCTCGAACTGGTCCATCGACTTCTTGTCGACGTGGGGCGAACGGTTGACGGTCAGGCGCTGGATCACGACCGGCAGCGGCACGGGTCCGGAGACCTGGGCGCCGGTGCGCTTGGCGGTGTCGACGATCTCATTGGCCGACTGATCGATCATGCGATAGTCGAAGCCCTTGAGCTTGATGCGGATTTTGGGGATGCGGGCCATCGGGAAGGGTCTCGGTTCAGGTGCGGGCGGGGGCGCGGGAGGAAGTCTCGACCACCTGCTTCAGGACGTTGGCCGGCACCTGGGCGAAGTTGCTGGGCTCCATGGTGTAGGAGGCGCGGCCCTTCGAGAGGGAACGCACGTCGGTGGCGTAGCCGAACATCTCGGCGAGAGGGACGAGGGCGTTGATGTTGCAGGCGCCGTTCTTGGTCTCCATGCCCTGGATCTGTCCGCGGCGGCGGTTGAGGTCGCCCATGATGTCGCCCTGATACTCCTCAGGGGTCACGACCTCGACCTTCATGATGGGCTCGAGCAGGATGGGCTTGGCGTCCTTCATCGCCTCCTTGAAGGCGAAGATGCCGGCCATCTTGAAGGCCATTTCGTTGGAGTCGACCTCGTGGAAGGAGCCGAAGACGATGCGCGCGGTGAAGTCGATCACGGGGTAGCCCGCGACGACGCCGTTGTTGGCCGCCTCGAGGATGCCTTCGGTGGTGGGCTTGATGTACTCCTTGGGGATGACGCCGCCGACGATCTCGTTGACGACCTCCTGTCCCTTGCCGGTGTTGGGCTCGAGCTTGATCTCGGCGTGACCGTACTGGCCGCGGCCGCCGGACTGACGGATGAACTTGCCCACGCCCTCGGAGGCCATGGTGATGGTCTCGCGGTAGGAGATCTGGGGCTTGCCGGACTTGGCCTCGACCTTGAACTCGCGCTTGAGGCGGTCGACGATGATCTCGAGGTGCAGCTCGCCCATGCCGGAGATGATGGTCTGGCCGGTCTCGGGGTTGGTGGAGAGGCGGAAGGTCGGGTCCTCCTGCGCGAGGCGCTGGAGACCGATGCCCAGGCGCTCCTGGTCGGCCTTCGAATTGGGCTCGATGGACATCGAGATGACCGGGTCCGCGAAGGTCGGGGGCTCGAGGACGAGGTCGTCCTCCAGGGTGAGGGTGTCGCCGGTGACGACGTCCTTGGGTCCGACGACGGCGCAGATGTCCCCGGAGTAGGCGATGTCGATCTCCTCGCGGTCCATGGCGCGGAGGAGCAGAAGACGCGAGATGCGCTCGTTGCGACGGGTGCGGGGGTTGTAGAGGGAGTCACCCTTCTTCAGCTGGCCGCGGTAGACGCGGAAGAAGACGAGCTGCCCGACGAAGGGGTCGGACCAGAGCTTGAAGCAGAGGCCGGTGACCTTGGAGGCGTCGTCCGCGGCGATCTTGATCTCGGTGGCGCCGTCATCCTTGAAGGCACGGATGGCCGAGGTCTCGTCGACGGGCGAAGGCAGGTAGTCCACGACGCAGTCGAGGAGCATCTGCACGCCCTTGTTCTTGAAGGCCGAGCCGGGGATCACGCCGACGAAGTTCATCGACAGGGTGGCCTTGCGGACGCCGGTGCGGATCTCGTCGACGCTGACCTCCTGGCCGTCGAGGTACTTGGCGGCGAGGGCGTCGTCGAAGTCGGCGAGGGCCTCGATGAGGCCGTCGCGCCACTTCTTGGCCTCGTCCTTCTGGTCGGCGGGGATGTCGACCTGGTTGAACTTCATCCCCTTCGGGTCGGACTCGTCGTAGAGGTAGGCGACGTTCTTGACGAGGTCGATGAGGCCCTTGAAGGCCTCGCCTTGTCCGATCGGAATGTAGAGGGGATGGGCGTTGCCCTTGAGCTTCTGGCGGATGTCGTCGACGGCTCCGAAGAAGTCGGCGCCGGTACGGTCCATCTTGTTGACGAACGCGACGCGGGGCACGCTGTACTTGTTCATCTGGCGCCAGACCGTCTCGGACTGGGGCTGCACGCCGGCCACGGCGCAGAATACGGCGACGGCGCCGTCAAGGACGCGGAGCGAGCGCTCCACCTCGGCCGTGAAGTCCACGTGACCGGGGGTGTCGATGATGTTGATGCGGTGGTCGATGTCGGCGAAATGACCTTCCTTGGTCTTCCAGCCGGCGGAGATCGCCGCCGCGGTGATGGTGATGCCGCGCTCGCGCTCCTGCTCCATCCAGTCGGTGGTGGCGGTGCCGTCGTGCACTTCGCCCATCTTGTGCACCACGCCGGTGTAGAAGAGGATGCGCTCGGTCGTGGTGGTCTTGCCCGCGTCGATGTGCGCGGCGATGCCGATGTTGCGCGTGTGCTCCAGGGGGAACTTGCGGTTCGGCGAATTGAGCTTGGAAAGGGGGACGGACATGGACGGAGCCTCGGGACGGACGTTGCGGACGGACGGAGATTACCAGCGCAGGTGGGCGAAGGCGCGGTTGGCCTGCGCCATCTTGTGGGTCTCTTCGCGCTTCTTCACGACGTTGCCGGTGTTGTTGTAGGCGTCGACGACCTCGGCGGCGAGGGCCTCGGACATCGGGGATCCCTTGCGGGCGGTGGCGGCGGCCACGACCCAGCGGAGGGCGATGCTGTTCTGACGCTCGTGGCTGACCTCGACGGGCACCTGATAGGTGGCTCCGCCGACGCGGCGGCTCTTCACCTCGAGCTTGGGGCGGCAGTTCTCCAGGGCGCCGAGGAGAAGCTCCACGGGGTTGCCCTTCATGAGCTTCTCGCTGAACTTCTCGATCGCGCCGTAGACGATGGCCTGGGCGACGGACTTCTTGCCGGACTTCATCACGATGTTGATGAGCTGGCTGACGAGGGCGCTGCCGTAACGGGCGTCAGGGAGATGGACGCGCTTGGCTGCTTTGCGACGACGGGACATGGCGGATCAGATTGAGGGGGACGGGGTTCAGGCCTTCTTTTCCTTGGGACGCTTCACGCCGTACTTGGAGCGGGAGCGGCGGCGCTTCTCGACGCCGGAGCAGTCCAGGGGGCCCCGGACGATGTGGTAACGGACGCCAGGAAGGTCCTTCACGCGGCCGCCGCGGACGAGCACCACGGAGTGCTCCTGCAGCTTGTGGCCTTCGTCAGGGATGTAGGAGATGACCTCCTGGCCGTTGGTGAGACGCACCTTGGCGACCTTGCGCTGGGCGGAATTCGGCTTCTTGGGGGTGCGGATCATCACCTGCACGCAGACGCCACGGCGGAACGGAGAATTGTTGAGGGCCGGAGACTTTGACTTGGTCTTCGGCTTGATGCGCGGGTTGCGCACGAGCTGGTTGATGGTGGGCATGGGCCTCGGTTAAATAGGGAAAAGAGCGTTTGGGCATACAAACGGGAGCCCCTCATGCAAGAGGAATCTTGGGCTTTTTAAGGTTTCTTTACTCGGAGCTGCATTGCCGCCGAGAATGGCATTTTGGGCGGGACAACCACGGGAGCTCCTCCAAGATGAACGCCCCATGCTAAAAGGGTCCGGCTTAAGCGTTGTTCTGACTCTGCTCGGGCTCATGTCACCCTCTTGGGCCTCGGGACAGGCCAAGACCGCGTCGCCAGGCAGCCCGCAGGCCCCTCAAAAGGTGGAAAATGCCCCAAAAGCGGAGGAATCCGACGCTGAAGTCATTCTCTTGGCCAGCCTTCCGGCTGGCAAATCAGAGGCCGAAATAGCCAGCTACGCCCGGCGTACTTACCTGTTCACGGATTTGATTCTGGATCCGGGCCTCCAACAGATGACCCGGATGGCACTCACCAGAATCGAAGAAAATCCCAAGAAATCCGAGGCAATCAAAGCGGAACACCTGGGCTTGGTCTCGAGCCATTTCCTCAAGCAGGCCATGGACGCGCAGGCCAGGAACGCAGGCCTCGCCGACGTGCTCAACCTAGCCCAGATCGCGGTGCGTTGCCAGCCTTCGAATGCAAAGGCTAAGTTATTCTATTCCAACATCTTACACTCTAACCTCGGACGTACTGACGATGCCATCCAGACGCTCCAGCATGGTCTCGAGCACCTGGCCATCGATGATCCTTTGGCCAAGGACTACGTCGAACGGTATTTCCAGTTCCTCCAACTCAAGGAACGGGACGGAGAAGTGGTCTCCCAAGGGCTGAAACTGCTCCAATCCGGCAAAGTCCTCCCCCCTCCGCTCCGCGAAGCGGCCGCCATGGGGGTGGCCACGTCCCTCTATTGGAGCGGGAAATATCCGGAAGCGGTCGCGACCATCGACGGAGCCACCCTCGACCGCGAGGTGAGCGGACTGCTGCTCAAGGCCCGGTCGCTCTTCGACGGCGGACGCACGCGCGAGGCGGTCACGCTGCTGGAAGGACGTACGAGCGCCTTCAAGGGCGCGGCCAAGGACGCGGTGCTCTCCCAGCTCGGACGCTTCCACCTGCTGCTCGGCCAGCCGAAGGTGGCGCTCTCGATCGCCGAGGAACGCATCGCGGCCGAACCGAGGGCGCCCTTCCCCCGGCTGCAACGGCTGCACCTGCTGGACCGGCTCGGGCTCCGCGAGGAATACGAGAAGGAGCTGCGCACGGTCATGGAGAAGTTCGCCGACAGCGCGCCCGCCATGATCGCGCTCGCCAACTTCGCCGCGGAGAAGGGCTACGACGGGCTCACGCTCGCGGTGGCCAACCAGTCCGCCGCACGGGGCTTCGAGAAGGCCACCTACGCCGCCCTCCACCTCGAGGCGCTCCTCAACGCGAAAGGCTACGACGAGGTGATCGCCCAGCACCGCCAGGTGACGGCCGCGGACCGGGCCTTCTTCAAGACCAACGAGCCCCTGGTGCAGGCGCTGCTCGGCATCGCGCATCACGGGCGTCCCAAGAAGGACGAGCTCAGCTCCAGACGGGACCGCGACATCGGGGACCGTTACCTGCAGGAATTCCTCAAGGCCCCCAACCTCGGGCCGGAAGCCTACCGCTCGGTCGGACGACACCTGCGCACGGTCCGCGCCTCGGAAGCCTCCGTCCGCGTGCTCGAGGCCGGAGTCCGCGCCCATCCGCGCTATTCACAGCTGAGGGCCGACCTGATCGGCGCCCGCATCATCGCAGGGCTCACGGAAGGCTACGGCGACCGCAAGCCCCTCGCCGACGACGTGGAGGAGCTGCTCCGGTCCCGGAGGCCCTCGCCCATCGTCTGGCAGGAGGTGCTGGGCTGGATCCGGTCCGAGGCGAAGCTGCCCGACGACCGGAGGCGTAGGCTGGAAAGCGAGGTCTCGAGCCTGACCCGCCCCAACCTGGACCAGGAAGCGCTCGCCGGACGCTGAGCCATGGACCTCGCCTCGCGCCGCGCCGCGCTGCTCGCCGAACTGGAGCCGTTCGCCGATCATCATGAGCGCTTCCAGTACGTGATCGACCGGGCCAAGGGCGCCCCGGGACTCCCCGCCGAACTCCGGCTCGACCAGTTCCTCATCGAGGGCTGCACCTCCAACCTGTGGCTGGTGCCCTCGCTGGAAGACGGAGTCTGCCGCTTCCGCTGCGACGCCGACTCGCTCATCACCAAAGGGGTCGCCTCCCTGGTGTGCGAACTCTACGACGGGGCCTCGCCGGCGGAAGTCGCCTCCACGGACGCCGACTTCCTCTCCAAGGCCGGCATCACGCAGCACCTGTCCCCCAACCGGCGCAACGGACTCTCCAACCTGGTCGGAAGGATCCGCGCCTTCGGGCGCGCCGCGGAGGCGGCCCGGTCATGACGACGGCGACGAAAGGCGACGCGACGCTGCGCTGGCTCTGCTTCGGCGCGCTGGGCTGGGCCGCGCTGGTGCTGCAGGCGGGCGGCTTCACCACGAGCATCCACGCCGGCATGGCCTTCCTGGACTGGCCGCTCTCCAACGGCTCGGTCAATCCGCCCGGCTGGCTGACGGAGATCGACAAGTTCGCCGAGCATTCCCACCGGCTGGCCGCCGCCGGACTGGGGCTGCTCTGCCTGGCCATCGCCTGGGCCCACGCGGCGCGCGAACCGCGGCGCATCCCGCGTCTCGCGGCCTACGCGGTGCTGGGCCTGGTGATCGCGCAGGGCCTGCTCGGCGGGCTCCGCGTGATGCTCGACCGGCTCAACGTGGGCGGAGAGGGCAACTTCAAGGCGCTGGCCTTCGCCGTCACGCACGGCGTCAATGCGCAGCTGACCATCGCGCTGCTCGCCGCGCTCGCGACCTCGCACCTCGGGACCTGGCGCGAGGCCGCCGGAGGCTCGGACCGGCTGCGTTCCACGGCTCGCGCCGCGCTCCTGGCGACGTTCGCGGTCATCGTCGCCGGAGCGCTCATGCGCCAGAGCCGCAGCACCCTGTGGGTGGTGGAACCGACGGTCGCCGGACTCTTCATCCCTTCGGCGGGCGAAGGGACGGCCTGGTGGTTCAACCTGCTCCACCGCTCGGGCGCGATCCTGGCCGGACTGCTCGTGCTGCGCTTCGCCTACGGAATGGCGCGCGAAGGACGCCGGGGGCTGGCCCTTGCGGTCACGGCCCTGCTGACGCTCCAGACGGCGCTCGGCGTGCTGGGGCTGAAGCTCCCGCTCAACCCGCACGTGCGCACGGTCCACGTGGTCACCGCCGCCGCGCTGCTCTCCACGCTCGCCGCGGCCGCGCTGCTCGCCCATCGACGCGAAGGGGCCCTGCGCGAAGCCTGAGGCGTTTTGCCTTGGACAGCGGTGACAAAGACTCCACCACAGGAAGGATGAGCGAACGCGCCGGATCCGTGCCCGCCGCCTGCTGGGAGCTGACCAAGCCCAGGCTCTCCGCGCTTTCGGCGCTCACGGCCCTGGCGGGCTACTTCTGCAGCGACCCGGACGGGGCCGCCGACGCGCGCACGCTCGTCTCGCTCGCGCTCGGCACGGCGCTCGCCGCGGGCGCCTGCGGCGCGCTCAACATGTGGTGGGACCGCGAAGCCGACGCGCGGATGGAACGCACGCGCGGGCGGCCCATCCCCGCCGGCACGGTCACGCCCGGAGCGGCGCTGGCCTTCGGACTCACGCTCCTGGCCGCCGGAGTGGGGCTGGTCTGGTTCGGCGCCGATCCGCTCGCCGGCGCGCTGACCGCCGGCACGGCCGCCTCGTACCTCCTCCTCTACACGCCGCTGAAGTCGCGTACGTCCTGGTGCACGCTCGTGGGCTCGCTGCCCGGCGCACTGCCGCCTCTCATCGGCACGGCCGCCAAGCTCGGCGGGCGGATCGACGAGATGGGCTGGATGCTCTTCGCCCTGCTCTTCTTCTGGCAGGTGCCGCACTTCATGGCCCTGGCGATGCTGTGGCGCGAGGACTACGCCCGCGGCGGATTCAGGATGGCGACGGTCGAGGACCCCGCCGGCGGATCCGCCGCCCGCTGGGCCGCGGCCTTCACGGTGCCGATGGTCGCCACGGCCGGCCTGATCGGCACGACGTTCTCCCCGCTCTGGTCCTCGCCCTACTGGTGGATCTCGACGGCCGCGGGGCTGTGGTTCCTGAAACTGACGTCGGACTTCCTCCGTCCGGACCGTCGCGAGGCGGCGGCGAAGCCCTACTTCATCGCCTCCATCCTCTACCTGCCCGCAGTGCTCCTCACGCTGACGCTCTGCCGGCTGTTCTGAATCCAGGCCATGGAACCGCGGCAGGAAAAGGAACGGATGCGCGCCGAGATGTCGGGACGCGCGGCCGCGCTCACGCGCCGGGAGCTTGAGACAGCCGGCGAAGCGGCCGCCCTCCTGGTCGCCGCCCTGCCCGAATGGAAGCAGGCCCGCACGGTCTGTCTCTACGCCTCCTTCGGATCCGAACCCGTCACGGACGCGCTGCTGCGGCTCGCGCTCAGCCAAGGCCGCACGCTGCTGCTGCCCCGCATGGCCGCGGACGGTTCGGCCACGGTCCGCAAGGTGGACGCGCTGGAGGAGCTCGCGGTCTCACGGCTCGGCATCCGCGAGCCGTCCGAAGGAGCGCCGGCGGGATCGGCCGGGGACGCGGACCTGATCCTGGTGCCGGGACTGGCCTTCGACCGCCGGGGAAGGAGGCTCGGCCGTGGAGCCGGATTCTATGACCGGCTGCTGCATGGCCTGACCCGGCGCACGTTCCTGCTCGGCCACGCCCACGCCTTCCAGATCACGGGCATGGTGCCGGTCGAGCCGCACGACGTCAGGGTCCGGGCGGTGGTGACTCCCCAGGAAGTGCTGCGCTGCAGGCTCCGCTGAACCGGTTTGCCAAGCGGACGGAAGCGAGTCCGTTGGAGGGTCCGATGCCAGCCGAACGTCCAGAGGCCATCCGACTCCGCGGAGTCAGGCAGAACAACCTGAAGGGCTTCGACATCGACATCCCGGTGGGGCGGCTGACGGTGGTCACGGGACTGAGCGGCGCGGGCAAGTCGTCGCTGGTGTTCGACACGCTGCACGCCGAAGGGCAGCGGCGCTACGTCGAGACGTTCAGTCCCTACGTGCGGCAGTTCCTCGAGCTGCTGCCGGCGCCCGACCTGGACTCGGCGGAGAACGTGCGGCCGTCGGTGGCCATCCGTCAGGGCAACTCGGTCCGCACGTCGCGCTCGACGGTCGGCACGATGACCGAGCTCTGCGACTGGTTCAAGGTGTGGTTCGCCCACCGCGCGGAACTGATCGATCCGGCTTCAGGCCTGACGGTCAGGCCCCAGGGTCCGGACGTGGCGTGGAAGGACGCGCGGGACCGCTTCCCGGGTCGGGCCGTGACGCTCGGCTTCGCGGTGACGCGGCCGGAAGGCATGGACTGGGACGCGGTGACGCCCGAATTCGTGAAGGCGGGCTTTTCCCGCGCGTACTGCGCCGGCCGGCGGCTGCGCCTGGGCGAGGACGCGCCCGAAGGCGACGAACTGGTGGTGGCTCAGGACCGGATGGAGGTGACCGAGGGGGCCGCCGCCCGCTTCCATGAGGCGGCGCTCGCGGCCTTCCGTCTCGGCGGCGGACGCATGCGGCTGCTCGACGACGAGGGCGCGGAAATCGCCCGCTACAGCGAGACGCTTGAGTCCCCCGTCGACGGACGTCGCTTCCGGCCGGCCGCTCCGGCGCTCTTCTCCTTCAACTCCCCGGTCGGCGCCTGCCCGTCCTGCCGCGGATTCGGACGGGTCATCGGCCTGGACTGGGGCAAGATCGTCCCGAATCAGGAACTGACGCTCGCCGAGGGCGCGGTGGCCCCGTTCCAAGGCACGGTCTACGGCGAAAGCCAGAAGGACCTCGCCCGGGCGTGCCGCAAGGCCGGCGTCCCGATGGACGTGCCCTGGCGAAGGCTGTCCAAGGCCCACCGCAAGTTCATCGAGGACGGGGCGCCCGACTACGTGCCGGGAGAATGGGAGTCGAAGTGGTACGGGATCCGCGGCTTCTTCCGCTGGCTCGAAGGCACGACCTACAAGATGCACGTGCGCGTCTTCCTCTCGCGCTGGCGCGCCTACGAGGAATGCCCGGACTGCCGAGGCCGGCGCTTCCGCGAGGAGTCGCTCTGGTGGAAGTGGCGCGGTCGGACGCTGCCCGGCCTCTACGCGCTGCCGGTCTCGGAACTCCGCGCGCTGCTCTCCCCGGAAAGGGCGCCCGACTCCTCGCATCCCGCGGACCACGCGCTCAACGCCATCCTGGCGAGGCTGGGGTACCTTGAGGCGGTCGGCCTCGGCTACCTCACGCTCGACCGGCTCTCGCGCACGCTCTCCGGCGGAGAAGTTCAGCGCGTCAACCTCACCTCCTGCCTCGGCGCCAGCCTCGCGGACACGGTCTTCGTGCTCGATGAGCCGAGCGTGGGCATGCACGCGCGCGACCTCGCGCGCATGACGGAAATCCTGCGCGGGCTCGTGGCCCAGGGCAACACGGTCGTCGTGGTGGAGCATGACGAATCGGTCATGCGCGCGGCGGACTGGCTGGTGGAGATCGGGCCTCGCCCCGGCGCGGAAGGTGGCAATCTCATCTACCAGGGGCCGCCCAAGGGCGTGCTCAAATGCAAGGACTCGGTGACGGGCGCCTGGCTGTCGGGCCGTCGCCAGCCGGCGGCCCGGACGGCCCGCGAGGTCGACGACGGCACGCCGCGGCTCAGGGTCACGGGCGCGACCGCCAACAACCTGAGGGAGTTCTCGGCCTCCGTTCCGCTGGGCCGGCTGGTCGGACTCTGCGGCGTATCGGGCTCGGGCAAGTCCACCCTGCTCCATCAGGTCATCGGCGGACGCGATCCCGAGTCCGGCGACGAGCGCGACGGGCGCCGCTGGCTCCAGTTCGACCGCGAGCCGTCCGAGGTGGCGCTCGTCGACCAGTCTCCGGCCGTGCGCACGCCGCGCTCCAACCCCGCCCTCTACGTGGGGGCGTGGGACGCGGTGCGCAACCTCATCGGCGGCTCTCCCGAGGCCGCCGCCGCCGGCCTCACGCCCTCGCACTTCTCCTTCAACTCCGGCGAGGGACGCTGCGAACGGTGCGGCGGCGCCGGATGGGAGACGGTCGAGATGCAGTTCGTCTCCGACGTCTCCCTGCCCTGCCCCTCCTGCCAGGGGCGTCGCTTCCGCGACGAGGTGCTGTCCTTCAAATATGAGGGGCGGAGCGTGGGCGACATCCTGCGCATGACGGTGACGGAGGCGCGCGCCTTCCTCGGCGGACGGACGCCCGCCACGGGACAGCTGGCCTGCCTGGAGGAGGTGGGCCTGGGCTACCTGACGATGGGACAGCCGCTGACGACGCTCTCGGGCGGCGAGGCGCAGCGGCTCAAGCTCGTCCGCTACCTGTCCAAGGTGGAGGCCGGCCGCGGCGGAGCGCTGCTGCTGCTCGACGAACCCACCACCGGCCTGCACCGCGAGGACGTGGCGAGGCTCATCGGCCTCATGCACCGTCTGGTCGACGCCGGACACTCGCTGCTCGTGGTCGAGCACCACCTCGACGTGCTCCGCTCCTGCGACTGGCTGCTGGAACTCGGACCGGAGGCGGGGCCGGGCGGCGGCCTGCTGGTGGCCGAAGGGCGGCCGGAGGCCCTGGCCCGCGGTCGCACGCCCACGGGCTCGTTCCTCGCCGGCGACGGGGAGGCGTTCGCCGCGCAGGCGGGCGACGCCGGACGCAGGCCGCCGACGTCGGTCTCGCTCCGCGGCGCCCGCGAGCACAACCTCAAGGACGTCGACCTGGAACTGCCCCACGGATCCCTCACGGTGATGACGGGGGTCTCGGGCTCCGGAAAGTCGTCGCTGGCGTTCGACATCCTCTTCTCCGAGGGGCAGCGGCGCTTCCTGGAATGCGTCTCGGCCTACGCGCGCCAGTTCGTCGAGCAGCTGCCCAAGCCCGACGTCGACGCGCTCACCGGCCTGCCGCCCACGGTGGCCATCGAGCAACGGGTGACGCGCGGCTCGGCCAAGTCCACGGTGGCCACGGTGACCGAGGTGGCCCAGTACCTGCGCGTGCTCTTCGCGCGCGCGGGCACGCTGCACTCGCCGGTCACGGGCGAACCGCTGGAGGAACTGACGGCCGACGCGGTCGCGCGCACGGCGCTGGACCGCGCCAAGAAGCTGCGCAAGGGCGCGCTGCTCGTCGCGGCGCCGCTGGTGCGCGCCCGCAAGGGCCACCACCGCCCGCTGGCGGAATGGGCCGAGGGCCGCGGGATCCGCCGCCTGCGCTGCGACGGGAAGCTGGTCGGCACGCAGGGCTTCGAAGGACTGGACCGCTACGCGGAGCACGACGTCGACGCGGTCGTCGGCGAGATCCTGCCCGGGCTGCGCGCTTCGCGCCCGGACGGGACGGAGGATTCCGGCGAGAAGGCGGTGCGCGCGCTGCTGCGGGAGGCGCTGGCCATGGGCCGAGGCTCCGCCGTCCTGCTCGACGCGCGCGGCGCCCAGACGGCGTTCCTCTCCACGTCGCGCTGCGATCCTTCCACGGGGGAATCCTACCCCGAGGTGGATCCGAAGCACCTGTCCTGGAACTCCCCCCGCGGCTGGTGCCCGGAATGCCGCGGGCACGGGCTCGAGGTCGAGAAGTTCGCCTCGGACGAGAACGAGACGCTGCACGAGGACGCCATCGCGGACCGCGTGGGCGAAAAGCCCTGCCCGGCCTGCGCGGGCCGCCGGCTCGGACCGATCGGCCGGTCGGTGCTCCTCAAGGGGCCGAAGGCGCGCGCGCTCTCGCTCCCCGACCTGCTCCGTCTGCAGCCCGACGAGGCGCTGGACTTCCTCCGCGGCCTGCGGCTCGACGCGCGCGGACGCGCCGTGGCCGACGCGCTGCTGCCGGAGATCGAGTCGCGCCTGAGCTTCCTCGGCTCGGTCGGACTCGGCTACCTCGCGCTCGACCGCGGCGCCGACACGCTCTCCGGCGGCGAGGCGCAGCGCATCCGCCTGGCCTCGCAGCTCGGGTCGACGCTCTCCGGCGCGCTCTACGTGCTCGACGAACCAAGCATCGGCCTGCACCCGCGCGACAACGACCGGCTCATCGGCTCGCTGCGCGGGCTGCGCGACCGCGGGAACACGGTCCTGGTGGTCGAACACGACGAGGACACGATGCGCGCCGCCGACCTGGTCGTGGACATGGGCCCGGGCGCCGGCGTGCACGGCGGACGGGTGGTGGCGCGCGGCACGGCCGCGGAACTGGAACGGGACCGCACCTCGGTCACGGGACGGTTTCTCCGCGAGGCGATCCCCCATCCTTTGCGGGGAGGGCGCAGGCCGCTCAAGGGGCCGGGCGGGCCGGCGGGATGGATCGAACTGAAGGGCGCGGCCCTGCGCAACCTGCGGGGCTTCGACCTGCGCATCCCGACCGGACGGCTCACGGTCGTGTGCGGCGTCTCCGGCGCCGGCAAGAGCACGCTGGTGTGCGACCTGCTCGCGCCCGCCGCGCGGCTCGCCATCGCCTCACGCAAGGGCGCGGTGAGCGGTCGCGAGGCGGCGCGCCAGGTCGCCGGCGCGGACGGAGCGGCCTTCGGCTCGCTCTCAGGGCTCGCCGGATTCCGACAGGTCGTGGTGGTCGACCAGGAACCCATCGGCAAGACCCCGCGCTCCACGCCCGCCACCTACGTGGGCGCGTGGGACCTCGTGCGCGCCAGGCTGGCCTCGCTGCCCGAGTCCGGCGTGCGCGGCCACGGCCCCGGCTTCTTCTCGTTCAACACGTCGGGCGGGCGCTGCGAGGCCTGCGCGGGCGCCGGCCGGGTCCGGCTGGAGATGAGCTTCCTGCCCGACACCTTCGTGCCCTGCGAGGAATGCGGCGGCTCGCGCTTCGGCCCCGCCGCCAGGGCGCTGCGCTGGAACGGCAAGTCGGCGGCCGACCTGCTCGCCATGACGTTCGAGGAGGCCGCGGCCTTCCTGTCGTTCGACGCCAAGCTCAAGGACCTGTGCGGCCTGATGGTGAGCACGGGCCTGGGCTACCTGACGCTCGGACAGAGCAGTCCGACGCTCTCCGGCGGCGAGGCGCAGCGCCTCAAGCTGGTCAGCGAGCTCGCGCACGGCCTGCCGACGTTCCGCGAACGGGCGCGCGGCGAGGTGAAGCCCTGCCTCTACGTCTTGGAGGAGCCGACCATCGGGCTGCACCAGTCCGACTGCCGCAAGCTCATCGAGCTGCTGCACGCGCTCGTCGACCAAGGCCACACGGTCGTGGTCATAGAGCATCACCCTGACGTGATCGCCGAGGCGGACTGGGCGGTGGAGATCGGCCCCGAAGGCGGGTCCGCCGGCGGACGGCTGCTGCACGCGGGCGACCCGGAGTCGCTCGCGGCCCTCAAGGGCTCCCCCACCGCGCCCGCCCTGCGGACGGCGCTGCGGCGAGGCGGCCGCGGATAATGTTCCTTTGACCATCCGGAGGGCGAAGCCAACCTAGGCGACCCCATGGGCTCCTCCGGCTCCAATCCTCGCAAGCCTGCGCCCATCGTGGCCCGCCGGGGCACGGGCGTGAACTGGCCGGCGCTGCTGATCGTGGGCGCCTTGGTGGGCGCAGCCGGATGGTATGTCTCACAATCGCGACGACCCGAGCCCGTGCCGCCGCCCGTGACCAAGGCGGAGCCGCCCAAGGCGGTCGAACCCCCCAAGGCTCCCGAGCCCGTGAAGGCTCCCGAGCCAGCGCCGGTCGTGAAGGCGCCCGAACCGCCGCCGCCGCCCAAGATGGTGACGGAAGCGCCCAAGGCGCCCGAACCGGCGCCCGTGCTCACGCCCTACCCTTTCGCCGGCGCGGCGCTGAGCGACCCCAGGAACCTGGCCGCCCTCGTCGAGGACGCGCGCGCCCGCATCAAGGACGGCAAATGGGAGGACCATCTCGTCCGGCTCCAGAAAGGCCTGCTGCCCGCGCTCGCCGCCACGTCGTCCTCCGACGGCGTCGAACGTCACACCCGTCTGTGGCAAAGCCGGTCCTTCGCGCTGGGCATGACCCAGGCCCTCTTCATCCGCCGCGTCACGCCGGAGGCGCTCCGATCGGGCGTCGAGGCCGACCGCGGGGTGGCCGCGCTGCTCTCGGAACTGGTCGCCCGACCGGAGGCGCTCGAGAAGTTCTCGCTCATGCTGAGGCCCGAGGACGACGCGGCCCAGGCCCTGCGCGTCTGGGCGACGCTGGACGCCGACGACCCGGCCGCGCTGCGCGGGAAATACGAGAATCTTCAGATCGCCTGCGCGGTCGTCTTCGACCGTCCCCTCCGCTGGACCCGATTCGACGGCGGCGCCGCCTGCGAGGCCGAACCTCTCGCCCGCTACCGCCACTTCCGCTCCGCCTCCGAGGCCGGCAAGCTCGCCGGCGACGTCCGCAAAGCCTCGCCCGGCGACCTCGTCTGGGTCGTGGGCGCCACCGCCACCGAGGAGGAGATGGCATGGGCCCTCGCCAACCCGAAACTGCGGTCGCTCTCCGACTGGTCCCCCAGCTACGGCATGATCCGTTACCGGATGGACTACGTCACGCAGGAGAAGACCCGCCTGCCGAAGCCCAGCGAAGGCACGCTGAAGGAGATCTTCGAGATCGGCGGCATCTGCATGCACCAGGCCCACTTCGCCGCCAACACCGCGCGCGCCTACGGGATTCCCGCCGCCTACGTGACCGGCGACGGCAACCGCGGGGGCCACGCATGGTTCGCCTTCCAGCGCAAGGACCGCTCCTGGAGCATGGACACGGGCCGGTACAACGACGGCTACGCCCGTGGCGACACGACCGACCCGCAGACCGGGCGCCGGATAGGGGAGTTCGAAGTCGAGATCCTCGGCGACCCGCAGCGGCGCGGCGAACGCTTCGTCAAGTCGCAGCGCCTCCAGCTGGCCGCGCAGATCTTCGCCGACGGCGGGGAGGAGTCCGCGCGGCACGAGTGCCTCCGCCTCGCCGTCGCCGCCGCCAACCGGTGCCTGGAGGCGTGGCGCGCCTACGCCGAGTGCCTCGAATCCCCGGCGGCACGGCCGGCTCCGGGCGAATGGAAGGCTTTCGTGGCCGAGATGCGCAGGGCCTTCGACGACTGGCCCGACATGCGCGAGCTCGCCGACGAGATGGAGCAGAAGCACCTCTTCCCGGCCATGACGCAGGACGAGGTGCTGCTCACCTGCAAGCGGGCCTACGACCGGCTCATCTCTGAGAAACGCCGGCGGGGGGGCTACGACCGCACGCGCTACGACCTGATCCAGAAGGCGGTGGAGCGCGAGTCCGCTGCGCTCGTCAAGGACCGCGCGGCCAACGCCGACCGGCTGGCCTCCCTGCACCGCCGGGCGCTCGAGGAGAACGCCGACCACGTGCCGACCTTCCGGGCCCTCCTCGAGGGCTACTACCAGGCGGTACGCGGTGACGAGAAGCTGGAAGGCCTCTTCCTCGCCGAGATCGAACGGGTCTACAAGCGTCGGCTGAGCGGCGGAGGAGGCGACGTCTTCCGTCAGCAGGCGGTGCTCGGACTGCTTGACCTGATCCTCGGGTATTTCGAGAAATGCGGCGACGCCGACCGCGCCAAGCGGCTCCAGCTGGAGTCGGAGAAGCTCCGCAAGAACCTCGAGAAGATGAAGAAATGAACCCCCGTGACCACGTCCTTCTCGGCGTGAACGTCGATCACGCCGCGACGCTCCGTCAGGCGCGCTACCGCGGACGGCACGCCTCGGCCCACGCCGAACCGTCGCCGACGGCGTTCGCTCGCGAGGCGCTCGCCGGCGGCGCGGACGGCATCACGGTCCACCTCCGCGAGGACCGCCGCCACATCCAGGACGAGGACGTGCGCGCCATCGCCGCCCTCCCGGGCGTGCGTCTCAACTTCGAGATGGCCTGCGCGCCGGCGGTGCTCGCCTTCGCGCGAGCGCTGCGTCCGGCCGCGGCCTGCCTCGTGCCGGAATCGCGTGAGGAGGTGACCACGGAGGGCGGCCTCGACGTCGCGGGCCAGCCCGGCCGCGTCGGCGACACGGTCCGCGCGCTGGCCGAGGTCGGCGTCGAAGTGTCCCTCTTCATCGGTCCGGACGAACGGCAGGTGGAAGCGGCGCACGCCTCGGGCGCGCCGGTCATCGAGCTGCACACGGGCGCCTTCGCCGAGGCCTGGGGCACGTCCGCGGCGGACGCCGAACTGCTCCGTCTCCGGCGGGCCTGCGAACGGGCGCACGCGCTGGGCCTCACGGTCAACGCCGGCCATGGCATCAATTACGGCAACGTGGGGGCGGTGATGACCCTGCCCTGGCTCCATGAGCTCAACATCGGCCACGCCATCGTCAGCCGCGCGCTCATGACCGGAGCCCGCACGGCGGTGTCCGAGATGAAGGCGCTGCTCCGCCGCCGATGAAGCTCGAGGGAGGCAACGTCCTGGGCGTCGGGGTGGACCTGACGGAAGTCGCGCGCATCCGCGAGGCCCACCGACGGCACGGCGACGCGTTCCTCGACAAGGTGTTCACGAAGGAGGAGCAGGCGCTGTGCCTCGCCAAGCCCGACCCCTACCCGTCGCTCGCGGCCCGCTTCGCCGCCAAGGAGGCGGTGAGCAAGGCCTTCGGCACGGGCTTGGGCGCCGAACTCTCCCTGAAGGGCGTCAGCGTGCTCACGGACGAGCACGGCGCGCCGGTTCCCCGGCTCGACGAGGCCGCGCAGGCGCTGCTGGCCCGCAAGGGCGCGACGCGGATCCTGGTCTCCCTGACCCACACGGACACGCTGGCCGAGGCGTTCGCGGTCCTGGTCAGCTGACACGATGTCCCGCGACCGGCTGCCCGTGCTCTCCTGCGCCGAAGCCGCGGCGGCGGAAGCGGCGCACATCGGCGGCGACGGCACGAAGTCCTGGAACCTGATGCGCAAGGCGGCCGGCGCGGTCGCGCGCCACGCGCGTTCGCTTCTGCCCGCGGCGCCGCGGCGCACGCTGGTGATCGCCGGACGCGGCAACAACGGGGCGGACGCCTTCCTCGCCGCGCTGCTCGTCGCTCCGCGCGGCGGACGCGTCATGTGCCTGCTCGCGGACGGCGAACCGCGCGGCGAGACGGCCCTCCGGGCCTGGCGGCGACGAAAGGCGGGCGTGAAGGTGACGCTGCTGAAGGCCGGTCAGGCCGCGCAGGCGTTCAATCAGGAGCTCGACCTCGTCATCGACGGCCTTTTCGGCCAGAGTTTCAGGCCTCCGCTTTCCGCCGGCCATCGACGGATTCTGCGCCTGGCCGGCGGAACGGACGCGGTGAAGGTGTCGGTCGACCTGCCGAGCGGACTCCATGACGGGGGCGGCGCGACCACGGCCTTCAGGGCCGACCTGACGGTCTCCATCGGCTGCCTCAAGCGTCCGCTGCTCACCGCGGGCGGCGCGCGGACGGCGGGCCGGATCCGCGTCGCCGACATCGGGCTTCCGCTGGCGGAGACGGAGGAGAACGCCGCGCTGCCCGCCTTGCTCCGACCGCTGAGCCGCCCGCGTGACGCCCGCACGGACAAGCGCCACCAGGGGCGCGTGGCGATCATCGGAGGATCCGACGGCATGCCCGGCGCGGCGCTGATGAACGTACGGGCGGCCCTGCAGTCAGGCGCGGCGCTGGTGACGGCCGCCGTGCCGGAATCGGTCCGCTCGGCGGCCGCGGCCGCGACGCCGGAGGCGATGTGGCGGTCGTTCCGCACTTCGCGCTCGGGCGCGCTGGCGACGTCCGAAGCCGCCGTCCTGCGCGCGCTGTGCGAGGACAAGGACGCGGTTCTCGCCGGCTCGGGCATGACGCCCGCGGCCCTGGCCGCGCTCCGCCTTGCGCTCGCCCGCTTCAAGGGCGACCTGGTGCTCGACGCCGACGCGCTGCGGCCGGGACTCGTGCGGTCGCCGCGCTCCCGAGGCACGCTCACCCTGCTGCCCCACGCGGGCGAATTCCTGCGGCTGACCGGAGCCCGCATGACGACGGAGGCAGGCCGCCGCTGGGCCGGACGGCTGGGAGCGGTCATCGTGCTCAAGGGGCCGCTCACCGCGGTCACCGACGGACGCAGGGTCACGCACGTCCCTCACGGCGGTCCGGTGCTCGCTCGCGGCGGCTCCGGCGACCTGCTCGCCGGCATGGTCGTCTCGCTGCTCGCCCGACGCCGCGCGCTGAGGCTAGGACACTTCGAGGCGGTGGAGGCCGCGGTGCTCTGGCACGCGCTCGCGGCGCAGCGGCTCGGCGAGGCAAGGGGGGAAGAATCGGTGCGGACCACGGAGCTTCTCCCTGGGCTTTCCCCCGCGTTGCGGTCGGCGGTCCGCTGAGGTTGGAAGGCGGCGTGCCGCCCATCCCCCAGGACCTCCTCGCCCAGCGCGTGCTGCTCAACGGTCTGACCGGAGTCGGACCGGTCACGGTGCGCCGTCTGCGCGAGGCCTTCGGTCCCGACCTGGCCCGCGCGCTCGAGACGCCGGTCGAACGGCTGCGGCAGGTCCGGGGCGTGTCCGCCGCCGCCGCACGCGCGGTCGCGGAATGTCGCTTCGACTGGCGCAAGGAGCTGGATGAGGCCGCCGCCAGGGGCTTCCGGATCGCCTCGCCGGAGGACGCGGACTGGCCGTCGGAACTGTCCCGTCTCTGGGATCCGCCGCTGCTCCTCTACATGGAGGGCGCGGCTCTGCCGGACGCCCGCGCGGTGGCGGTCATCGGCTCGCGTCGCTGCACGCCCTACGGCGCCGCGCTGGCCCGCGCCTTCGCCCGCGACCTCGCCCGTGCGGGCTGGTGGGTCGTGAGCGGACTCGCCCGGGGCGTGGACGCCGCCGCGCACGAGGGCGCGCTGGAAGGAGGCGGTCGCACGGCGGCGGTGCTGGGGCACGGGCTCGACCTGACCTATCCGCCGGAAGCGGCGCCGCTGCGCCGCCGGATGGCGGAGTCAGGCTGCGTGCTCTCCGAGTTTCCGATCGGCCGGCCGGCCGACCGACAGAGCTTCCCTCAGCGCAACCGCATCGTGGCCGGCCTCACCCGCGCGGTGGTCGTGATCGAGACCGACGTCGACGGCGGGAGCATGATCACGGCGCGCTTCGCGGCGGACCTCGGTCGCACGGTGTGCGCCGTGCCGGGTCGGGCCGACAGCGCGTCGAGCCGAGGCTGCCACACGCTCATCCGTGACGGCGCGGTGCTGGTTTCATCGGCCGAGGAGGTGCTGGAGGAACTCGGAGAGCGCGGGGTGCAGCCCGAACTGACGCTCCCCGAGGATCCGCCGGAACACGCGCGCTGGCTGCGGCATTTCGGCGGAGGCACGGCGCATGACGCGGACACGCTGGCCGAGACGGCCCGCTGCCCGACGCCCGAGGCGGCGGTCATGCTGACGCTGCTGGAAATCCGCGGCGTGCTTCGGCGCCGGCCCGACGGGCGGCACGAACGGGTCTGATTCAGCGCGCGGGACGGTTGCCCGCGTCGACGGGCACGGACGAGGCCGGCCCGACGCCCAGCGCCCAGTCGATCACGGCCTTGGGCTTGGCGAGGAGGTCGCGCGCCGCCGCGCGATGCGCGTCGAACCCGTCTCCGTATCCGGACGGCACGGCGACCGCCGGCACGCCCAGACGGTCCGCCCACCAGAGGGCCCGCGCGCAATGCCAGCCCTGGGAGACGAACACCAGCGTGCGTCCAGGATGGCGGGCCTTGGCCCTGAGCACCGAGTCGAGCGTACGCCAGCCGTAGGGATCGAGTTCGATCGGGGTGACGCACCCCCGGGCCTTCAGGCCTGAGGCCATGCCATCCACCTGCTCCACGGCGCCCGAGACGATGACCAAGGAGGCTCGACCCGAACGGGCTGCCGACGCCGCGGTCGCGATCCGCGGGCCATAGGTGGTGGTCGGGGTCACGCCATCAGGAAAAAACTCATTGGTGCCCAGCACGACGATCACCGACCCCGGGGGCGCCTCGCCCTCCAATCTCCCGATGGCGGCGGACCACACCCAGAGGTTGCTGAAGACGGCAAAGGTGACCAGCCCGCCCAAGGACCATAGGAACAGCCGTCTTAACCAGCGAAGCACGCACCTTTATCAGGCTGATTCGTCCACCCTGGCAATACGGGGCCTGAATAAGCTATATTGATTAAATTTAAGCACGAGCTGATTGCTATTGGGGGTTTTTAGGCAAACAATGTGCCCGTCATCGAATGGCATACCTCCTGCCTACTTTTGGTCAAATGAGTGCGACCAGCCCGAGCAAAGTGCTCGTCATCGATGACGACAAGGACCTCCGCTATTCCCTGCGTCGCGCGCTCGCCGGCCTGGGGTACAACGTGATCGAGGCGGACAGCGGCGAATCGGGAGTCGGCCTCGCCAAGCGCGAGCAGCCCGACGTCATCCTGCTCGACAACCGGATGGGCGGCATGTCCGGCATCGAGACCCTGCAGATGCTCCGCGGCGCCCAGCCGCAGGCCATGGTCATCCTCATGACCGCCTACGGCACGACGCAGACCGCGATCGAGGCGATGAAGTTCGGCGCCTTTGACTACGTGATGAAGCCCTTCGACCAGGCCAAGCTGATCGCGCTGGTCGAGAAGGCGATGTCGGCCCGTCGCGACCTCGCCAACGCCGGCAAGCAGGCGCGCGTGCTCGTCAATCCCGCCGACTACAAGGAGGGCATCATCGGCAGCTCCGAGCCGATGCAGGAGGTCCTCAAGTCCATCGGACAGGTCGCGGCTTCGGACGCGACGGTCCTCATCACCGGGGAGAGCGGCACCGGCAAGGAGCTGGTCGCACGCTGCATCCACCAGCACTCGCTCCGTTCCAAGGGCCCCTTCATCGCCGTCAACTGCGCGGCCATCCCGGAGAACCTCATCGAGTCCGAGCTGTTCGGTCATGAGAAGGGCGCCTTCACCGGCGCCGCGGGCCAGAAGCCCGGCAAGTTCGAGCTCTGCGACGGCGGCACGATCTTCCTCGACGAGATCGGCGACATGTCGCTGCCGACTCAGACCAAGGTGCTGCGCGCCATCCAGGAGGGCGAGATCCAGCGCGTCGGCGGGACCGCCACGCTCAAGGTCAGCGTGCGCGTGGTCGCCGCGACCAACAAGGACCTTGAGACGATGGTCGCCGCCCGCCAGTTCCGCGAGGACCTCTACTACCGCCTCAACGTCTTCCGCATCCGCCTGCCCGCGCTGCGCGAGCGTAAGGGGGACGTGCCCCTGCTCGTGGACTACATGCTGCAGCGCCAGGCGGCCGCGCGAAAGTCGCGCCCGAAACGGCTCTCGGCCGAGGCGCTCGAGGCGATGCTCGCCTACGACTGGCCGGGCAACGTCCGCGAGCTCGAGAACGTGGTGCAGCGCGCCAACGTGCTCGCCAAGGGCGAGACGATCCTGGCCAAGGACCTGCCCTCCGACGTGCTCACGCCCAGACGGCCGGCTCCGGCCGCCGCGGCCGCGCCCGCCGCAACCTCCGTCGCCGCGCCCGCCCCCGAGACGGGCCTGGTGCCGTCCTACGACGCGATCTACCGCGGCTGCCGCGAGGGGGACGGCAAATCCATCCTCAACGTCATCGAGATGGAGATGATCAAGCGCGCCATGGAGGAGACGCGGGGCAACCAGCTGCGCGCGGCCCTCATCCTGGGCATCAACCGTTCGACGCTGAAGAAGCGGCTGGGCGAGATGCGCGAGGCCGGCATCCGGGTCTTCACTTAATCTTTGCCTCACGGACGGGCGTCGCTTGGATGGGCGGGTCATGAACCGCCCCGACCTGGCCCGCCTTCCCATCTTCGCCGCATTCGCGGCCGCCCTCGTCGCCTGCGCCCAGAGCGCGTCCCCGACGGCCTCCGAGCCGCTGTTCGACGGCAAGTCGCTCGCGGGCTGGAAGGCCTCCTCCGAAGACCCGGGCAGCTTCAAGGTCGTCGACGGCGCGCTCCAGGTGCGCGGCGGCAAGGGTCACCTCTTCTACGTGGGCAAGGACGGCGCGGCTTCCTTCACCGACTTCGACTTCAGCGCCAAGGTCCGCACCTACGAGGGCGCCAACTCCGGCCTCTACTTCCACACGAAGTTCGAGGACAAGGGCTGGCCCTCCGCCGGCTACGAGTGCCAGGTCAACGCCACGCACAAGGACATCAAGAAGACGGGCGGTCTCTACGCGGTGCAGGACGTGCTCAACACGCCGGCGGCGCCGGACGGCGAGTGGTTCGACTACCGCATCCGGGTCGAGGGCAAGCGGGTGCAGATCTGGATCAACGGCCGCCAGACGGTGGACTTCACGGAACCGGCCGACTGGACGCCCCCCAAGGGCATGCCGGGCCGCCGCCTCAGCTCCGGCACGTTCGCCATCCAGGCCCACGACCCGGGCTGCAAGGTGGACTACAAGGACATCCGCGTGACGCGCCTGCGCTGAGCGCTCAGGCGAGGGCCCTCACGAGGGCCGTGATGAGGCGGAGCCGCAGCGGCTCCGCCTTCTTCATGACCGTGCGCTGCGCGGCCTCATACTCGGCCCGGCCCTCGGGGGTCTCGATCCGCACGGGCTCGAGGCCGGCCTCCGAGAAGTCGTAGGGGCTGGCGCGCATGTCGAGGAGACGCGCCTCGGCCGCGAGCTCGAAGCAGTCGGCGGCGAGCGCCGAGGGAATCCAGGGCGAGGCCTTCATGGCCCACTTGTAGAGGTCCATGTTGGCGTGCACACAGCCGGGCTGCTCGTTGTCGACGCGCGCCTCCAGGGTCGGCGCCTCCTGATTCAAAGGGCGCGCGGACGGGGTGAAGAAACGGTAGGCGTCGTAATGGGTGCAGCGCAGGGGCAGCGCACGGACGACGCGGTCAGTCCCCTCGGCGCCGAGCCGCAAGGGCCACTTCCGGTGACGCCGGCCGTCGGCGTCGGCGAAGACCATCGCCCACTCGTGGAGACCGAAGCAGGCGTGCCTGGCCTCACGTCCGGCCACGGCCCGGCAGAGGCGGAGGCTGAATTCCAGCCGTTCGCGCGCCTTGTCGTCAGGCGCGGCCACCGTGACGAGCCCGTCCCGCCCCAAGGCGAAACGGGAATCGGCCGCGAGCTCATCCGCCCCCTCGAGGGCGACGCCGACCCCGGGGCTCCAGCGACGCAAGGCCGCGGGCCGGAAGGGGTAGTAGGTGAAGAGGAAATCCTCGACGGGATCCGGCACGCCCTGCGCGGCCCTTGCGCGACGCGGGGCGGTCAGCGCGTCGACCCGCGCCTCGTGCGCGCGACGCTCCGCGCGCCAGGCGTCGGCGGCGAGCGGCGGCGCGCTGGTCCCGACGTCGCTCAATCGAAGCGCCGGTGATGGGCGGCGACCTTGACGTACTTCTCGGCCCAGCCCCGGAGCGACTCCTGCTCCTCGCGCGAGAGGGCGCGCACGACCTTGGCGGGCGAACCCAGCACGAGCGAGCCGGGCGGAACCACGGTGTCCTTGGTCACCAGGGCTCCCGCGCCGACGATCGAGCGACGCCCGATCACGGCGCCGTCCAGGACGGTGGCGTGCATGCCGATCAGGCATTCATCCTCGACGGTGCACGCGTGCAGGACGGCGAGGTGACCGACGGTCACCCACGCGCCGATGGTCGCGGGCATGCCGTCAGCGACATGGACCACGGCGCCGTCCTGGACGTTGCTGCCCTCCCCCACCTCGATCGGGGCGATGTCGCCCCGCAGGACGGCGCAGGGCCAGACGCTGGACCGGGCCTGGAGCACCACGTTGCCGACCACCACGGACTTCGAGTGGACGAAGGCGGTGGCATGCATCGACGGCCCCCGGGAGAGGTTCCGGGTGAGCTCCTGAGAGAGCTCTTCCTCCGACATCGGGCCTTCTTCGGGCCGCTGGAAAGGGTTCATGGTCGGACTATTGAGCCCCGCCGACGGGCAGAAAAGCCCTAAGACCCCGGGGCCGGGGGCCGCCCCCGCCCGCCACAGGCCCCGAATGGCCCAGAATCCCCTTGCCAACCCCCCCGCCCTCCCTTTGCTCCGACCTTCCGACAGCCATGAAGGCCACGTTCATCACCTCCGGTCGCCAGTTCACCGTCAAGCAGGGCGACATCCTCATCGTCAACCAGTACCCTGGCAAGGCGAAGGGAGACACCCTCACTTTTGACCAGGTCCTCCTCGTGGGCGAAGGCGCCTCCGCCAAGATCGGCACCCCCACCGTCGCCGGCGCCAAGGTGACCGCCAAGATCCTCGAGAACAAGCGCGGCGAGAAGATCGACATCTTCAAGCACCGCCGCCGCAAGGGCTACTACCGCCGCCGCGGACACCGCCAGGAGCTGTCCGTGATCAAGGTCGAATCCATCTCCGCTTAACCCCCCAGCGCCCTACCCACCATGGCAACCAAGAAAGGCGGCGGCACTTCCAAGAACGGCCGCGACTCCAATTCCAAGCGTCTCGGCGTGAAGCTCTACGGCGGCGAGTTCGCCACCTCCGGCTCCATCCTCATGCGCCAGCGCGGCACGGTCGTCCGCCCGGGTCGCAACGTCGGCATGGGCCGCGACCACACGCTCTTCGCGCTGTCCGACGGACTGGTGAAGTGGGACCGCGAGCACCGCAAGGTCGAGGTCATCCCGACCGCATCCGCGTCCTGCTCGGTGCGCTGAACCGGCGCCCAGCGCCCTCCGGAAGCCGGCCTCTGGCCGGCTTCCTCGTTTTCAGGAGGCCGCGCGGGAACGCAGGACCTCCCACGTGGAGCGGAAGGCCTCGCGGGTCGATTCGGCGTAGACTGGATCGCGCATGACGTGCTCGCAGACGCGCACGAGCGCGGTCTCGGCCCCCGCCGGCGAAGCGCGCAGGAGCGACAGTTCTCGCACGAGCTGCTCAAGTCCGGCCAGGGCGCGGGCCTCCTCGGCGACGTTCAGGTCGGAGAAACGGTACTCGGGATCGTCCTCTTCTCCCATGAAGGGCTGCTGGATGTTGTTCATGACGGATGGGGGCATCGGGGTGCGCTTCCGATGATGACGCCCGCCGGCCGACGGCGAGGCCGGGCTCGTCAATTTCCCGCGTCGGGAATGTGACGGGTCGCGCGCCGGAACTTCCAGCCGAGGGCGAGGGCCACGAGCATGAGCCCGGCCGCCAGGGCGATCCAGATGCCCTCCGCGCCGAGGCCCAGGGGGAACGCCAGAAGCAGGGCCAGGGGCAAGGTCACGACCCAGTAGACGATGGCGACGCCCCAGGAGGCCCAGGAGGCCTGGTCGACGGAGCGGAGCAGATGAGCCGCCACGACCTGCACGCCGTCGAACGGCGCCCAGAGGGCCGCCCAGATGAGCAGCGCCGTCGCGAGCTGCCCGGTGGCCGTTCCGGCCACGTCATAGAGACCGAGCAGCCAAGGGCGGAGCAACACCATGGCGGCGCCATAGAAGGTCATCATGAGTCCGCCGAGAATCAGCGCGCCCCAGCCGACCGCGCGCACGCGCGAGGAGTCACGCGCTCCGTAAGCCTCGCCGACGCGGATGCCGGCGGCCATGCCCAGGCCGAGGGGAAGCATGAACGCGGCGCTGGCGGTGCTGACGGCCACCTGGTGCGCGGCCTGCGCGGTGGGCGAGATCCACCCGGCCAGGATCGGCACGATGGCGAAGATGCCCACCTCGCTGATGCTGTGCAGGCCCGCGGGCAGGCCGGTGTGCAGGAGTCGGGCGAAGACCGCGCGCTGCAGCCCGTCGGCCCAACGCACCTCGCCGCGTCCGGGGTGCAGCCACAGCCCGATGAACATGGCGACGCGGGACACGAGGGTCGCCCAGCCGGCGCCGGCGAGGCCGAGCGCGGGAAAGCCCCAGTTGCCGTACATCCAGAGCCAGTTCAGGAGGACGTTGAGCGCGAGGCCGAAGGTCAGCCACGCGAGCGAGATCCAGGGCTGGTGCTGGGTGTCGCGGTACGAACGCAGGCCGTGGAAGGCGAGGCCGGGCACCATCGCCCAGGCCATGATGACGTAGAAGTCGTGGGCCTCGGCGGCCACCTCGGGCGCGGACCCCAGATGCGGAATCAAAGGAGCGAAGGCGTGGGTCAGGACGGCGAGGATGACGCCGGACGCCAGGCCGAGCACGGTGCCGTGCCGCAGCACGGCGGGCGCGGACTCGGCATGGCCGGCCCCGTTCTCCTGCGACTGGTAGACGGTGACGGCCCCGACCAGGCCGATGCCGAAGACGTAGGGGATGTAGGTGATGTTGGCGGCGAGCGCGGAGGCCGCGAGGGGCACTTCGCCGAGCCGGCCGGCCATGGCGACGTCGATCACGAACATCAGGCCGTAGCCCAGCATCCCGAGCATGATCGGGACGGCCAGACGGAGGGTCGGACCGATTTCCGAACGGATGGTGGGCGGGCTGGACAAGCCCCCAAGAGGAGAGGAACGCCCCGCGGTGGCGAGTCAGTTCTGCGGGATGCGGTTCAGGGTGTAGTAGGCGTCCGCATGGTCGAGCGGCTCGCCCGCTTCGGACTTCACGCCGTCGGCATGCAGCTCATGGATGTGCAGCTCACGGAGGGCCACGACCTTCAGTCTCACGCTCAGGCCGTCGGCGGCCACGACGGCGGACGTCACGGGATTCGGCGCGGTGAGGATCTCATCGCTGCCGTAGGCGCCGGAATAGAGCAGCGTGTAGCTGCTCATGCGGTAGGAGGCGACGTCGGCGGCACGCACCCGGTCGACGGGCTTGGTGAAGACGAGCTCGAAGCCGTCGGGACGGGCCCGCATCTCCTTGATCGCGAAGGGCACGTTGCCGTTGTACCGGAGCCGCTGCAGGCCGTAGGCCTTGGTGCCGAGGGAAGACCAGCCCCGGCTGGTCATGCCGACCATCAGCGAGCCGTCCGGCGCGAAGGACAGACGCACGATGCCGGAGGCGAAGCCGCCGACGAAGGGGAAGCAGGCGCCCTGATATTCCCCGCCGACCTTCTCCATGAAGACGCGGCTGATCTTGGCGTCGGTGAACTCGGCCACGAACATCTGGCCGTCAAAGGGGCCGAACTTGCCGCCGGCGTCGCACACCGCGAGGTCGGTGCCGCTGCGGCCCATCTTGTTGTAGGGCATCCAGACGGCGGGCGGGCGCATCTCAGGCAGGGCCCTGACGGCCTCGGGATACGGACGCTTCTCAGGAATCTTGGCGGAAAGCTTCAGCGGAGACTCCGGACGGTTCTCCGAGGCGATGCCCTCAGGGTTGAGGAAGAAGGCGCCCTTGCGGAGATGATAGATGGGTGTGGTGGGAATCCAGGTGCCCTGCTGGTCGACGCAGAACATGTCGCCCTCGCGGTTCGCCCCGAGTCCGCAGGGAGAACGCATGCCGGCCGCCATGGGCACGAAGCGGCCGTCCTTGCCGATGATCCCGCCCCAGCCGCGCCACGGCGCCTTGTTGTCGGAATGATCCCCCATGTCGAGGTTCAGGGTGACCCAGAGGTCGCCCTTGCCGTCGCGCTTGGGACCGTACGCGTAGCCGTGGTAGGCGCCGGAAACGTTCCAGCCCGCGCCGGCGGTCAGATACTCGTCGGCGACGCCGTCGCCGTCGGCGTCGCGCAGGCGCGTGGTCTCGGTGCGCTGGGTGACGAGGAGGTCCTTGCCGTCGCGGAGGAGTCCGAGCGGCTCGTGGAGACCGGAAGCGAAGAGCTTGAAGCCGACCTTGTCAGGCTTGGGCGCGAGCACGCCGTCGAGAAGCCAGACCTCGCCCTTGCGGATGCAGAGCGCGAGCCGTCCGTCGGCGGTCCAGTCCATGCCGCTGACCTCCAGGGCGAGGCCCTGGCCGGGCTTCCAGTCCTTGGCGCGCGTGTCGGCCGCGGTGCTCGCGGTCAGGATGTCGGCGATCTCATAGGAGGGCGCGGCGCCGAGCGCGGCGGCGGAGAGGAGGGCGATGGCGACGGCTTTCATTTCCAGAGGTAGGTGAAGACGCGCCGGCCGGCCGCGGAGCCGGGATCCTCGGCGAACTCCAGTCCGGCGGGATGATGGATGACCGGCGTGAAGTCCGGCGTCGGCTTCCAGACCACGGTCCGGCGCAGTCCCTCGCCGACGCCCTCGAAGGTCTCTTCGACGCGGACGCCGGCCTGCTCGGCGATGAAGGTGGGGCTGCCCTTGGAATCGAGACGGTAACCGAGGAACCGGCCCGAGGACTTCGGCCAGTTCACGACCTGGGCGCCGAGCGGCTTCTCAAAGACGGGGAAGCGGGAGAACCAGGTCAGGTAGGCGTCGAAGAACCTGCCCTTCCAGGCGCGGGCGGGGCCGCCCCTCTCACCGTCGTAGGCGAGATGCACGCCGGTCGGGAATCCGACGAGGATGGCGTGCGCGCCCACCTCCTCCATGAAGGCGCGTTGGACGACGGGACGGTCCTTGGGCACGATCTCGAACTCACCGTTGCGGTTCTTGGGAAAGCCCTCGGGCTCGCCGTTGGCGCTCTCGGCGAACTTGAAGATGGCGGCGATCTGGCGGTCGGTGTCGCCGCCGAGGATGGCGGGGTTGAAGGACTTTCCTCCAGGCCAGAAGGAGGGCATCAGCGTGCCGGGTCGGTAGCCCGCGGGATTGACGAGGTAGTCGCGGAGCCAGCCCTCCTGCAGGCGCGCCGCCATGTTGCTGATGTCCGGCCCCTGGATGCCGAGCGAAGGCCGGTCACCCCACCGGTGGCAGGTGATGCAGCCGGCGCCGCCTTCGGTGCCGAGGAGCTTCCGTCCGGCGGAGTCGTCGCCGCCCTCGAACTTGAGCGCAGGACGCGCGTCGGCGACGCCGAGGAGCCGTGCCAGACCGTCGGTGGCCTTGCCGTAGACGGGCATGCGCGTGCGGAGGTAGGGGCGGATGCGGTAGGGGTCGGGACGGTAGTGGCTCGTGAAGAGATCGCCGCCCTTGGGCTCAGGACGGTCAGCGAGCACGTTGGCCAGCCACTCGGGCCGCAGCTTCCCGCCGACGCCGGTGAGAGGCGGAGGATAGCGGCCGGTGTCGCCGAGGTTGTGGTCGCCCTCGAAGAACGCCTTCCGGGCCGCGTCAGGGCCGCCCTTGCCGTCGCGTTCATGGCAGGCGACGCAGTTGAGCGCCTGCAGGGTGAGTTCAGCGGCGAGCTTGGGATCGGCGGCCTGCTCACGCGCGGCGAGGAACAGCTTCAGTGAGGCGCGCTGTGCGTCCGTGAGCGCGTAGCGCGGGCCCTTGGCGTGGGCGGAGTCGAGGCACCCGCCCTCCTTGCGGCCGAGCGCGACCGGGGCGGCGGCCGCGTCCTTCGGGAGCTCATGGCAGGCCGCGCAACGGGCGGCGATGACCGCCTTGCGGCCGGCGATGGCCAGCTCGCGGTCGGCCGTGACCGGCACCACCTGCTGGCCGACGCGCCCGTCGCTGCCTTCGAAGGCCAGGAGATGGCCGGCGATGTCGATCGCGTCCTGCTTCTCCATCGCGATGCGCGGCATGCGACCGTCCGGCCTGACCTTGACCGGGTCCTGCAGGAAGGCGCTCAGCGACTCCAGCGAGTACTTGGCCCTGAGGTCGGGGAACGGCACCGAGGCGTGCGTGAACTCGGAGTCCTTCGGGGCGCCGCCGTCCGGCACGAAGGCCTTGTCCGGCGCGTGGCAGGCGACGCAGCCGAGCGAATGGTAGAGACCGCTGCCGCGCGAGGCGTTCACATGCATGATCCTCGCCACGGTCTTGGTCGCGGGCTTGGGCCTGAGCGAAGCGAGGTAGTGCTCGATCGCCACGAGGGTCCTCTCATCGGCCTGCGTCAGGACCTGCGGCATGACGGCGCCGGGATGGGCCGACTGCGGATCGGCGATGAACTTGCGCAGCCACGCCCCCTGCGCGCGCTGGGAGACCGTCGCCAGCGCCGGGCCGCGCAGCGCGGGCAGGCCCGTGTCGCCTCCGTGGCAGTTCACGCAACCGAGCTCGTTGTAGAGCAGCCGCCCGCCCTCCGCCGTGGGCGCCGCGGCGTGGAAACGCTCAAAGCCCGTGACGACGGGCGCCGCGGCGGCCGAGGCGGCGGCGAGCAGGATGAGGGCGGCGGCGCGCATCGCTCAGGCCGTCTCGCGCAGGCACTTCTCCACGTAGGCGCGCGACTCGTTGATGAGCGCGGTGACCTCGGGGGTGGTGGGCAGCACGGGGATGCCGCGGGGGGTCGGGTGCATGAAGAGCTCGACGAGCCCGTCGAAGCGGATGTCGCGCAGCGCCTTCACGATCGGACGGTAGTCCAGCTTGCCGCGCCCGGCCATCTGGCGGAGCTCCTCCTCCTTGGAGGCCTTCTTGAAGATGCCCTCGGAGTGCTCCTGGAAATACATGAACGGCAGGTTCTTCGCCCCGAGGTCGCGCAGGAGCGCGGGGATCTGGTCCGCCCACTCATGGAGATGGTGAGGGGCGAAGGCCACGCCGAGCGCGGGCGACTTGTTGAGTTCGGCGAAGGCGCGCAGGGAGTCGGGATGATGCAGCGCCTGGTTCGAGTGGTTCTCGATGGCGATGCGCAGGCCGAGCTCCTCGGCCTTGGCCGCGTGCGGCTTCATCTCCTCGAGGAACTTGGCGATCGCGGACCGCGCCGCGGCGCCGGACGGGTTCTTGGGACCGGTGCTGCCGCAGACGAGCGTGGTGCCGCCGTGCCGCTTCACCCAGGCCATCTCCTCCTGCAGCTTGAACGGGCCGAGCGGGTAGCGCGTGCTCACGCCGACCTTGACGCCGTGCTTCTTGAGCAGCGCGGCGAAGGCCTCGTCGCCGAGGGCGGCGGCCTGCTCGCGCTGGTCGCCGTGGACCTTGCACCAGATGTCGATCGACTCGCTGCCGGTCTTCTCGACCTCGGGCAGGATCTCCGCGAGCGGGGCGTAGCCGTACATCGCGGAAGAGAGCACGTAGCGCAGGCGGAACCGCCCGTCGGCCGCGGAGGCGGCGGGCGCCGCGGCCGCCGCGGCGGCGAGGGCCGCCGTGCGCAGGAAGTCGCGCCGCGAGGTCAGGGCGCTCATCGGCGGACCGACGCCTCCAGCATCTTGATCCAGGGGCCGACGAAGTGGCCGTTGTCATGGAAGGTGCGGCCGCTGACCATGTGCCGGTCGATCACGCAGGGCTCGTTGACGAAGACGCCGCCGCAGACCTCGAGGTCGAACTTGCACTTGGGCACCGTCGCCATGCGCAGGCCCTTCACGATGCCGGCGCGGGCGGGGATCTCGACGCCGTGGCAGACGCTGGCCATCGGCCGCCCGTGCTCCCACATCCAGCGCGTGACGCGGAGCAGGTCCTCGTCCTCGCGGAGGTATTCCGGGGCGCGGCCGCCGCTGAAGAAGATGCCGGCGTAGTCCTCGGGCCGGATGTCCCTGAAGGCCACGTCGGCGTTGATCGAGTAGCCCTCCCACTCCTTGGTGATCGTCCAGCCCGGCTTCACCTCGTGCATCACCATGTTGTAGGGACGCACGGCGGGCGCGGCCACCACGGGCTGGAAGCCGGCTTCGATCAGCCGGTAGAACGGATAGAGCGTGTCGACCGTCTCCGCGGCGTCGCCGATGACCACGAGCACCTTGGGCTTGCCGGCGGAGGCGGGCAGGTGGGCGCCCGAGGAGATCGAGCCCTGGTTGCGGTTGTCGATGAGTCCTCCGGCGCCCTTGGGGGCTTCCTGGGCGGACCTCGGGCGGGGTGCGAGGGGGTCCATCGTCACATTGTATCCGCAGTTGCCCTCGCCGTCATTACAAGGTTGCATCACAAAAGGTCAGGTTTTTCGTCACCATGCCCGCCCGCCGCCGCATCCCCCGGGTCGCCCTGCTCATCGAAACCAGCCGCACTTATGCCCGGGAGATCCTGGCCGGCGTCCGGCGGTTCGTGGCCGAGCGGGGGCCCTGGTCGTCGTACCTCGAGCTGCGTGCCTCGGACTCCACGCCGCCTTCCTGGCTGAAAGACTGGGACGGCGACGGGTTGCTCGTGCGCACCTTCTCCGAGGAGACCGCGGCGCTGGTCGCCGCGACCGGCCTGCCGGCCGTGGAACTGCGCTCCCCGGTCCTTTCCCCGCGCCTCCCCTTCGTCGGCAGCGACAACGTGCGCATCGGCCGGATGGTCGCCGAGCACTTCGTGGAACGGGGCTACCGCCACTTCGCGGTGCACAGCCTGCACACCGAACCCTTCTTCACCGAACGCGTGCGCAACTACGCCGAGGCCCTGGCGGAGCTCGGGCACGCGTGCCATGAGCTGCCCGAGGCCTCCTCGGAGCGCGCCGAGGACTGGGAGAAGGCCCAGCGGCGGCTGGTCCGCTGGCTGACCGGCCTGCCCAAGCCCGTGGCGGTGTTCGCGGCCAACGACCAGCTCGGCGTGCGGCTGCTCGAGGCCTGCCGACGCGGCGGATTGGCCGTACCGGAGGAGGTCGCGGTCGTCGGCGCGGAGAACGAGGAGACGCTCTGCGGGTTCGCGACGCCGACGCTCTCCAGCGTGCAGTTCGACGGCCAGGCGGTCGGCTACGCGGCGGCGGGCCTGCTGGACCGGCTCATGCGCGGCCGCCGGGCGCCCGCCGGCCCGACGCTCATCCCGCCCAAGGGCATGGTCGTGCGCGGCTCCTCGGGCCTCATCGCGCATCCCGACCGGCTCGTCGCCCAGGCGCTGAGGATCATCCGCGAGCAGGCGCTGTCCGGACTCGACGTCAATGCCCTCTGCCGCCGCCTCAACGCCTCGCGCAGCACGCTCGACCGAAGGATGAAGGCCGCGCTGCGCCGGTCGCCCAAGGAGGAGATCCACCGCGTGCGCTTCGCCGAGGTCGAACGGCTCCTGCGCGAGACCCGCCTCACGGTCGCGGCGGTGGCGGACCAGACGGGCTTCCGCCACTCCCACTACCTGCAGTCGGTCTTCAGGGCCCGCTACGGGATGACGCCGGGCAGGTTCCGCAAGCTGCGGGCCTCGGGCACGCTGTGAACAACTCGCCGCCGGAACGTTCGGCACGCTTGCCACGGAGGAACTTTGGGGCACGCTGACCTCTCCATGTTCAACGACGACGAAGACGAGGACGAGAAGACCCCGGAGGCCCCCAAGGAGACGCCCCCGAGCGCGATGCTGATCCAGAAGAAGTTCCTGGAGCAGCGGAAGATCTTCCTCTGGGGCGGCGTCGATGACGCCTCCGCCAAGGACATCGTCGAGAAGCTCCTCTACCTGGAGTCCGACGCCCCGGGCAAGGAGATCACCTTCTACGTCAACACCCCCGGCGGCTCCATCACGGCCGGCATGGCGGTCTACGACACCATCCGCCTGATCTCCTCGCCGGTGAAGGTCGTGGTCACCGGCATGGCCGCCTCGATGGGCTCCATCCTGCTCCAGGCCCCCAAGCAGAAGGGCGGACGGCTGCTCTTCCCCCACGCCCGGGTGATGATCCACCAGCCGCTCATCATGGGACGCATCCAGGCACCGGCGGTCGACATCCACATCCAGGCGCTGGAGATGGAGCGTCTCCGCGCCGAACTGAACGAGATCCTCGCCAAGGCGTCCGGCCAGAAGCTGGACAAGGTGGTCAAGGACACGGACCGCGACTTCTACATGACCGCGGAGGAGGCCATCGAGTACGGCCTCGCCGACGCGATCGTGAAGAAGCTCTGAGCGCACGCGCATGGGCGTCGGCGACCGGACGTACATGCGCGGCGCCCGCCCGTCTTCCGAGGCGCGGCCGCTGGCCCATTGGACGGTCGGCCTGCTCGTGCTCTTCTTCATCGTGGGGCTGGTCGGGGACTCCGCCCGGGCCGACCTGCTCGGCTGGGCGGTGATCCGCGAGCGGGGGACTCACGCGTGGCAATGGATCACCTACGCGCTGGTGCATGAAGGCTTCTGGCACCTGCTGGGCAACGGGCTCATGCTGTGGTGGACCGGCGCCATCGTCGAACGCGAGCGGGGGCCGCGCGTCTTCGTCGGCGTGCTGACGGCCGGCGCGGCGGTCGGCGCCCTCGTCTGGTGGCTGACCGGGGTCGGCGGCCGGGGCGACGGCGCCCTCGTCGGCGCCTCGGGCGCGGTGCACGCGCTGGCCCTGGTGGCCCTGCTCGGGCGCATGGAGGACCGCATCACGGTCCTGCTCTTCTTCTTCCTGCCGGTGAACATGAAGGTGCGCTGGCTGGTCAACGGCACCGCCGTCTTCGCCCTCGCCGGCTGGGCGTTCTCCGAACTGCCGCACCGCCACGACTGGCAGGGCTGGCGGGCGGCCTGGGTCTCCTCGGTGGCCCACTCGGCGCATCTCGGAGGCCTGCTGGTGGGATTCCTCGCCTGGAGACGGGTCGGGCAGACGGAAACCTCATCCGGCTCCGCTCAGGAGACGATGCCTTCGGAACGCCAGGCCTATTCTGAGAATCCCGAGTTCGCCCATGCGGGCGAAGAGGAAGCGTCGGCCCCGGAAGGACTTAGCCGCGCCCGCGCCCGGGCCGAGCTGGACGCCCTGCTGGACAAGATCTCCGCCCGGGGATTCGGCTCGCTCACTCCCGGCGAGAAACGCAGACTTGAAGAACTCAGCGCAAGGTTGCGCTGACACCCCCTCCCCCATGCGCCCCATCCTGTCGCTACTGCTGGCCGCCGCCCTCTGCTCGGCCGCCGACCAGCCCGCCTTCACGACCACCGAGTCGATCCAGAAGGAGACCCGGGCCACCGCGCTGCTCCTTGAGCGCCTCCACATCAGCCGTCGCGCGATGTCGACCGTCGACATGCGCGAGGTGCTGCTCACCTACTGCGAGAACCTCGACCGGATGAAGATGTACTTCACCCAGGCCGAGGTGGACGAGTTCGTGGAACGCTACGCCAAGTCGCTCGACCTCTACATGGAACGGGGCAACCTGACGCCGGCCTTCGAGATCTACGCCCTCTTCAGCCGCAAGGCCGAGGAGCGCGCTCGCCTCGTCAAGGACGCGCTCGGCAAGCCGGTGGACCTCGCCCGCGAAGGTACGTTCCCCGCCGACCGGCGCAAGGCGAGCTGGCCCAAGACCGACACGGAGGCGGACGAGCTCTGGACGCGCCGGCTGCAGTTCGACCTGCTTGGCGAGCTGCTCGGGGACGACAAGTCCGGCGACAAGGAGAAGGCGAAGCCCGCCGCCAAAGCGGACGTCTCGCCGACCAAGGTCGCCGAAGCGGTCGAAAGCCTCCGCAAGCGCTACGACAAGGTGCACTCCTACCTGAAGATGGAGCAGCACGAGGTGGAGGAGATCTTCCTCAACTCCTACACGCAGCAGTATGACCCGCACTCGACGTTCATGTCGGGGCAGTCGCTGGAGGAGTTCGAGATCTCGATGCGCAACTCGCTCTGCGGCATCGGGGCGACGCTCTCCGACGAGGACGGCTACTGCGTGATCAAGGACATCCTGCCGGGCGGCCCGCTGGACCAGTCGGGCAAGGCCAAGCCGGGCGACAAGGTCATCGCGGTCGGCCAGGGCGACGGCCCGGTCGAGGACATCGTGGGCATGCGGCTCGACCGCGCCATCACCCGCATCCGCGGGAAGCAGGGCTCGACGGTCCGGCTGACGCTCGACAAGGCCGCGGGCGGCCGCGAGACGATCTCGCTCAAGCGCGACCAGATCAAGCTCGTGGGCCAGCTCGCCTCCGCCCGCCATTTCGAGATGCCCGCCGGCAAGGGCTACGTTTCGGTCGGCGTGGTCGACCTCCCCTCCTTCTACGGCAAGAACGCGGACGGCACGGGCTCAAGCCCCACGGCCGACGTCGAGGAGCTCATCGGGAAGCTCAAGAAGATGGGCATGCAGGCGCTCATCATGGACCTGCGCCGCAACGGCGGCGGACTGCTCACCGAGGCGGTCGACCTCTCCGGCCTTTTCATCCCCAAGGGCTCGGTGCTCCAGGTGCGCGACAGCCAGGGGCGGCAGGAGGACTACCGCGACGAGAATGAGAAGGTCGCGTGGAACGGTCCGCTCGTGGTCCTCACCTCCAAGCGCTCCGCCTCGGCCTCCGAGATCTTCGCGGGCGCGATGCGCGACCACCGGCGCGGCATCGTGGTCGGCGACCAGACGACCCACGGCAAGGGCTCGGTCCAGAACATCATCGAGCTGAGCCGGTTCGACCGGAAGCTCAAGTCGGCGGTCAAGGTAACGATCCAGAAGTGGTACGCGCCCAGCGGCTCCTCCATCCAGCTCAAGGGCGTGCCCGCCGACATCGTGGTGCCCTCGGTCTGGTCGGTGCTGCCCAACGCGGAGTCCGACCTGGAACGGCCGCTCCCCTGGGATTCGGTCAAGCCCTCGCTCACCGAGCCCGACCTCGGGCCCTGGCTCAAGGCCAAGGTGTCCGATGAGCTCATCGCCGAACTTTCCTCGGCCAGTGAACGCCGCCGCGCGGAGCTGCCGGAATTCCTCACGCAGGGACGTCTGATCGAATGGACGCGCAGCCGGCAGGAACGGCAGGAGCTGCCGATCTCGCTCGAGGCCCGTCAGCGCGAGAAGGCCGATGACGCGGCCTTCCGCGAACAGGTCCGCAAGGAGCTCGCGGCCTACGCGGCCGACCGCAAGGTCAAGGTCAGCGAGGTCAAGGTGGAGGCCGCCATCGAGCAGGAGAAGAAGGACGCGGCCTCGCCCTACGGCAAGGCGCGCAAGCCGAAGTCCCGCGACCCGCTCGCCGACGACGAGGAGTGGCCCGACTACGACGTGCAGCTCAACGAGGCCGTGCGCATCGCCGCCGACTGGACGGTCCGTCTGGGGGGTCCGGCGGTGGCCGCCGCCCCCGCGGTCAAGAAGGACCCGGCCGAGGCGAAGTGACCCGGGGTTAGGCTTGGCGAGGGGGCTTCCGGCCGCACATTCCGCGGCATGGAACTCCCCGCCCTGGCCCTGCTCGCCTGCGCCGCCGTCGGCCTCGCGTGCGCGCTCCTGCGACGCCGCAGGCCCGGCAGCCACGTGTCGCTGACGCAGGCCCTGCCTGACGGCCGGGCGGCGCGGCTGCACACGATGGCGAACGCGCACGGGATGTCGGTCTCGGTCAGCGCCTTCGGCGCGACGCTCACGTCGGTCCGGGTTCCGGACGTGCGCGGAGAAGTCGGCGAGGTCACGCTCGGACTCGACACGGCCGAGGCGCTGCAGCGGCATCGGGCCTTCCTGGGCAGCACGGTCGGACGCTACGCCAACCGGCTGGCGGAAGGACGCCTGACCGTCGACGGAACGACGCACGCGCTTGACCGCAACGACGGACCGAACCACCTGCACGGCGGCGCGCACGGCCTCGACACGAAGGTCTGGGAATCCTCGTACGCCCGCGCCGAAGGCGCCGGCGAGGTGACGCTCAAGGTGACGAGTCCGGCCGGCGAAGGCGGCTACCCGGGAGAGCTGAGGGTCACGGTGACCTACGCGCTCAGCGACACGCGCAATGAGCTGACGATCCGCTTCGAGGCCGAGTGCGACGCGCCCACGGCGTGCAACCTGACGAACCACGTCTTCCTCAATCTGGCCGGCGGCGGAGCGGTCACCGACCATCGCCTGCGCATCGCGGCCGAGCGCTTCGTGCCGGTCGACGCCAGCCTCATCCCCACGGGAGAGCTGGCCGCCGTGGAAGGGACGCCCTTCGACTTCCGGAGGGAGACCGCCATCGGCGCCCGCATCTCGGAGCCGCATGGGCAGCTGCGCCTCGGACGCGGCTACGACCACTGCTACGTGCTCGGCCAGCCCGGCACGATGCGTCTCGCGGCCGAGGTCCGCGACCCCTCGTCGGGCCGCACGCTGCGGCTGCTCACCGACGCCCCGGGCGTCCAGCTCTACACCGGCAATTTCCTCGACGGCACGGTGCAAGGCCGCTGGTCGGCGCCCTACGGCTTCCGCCAGGGCCTCTGCCTCGAGCCCGGACTCTTCCCCGACTCACCGAACCGTCCGGAGTTCCAGCGCATGGGCTTCCCTTCCGGCGTGCTGCGCCCGGGCGAGAAGTATGCGCAGACCATGGTCCTGCGCTTCGGCGTGGTCAACGAGCGCGCCTGAGCGGGGCCTCAGGCGTCCGACTGTCCGTCCTTCCACAGGGCGCGCGTGGCCTTGAGGGTCAGGGAGGCTGAGACGAGCGCGACCGCCCCGAACGTCCAGGCGGCGTCGCGGTTCACATGACCGGGCTCGCCGACGGCGTACAGGAAGTGACCCAGGGCGAAGAGGGCCGACCAGATCGCGATGCAACCCATGATCCAGCCGAGCAGCGCCATGCCGGCGGAGCCCGCCGTGGTTTCCTCACGGACGCCGGCGGCCTGGCGCACGGCGTCCCAGCCCGGACCGGACGGACGCACCTTGCGGCAGAAGTCGGCGAGCGTGGACGGATCGGTCTGCGGACCGACGAAGGCGACGACGAGCCAGGAAACGGTGGTGATGCCCACCTGGATCAGCGTCGTCTTGGCGAATCCGATGTCCGGAAGCACGAGCGGCACGGCCACCGAGGTGACCAGCGACATGACCATCGCGACGATCTCGCACCATGCGGAGACCCGCCACCAATACCAGCGCGCGACGTAGATGAGGCCCGTGCCGGCGCCGATGGAGAGCAGGATCTGGAAGGCCTGCTGGGCGGAGGACATCGTCAGGCTCAGGAGGGCCGCCACGACGTAAAGCAGCACGGTCGAGACGCGGCCGGCGTTGACGTAGTGCGACTCTTCGGCGCCCTTCACGAGGAAGCGGCGGTAGAAGTCATGCACCAGGTAGGAGGAGCCCCAGTTGAGGTGCGTGAGGATGGTGGATGAATTGGCGGCGATCAGCCCCCCGACCATCAGGCCGACGAAGCCGACAGGCATGAACTTGAGCATGGCCGGGAAGGCCGAGTCATGGCCGATCAGTCCGGGATCCGCCTCAGGGAAGGCGGCCTTGATGGAAGCCAGGTCGGGATAGACCACGATGGAGCACAGCGCGGTCACGATCCATGGCCAGGGCCGCATGACGTAGTGCGCAACGTTGAAGAACAGCGTGCCGCCGAGGGAGTCCTTCTCCGACTTCGAGGCCAGCATGCGCTGGGCGATGTACGACCCGCCGCCCGGCTCGGCGCCGGGATACCAGTTGGCCCACCAGCTCACGGCCATGGGCAGGATGAAGACCATCAGCGCGAGCTCCTCGAAGGCGAAGTTGGGCAGCAGCTCCAGGACGCGCTGACCGGAGCCGTCGTAGGCCGACAGGGCGGGAACGCCCTGGGCGCCGGTGACGACCTGCTTGTCCGCCAGTGCGCCGTAAAGTGACTTCAGGCCGGCGGTGACGGACGCGTCTCCGGCCAGACGACGGCCCACCTCGACGAGCGAGAACCACGCCGCCGCGAAGACGGCGGTCATCTTGATGAAGAACTGCACCATGTCGATGACCAGCACGCCCCAGAGTCCTGAGTGCGCCGCGAAGACGACGTTGAGCACGCCGCAGATGACGATGGTCTGCCAGGCCGGCAGGCCGAAGAGGATGTTCGCGATCTTGCAGGCGGCCAGGGTCACCATGCCCATGATGAAGCAGTTGAAGAAGAGCCCGAGGTACACGGCGCGGAAGCCGCGCACGAGGGAGGCCTCGCGGCCGGAATAGCGCAGCTCGTAGAACTCCAGGTCGGTCATCACCCCGGAGCGACGCCAGAGGCGGGCGAAGAAGAACACCGTGGCCACGCCGGTCAGGGCCTGCGACCACCACTGCCAGTTGCCGGCCACGCCGAACTTGCGCACCTGCTCGGTCACCCAGTTGGGGGTGTCGGACGAGAAGGTCGTCGCCACCATGGAGAGGCCGGCCAGCCACCACGGCACGGAACGGCCGGAAGCGAAGAACTCCGAGGTGCTCTGGCCCGACCGGCGCGCGAAGAACAGCGCGGGCACGAAGCAGATGAGGATCGAGATCGCGACGATGATCCAGTCGAGGGTTTGCAGGCGCATGGCGGGGTGCGTGACTTATCCCGCATCACGCGCGACGTGGCAACCACGCTCCCCCGCCCTATTTGAGCACATGGGAGCATTAGCGCCCGGGGCAGGGGGCGATCCTGACCGGCTTACTTGGCCGGAATCTCGTTCAGGGTGTACCAGGCCTCGGGGTGCCAGAGGGCGTCGCCGGACTTGGACTTCACGTCGGTCACGACGAGGTGATGGACGTGGCCGCGCACGAGTCCGTCGACGACGAGGCGCACGCGCAGGCCGTCGGCCGAGACGACGGCCGACTTCACGGTCGGCTCGGTCTGGTCCACCTCGGGGCTGCCGTAGCTGGACTGGTAGATGTAGGTGAAGGTGTCCAAGGCGTAGTTCTCGGCGTCGGCCGCGGCGGCGGCGTCGACGGGATGGGTGAACTCGATTTCGAAGCCGTCATGCTTCGCCGCGATGACGCGCATCTCGAAGGGCGTCCGACCCTTGAAGCGCACGCGCTCGAAGGTGAAGGGCTTCGAGCCGCGCGATCCCCAGCCGCGGTTGGTGCCGCCGACGAAGAGCGTGCCGTCCTCCTGATCCATGCGCACGGGCACGAGACCGGCCTCGAAGCCGCCGAGGAAATGGAACACGGCGCCCTGATAGAGGCCGTTGACCTTCTCGAGGGCGACGCGCTGGACCTGCGAGGCGGTCTGCTCCCCGACGAGCATCTGGCCCTGCCAGGGACCGAACTTGCCCCGGGCCAGGTCGCAGCCGACTCCGGAGGGCGAATTGCCCACCTTGCCGTGCGGCAGGAAGGCGGCGGGCGGGACGAAGGCCGGATGCTTCAGGCGCTCGGTGAGGATGCGCGATCCGCTCTGCGGCTCGGGCGGGGCGGGGAAGTCGGCGAGGGCGTGGGACTTGTTGCCGGTCGGGTTGCCCTGGAAGGATCCGGGGCGCAGCCACTTCAGGGAGGAGGAGCCGTTCCACACGCCCTGGTTGTCGGTGTAGAACATGTCACCCTCGCCGTTGGCGCCGATGCCGCCGGGAGAACGGATGCCGGACGCGACGGGGATGAACTTGCCGTCCGGGGTGATCTTGGCGCCCCAGCCGCGCCACGGGGCGTGGGAATGGAACGAGCCGGTCAGGCAGAAGACGGCCCAGACGTTGCCGTCCTTGTCGGGATCGGAACCGAAGGCGTATTCGTGGTAGTCGCCGCTCACGCCCCACTTGGAGCAGACGGTCTCGAACCGGTCGGCCCGACCGTCGCCGTCGCGGTCGGTCATGCGGGTGAACTCCGGACGCTGCATGGCAAACAGCGAGCCCTCCTTCCAGAACATCCCGAGGGGCTCGTGGATGTTGGAGGCGAACTTGGTCCACTTCACCTTGGAAAGGTCGGCGTCATAGGCGCCCTCGACGACCCAGACGTCGCCGCGACGGGTGCCGATGGCGACCTTCTTGCCGGGCAGCAACGCGATGGAGCCGACTTCGCAGACCTCGCCGGCGGGAGTGGGGATCTCGACGCGTTCGTAGAATTCGGACTGCCTGGCCTCGGCGGCCTTCACGGCCTCGGCGGGGACGAGCTTGCCCTTCTTGGGCGTCTTGGCGGGCGCGGCCTGCAGGCCCGCGACGCAGGCGATCAGGGCGATGACGGTGAGGTGCTTCATGAGAGTCGGTGCGGCGCGGTTCAGCGGAAGGAGTAGCCGAGCACGGCGGTCTCGCCGGGCTTCAGGGTGATGGTGATCAGCTTGTCGGCGGCCTTGGGCTGCGGACCGGACAGGGAACGGAGGCTGAGCGATCCGCCGAGGACGGTGGCGCCGTCGGCGCCCTCCGAAGCGAGGTCGCGCGCGAGCACGACGGTGACGGGGCGGTCGCCTTCGGACTTCAGGGTGCGCTTCAGGCCGGGCTTGCCGCCAGTCGCTTCAGGGATCCAGGCGTCGGTGAGCGAGACGCCCTCTCCCGCCGCGCGGAAGGTGGGGTTGCCCGCGGCGTCGAGGTCATAGCCCTTGAACTCGGCGGCCACCTTGGCGGCGGAGAAGACCCATTCGTTGCCCTGCTTCTCACGCACGAAGCGCTGCACCGAGCCGGCTCCGCCTTCGAGCAGCACCCCTTGGGCGTCGGCGGAGAGCTTCACGACGGAAGTGCCGGCGGGGGGCTCCGTGCCTGAGCCGCGGTCGGTCCAATGATGGCCGCCATCCATGAACTTGCCCGACCAGATGAGCTCGGCGGCGAGGTTGTCCGCGCTGTAGGCGATGTTCATGCCGTTGGGGAAGCCGAAGCCGAGCCCGCGGGGCGAGACGCCCGCGATGAAATTGCGGTAGACCGCGGTGACGCCGTCCTTGGCCTCGATCGGGATGGAGACGCGCGGCTTGGGCGCGTTGGCCTTGGCCTTGGAGAGCCACTTGATCTCCTTGTCCTTCGGCCCCTTGTAGCCGAGGACGACGACCTCCTGGCCGGCGAACTCGACGTATTCGAGACGGATCGGGGTCAGTCCCTTCTTGAGGATGACGGGGACCTCCTTGCGGCGGCCGCCGACGGGACCGATGCCCTTGATCTCCGCGATGCGCTCGCCGCCGACGTAGAGCGCGCCGAAATCGTCGCAGTCGAAGACGAAGTTGTATTTGCCGTCTTCCTTGGCCTCGAACTGCGCCGTCCAGACCATCGCGAAATGGTCCTTCTGGCCCGACTGGGCCGGATCGATCACGCCGGCGTTGAAGTCCTCCATCAGCGCGGGCTTGAGCGCGGAGAAGTCGGGCAGGGTCTTCCACTCGCCCTTGTACATCGTGCCCACGAGGTTCTTGAGCGCGGTCTTCGCGGGCGGGAAGGGATGCGCCTTGAGAAGCTCGGCGGCGGTCCAGGGAGTCGTGCGCTTGGCGGTCTGGGCGCGGACCGCGGCCACCTGCGCGGGGGTCACCGCGCCGGCGCCGCCGGCGAACTTCTCGCGCACGTAGGTGAGCGCGGCGGCGACCTTCTCATCGCTGAGGACGGCGCCCTGCGGGGGCATGTCGATGTTGTAGGTCATGCCCGCGACCTCGACCGGCCCGGTCATGCCGCTGAGGACGATCTTGATGGAGCGCTCGGCCGGACCCTTGGGCCATTCGCTGCCGACCAGCGGAGGCAGGCCGTTGAGTCCCTTGCCGTCGGGCCCGTGGCAGGCGACGCAGAGCGTGTTGTAGACCTGGGCGCCGTCTTCAGCGGCGGAAAGCAGGGCGGCCGAAGCCAACAGGGCGAGGAGCGACGAGGGGCGCATGAGGGGTCCGACCAATCAAGCACCCTCCCCCGCCCTGGGCAAGAGGCATGGTGGGCCGGACGACGCCTGCGCAGGGTCTTCATTCGGCCGCCTGGGCCGCCCCGGCGTCTCAGACCCGCTCAGCGCGCCCGGTAGAGGCCCTGGGGATCGTACATCCACCAGGCGTCGAAGGGATTGGAGAGCGGGGGCAGTTCGTAATAAGGACGGCCCTTGTCGTCGACCTTGGCGGTCACGCCGCTGACCTCGGTCTGCGGGGGACGGATGACAGGTGCGACGGGCGCCGCCGGCACGGGGATGATGTCCAGCACGGCGGTCTCCTCGATGCGCTCGACGGTGGTGTCGATCCACTTGAGCGCCTTGGCCTGCTCGCCGAAGGCCTGCCAGTCGCCGGTCGAGTCGTTGGCGTACATCTGCTTCACGAACTCCTCGAGGCTGATGCCCATCTTCTTGGCGACCGGCGTGCCGAGACGGTCGAACCACTCCGCGGTGAAGCGGATCTGCTCCTTGAGCACGGTCATGTTGCCGCGCAGGTTGTTGGAGACCTGGTGGTGCAGCAGGATGCTGTTCGGGTAGCAGAAGGAGCGCTCCGCGAGGGTCGCGATGACCGCGGTCATCGAGGCGGCGAAGCCCTTGACGACGACATAGACGGGCGCCTTGGAGGCGGCCATGGCCTTCTGGATCTGGTAGCCGGCGGCGACGGAGCCGCCCGGGCTGTTGTCGACCACGATGAAGATCGGGAATTCGGTCGACTGGTTGTTGTAGAAATTGATGCGCTGGATGACGTGGTCGGCCAGCTGGTCGGTGACGGCGCCGTTGAAGGGGATGCGCCGGTCGCTGATGTAGAGCACGCCGTCGACGAGCGGGTCCTTGAGGTAGCGGGGCTTGGCGCGGGTGGCGACCTTGCGGGCCTCCTCCTCCTTCTGGAAACGGCTCAGCTCATTGGTCAGGCGGGCGACGGTGTTGCCGGCCTCGAGCTGGAGCTGCTTGGCTTCGGCCTCGAGCTCACGGATGCGGTTCATGCGCTCGGCGAGACGGGCGGAGGAACGGGCGGCCTCGAGGGAGGTCTGGCGCTCCAGCTTGGCCTTCTCGTCCTCGAGCGCGGCGGCCTCGGCGGCGGCCTTGGCGAGACGGAGCGCGCGCTCAGCGGAAAGCTTGGCGGTCTCGGCGGCGAGGGGCGCGAGCTCTTCGGCGCGGCGGGCCTCGGCGAGGGCGACCTGGGCGTCGATGCGGGCCTTCTCGCCGCGCATGCGCTCGACCTCCTTCATCAGTTCCTTCTGCTCGGGGGTGAGTTCGGGCGAGGTGCGGGGCGCCACGGGCGCGGGCGTGGGCACGGGGGCCCCGGAGGGAGCGGCGGCCTGCTGCGCGAGCAGCGGGGCGGCGAGCGCGAGGAGCGCGGGAAGGATGCGGTGCATGTTCATGAGAGGGAGGGGGCGAAGTTCAGCGGAGGACGAATTCGACGGAAGGGTCATGGATCCACCATGCGTCGCCGGCCTCGGCGGGAGGCAGGGACTCACGAACGCGTCCGTCGGCGCCGGGGCGCGCGTTGCCGAAGACGTCGGGATCGAGCGGGGCGGGCGCGGGCGTGACGCCCGCCACGTAGAAGGACTCCTCCTTGATCTGCTGCACGACGTCGGTGGCCCAGCGGCGGCGCACGGCCTCGTCGCCCAGGACCTTCCAGTCGCCGGTCGAGGCGTTGGCGTACATCTGCTTCACGAAGTCGTCGAGCGGCACGCCGACGCGGTCGGCCACCTTGATGAAGATGCGCTCGACCCAGAGCTTGGTCCACTTGAGCTGTTCGTTGAGCTGGGTGAGGTTGCCGCCGAGACCGGACGAAGCCTGGTGGTGCAGGATGATCGCCTGGGGGTAGACGAAGGAGCGCTTGGCGAGGGTGGTGATGATGGCGGCCATCGAGGCGGCGTAGCCCTTGACGACGACGTAGACGGGAGCCTTCGAGGCCTCCATGGCCTGGAGGATCTGGTAGCCGGCCATGACGGAGCCGCCGGGGTTGCGGTCGATGACGAGGAAGATGGGCGCCTTGGGATCGACGGCGTTGTAGAAGGCGATGCGACCGCAGACGTAGTCGGCGAGCTGGCTGGTCACGCGGCCGTTGAAGGGGATGCGGCGGTCGCTCACGCGCAGCACGCCGTCGGCGAAGGGATCCTGCGGATACTCCATCTTCGCGCCGGCGGCGACTTCGGCGACCTTCTTCTCGAGCAGCACGATCTGCGCGGCGGAGGAGACCTTGGCGAGTTCGACGGAGGCCTCGGCGGCGGCGAGGCGGGCCTCGACCTCGAGTTCGGCACGGGCGCGGTCCTTGCCCACGGAAGCGGAGGAAGCGCGGGCCGAGGCGGTCTCGAGCTCGAGCTTGATGCGCTCCTTCTCAGCGTCGTCACCGGCGGCCGCGGCGTCGGCACGGGCCTTGCGGAGCAGGGCCTCGGCCTCGAGGCGGCGCATCTCCAACGAACCCGGCAGGGCCTCAAGACGGCGCTTGGCGGCGGCGAGTTCGAGACGCGCACGGATGGCCTCGGTCTCCAGCTCGGCCTTCACGACCTCGGGCGGGCGGGGGGACTGCTGGGCGCCGAGGGAAGCGGCGAAGATAAGAAGAACGGACAGGGCCGGGCGTCGCATCGGGGGTCTTTCTTTTCTGTCAGATAAATGGTTTCAAAGAAGCCCAATCTTGGCAAATTTACCCACATGTCGGCCAACGCCCCCATCACCCTCCGCAACCGCCACACCGGCGGGACCGAGGTGGAGCGGGTCTACGGGGAGGCGTGGCTGCGACGCATCTACGGCAACCCCCTCGGGCAGGCCGTCCTGCATCTGGTCGTGAAGCGGGCCTTCTTCTCGGCCCTCTACGGAAGGGCGATGGACCGCCCCTCCAGCGCGTCACGGGTCGCTCCCTTCGTCAAGGAGTACGGCCTGGACGTCACGGAGTTCGCCGAGGAGGACCTGTCGGCCTACCGGACGTTCAACGAGTTCTTCTACCGCCGGCTCAAGCCTTCGGCCCGGCCCACCGATCCCCGGCCTGACATGGCGGTGCTGCCGGCCGACGGGCGTCATCTCGGCTTCCAGGACGCCGGCGCGATCAAAGGCATCTTCGCCAAAGGCCAGACCTTCGACCTCCCGTCGCTGGTGGCCGACCGTGCGCTGGGAGAGAAGTACGCGCGCGGGACGGTCGTCTGCTCGCGCCTATGCCCGGTGGACTACCACCGCTTCCACTTTCCGGTCGGCGGCACGCCTTCCGCGCCCGTCATGACCGACGGCCCGCTCTTCTCGGTGAACCCCCTCGCCCTGCGGCGCCGCGTCTCCTACCTCTGGGAGAACCGGAGGCGTCGCGTGAGCGTCGACGCCGGCCCCTTCGGCCTGGTCACCATCGTGGCGGTCGGCGCGACCAACGTCGGCTCCATCATCGACACCTACGAGCCCGGACGTTCCGTCGCGAAGGGCGAGGAGAACGGATACTTCCGTTTCGGCGGATCCTTCCTCGCGACCCTCTTCGAACCCGGACGCATTCGCCTCGAGCCCGACCTCGTCGAGGCCGGCGAGACCGCCGTCGAACTGTACGCCAAGGTCGGCTCGCCCCTCGGACGCCTCGCCTAAGCGCTTGCCTGACTCGCGACGTTCGGCGAGCATCCGGTTTCGCCGCGGCTCGGGTGGTGGAATGGCAGACACACCAGATTTAGGTTCTGGCGCCGCAAGGTGTGCGGGTTCGACCCCCGCCCCGAGCACCCGGCGATTTGTTGGTCTTTTGGCTCACAAGCGGAAATCGTGCCCCTGCCCCATCCGGTGCCAAGGACTACTTTCCTAGTCCCAAACTGTGCCATAACTCGGCCAGCATCCCAACCGGAGCGAACCACCCCCCAAAGGAATCTCTTTGCCAGAGAGAGGGGGGCTCGGGGTCGTTAGACACCGCGCAGCGAGCCAGGCTGTTTAGATTAACGTACGTTCACCCACAAACCTTAGCGACTCCCCAAGGCACGTACCGGCATTCCTTTTTGAGAAGCTCATATTTCGTCGTCTTGCAATTCATTCTAGAATAACTTGTAAAAAGCTGTGATTCACATCGCACGAGCCGGTCAAAAAATCGGGGAATTCCCACGTGAAGACATCATGGCTCTTCTCAGGGCCAAGGTCATCCAGGAGTCGGATGACTACTGGGCGCAGGGAATGACCTCCTGGCGCAAGGTATCCGAGCTGAAGGAGGCATCAGGGCCCGTAGTGACTCCTTGTGCCACAGACTCCACGGACCAGCTCGGCGAACCAACGCCTTCCGCTAAGACGGGGAATAAAAATGCCTTCAAGATTGCTGGCGGCTCCATCGCCGCAGTCCTCCTGATGGCCCTAATCGCATCCCAATTATCGCAGGCCGGGGTTGACCCGAAAGAAAGGGAGGCGTTCCTCGAACTTCAGAAAAAAGCCCAGGGAGGCGACGCCAAAAGCCAAGTCGAGCTGGCCTTCAGCTACCGTGAAGGCAAGGGAACGGGCATCGACCGCGATGAATCGCTGCAATGGCTCCACAAGGCGGCCAGCCTTGGCAGCCTCGAAGGGCTTTTGCTTGTCGCAGAATACTACTATGGCATGGACGCGCCTGCCGGGAAAACAGACCTGGCAAAGGCTTACGCATACGCGAAAGTCGCCTTAGACATAAAAGGCGCGGACGACATGACACCGCGAGGCACCTTCCCGAAAGCAAGGGCGAGGTTGCTGCTCGAAGTTTTACCCATTTCGAATTCACAAATATCAGAGGGCGAGGAAATCGCCTCCCGCCTCAGGCAGGAAATCAGCAGCAACTCCAACGTCAGCTTCAGGAACTCTGTTAGCGGCGGCACCCAAAGAACGCCCGCTCCTGCAGGGACTTCCCCGAGATACGAATTCGTCGGGCTCAGCTGGGAAGAAAAGGGCGAGGGCCGTTATCATTATTATCGGGTGACCGGAGAGGTGAAGAACGTGGGCGGGAAGCCCGGCGAACCAACGGTTGAGATGGTGGTTCGCTCAAAAGCCGGGAACGTAGTGGTATCTGTTCAGAGAGCGCCGACCGGCATACCTTCGACGATAAGACCAGGAGAGTCCTGCGGACTGGACATCAGGGCTTACTGCGATGAAACAGGCGGCACGCCTGAGCTGAGATTCGTCCACGACGAGATGCTCTCAAGGTGAGAAATATGTGTGCCCGTCAATCCAAACGGCGGAGAGCTCTCAGTCAAAAAAGCCCCGCTATTCGCCCTTTTTTGCCTCAATTTCCTTGAGCAGGCGCCGCGAGCGTGCCTGTCCTGCAAGTTGAGCAGACCTGGGCATACACTCCGCTATCTCTCGCAATAAATTGCGGGCTTCGTCGTTGGTTACAGCAGCCAGATTGAAGTATGCGTATGCCTCTACCTCATCTTTGGGCACACCCTCTCCGTCCCGGTAACACATTCCGAGAGCCATCTGAGCCAAGACGTGCCCTTGTTTGGCTGCCTTGCGCAACCAACGAGCGGCTTCGACAAAATCTCCGTCCGGGCAAAAAAGGTGCCCTTTGTAGCAACCCATCCCCATCGCATACTGAGACTCACTATCACCAGCCTCAGCGCGCTTCTCCGCTTCCTCGTAGAACTTGGAGCTGGTCACTCACTATACATAGATGAAACCGCTCTTCCCTTCAACTCGTGAATTCCCGGCATCAAGGTGGACGGAATTAATGCGGCCACCCCCGGTGAAGGAATCTCTTCCCCAGACAGAGGGGGGCTCGGGGTCGTTAGACACCGCGCATTCCCCCTGCCTGTTTATCCAAACACAAAAGCAGGCCTCGACCGCACTCCCTGAAAAGGGTCACCAGGTGCGTGGTTCCGGCTGCGAGGCGGGGCCTGCAAGCCGTTTGGACAAAGGAAGCGAACCCCAGGCCCTCGCCATGCCCTCGCAGAGGGCCAAAAGCCCTTCCCGTGCCCGATGCTCATCCTCTCGGCCCAAAGGCCATCCCATGCACTTCAGCCGACATGGAACAAAATAGGAAGGGAAAGGGGGGAGGGGCTCCCCCGGGGGGATAGTGTTGGTTAAGTGGGCATTGATAAGTTGCAGCCAGCCCTATGAACCCTCGACTGGATGGATGGGAGGCAAGAGGGACTTGATTCTGAACACAGCAGCAAGCAGCCGCTTGCAGGAGCTGATAGCGACTCATCAGGCGTTCGAGAAGGAGCCGAAGATGCAGGTCGAAGCGGTCAAGTGCTTGGTAAAACTGGTGGAAGCCCCCAAGAACTGGGGGAAAAACTTCGCCATCTCCTACAAGCGATTCAAGAGCGCGTTTCAGGGTGAAGGCAAATCCCACGCGAGATTCAAGAACGCCCTCTTGAATCTCGGATTACTCGAGCGCACCAAGCAGTACATCTCGCCGGTCAAGATTCCTGGGGTAAAGTTACCACCCAGCGCGAGCCGGGGGGCTGTAGCGCACTACCGCATCACCGAGAAACTCAAGACGTACTACCTCGAGGCTGGCCGCGAGGCCGCCTGCTGGTTCGACGGTCGAGACAGCATACGCATCAAGGAGTTCGTTAAGAAACGGAGTCGTCGCCTACTAAAAGCGAGGAGGATAAGCGACGCTTACTGCCGACACCATGAGGTCTTGGCCTGCATAGTGGACGCCGACTGGGGCAACTTCGATGCCGACCAAAAGACGGTCGACGAAGCATACGCGATTCTGGTTCGCATAGCGACGGCCGACTACCCTGCCGTCCGGAACGACGGCAAGAAATGCCGCCTTCATCATCCGCTCGCAAGCTTCCCCTCGGAGCTTCGCAAGCACCTACGAGTCGAAGAC
>JACCDY011283015.1_pt1 | contig 85630 bp, 104 predicted proteins | sample 7446391 | NCBI WGS metagenome assembly JACCDY01 (sample SAMN15323451, study PRJNA562643) | freshwater metagenome | isolation source: river surface water | place: USA:Blue River Watershed | collected 2017-08-18
CGCGGCGCCGGTCTATTCGCCCGCCTCGGACCGTCACTACGCCAAGGTGCTCGACGGCTTGGAAAAGGGGGACACGCTGGCGCGCAACAACTATTACCGCAAGTACTATCGCTTCCACCCCGTGACGCATGGGCACGCGCTGCACGCCGGCGCGCCCGTGCAGCGTGGTCCACCCCGCGCACCACGGGGATGCCGACGGGAGGCGCGGCGGTTGCTCGCCACGACGTTGCAGGAGGTCACGGTGCCTGTCACGAGCTGGTTGCTCGCTACGACGTTGCAAGCCGTCATCGTGACCGGGAACAAGGCGTTCGATGCCGTCAGGTTGCTGGCCACGGCCGTCACCGGCACCGTGAGGTTGGAGGCCGTGAGGTTGCTGGCCACGACGTTGCAGGAGGTCACGGCAGTGTTCATCAAGAACAAGGGGAAAGGCAAGAACGGTGAACCGTCGATGGTGACCGCTTACGGCATCATCGAAGGCATCAGGAAGGACAAAGTACAGGCCGATGAGCTGTGGCCCTCGGGCCACATTTACACGAGACCAGGCAGCGAGTGGCAGGAGAACTTCAGCTCATCTACATCGGCAAGTTGGTGCGGGTGCACGGCTACAGCAAGGACGACATGAAGACAGAAGGGCTGTTGAATCCTGGCGATTACGTACTCAACACCAGGCGTGTGCGCGATCAGGAGCACATCCGCATTCTGATGGCCAAGATAGACAAGGCGATGGCGGAGGGCACGCCGTCTCACCTGTCCGACGAAGACCAGCGGGTCATCGACGAGGACGTGCTGCGCCGGGATGCCGCGGTTCCCCCGTCCCCTGCCCCTGCCAACGTGCTGCGCCAGGATGTCGCGGTTCCCCCGTCCCCTGCCCCTGCCAACGTGCTGCGCCAGGATGTCGCGGTTCCCCCGTCCCCTGCCCCGGCCAACGTGCTGCGCCCCATCTCGTCGAGCGATTCCGACGACGATGACATCGCAGTGCGCTCGGTGAATCAAGAGTCCTCAGACGACTTCAACCTTCGCCCGGCGCGGTCGGCGTCCGAGGACGATGGCGACAGCGTCCGGCGCCGCGTGTGCGCGGACGGGATGGTGCGGGAGTGGCTGGACTCCGAGGACGAGGACAACATGGTGCTCAGCGACTGGCTCGTGTGGCGCCGGACGGGGCGGATTCCGGAGCCGTGAGTCCAATAACAACGCGGACTTTGTTTCATTCACTCTGGGCAGCCGTTGGCGCGCGCCCATTCAAGCACCTCAAGGTGGCTGGTACGTGCGGCTTCGCTGCACGTCCGCTCGTCCCAGGGGCAGCCGTTGGCCCGCGCCCACTTCAGCACCTCCAAGTGCCCTCTGCAAGCGGCAGCGCTGCACGTGTCCTCGTCCCAAGGGCAGCCGTTGGCCCGCGCCCACTTCAGCACCTCCAGGTGCCCGCCAAGCGCGCCGACGTCCCCCAGGGCGATGGACTCCCCCAGGTGCCCGCCCGCGGCGGCGCTGCACGTCCGCTCGTCCCAAGGGCAGCCGTTCGCGCGCGCCCACTTCAGCACCTCCAAGTGCCCACTACCCGCAGCGGCACTGCAGGTCCGCTCGTTCCAAGGGCAGCCGTTCTCGTGAGCCCACTTCAGCACCTCCAAGTGCCCTCTGCGAGCGGCGCCGATGCAGGTCCACCCATTCCATGGGCAGCCGTTGGCGCGGGCCCACTTGAACACCTCCAGGTTCCCGTTACGCGTAGCGGCGTCGATGCATGAACGTCCGCGCAGGGGGAAGCCGTTATCGTGGGCCCACTTCAGCACCTCCAAGTGCCCGCCATGCGCGGCTTCAGTGCACGTCTCCTCGCTCCAGGGGCAGCCGTTATCGTGGGCCCACTTCAGCACCTCCAAGTGCCCGCCACGCGCGGCTTCAGTGCACGTCTCCTCGCTCCAGGGGCAGCCGTTATCGTGGGCCCACTTCAGCACCTCCAGGTGCCCGCCACGCGCGGCTTCAGTGCACGTCTCCTCGCTCCAGGGGCAGCCGTTATCGTGGGCCCACTTCAGCACCTCCAAGTGCCCGCCGCAGGCGGCGGCGCTGCACGTCTGCTCGTCCCAGTTGCAGCCGTGCTCGCGGGCCCACTGCAGCACTTCCAAGTGGCCGCCTTCGGCGGCAGCCTTGCAAGTGTACTCGTCCCAGTAGCAGCCGTTGGCCCGCGCCCACTTGACATCGTCCAGTCGACCCGCCTTCGCTGCTGCGCAGAATGCGTGATGGTGCGTGTGACCGTCGCCGTACTCGAACATCATCCGCAGCATCCACTGCGGGTACTGAGCGGCGATGACTTGTGTCGCCTTGTCCAGTTCTTCCTCATCCGCCGACGTCACCCATCGTTGGAACATCCGCAACGATGGCGGCTCGGGTCCGCGCACCGTCACACAGCGGATGTAACGCTGATGGTACGTCTTAGAAAGCCTGCGAAGTGCAAGCGCTTTTGTGTTACCATCGCAGCTGTCAAAGACTCGGTGCAGAACCGCCTCAGGCAACCCCGCCATAATTGCGCTGTGCTGGATTTGGGTCCACAGTAAAATAGGTTTTTTTTCTGCGTCCTCACCTGGCCAGGGCGCTGCGCAGGTGCGCCTCCATCATGGTCATCACGCCGTGTCGAATCTTGTGCAGTACCCGCTCGTGATTCCGTCTATACACCTCGGGGACGCTCCCCGGCAGCGCTTGTTCCAGGCGGGCCAGCGCGGAGGGCTGCCGACGACGCTCGGCGGGGTCCACCACGTGCGCGAAGCACGCCTGCACCGCGTTCAGCATCATGTTGGTCATATCCGCTGCCATCTTGAGCCCGCGACGGGCGAAAGCCACGTTTGTCACAGCGTTTGCGAGGTTGACGGGGGGCGGCGCCCTGGGCAGCGGGTGCGCCGCCAGCCACGCGCGGACCTCCGTCAGCTCCTGCTCCATCCGTACGCGTCTGCTGTTGCCCGTGCGTCCGGTACCAGACGGCACTTTCTTGCGACAGCTCTCGGGCACGTACCTGTAGTCGTCGGGCGACCCTGGAAACAAAGGAGCGACGCAGACCTCGCGTTTGCGTCGTTCGAGGGCGTGGCGCAGCGAGGCGGACATCTGCCTTTCATCTATAGGCCCATTAGTTGTGACACGAGGTCAATGACCTCATCGTCCGTCACGTCATGGACCTGCACCGGCGGCGGCGCGGGGAGCGCGGGCTGCGGCGGCGCCCGGTGCAGCGGGCGCAGGGGGTCGGCGCCCAGCATGTGCGCGACGCGCGCCATGATGCCGCGCCCCAGGCGCAGCCCGCGCACCTCATCCGCGATGGCCTGCTGGACGCCGTGCAGCAGCTGCTGCGTCAGCGCGTGTTCTTGGTGGCTGACCTGCAGCAGCGCGGCCGTGTGGTCGGCCATCTGGCTCGTCCCGCGCGCCGCTTGGATGTGCTGCTGGAGCATGGCGAAGGGGGCCGCGACGGGAGCTGGGGCTGCCGCGGGCTGCTCGTCCTCCATCGCCGCTGCCGCGGCGGCCCCGTCGCCCCCGTGATGTGCGCAGAAGCACACATCCTCGCCGTACGTCGGATTGCTGCAGAAGCCGTATACCGGCTGCATACCACGCGACCCCCCGCGGACCATGGCGTGCGAGCAGCCAGGCAGGTCGGCGGCGTCCCCAGTCACTTGGATGCGTTGCTTGCCGTCGACTGCAACGTGGTACATCGTCCGGCACCACGGGCAGCCATGACGACTGTGGTCATGCTGAGCGAAACACGCCACGCACATCACGTGCACGGGCGCGGTCAGCCCTACTCGCGGCATCTCCGGTGGGTCGTGCAGCACGATGAAGTCGTGCTGCTGCAAGCGACACAGTTGGCAGGTAGGCATGGTTGGGTACTCTAGGGACACGACGGACGCATCAGGAACGAAAGCCAATTTCTTTTTTTTTACAACAGTCCCTTCAGCGCATCCACGACGCCCAACTCCTTGATGAGTTCGGTGCCCATCAACTCGCGAACCGCGTCCCTCCTGCACGCGGGCGTGAACACGTGCCATCCGTTGTTCATCAGGAACGTGTGACGCTGTTCGGCAGACAAGCCGAGCCGAAACGCCTGGAGGGACACGTAGCGCGGTCGAGCATACAGGTCCACGCGTCGCACGGCATCCGCGCTCACGCCCCAGGCCTTCGTCCACATCTGCACCGCCATTGCAACCCACTGGTCCACCGTGTGCCGGTCTCTGGATAGCTTTTGCTCTTGCAGGTAGATGAGATGGTGTCTCGAACCGTGAAGGAGCTCTGCATCGTAGCCACGAGGGGCGGCGATGTCGATGGGCCTGTTGATGCGATGGACAGGGGTCCCGTCTTCTGTAATGTCGTGATAACACTCGGGCCGGAGGACGACCCTGACCACTGCGCCGGGTTCGAAGAGCTCCGGGACGGCAGCGTGCCGGTGCAGCTCGAAGCCGAACCCGAACAGCGCGGAGTTGAGGCGCCCGACCTTCGTGCGCTCCGCGTACAGCGCGGCATCGTGCAGCTGGCGGACGCCGTCCTCCACCGCGCCGAGGCGCTCGCACAGCATGTCGAACGTGCGAAACAGGACGGACTCCTCCATTTCTGCTGATGTCGCTGTTGCGCAGAGATGAGGGGCATATATATACGAGGACGGTCGATGGAGTGAGGGTCACCCGATGCCGGTCACCAGATGTCGATGCCCGAAAAAAAGCGAAAACGCACCGCCTCTCGCAGCAGCACCTGTACCGCCATATACCCACTGACCCTGTGACAATGAAATGACGCTCTTTCGCACCCTGGCCTCCTGGCCCGGCCGCAGCGCCGGCATGGCGGTGAACGCGGCCAGCGCGTGCGCGGCGCTGGCGGGCGTCGGCGTGGCCGCCTACTGCGTCGTCGTCCTGCTGCAGCTGCTGATGGAGGTCGTGCGCGTGACCGCGTTCCTGTGCGCCGTGCTGGCGTTCGTGGTGCAGCTCAAGAATTCCGAAGCTCGCTCCCTGACCGTGGCCAGGAGGCTCCTGTGCGATTGGGCGGCGGTGGCGTGGCGCTGGGTGCAGCCGCAGCCGGCGCGGGAGCTGCTGGTGGAGCCGCCCGCGTGGGCGGTGCACCTGCGGGAACAAGTGCAGGACTACCTGCGCCGCAACTACCAGGGACATCACGAGGACCCCGCCCCTCCCGCGCCGGAGCCGGTCGTCCTACGGGAGTGGCCCGCCTCGCGCCCGGCCGGGCTGCGCGCCCGCGGCGACGGCGACGACCGGCCCGTGCCCGCCGAGTTCCTGTGCCCCATCGAGCAGGAGGTCATGCGCCGGCCGACCGTGCTGTCCAGCGGCGTGACCTACGAGTACGAGGCCATCCGGCGGTGGATGGCGGACGCGCTGGCGCGCGGGGAGGCGCCCACCTGCCCCGTCACGCGGCACCCCGTCAGCCCGCAGGTGCTGGCGCCCAACCTGGCGATGCACCAGGCCATCGCCGCCTGGCTTGCTGATGGAAGCGGAAGCGGCGTCCCCACCCGACGGCGCTCCCCGCGCGTGCGCAAGCCGACGCAGACATAAGGCACCTTCGTCGGGTTGTTCTTTTATTGCACGCGATGCAGGACCGACAGCAGCAGCAGCAGCAGCTGTGCGAGGCGGTCGCCTTCCACCTGGGCCGCCGCGCGCTGGACACCGTGGGACGCGTGCTCCAGGCCTTCCGCGGCGCCCTGCCCGTGGTCGTCGGCGTCTACCGCGACGCCGACCACCTGCGGCGCTTCTTGGATTACCCGGAGGACGAGCCGCCCGAGCCGCTGGTGCTGAACGCGCGCTTCGTGCCCCCCGTGGTGCTGCGCAACCTGGCCGCGCTGTCGCCCGCGGGAGCCAGCTTCGTCGCGGAGTATGGCGCGCAGGGACCGAGGTCGCGAGCTGCGCTCGCTCCCGACCAGGTCGCGGTGGTCGTGCAAGTGCGCAACGACCCGGGCAGCGCGACGGTGTGCACCTACGACATCGACCGCCTGCTGCAGGGCCACGCGGCCGTGCGGCAGGCGGCCGCCGAGGTCGAGGCCGAGCTGGGCGAGATGTCGCGGCGTGCGGAGCGGCGCCAGCGCGCCTTCGCGCGGGCCGCGTGGCTCGTGGCGGCCGTGTGGGCGCTGCTGCTGGCGTGGGGCTTGGGCGTATTTTTTTGGTCGGCAGAGTAGTGTAACAGGAGTTTATGAACCAAGTGTGTACGCAACGATTGCAACGCGCCTGCGAGCTCAGCAGCCTGGCGTACCTGCCGCCGCGGCACATGAACGTCGAGCGCATGCCCGCGCGCAGCACCGACCTGCCGCGCTTCTACGACGGCCGCCGCAGCTTCGTGACGCGCAACTGCCAGGCCTACACGTGGCGGTTCGACGACGGCGACCGCGGTGAGGACACGAGCATGTGGGTGGCGTTCCGGGGGACCTCGGGCATCGAGGACCTGGTGATGAACGTCAAGCTGAAAAAGACCCGGGTCACGCTCCCCAAGCATTTACAATACAAGCAGGTCTACCTGCACTCCGGCTACCTGGACGAGTTCGTCTCGGTGCAGGGCCTGCTGGAGGCCGACATCGTCGGCACGCTCGCGCACCGCGCCAGCATCCGCGAGCTCTACTTCGTGGGGCACAGCGCCGGCAGCGCGATGGCGCAGATGGCGGCGCTCTACTTCGGCAGCATGCTGGGCGACCGCGTGCGCGTGGGCTGCATCGGCCTGGGCGGCCCCAAGGTGGGCAGCGGCGCCGACCTGCAGAGCGCTTTCGACGCCTGCGTCGACTACCACGTGCGCGTGGTCAACGAGGACGACCTGGTGCCGCTGCTGCCGCCCGCGCTGCCCTTCGTGGACTTTCGGCACGCGGGGCCGGCGCTGTGCCTGCAGCAGCGGGGCCCCGATGCCGACGGCGCGGGAGGCGCCGGCGGGGGCTGGCCGAGGCTGCGGTGCCCCGACGTGATGAAGGGGGTGCGCAACCACTCGCTGTCGGACTACATGGCCAACATCCAAGCCGGGTTCACAGCCCCAGGTGATTGAGCCGCACCACGCTCTGGCTGGCCATGTCGTAGGTGACCTTGTCCAGGCGCCGGGCGCGGAAGGCGTCGCGGACGGCGCCCATGTCCTGGCCGGGGTGCTGCGCCTGCACGAACTCGGTGATCTTCTTCCACTTGAAGCACGCGTCCAGGTTGTGCCAGCGCGTCGTCTTCATGCGCCGCCCCATCTCGGCGTCGATGAAGGTGTCGCAGTCGTCCGCGGTCATGGGGGGCACGTGGCCGGCGCCGCTGCGGCCGTAGATGCCTCGGTTGTTGCGTTTGAGTTCCTGCTCCGTCTTCTTGCGTTCCTCGCGCGCTTCCACGGTGCGAGCCACGCGCTCCGATTCCTCCAGCACCGTCCGGCCGTGGTCCTTGGGCGCCGGCACGCCCTCCTCCTCCGTCGCGAACAGCTCGTCGATGGCGTTCAGTACGGGGTCCATGGCTCTATCTCCCCAGCGCCGGACGCGTTTATGTGCGCGCCAGCAGCCGCTGCAGCTGGCGCGCGGTCACCTCGGCGGCCGCCGGCATCCGGTAGCAGCACGGCATCTGGTGCGGCCCTTCGTCCACCCGTCGGCTGAAGCCCGCGCAGTCGGGGTCGTGGCAGCGCTGGTACGCGGCGCCGCCCGCCGTCACCACGAAGTATACGTGGTTGCTCTTGTGCCGCCGGCCGACGTTGGCGCAGAAGCGGCTGCTCGTGCGATAGAACGCCGCGCCGCTGTCGCCGTCGACGCGCCGCGCGGCCGTGACCCTGCAGGGCTGGTATGCCGCGGGCGGCACGAACGACAGGCTCGCGTTCGGTGGTCCTCCTTCGGCCTCGTCGGCCACGTGAGGAGCATGGGCGCCCCTGTTCTTGCTCTTGGTCTTGGTTTGGATTCCAATCACGGGGCGCAGCGAGCAGTCGCGCAGCCACCGCGGCAGCTCGCTCATCACCTCGGCCAGCGCCAGGTCCCGCCACCGGCCGCCCTCGAACTCCTTGACCGGCACGTACACGTCGTCGGCAGGGTCGCCCGGCTTCTTCTGAGAGAAGATCATCCGCAGCCCGCTTCCGCGGTACACGGAGGCGTCCAACGCGCGGGAGAGCCAGGCCTCGCGCTCGCGACCGGGGGTCGCTCGGGAGGAGGCGAAGCCTCCGACCTCGCAACAGGCTTTGCCTGTTGCTCGGGAGGGAGCGAAGCTCCCGACCTCGCGACAGGCGAAGCCTGTCGCTCGGATGCGCGCGACGCACTCGTCCCGCACGCACAGGGCGGTGTCGCGGTCAACGACGAGGCCCGGCCAGACCACGTGCAGTCCAGGCTTGTGTTTGCAGGTTTCCCGCTTGCCGCAGACGATGACGCGCGACGGTGAGGTCCCGTCCCCCAGGAGAGACGATGCCATGGGCACGAGCAGCTCGCACACGAGCCGCTCCGCGTACGCCCGGTCGTCGGGCGATGCAACGTCGACGTCCATGAACATGTGGAAGCCGGCTTCTGGGTCCACCCGCTCCACCACCCGCAGCGTCTCCCCGGCCTTCAGGCTCCGCGCGTACGCGTCCCAGAACTCGGCGTGCCTCGCGGCGGGAATCCCCGCCCGGCCGCCGTCCAGGAAGACGTGGCTCTGGCCCGCCTCCCACAGCCCGGCATCCCTCAGCCACGCGCGCATCGTGCGGCCCCAGCCGCGCCCGCTGCGATTTTATGGCGGTACACAGTAGCGATGCATCGAATTCTTCATCCAACGATCGGCGGCGCCGCTCCTCCCGGCGGTGGGACTCCTCCCGGCTCCGGCGCCGGCGGCGCCGGCGCACTGCAGGCGCGGCTGGCCGCGCTGACCGCGCACCTGCCGCCGTATGACGATTTCGTGAGGCCCGCCATCGCCGACGATGCCCAGCTCGAAGGACGTTACTTGTTCTTGTTGCGCGACTATGCGATCCGCAACCGCGAACCCTACGCCAAGGTGTGGCGACGCCTGTACGTCTCTCTGTATCGCACGTCGGCCGCGCACATCCGGTTCCTGAACGATGCGTACGCCAAGGTGTTGACGGCGGACGTCAGCCTCCCGAAGCCGGCGCGGGTGCGCGAGTTGTACGTGTCCGCCTCCAAGGACGTCGCAAGCACGTTCGAGGCGGTGCTGGCCTTCCACCTGCCCCGGCCTGGGGTCGCGAGCGATGCGCGCTGGAGGAAGAAGACGCTGGTCGACTTTGTCGCCTACTGCCTGTGCGGCGATGCCTCGGGATTCTTCGACAAGAGCGCCATCCCTCTGCGCGACCCGCCCATCGGCGCGATGCCGGTCGGGGAGAGGGACGCCGTCGTCCGCGGCGTCACGCTGTACGTCACCTCAGGCGCGGACATCGAGGACCGCGCGGACGCCGCGCTGGCGGCCGGCGCCGACCGCACGCCCGCGTCCGTGGTCGCAGCGCTGATGCGCGCCAGCCCGCAGCCGAGCGTCAAGGACGTGGAGCGGCTGCTGGTCTGGGCGTCATCGCAGCAGGAGGCCCACGACCAGCAGCAGCCGCAGGGGGGGCAGCTCGTGGCGGCGTTCGACCGTGACATCGCAGACATCCCCGGAGACCTGACGGACATCCCCGAAAAAGGCGTGTTCGCCAACCTCTTCAACGACGACGCCGCGTACGCGCCCTTTTCGGCGCTGGAACCGCTCCAGCAGCTGGCCATCGTCATTGCCTACAGCATCCCCAAGGTGGACGACGACGCGCGCCGGCTCAGGAAGCTGGCGTTCGCCGCGCCCACGCAGCTGGCCAGCATCATGCTCGACTACGTGGTGCGCAACGACGATTTCGCATCCCAGCAGGGCAAGCTGGACACCATGCTGAAAGCCATGAGCAAGCTGGACGCCGAGCAGGTCATCAAGAGCGCAGAGCAGCGCGGGGTGCTGCGGCCGGACCGGGCGCCGCGCGCGCTCAACAGGCGCTTCGTGCGCAACCGCATGTATCAGGGGCTGCTGTTCGTTTACATGCGCATGTACTTCATCGCGACGTTCATGCGGGTGCGGACCGCCACGGGCGGGCGGCTGCTGCAGCCGGGGCAGCTGACCAACCTGGTGGCGGACACACTGACCATGCTCAAGACCATCAGGTAGCCGCCGGCAGCAGCCGGGCCACCGCGCGCTCGTCGCAATCGCTCAGGGCGGGCACGGGCAGCTGCGCGCGCCCCCGTTCCGAGGCGGGAGCAGTGAGCACGGCGCCGGCCGCAAAGGCGCACGGCGCGGTCATCGGGTACACCTGCATGCGGATGGACAGGGGCGCCGCGACGCCCAGCACCCGCGTGAGCAGGTCGTAGACGAGGTCGCACCACGCCTGCGGGGGGCGCGGGGCGCCGCTGCTGCTGACCACGAGCAGCCCGCGGTCGAGGTCCAGGTAGTGCACCCGCCCCCGCCCGGCCAGGTCCCGCTGCAGCAGGCGGTGCGCCACGAAGGTCTCGACGTCGTCGTAGGCGGGTCGGCTGCGCGAGCGGCGCACGAAGAAGGCCTGCTGCTGGTGGAGGGCGTCCCAGTCCTCGGGCGGCAAGCACGCGATGCGCGGGCGCGTCCCGGCTACCATCTGGCGGTAGGCCGGGCATGCCCGCAACCCGCAGGGCACGCCCACCGTCGCTGCTGCCACGGCGTCCATGACTGCTCTGCTGGATGGTGCCTCTGGGCTGTCGCCTGTTTATTTGTACGGCTGCGGCGGGGGCTCGAGGGCCCGCACGAGCGCGGGGATGTCGACGATGCCCGCGCCGTCCAGCGCCACGATGCGGATGTCGGGATACCGCTGCGGGAGGACGCGCGTCATCATGTGCTCGTAAGCGTCGTGGAGCTGCTGGATGTACTCGATGGGCACCTTGGCTTCAGACGCCCGCCCCCGGCGGTTCATGCGTTCGAAGGCGGTATCCGGGGGCGTGCGCAGGTACACGATGACGTCCGGCGGCCGCCAGGCGAGGGTGCCGTACACGGCGTCGACGACCTGCATCTCAGCGTCGGTCATGTGGCCCAGGCGGTGCCCCAGGTCGCAGAAGACGTGCCGGCAAGCCAAGGGCGACCGCTCGTGGACCCACACGGTCCCAGCGTCCGCGTCCGCGTCCGCGCGGCCGAAGCCGGCGAGCGCGTTGATGTTGAAGGTCGCCGTCCAGCGCTGGGGGTCGTCGTACATCAGCTGCAGCAGCGGTTCCCACTCTTGGACGGGCTCGGGACGCACCCGGATGCGGCGGGGGTCGTGTTCCGCCAGCGCGCGCAGCAGCGTGCTCTTGCCCGCGCCTATGATGCCGTCCACGACCACCTTCATGTTTACCCACCCACCAAAACACGCCCCTCTATGTATGGCGGAGGCCGTCCGGCGCTTTGACGTGTTCTGGCCGCTCAGCGAGCCGTACCTCAGGAACGCGGACGTCGCGGTCACCTGGGCGCGCCCCTCGGAGGTCGGCCGCCTGCCGCCGCGGGTGCGGGCGCAGTTTGGGCGCCGCCGCCTGCACGGCATCCACCGCCGGGTGGAGCGGGTCATCTACGCGCAGTCCGCGGCGGCGGATGCCGCCGTGGAGGAGTCGCCCTTGGTGGTCGTGCTCTGTCGCCTGCACGACGCGCTGCACATGCTGCTGGTGGCGGACGTGCGGGCGGGAGGGCGCATCCGCGTCGTGTTGTCGGCCGCGCTGCGCGACGTGTTGAACGTCAAGGTGGGGCAACCCGCGTACGACGACGACATCCTGCCCCGGCTGCAGAAGACCTACGCGGTCAACTGCGCCGCTGCGAAAAAAAGTCCGACGTAAAATTACTTGTCTCGTTGTGAGGTGAGATGTTGTCGTCGTTGATATGGATTGTCGGGTCGCAACAAGGGTGCATGGGGGGCCTCGACGATTGCATCATCCACGGCGTGTACCCGGACAAGCAGTCCGCCATCCAGTGCATCATCGACCTGCAGCGTGACGCGCCCTCGGACGTGTTCGGGCTCATCCCGCTGCCGCTGGGCAGCAACGTGCACGTGGGGTTCAGCGTCAACCCCGACTGGCGCTGGTACCAGCCCCTGGACGGCTCGAGCGGCGACGAGGACGGCGGCGGCGACAGCGAAGCGGCGTGGGCGCAGCGCGTGTTCAGCGGCAGCGACAGCGAGGCGTTCGGCTGCTCGTCGTGCAGCGGCGGCAGCAGCATGGCGTCCGACGCGAGCATGGTGCGCGTGGTGGAGCAGCGGCAGCAGAAGGCGCACATGACGCTGCTGCACCGCGGGGCTAGGCTGTCGGCGCCCTGCAACCTCGCGGCGTGAGCGGCGCTCGCGGGCTCGCGCGCATGACCTGCAGCGCGACGGCGTCGTCGGGATGGATGCCGTACGTTTCGTTTTTGTTGGTCCTGGTGTGGGTCTTGGATGCGGCGGTGATGCTCGCCAAGCGTTTGGTCGGTTTGTCGGACGAGAGCGCGAGGTAGCCGAACTTCAGGGCGGAGGAGAGCTTGTGAAGGGTCCAGTCCATGGCGGCGACCGCGTGCGCCTCCATGCAGCAGGCGTCGACGAGGCCGAGCCGCTGGCGCAGGGACATGACGGCGCAGGCGGCGTCGTAGCGCGCGAGGAAGGCGTCGGGGTCGTGGTCGTCCTCCGCGCGCTCGCGACCCCGGCAGAGGAGCTTGACGACGCCCTCGGGCGGGCACTGTTGGACGAGGCTGCGGACCTGGGGCGTGGCATCGGATGCCGTCGCCAGGAGGACGGTGACGTGCGGCAGCGCCCGAGCGACCGCGGCCGGCAGCGTCCTGTCCCGCGCGCACAGGACGTCGTAATCGTCGATGACGACCACCTTGCGCACGCCGGCGGAGTGCACCAGCCGGTTGCTGCCCGTCGCGAAGTGGCCGAGCACCTGGACGGGGTCCATCTGGGTGCCGTGGCCCGACGCGGCGGGGCGGCCGTAGATGTGGTCGAGCCGCAGCACCTGGCACTCGCCGGCGGCGACCGCGTCCGCCAGCGCCGCCTCCAGACGGGTCGTCTTGCCGATGCCGCCGTGCACGACGACGAGCTTTCCCCCCATGTCCTCGTGCTCTTTCTCAGCTTTTTCTCTAAACCTTGTTGAATTTGTAGGCGTCGCAGAGGTTCCGCAGGTAGACCCAGGGGTAGGCGTCCGAGGCCTTCCCGGGGGCGCACGCCGTGTCCGCCGCCACGCCCAGCGCCACCTGCATCTCCTTCTTCCCGCCGACGATGTACCTGAACCGGCCGTCGGGGGTGTCGTAGACGTTGGTGCACCGGTTGGCGGCCCCGCGCGTCCAGTAGTCGGGGCAGGTGTCCGTGGGCGTGTTGGCGCGCACGGCGGCCGCCGCGGACCTGCGGCGGGCGTGGAACACGTACACGCACATCACGACGTAGAACACGACCAGCAGCACGCCCACCTGCACGGTGAGGATGGCGGAGCCGTACGGCTGCGCGGCGGGGAGCCCCGAGGCCATGTGGATGGCGACGGACAGCAGCAGCAGGGCCAGGAGGCAGCCCAGGGCGCGGTAGTAGACGCGGCGGGGCGCGGCGTCGCCGCCGGCCGCGGGGCTGCGCGGGGGACTGGAGCGCAGGCGGTTGTCGGTCATTGTTGTTGTGACAGGAGAAAATCCTTGAGCACCTTGGTGCCGGCGCTGGACACGTTGACGCTCTGGTCCATGGGGACGGGGAGCTTGGAAATGTCGTCCAGGTAGTGCCGGTGCGCGTCCAGCGCGGTGAGGATGGTGGGGACGCAGTAGTCGAGCACCTTGCCGTTGAGGCATCGCACCTGCGCGAGGACGCCCTCCGGGTCGTTGCGGGCGTGCTGCAGGTACACGGACCGCATGACGTAGTGGAGCTGGCGGTCGTCCTGCTTGTCGATGACGTAGCGGCCGCTCGAGCGCTTGTACGTGAGGTAGCGGATGCCGTCGTGCAGGGCCCGGACGTTGGCATCGCTGAAGAACAGGGTGCTGAGCGGCGTCGCCTGCATGTTGCGCTGCAGGGACTCTGCCTGGCGCTCGACGGCAGGGGCGCAGCCGGGCGGCGGCAGCGGACGGCGAGCGATGTCCATGTCTCCTCTACATGCATGGGCAGATATAAAGCTCCGCCGTGTGTCCACGAAGACCCGGACGGACCGACGCAGGCATGATGGACGCTGCGGACACGCCGCCTGCGCTGGATGCCGGCGCTGGCGCAGGCAACAACAAGAAGAAAAAGGCGAAATCGAAAAAAGCTACCGCCCCGCCGCCGCCCTCGCCCCCGGCCAAAGTCGTCACCCCCTTGGCGGAGGACGTAGACGTAGACGCTGACGATGACGAGGGCAGCAACGTCATCGTCCAGCTGAAGGTGGGAACGGCGAACGTGGACGACGCGGACGGAGGAGGGCGCGACCCGCCGGACGCCTACAACAAGGAGATAGGCAGGGAGTTGTTCGAGGTCGTCGAGGAGCAGCCGACGGCGGCTGCGGCTGCGGCTACCGCAGCGTCCATGCCATCGGCGGGGGGCGGGGCTGGGGCCGCTGCGAAGTCCTGCCTGCGCACGGTGGAGCTGCTGCGCGACTTTGAGGAAAAATCCAAGCACGGGGAGTGGCCCGGCAGCACCTCGGTGTGCTGCTACTGGTGCTGTCACAAATTCGACGGCCCTCCCGTGGGCGTGCCCGTCAAGCACGTCCGGGGCGTGTTCCACGTGTGCGGCTGCTTCTGCAGCCTCGAGTGCGCGATGGCGCACAACTACGCCTCCAACGACGGCATGGACGAGATCTGGGAGCGCAACAGCATGCTGCAGCTGATGGGGCGGCGGACGGGCCGGGAGGCGCCGGTGGCGCCGGCGCCCAACCGGCTGTGCCTGCGCATGTTCGGCGGGCACATGGACATCGACGACTTCCGCAAGCACTGCGAGAGCCGGCGCTTCGTCATCGTCAACTGCCCGCCGATGCTGTCGCTCACGCAGCAGGTGGAGGAGCTGTACGAGAGCGACCTGTCGCACGACTACAAGTACGTGCCGTTGGACCATGCGCGCGTCGACGAGTACCGCAAGAAGCTTCGGCTGAAGCGCAACAAGCCGCTCATCAACCCCAAGAACACGCTGGACTACAGCATGAACGTGACGATAACGACTTAAAGATATCCGCCACGTGACCGGAGCACTGATGGAGACCATCCTCGAGATCCGCACGGTGCAGGCGGGGGCGTTCAAGGTGCTGGTGGAGGCGCTGAAGGACCTGCTGACGGACACCAGCATCGAGTTCGACCCGGCGGTGGGCATGAAGATAGTCGCCATGGACTCCTCGCACGTGGTGCTCGTGCACATGTGCCTTGAGGCTTCCAAGTTCGAGTATTATCACTGTAAGGAGCGGATGTGCATCGGCGTGAACATGATGCAGCTGCACAAACTGATTCGCAGCATCAACAACAACGACACGCTCACGCTGTTCATGGACGGCGGCGACATGAACCACCTGGGCGTGCGCATCGAGAGCGCCGACCGGAAGACCACGTTCCGCCTCAACCTGCTCGACCTCGACCACAGCAAAATCTCCATCGACCCCGTCGAGTTCAACTCGGTCATCGCGATGCCTTCCACCGACTTTCAGAAGATCGTGCGCGACATGAACAACCTGGCCGAGTTCGTGGAGATACAGAACCTGAACAACCAGCTGATATTCAAGTGCACCGGCGACTTCTGCAGCCAGGAGACCGTGGTCACGGACAACGACGGCAGCACCATCCAGACCAAGGAACCCGACGAAATCATACAGGGCGTGTTCTCCCTGAAGTACCTCGTGCTCTTCAGCAAGTGCACCAACCTGTGCAACACGGTGCAGGCGTTCCTGAAGTCCGACTACCCGCTCATCATCGTGTACCAGGTCGCCAGCCTGGGCGAAATCAAGCTGGCGCTGGCGCCGCAGTCGGGGAAGTAGGCTCTCGCGACGCTCGTTACTGGAAATACAGGTTGCCCACGTTGCTCCACGGCACCCGGCACATGGGACACATGGTGGAGGTGTGCAGCAGGTCGGGCGTGCAGTCCTTGCAGAACGTGTGGCCGCAGGGCGTCAGGAACCGCTCCACGGGGCGGTGCAGGCACAGCGGGCACTGGTAAGTGACGTCGGCGCAGCGCTTGAACTGATACGTGTTCGCCAGGCGGGACAGCACCTCCGCCGTCGACCGCAGCTGCTCCCTGTGGGGCGCGCCGGACGACTCCAGCTTCGCGTGCCCCGCGTCCTTGACGCTGCCGAGCCGCTGCAGGAGCTCGTCGACGTCCTTGACCATCAGCGGCGTGAGGTCGGCGCTGGCGAAGATGCAGTCCCGCAGGCCGTTGACCGCCACCGCCACCTTCCGGCAGGCGGCGTCGAGGCGCGCCCCCTGCGCCTGGATGTCCGCCACCGCCTGGCGCGCGTGCGTGTGCTGCCGAAGGCTGTCGACCAGCAGCCGCGTGCCCTCGTGCATGGTCGTCTCGATGGCGGTGCACTGGGCGATGAGTTCGGGGGACACGCGGCTCGCGTCCTGCTTGTATTGCACGTCACCGTAAAAGGCCTCTTGGTTGTCGTAAATCATGCGGCGCATCTCGAACATGGCATCGACGGTGGCAGCCCCGCCCCTGCCCCCGCCCAGGTTGAGCTCCTGCAGTACCGAAGTCGATGCCAGCAGCTCGCGTTCGGTGTCCGCCGCGCTCGTGCTACCCGGGACGATTACATCGCCGTCGTACGGCTGCAGCAACTCGCGGTCCGCGCCACCCGGGACATCGCCGTCGTACGGCTGCGGCGGACTGGTGTCCATGCCGGCGCTGCTACTACACTACAGTAAACTAAAACTCGTCCAGCACGCGCAGGTCCGCGCCGCGCGCCTCGTTGAAGACGGTGGCCTTCTGGTAGAGGCTGGAGCGCGCCTCGAAGAAATTACTCTTGCCTTCGAGGCCCAGCATCTCCATGAAGGGGAAGGGGTTCTTGCTGCCGAACGCCGCCCGGTACCCCAGCTGCCGCAGCAGCCGGTCCGCCACGTACTCGATGTACTGCACCATCAGGCCGGCGTTCATGCCGATGAGCGAGCAGGGGATGGAGTCGGTGATGAAGTGGCGCTCGATGTCCACGGCGTCGCGGACGAGCGCCAGCACCTCCGCCTCGGGCACGCGGTCGCTAATCTTGGAGTACAGCAGGCAGGCGAAATCGGTGTGCATGCCCTCGTCGCGCGCGATGAACTCGTTGGACTTGGTCAGACCTGGGAGCACGTTGCGCTGCTTGAGCCAGTAAATGGCGCAGAAGGCGCTCGAGAAGAACACGCCCTCCACCACCGCGAAGGCGAGCAGCCGGCGCGCCAGCCCGCGGTCCGTCGCCGCCCAGCGCTTGGCCCAGTCCATCTTCTGCTGCACCGCGGGGAGCGCCGACACGTTGCCCAGGAGGTCGGCCTTCTCGGTCGCGTCCTTGATGTACGTCTCGATCATGATGGAGTAGGCCTCGGAGTGGATGGACTCGATGGCGGCCTGGAACATGTAGGCGTACTGCGCCTCCAGCACCTTGACCTCGGCGCAAAAGTTGTCCATGATGTTGAGCGACACGACGGTGTCCGAGCCCGCGAAGAAGGCCAGGATGTGCTTGATGAAGGTGCGCTCGCCCTCGGTCAGCTGCACCCAGTCGTTCCAGTCCTTGGAAAAGTCGATTTCCTCCACCGTCCAGAACGAGGCCACCTGCTGTTTGTACATCTCGAAGATGTCGGGGTGCTGCAGCGGGTACAGCGCGAACCGCTGGGCCTCCTGCTGCAGCGGCTCCGAGCAACGGGCTCCGCCCGTTGCGAGGTCGGAGGCTTTGCCTCCTCCCGAGCGACCGTAGGTCGCGAGGTCGGGAGCGTAGCTCCTTCCCGAGCCCTGCGCCTGCGCCTGCGCCTGCTTGCAGTCGTTGTCGGCGGCCATGGTGTACATACCTGCATGCTCGATATTGTGACGCGTTTATATACGCACCGATGCCGCCCCGCGAGGAGTGGTGGGAGCCGCTGTACGACGCGATGCACCGCAGGGCAGGAGGAAGGCGCGGCGGCGGCGGAGGCTGGGCGCCCTGCGAGGCGGGCACGCCGGCCGCGACCGTCGATGCCTTCCTCGAAGCAGCGAAGCGCTACGTTTCGGACGACATCCGCCGCCGCGTGCGGGCCTGTCGCGTCGTGGCCGCGGTCCAGAGGAAGGACGTGCGCCTGACGGTGATGGCTCCCGGGAACGCATCCGCCGAAAAGGCCACCGTCAGCCGCCTATGTCGCGCCGCGGAGTTCTTCGGCGACTGGTTCTCGGAAACGAGGCCCGGCAGGTTGTTGCCCATCACCGTGTGCCTCACGGACGCTCGCAAGGAAATCGCGGCTCGAGCAGGCGCTGCTCCTCATCGACTGACCGGCGACCTCATCAACAGCGGCGTGACGTTCCTGGACGCCGCGGGGCGGGTCATGCACGTGCTCGTGTTCCGGCGCGAAGAGTGCGTCAAGGTGCTCGTCCACGAGCTCATCCACGCGTACGGACTGGATTTCCCCAGTCCCAACAACTCCCGCGGCCCGAAGCTGTCCGAGACGTTCACCGAAGCCGCGGCCACCCTGCTGCACGCCTTGTTCGTCGCCGGGACGCGCGAGGAGGCCCGCCGCCTCCTCGCGATGGAGCAGGCGCACGCGCGCTGCGTGGCGGACAGGGTCGCGCGGCTGGCGGGGTACCCGGACCACGTCGCCTGCGCCCGGGACAACGGCGTCGACGGACCCGTCAAGTTCGTGCAGACCACGCACGCGTACGAGTACTACGTGCTGCGCGCCGTGCTGCTGAACGCGGCGGCCCCGACCCTCCGCGAGTTCGCGGCGAGGGCGGCTGCCGCCCGCGGCTGGACCCACGCCGAGTTCCGCGACCTGCTGCGCCGCGCCATCGCCGGCGTCCGACGGCGCAGGAGGACCCCGTGTCCGCCATCGGGCTCGCTCGCCATGACGGCGACCAGGGCTTGATATTGACTTAAAGCTTCCGGCCGAGTCAGAGCGTATAACCCCCCACACCATGTCTGCCACTGCCACTGCCTCTACTGCTGCTGCTCCCGCTACTGCTACTACTGCTGCTCCTGCGGCTGCCGCCGCACCCGATTTCGCGGGCATCACCCAGGCGCTGCAGACCATGTCCGCGGCCCTGAAGGAGGTCGCGCAGAAGGTGAAGCTGCTGGAGCGTCAGTACAAGGCGCTGAAGGCGTCCACCAAGAAGAAGGGCAGCCGCAAGGCACCCAAGGACCCCAACGCACCCGCCCCTTCTGCCAACGCGCCCCCCAGCGGGTTCGCCAAGCCTACCAAGCTCTCCGAGGAGCTCTGCGCGTTCCTCGGCATCGCCGCGGGCACCGAGCTGCCCAGGACCGAGGTGACGCGTCAGCTGAACGCGTACATCAAGGAGAACGGCCTGCAAAACCCTGCAGACAAGCGCACCATCCTGCCAGACGCCAAGCTGAAGAAGCTGCTGTCCGCCAAGGATACTGACAAGGTCACCTACTTCAACCTGCAGACCTTCATGAAGCCCCACTTTGTCAAGGCCGCCTAATGGGTCAGAGGGATGCCGCCCACGACGGCGGCGCCCAGGCCGAAGCCCGCGCCGTTGCGGGCGCTGGCGCCGATACTGGGGGCGAACATGTCCAGGATGGAGAAGGTGGCGGCGGCCACCAAGCCCAGCAGCGCCACCTCCTGCAGCGGCATCTTGCTGTTGGTGGGCAGGAAGAAGGCGGCCACGGCCACCACCAGGCCCTCCAGGATGTACTTGAACAGACGCAGCAGCACCTCCTCTACGTCGAAGGTCAGGCTGGGGGCGTGCATGGTGGGGGAATGTGTATATACTTTTCCGCAGAGAAAATTATTGCCATGTAGTACCACCGGCCGATGACGACGGACGCGTCCGCCTCCCTGGCATCCGAGTGTTACATGCAGCGGCTGCGCGCCGAGGCCGACCGCGGCTGCGAGAGCATCCAGGCCAAGTTCGCGGCCATGGTGGCGGCCCCACCCGCACCGCCGCGCTTCCTGGCGACCGCCCCCCGACCGTGCGCCTCTTTCTGCGTGTCCCGCGACCGCGCAGCATCTCTGCCTCCGATGCCGTACGCCCCACCCGCGTCCGACCTGCGCTTCGACGTGTCTACTCGCGCGCGGGCGGCTTCGGCGCCGCCTTCCGGCAGCTGCCGCTCGTATTCCTGAAGCGGTGCGCCTCGGGGCGCAGCTCTCCGTGGCGCCCCGCGGACCCGGGGCGGTACGGGTGGATGCTGCTCTCGCAGCGCGTCGTCTTCAGGATGTTGCGCTTGAAGTATTCGTGGTGCGGGCACGCCGCGTCGCCGTGCACACGGGGCTGGAACTCGGCGAACCGCGCGTCCGCCGGCGCCATGCCGCTCCCGCCTCCGACGCCCGACGCGCGGGCCTTGAGCAGCTCCGCGATGCACCAGTTGGTCGCGCGGAACCCGGGCTCGTCGTTCCACACGTGCGCGTGCAGGTTGCGCGCCATCGCGTAGTACAGCGTCGTCAGGCACGTCCCCACCGTGCGGCCTCGCGCGTCCGTGGCGCAGCTGTAGCCGTGCCCGTCCGCGTCGTACACCCACGCCAGGTCTCCGAAGCGCGTGCTGCGGCCGAGGTAGCTCAAAAAGGGCGCGTAGGTGGTCTCCTCCTCCAGCGCCTCCGTCGCCTCGGCCTTGCGCAGCAAGCGGCGCACGCGCTCCACGCACTCCGCGTACCGGCGCCCGGACACGAACGCGACCCTGGGCAGGCAGCCCTCCTGCTCCGAGATGTACACCTCGGGCGACAGCCACATGGCGTGCTTCTTCAGCACGGCGTCCTCGTCCAACTTCAGCTGCAACGCGGTCTGGGCATCCGTGCAGGGGGGCGGCGCCTGCGTCCTGCTCTCGTCCACGCTCCAGCCGTGCGTCTCGAAGAACCGCAGGGCGCGCGGCAGGGTGCGGTCCATGCGCCAGTACGACTCCGCCGGCATCACCAGCATCCGCACGATGTCCATGAGTATCATCTTGGGGTGAACCAAGCGCAACCCTCGCGCGTCGTCGACCTGCGTCGGAAGACGACGGTACACGGACAGCGGCATGTAGCTGACGTCGCAGCACTTCTGGGAGCCGATGTACACGCTGTAGGTCTCGTCGTGCACCGAGTTCTTGGCGTTGACGTGCGCCACGCCGCGCTCGTGCAGCATGTCGCACAACGCCTTGACGTCCTCCAGCGGCCGCGGCGAGTACACGTCCAGGTCGACGAAATCCGCCTCGGCGTCGTAGATGCCCCCCGGTATCAGCGCGTGCCACGCCAAGCCCCCGTACACCACGCACCCGCTCCCGCGCACGTACTCCAGCACGTGCGCCATCGCCGCGCGGTACGCCGGCAGGCCGCCCATGGGCGCGTGCGCCGCTTTGGCCAGCTTGCCGTTCCGCAGGATGTCGGGCAGCCGCTGCACCAACGCCGCGCCCTCCGATGCCGAAACGATAGACAGTCCCGGCTCCGCCATGTCTGCTGCCATCGCATGCAGGGAGGGTGCTTTTATGTGCCCGGCGGCGCCGCCGCTGCCTTCCGCTCCAACAGGAGGACGCACGGCACGAACGTAGGATACTCCTCCCCAAACTTCGCCCATGTGTCGTAGGTGACGACCGGCTTATCGTCGCTGAACACGACGAGCTGTGGCCCTACCTTGACAGAAATGTAATGCCCCCTCATTTGGCTGCCTTCGTGAAGTATCACGTGACGCAGGACGTACGCACGCGTTCTCACGCCCATTGCAACATACGGCTTGGATAAATCGTCGATTTCCTCGACGGTGACCCCCTTCGTGCCGTCCTCCTCCCTCAGCTCGACGGCCAGCGGGGGCTGCTGGCCCAGCTGCTGCAGCTTCACCACGAAATACGTGGAAAGACCCGACATCAGCGTCTTCTTGCACCTCCACATGCAATCGTAAGGCTCGTTGCCTTTCGCCTTCACTGCTTCCACCTGGTCGTTGTAATCAGCCTGCGTCCGCTGTTCGATACCAGCGTTCTCATCCAGGACCTGCTGCAGCGTCATCCGGTCACGGGGCAACGCCGGCACGTATTGGTACATCTCCACCATCTGCTCTTCGCCGCAGGGGAGTACACTTCCGGAATCCTTGCAATCCACGTCGTACGACAGCGTCCTCATCTTGTATCGCACGTGGCTCAGGTCAATCGGCAACTGCTCCTGCTCCTTCTTCTCCTGCTCCTCAATCGTGCGACACAGCGCATCGTACACCTCCATCGGGTCGTTCTGCTGCTTGGCGTCCTCGATCAGCGGACCGACGTCGAATGCCGGCTTTTTGCATGCGTCCGACAGCTGTTTCCACGACATGTGCAGGCGCGGGTTCACGAGGTTGACGAGCTCGATGGCCTTCAGCAGCATCGGCGTCGCGTTTCTGGGCGGCGCCTTCGGGAGGTCGCCGGACACGAACATGCGCGGCATGTCCATGAGCATGTGGAAGAGCGAGTTCCGGTAGCACTGGTTGCCTGGGTTGCCGAGACCTGTCTTGATGGGTCCTCTCTCCGGCCGTCTATCGTACTCGAACTTCTCGACAACCTTCTTGCATTCCGCCATCGTCTTTCCAGTTTTGCGCTCCCGTTTGCACACCTCGTATATGTCTTTGTCGATGTCGACGTTGACGCGCAAAGGCCTCTGGCAGTCCAAGAGCGCGTAACTCAGCGCCACCGGCGTTGCTTGAGCTCCCTCGTATATCCGACCGGGTACCTGACTCAGATGCAGCACAGTCCCCCTGCCATTCGTGGAGAAATCCTTCAGGATGGCGTCGTAGGCGGCCTTCACCACCGACATGCTTTCATTACGTAATCTTCCTATCTGGGCCTTCACGCTTTCATTACGTAATCTTGCTTTCTGGGCCTCCACCAGCTTCCAGTCGACTCCTTTGACGTGGTACACGCCGCTGATGCCCTTGGCGTTGCCCTGCACGGGCACGAACACGACCGTCCCCGCGTCGTATGTTTTCTCTCCGAACGTCAGCACCTGATCGGTCGCCGTCAACACGTCGCGCAGTTCGGGGGACACCGCAAGCGCGGCGGGGGTGAACACGGGCTGCGCCCGCGCCGCTTCGAAGGCGTGGTTGCCCACGACCTTCGTGATGGCAGCGTTGGTGCCGCCACCCCCAGCACTCAGCGTGCCGTTGGCACCGTTCACGAGGCATACCCTGTCGCCGGGGCGCGTGTGTTTCGTGTAATACTCGTCCCGTGCAAAGTTGGTGTCTGGAAGCTTCCCATCGAACGGTACAAACGACAGTACCATCTGCGGCTGGTGGCTCCCCGGGACGAATGTCGGTGCTTCGTGGTTGAGTTGTGTAGCCTTGGTAGATGCCTTCGCCTTCTCGGCCTCCTCCGCCTCCTCCGCCGCCCGCTTCGCCTTCTCAGCGGCCTCCGCGGTCTGTTGGGCTTTGGTGGCTTCTTCGGCAGCCTCCTCCGCCGCCCGCTTCGCCTTCTCAGCGGCCTCCGCGGTCTGTTGGGCTTTGGTGGCTTCTTCGGCAGCCTCCTCCGCCGTCCGCTTCGCCTTCTCAGCGGCCTCCGCGGTCTGTTGGGCTTTGGCGGCTTCTCCGGCAGCTTGCTTCGTCTTCTCTGCCTCCTCCGCCGCCCGCTTCGCTTTCTCAGCGGCCTCCGCGGTCACTTGCTTCGCCTTCTCGGCCTCCCCCGCCGCCCGCTTCGCCTTCTCGGCCTCCCCCGCCGCCCGCTTCGCATTCTCAGTGGCCTCCGCGGTCTGTTGGGCTCGCTTCAATGTCTCCGCTGCTGCCTCCTCGGCCTTCGCGGCAGCGTCACCCGCCCTCGTCGCCGACTGTTGCGGCGATATGCGATTGCCCAAAACGGCAACGGATGCCACGATACCAACAGAATACACTGCGACGATGAGCGCGTCCCCTATCATGGTATACTCATGAGTTGGAATTATTGCTCCTGCGTTCCAGCGTCGCCTTCACCTCGCGGTACGTGCGGACGACGCTGATGATCTGGTACAGCAGGTACAGCGCCGCCATCACCAGCGCGACCGTCATGCCCCCGTACAGCATCAGCTTCATCCAGCAATCGTTCGAGTACTTGGCGAACCGCAGGCGTTGCGCGTCCAGGTCGGACATGCTCGAAATTGTTTGTGCTTTCTTCATAGAAGATGTGTCGCGCCGTCGCGCCGTCGTTGGGCCTCCTGCTCCTGCTCGTCGGCATCGACGATGTCGAATTCTTGATGTGCTTGGTCGTGCTGTCAGGGGTCCTCGTCTTCGTCGCAACGACGGGCGCTCGGGAGGGAGCTCTGCTCCCGACCTCGCAACGGGCAAAGCCCGTTGCTCGGGAGTCCTTCGCCGAGGACGACAGCGCGGAGGCGGGGGCGGAGCCAGCCGTCGGGGGCGGCGCTCCCTCCGCCGCTCAGTCGAACAACACGGCATCTTTCGTCTCCAAGCTCGTCGCCATCCCGTCGCAAATCAAAGAGACCATCGCGCCCAGCCTCGACAAGCTCATCAACAGCGCGTCCGAAGAGGCCATCGGCGGCGGCGAGGCCATGATGCAGGCGGACTACATGGAGGACCGCGAGCTCCAGCGCCGCGGGGGCGTGCTCGACGAGAAGAAGTTCGCGCGGCTGCAGGAGGACTTTCGCCGCATCGACAAGCTGCTCGTGAGCATGAAGGACTACAACCGGAAGACTTACGATGCCATCGTCGAGCGTGCTTCGTCGTGAGCACCGAGCTCTCGCAACATCTGCCGTGCATGCAGCAGCACCTCGCCGTTGGTGAGCGCTCCCGCGATGCCGTGGCTGTTGCCGTCGTACGCCCTGCCCACGTCCGCGGCCGCCTCCGCCTTGGCCGTCGCCCGGCGCAACAACGCCGCCAGCTGGACCGCGCACTGGGCCGCCGGCAGCTCCCGGTAGCACAGGAGCAGGCGGTCCCGGATCACGCACCCCTCGTACCGCTCCCCGGGCGCGTGCGTGAACCGCCGCCAGAACCGGCTGCACCGCGCGTCCCACCGCTCCGTCGTGAACATGTGGGTCAGCTCCGCCGCGATGTCCGTCACGAAGGCATCGTCGAACGTATTGTTCTTGACGTTTTCCAAGTAATCTTCCAGGTCGTAGCGTTTCACGTACGACTGGTACGCCTGGTACCGCCTCGCCCCGCTCCGCTCGATGACGAACACGTGCCCGGGAAAGTACTGCTTCAGCCCCTGGCCGGCGTCCAGGTCGGCGTCCGTTATCATGACGTAGAAAAGGGACTCGCAACGGGCGGACAGCGGGCAGGAGGGCTCGCTGTTTTCGCAGCAGCTGCGACGCAGCGCCGACGCCAGCGCCGACGCCAGCGCGGCGCTCCGGTTGCCCTCCGTCGCGTACCTGCGCTCCACGGTGTCCGTGTCGCAGTAGCGCGTGTGGTCGAGGGCGGCCTCGCCCGTCAGCGCGTACAGCAGCATCACCGCCGTGTTCAAGCACTTGGTCCTGTCTGACATGGCGTACGCCGTGGGAGGGACTTGGTCGGCGACGATGTCGAACAGCGCGTGCGAATGCCCGCGGATGATTTCTGCGATCATCGGAGTGGGGTCCTTTGTATATATGCGGCTGACAAAAGCAGCTCCCGAGAAACAAGCTCGTGCAGCTGCGCTGCACTCGAGACGCAAGCTGCTGTCCGCTGTCCCTGCGGCCGTGACCGCCGCCGTCGCGCGCCGTCCGGCGATGTTGATGGAGCCGCGCGCCCACTCCGACCAGCTCGTCCGCCTGCTGCTCGACATCGAGGACCCCGCGTTCGTGGGCTACGCGCACGACCTCGCCGCCGCGCACCTGCAGCTGCTGCGCGCCGCGGCCGAAGCGGGCTACGACACCCTCGCCATGAAGCGCGACGCCGTGGCTTGCAATGCGGTGCTGCGCGACCGGTTCGTCCAGTCCGCGCGGGCATAAAACCACGACGCACGGCGGCTCCCAGGAACATGGGGCTGCCGCTGTACCTGCGGCACATCATCGACAAGTATCCGCGATGCATGCTCCCGCGCCCCCCGCCGTGCCGTCGCCTGTTCGTGGACTTCAACGGCATGGTCCACGAAGCCGCCGCGGCGACGGCCGAGGACGCCACCGCCCCGAAGGATGACCCGGAGGCGTACGAGGCCGCCATCATCGCCAGGACGCTCGAGCTGCTGCAGGCCCTCGCCGCGCGGGTCGCCCCCACCGACCTGCTGTACGTGGCCGTGGACGGCGTGCCTCCCGCCGCCAAGATGATGCAGCAGCGGCTCCGGAGGTACATGGCCGCAGCAGGCCGTGCGGAGGGCTCCTTCGACACCAACGCCATCACGCCGGGCACCGAGTTCATGGACGCGCTCAACCACGCCCTTGCAGACCTGCAGCAGCAGCAGGGGGGGTGCAGCGGCAGCGGCAGCGACAGCGCCCGGCTCGTCGTCGTGTCCGATAGCGCGCAGCCGGGCGAGGGCGAGACCAAGATATTCCGCTACATGACCGACGACCCGGGCTCCTCCTCCTCCTGCGAGTCTTGGGACCTGATCCACGGCGCGGACGCCGACCTCATCGTCCGCGCCATGCTGCTGGATGCGGACGACGGCCCGCCCGTGGGCGTGCTACGACCTCCCCAGCGGGCGCAGGACTCGACGCAAGTCGTCGACGTCCGCGCCCTGCGCGAGGCCGTCTGCGCAGACATGCGGCCCGGATGCGCGCCTGGGGAGCGCGGGCGCGTGCTGCGCGACTACGTGTGCATGTTGTCGCTCGTCGGCAACGATTTCTTGCCGCCGCTGACCTACCTGCATCACAAGCCTTTCGCCGTGCCCTTCCTGGTGCGCGTCTACGCCGACGTCGTGGCCCGGGCCGGCCGCTGGCTCGTCCGCGAGGGAGGCGACATCGACTGGCCGTGCCTGGGCGACATGCTCCAGCGCATCGCGGACCAGGAGAACGCGCGCGTGGCGGAGAGCCACCGGCGCTTCATGTCCGAGCAACGGCCTGTGGCCGTTGCGAGGTCGGGGCCACCGGAGCCGCACCCTGCGGACATCGACCTGACCCTGCCCGGCTGGAGGAAGCAGTGGTACCGCCGGCTGCTCAACTTTGCCGACCACGTCGACGGCCGCCACCGCGCCACTGCGCCCTACCTGGCCGGCATCGAGTGGACGCTGCGCTACTACTGCGGCTCGTGCAGCGCAGATGGACTCGCGACCTGGTACTACCCGTTCCCGTACTCGCCCACCGCCCTCGACCTGTGCTGGCAGTGCCGCGACCTCCACGGGTCCGCCCTCACCGGGCAGGGCGCGCGAGCGGCGGACATGCACCCCCACCTGCTCCTCGCTCTGGTGCTGCCGCCGCCGTCGTTCCGCCGCCTGCTGCCGTCGCGATACCACGCCCTGCTGGACGACCCCGCCCTGGGATGCGCATGCTTCTACGTTGACGACTTCGAGGTCTTCACGTACCTCAAGCGCTACGCCTGGGAGTGCGTACCCAACCTGCCGCCCATCGATGTCGACATCGTCTCCCGCGCCTTCGACCGCTTACGACGACGGAACGTCCCCTCTCTGAGCGAAAATGACCCCTTGCAGCTTGGCCTCCAGTTTCGTAGCATCCTCCTGTAACTGCAGCCGTTCCGCCTGGTCCACGTCGTTCGACAGATGCTCGATTCTTTCTTGCAGGGCCCGAACGGTGAGAGACATCGTCACCAACTCATCCGTCGTAGCAGCGTCTTTGCTGCCCAGGGCGTCGACGTCGAGAGCCAACTTGTTCGCGTCCTGCTGCAAGAAGTGCAAGGCGGCGGCGCCGTTCTCCGCGAACGCATGCTCCCTCAGTACCTGTTCGAGCTCGTCCAGTTCATCCTGATACTTTTGCAAGTCGGCGGACAAACCGCTGCTGGCCGTGCCCGCGTTGCTGGTCGACGTTTGAAGGTCTTCGTGCTTGACCACCAGCGACTCCACGTTTCCAGGCGCCTTGAGCTCCTCTTTCAGGTCATCAATGCCCTGAAATATGCCTTGGAGTGCGGCCTGCTCCTGAGATGTTGTACTGCTGCTGGGGCTGGAGACCGTGCTGCCTGCGTTGCTGGCGCGAGGGCTGGTGACCGTGCTGCCTGCATTGCTGCCTGCGTTGCTGGAGCGAGGGCTGGGGACCGTGCTGCCTGAGTTGCTACCTGCATTGCTGCCTGCGTTGCTGGAGCGAGGGCTGGGGACCGCGTTGCCTGCGTTGCTGGAGCGAGGGCTGGCGACCGTGCTGCCTGCGTTGCTGCCTGCATTGCTGCCTGCGTTGCTGCCTGCATTGCTGCCTGCGTTGCTGGAGCGAGGGCTGGCGACCGTGCTGCCTGCGTTGCTGGCGCGAGGGCTGGTGACCGTGCTGCCTGCGTTGCTGCCTGCGTTGCTGGCGGGAGGGCTGGGGACCGTGCTGCCTGAGTTGCTGCCTGCGTCCTCGATGCGATATGCCTCGGAGTCGTCCAGCGTAGCAGCCGTGGGGCAGTACAGCCTCCACGTCGAATCGTTGTTGTACAGGGCATCCAGCGTGTCTACCGTCCACGTGGTCTCGGTCAAGGCTGCACGTCGAAGAGAGTCGCTCACTGCGACAGCTACGAAATGCTTATAGTCCTGCACGTCTCCTACCTCCAAGACTTGGGTGTGGCCATCATTATGGATACCCATCACTTCATAGCCTCGTTCCGCTTCGGCTTTCCGCCACTCCGGATGCACGTACACCTGTATGCTCCGGTCGTCCCACAGCAACGACACAACGACCACGCTCCTGTCGGGGTCAACTGCGTCCAACAACGGCGCCATCTTGCCCACGCTGTGATGCTCGGACCCCGCCTCGAACATGCCTTCGACCTTGCTTCGGCTGAAGACGAGCCAGCGCAGACGCTCACCTGCGACCCCCTGTCTGAACGTTGGGAGATTGCTACGGGGTTTGAAGAAGTCGTACGCATACGGGCTCATCAGCTCCTGGGCCCTGTATTCGCCGGTGCGCGACGCTTTGTACTTGCCTTCTGTCTCGTCACATCGACTGGTGTAGGTCAGGTACGCTTGCAGTTGGCTGTCCTGGAACCGCGTCGGCTGCCAGTTCTTGCAGTCTTCGTCCACCATGCCGCCCCATATCTCCACGTCGCGGTCGCTCACCGGTTCGGACGCCAGCTTTTTCAGCACGTACCATTCGTAGGCGTCCGCGAAGCGGTCCTTCAGTTCCCCCATCAGCTGCCGGACGTCCACGACCATCGGTGCGGGACCGCGCGCGTACAGGTGGACGACGTTGGAACGCGCGCGGCTGAGGGTGACGAGCGCCGCGTGGATGCTACGCAGCGTCACCGCCGCAACCGCCGTTCCGAGGTTCCGCTCGTCGATGATGGCATCGGTCACGTTCAGGAGGAACGTCGGATTGTAGGGCTTCGCAAACAAAGACCGCATCACGTGTTCTACTTCCCCCCATGTGTAAGCGATGCTGTGAAAGTCTCCGACGTCGTCCTCCCTTGGGACTCGCAACGACTCCAGTGTTGCAGTCGCCTGCATCCTCGAGTCCACTTCACCCTTGGTCAGGTTTGGTACCAAAGTAAACGGCTCCTGCTGCTGCTCCTGCTGCTCCTGCTGCTGCTCCTGCTGCTCCTGCTGCTGCTGCTCCTGCTGCTCCTGCTGCTCCTGCTGCTGCTCCTGCTGCTCCTGCTGCTCCTGCTGCTCCTGCTGCTGCTCCTGCTGCTCCTGCTGCTGCTCCTGCTCCTGCTCCTGCTGCTGCTCCTGCTGCTGCTGCTGCTCCTGCTGCTCCTGCTCCTGCTCCTGCTCCTGCTCCGGCTCGGGCTCCTGCTCCTGCTCCTGCTCCGGCTCCTGCTCGGCTCCTGCTGCGGCACCTGTTGCGGCTCCTGCTCCTGCTGCGGCTCCTGCTCCTGCTGCTGCGGCTGTGGCTGGAGTGTCATCGACCTCGACCGACGCATACGCAGGAGGGATGAGATGGTCCACGACGTCTTTCTCCAAGTATTTGCGGTACGATGTTCCTGTATTCTCGTCTGGGTCGTTTGTAATAAGGGAATGGATTCCGCCGAATATTTCCATGTGCCTGTCGGTGTTCGACCTAGTGCAGTATCTTTCTGCATACTCGATAACGAGGTCTGAAAGCAAGTTGAAATCCAAAGGTTGTGTGAATTCATCGAAGTCTTTTCGTAGAATTGTAGTATGAATGCTTATCGTGAAAGTGAAACGAGGCTCCTCCTGCTCTTTCTCTGAGACCTTCACGTGGACGATGGTACTATCGTCATCTTCCAAACAATCCAAGACTCTCGAAACGACGCGCAAAATCATCACTACAGCGGCAGTGTTCACATTCTCGTCCATCAAACCGTCTACGAAGCGTACAATGTAGGCGATGTCGATGTCCTTGTTATCAAACAGGGTTTTCACGTTTTGTTCGATGTCCACCCACGTGTTTCCCGTAGCAAACAGGATGCGTTCCGTTGCGGGTCGTTCGTTGCGGAGTCTCACAAGGGTTTGTATGTCCGCTTCAAACGGGTCCTGTGCCCCCTGCGGCTTCTCCTCCTGCTGCTGCGGCTTTTCCTCCTGCTGCTGCGGCTTCTCCTCCTGCTGCTGCGGCTGCTGCGGCTTCCCCTTCTTCTTTTGGGCGTCGATGATATTGTTGTGGTATTCCTCCACTGCATCGAAGTCAGGTGAATCAGGGTGCGCCTTCATAAATTCAGAGCACGCCCCCAGCACGGTGTCGATCGGCATGTCTGTCGTGAGCTTGAGAAGCGTGCGGACTGTCAACATCAGGTCCTTCTCCTCTTCTGCGACTGCTATGGATGTGTCGACGTTATTCGCCAACTCGTCGTCGTCGTTGGTTTTGGCACACTCGCCAATCGGTCGTAGCAGGTCTATGAACATGGCGATGCTGTTCACTGGGTCCACCTGGAGCCACCTGTCCATGCTTGCCCACACATCATCGAGCTCTTCCATTTTGAGACGCGCTTCTTCGATGGACATCGGCGTCCCTGGCGGTGGTGTCCCTGGCGGTGGTGTCCCTGGCGGTGGTGTCCCTGGCGGTGGTGTCCCTGGCGGTGGTGTCCCTGGCGGTGGCATAGGAGTGCCTTTGAACAGTCCGTTGTTCAAGATAGGCTGGGGCACGGGAGCGGGTGCGGGTACGGGACTCGACGTGCTCGTCCCCGAACCAGCGCCACCAGCCCCTGCTGTAGTCGTGGCGGGTGGTACCACCGTGACGGGCCTGGCGGGCGACGGGGCGGCCTGCGTCATCGCGTAGAACCCGCCTCCCGACATCACGACGATGATGAGCACGAGAAGGAACACGAACATGGCGAGAGCGTTGGTTCTGTACTATTCGCGAGAAGAATTGTTGACCCCGACCCCCACCAGCAAGTGGCCGTGCCGAGGATGCCAGCGCACGACGACGTGGGCGCAGTGCGCGCTCATGGCCGCCAGCAGCGCGGCCGGGGCGCAGCAGCTGCCGGGGCAGTCGGAGGACACGATGACGCGGCCGCGGCGCGGGTCCACCACGCCCGCCAGCGCGGGCAACAGGGCGGGCACCTCGTGACTGCGCTCGATGAGCACGACGTCGAAGGACCGCGGCAGGCGGCGCACGTAGTCGCGCAGGGTGCCGTGGACGTGCTGCACCACGTCGTCGGACGCCATGAAGAAGCGGCGCGCGACGTACCGCATCAGGGGCAGCACGTCCACCGCCACGACGCGCTCGCAGTGCGGCAGCCACTCCGCGGCCCACACGGGCAGCGCGGCGCACTCCAGGCCGACGGCCAAGATGGTGCGCGTGTAGTCGGGGATGGCGGCCGCCAGCGCGTCGCCGTACCAGCCGTGCAGCCGGCGGGTCATGTAGTCCATGCGCACGTCCAGCATCTCGGTGTCTAAGCGTACCGTCCAGCCGCGTCGCTGGACGCGCAGCCCGCCCGCGCGGAACAGCGTCTCCCAAGGGTTGGTGAAGGGGCAGCATCGGCATCGGTATCGGTGTCGGTCCATACGCGCCTACTACATACAGGGCCTGCTTTCAGATGACGGACTGCTGGATGCGGATGCCGCAGTAGGCGACGGGGCTGGCGCCGTAGTCGGTCTTCTCGTAGAGGCCCAGCTTGACGGCCTGGCCCAGCAGGAACTTGTTGTTGTCCCAGAATTCCTTGGTGTGCCCGGTGGATGCGGTCATGAGGTGGGCGAGCTCGTGGATGGTCACGTACAGCAGCACGTTGAAGTCCACGAAGGACAGGTCGCTCTGCCGCACGCACAGCACGATTTTTTCGCCCTTGTTCACCGAGTAGGACGTGTACCCGCTGTCGGGGCTGCCCTCGGACAGGCTGTCGGGGTTGTAGCGCTCGTACAGGCGTCGCACGGCGGGGTTGTCGGTGTGCTGCGCGATCATGGCCTTGATGAGCTGCTGATTCTTGGCGTTCACCCGGGCGATGATGTCGGCGGCGGCCTGGCTGTTCGGCAGCTTGCGCACGAGGTACCGCCGGCCGTCCACGGCGCTCGTCACGAACTCCACCTCCATCACCTTGGACTGCACCCACATGAACGCCAGGATGGCGGCGAGGAAGAGCACGAAGGGGCCCAGGAAATCCATCTGGGGGGCGCTGCGCGGTACATTGAACGCCGGAGTTTTTTCGGGATATCGCGATGTATACGCCGCATGGGCGATTTACAGGTACGCGTTCGCAACGAGGCCCTGGACATTGGAAGGAAGCAAAAGCAGAGGATTGAACGGAGTGTCTGTCTACTCCTCAGGGCAGCCGTTGTCCCGCGCCCACTTCAGCACCTCCAGCCGGCCGCGGTAGACGGCCATCTTGCACGTCCATTCGTTCCAAGGGCATCCGTTGGCCCGCGCCCACTTCAGCACCTCCAGGTGGCCGTTCTGGGCGGCCTCCCAACACGTGCGCTCATCCGAGGGGCAGCCCTGGGCCCGCGCCCATTTCAGCACCTCCAGCTGACCGTACTTGGCGGCCATCCTGCACGTCAGCTCGTCCCAAGGGCATTCGTTGGCCCGCGCCCACTGCAGCACCTCGAGGTGCCCACCTCGGGCGGCCGACGCACACGTACACACGTCCCAAGGGTATACGTTGGCCCCCGGCCAAGGGCAGCCGTTGGCCCGCGCCCACTGCAACACCTCCAGGTGGCCGCCGAGGGCGGCCGCCGGGCACGTCCTCTCGTTCCAAGGGCAGCCGTTGGCCCGCGCCCACTGCAGCACCGCCAGGTGCCCACCCTCGGCGGCCGCCTCGCACGTCCTCCCGTCCCAAGGGCAGCCTTCCGTACGGAGCCACTCGAGCACTTCCAGGTGCCCGCCGAGGGCAGCCGCTTTGAACATCCTCTCGCTCCAACGGCGGCCGTTTGCTCGGGCCCATTTCAGCACCTCCAGGTGCCCGGCCGTGGCGGCCGCCATGTAGGTCTCTTCGAACCATGGGCATCCGTTGGCGCACACCCACTTCAACACGTCAAGATGCCCGTTCTTGGCGGCCGCTTCGCACGTATTCTCTGACCAAGGGCAGCCGTTGGCCCGCGCCCACTTGACGTCCTCCAATCGTCCAACCTCTGCCGCAGCGCAAAGAACCATGCGTCGTATGTCGTAGCCACTGCTGAGCTCGACCATCATCTGGAACATCCACCGCGGGTACTGCGCGACGACGGTGTCGCAGAGTGCAGCTGTCCGTACGAAAGTCTGTCTGCGGTTTTCACCCATCGCTCGAACAGCTGCGGCGGCGGCTCGGGGCCGCGCACGACCACGCAGCCGCGGTAGCGCTGCCTGTGCGCCTTCGAGAGCCTACGCAGCGCGAGCGCCTTCGTGTTGGCATCGCAGCGGTCGAAGATTTCAGCCACCAACTCATCGGGCAACGCGGGGAGCGTCATGGTGTGATTTCGCACGTCCACCACGGCTTTTTATTATAGCTGGCGCGTGCGGGTATAAAGGACCGCGGCATGCGCACGGGTCAGCAACCACCATGACCGCCTCCTCACCCTTCTGGGGCTATCACCTGATGGTCGACTGCGGCGAGCTGGGCGTGTCGGCGGAGGTCCTCAACGACGTCGAGCGCATCAAGGACTTCATGCGCGAGCTGCTGGACGTGGCGGGCATGCGGGCGTGGGGCGAGCCCGTCCTTGCGCGACTGACGCCGGAGGACGGCGAGTTCCCCGACGGCCTGTCCGGCTACACCTGCGTGCAGCTGCTGCACACCAGCAACGCCTGCCTGCACCTTTGCGACCTCACCAAGAAGCTGTTCTTCGACCTGTTTTCCTGCAAAGCCTTCGACCAGGCGGCCGTCGTCGGGGTCGTGGAAAAGTACTTCGCGCCCGGGCGGACGCGCGTCAACTTTTTGACCCGCGAGCCATGATGGCCGCCAACAGCGCCATGCTGCGCTCCGCCACGACCAGGGACAGGCCCGCGGCGAGGGCCACGAAGGCGAACACGGCGACTTCCATTTCTTGATCAGCGCGAAAGAATGCGCGCGCGCTGTTCGACGACCACCGACACGCTGCCCGCCACGACCCACAGGATGACCGCCGCCTGCGCCACCGCCAGCCCCAGCAGCGCGCGGTGGGCGGGCGTCCGCGCGCAGGCGCAATCGGGGGCCCGGCGCAGCCTCAGCGAGATGAAGGCGAGGTGCAGCACGAAGACCAGCAGCAGGATGGCGACGGTGCTGAACGGGTTGATGTCCAGACACGCCGCCATCTGCAGCACGAAGAACACCACCAGGTAGGCCATGTAGAAACGCCGCGCGTCCGCGCACCTCGGCTGCGCGCAGCGCGGGGCGCGCAGCAGGCCCAGCAGCACCAGGCTCGTGCCCATCGCGAGCGCGAGCGCGACGGCGCGGTCGGTCTCCACGACGTCCATTATTTGCTTGCGCGCCCGAAAAAAAATCGAAATCCGCTCGCCTGTCCCGGCCGTACGCATCCTCCCCAGTACAAGCCAAGCAAGACATGGCGGCCTCTCTCACGTCCCTCGGTCGGCGGAGGCTCCGGGTGCGGGTGGCAGACGAGCCGCAAGCTTCGCTTGCCCAGGCTCGGGAGCCCGGTGCTCGTAGGTCCCTTTCGCTGCTGGCCCTCCTCCTTCCCGCCGTGTGGCTCGTCGACCGCTTCGACGTGGCCGTGACCGCCGTCAGGGTGCTGTACGCGGTGGTCATGGCCGCGCGCGCGGCGCTGGTGCCGCATTCGGATACCTGCTCGCTGGTGGCGCTGCGCTGAAGAAAAAAAAGCGAATTGTTGTTGGTCCTTGCCGCCGAAGCCAAAGGCAAAAGGCAAAAAGGCAACAATGACAGACTTCTCAATCGAGCCCCTGGGGCACGGCACGCTGGGCGGGCTGCTGTACGACGTCGGACGCATCTGGTCCACTGGGACCGGGTCCGTCAAGGGCACGCGGCGGTACGCGGACGCCTCCAAGGTCGTAGGTGCGGACGCTCGCCGGGTGCTGCAGCGCACGGGGCACGTGACCTGCAGGGACCCCGCCACCGACGCCGTCGTGCGCGAGTTCGGCGCGGGCGAGGTGCTGGACTGCCAGACCTTCACCAAGGACGTCGACCGCGACCCCTGCATGTCCCTGCACGCCCGGGCGGACGGCGTGGACGTCTGCGACGACAGACTGCCCGACGGCAGCGGCGGTGTCCGCAAGCTCGGCGGCTACGTGACCGTCCGCGACTTCGAGACGGTGATTCCGAGCGACCAGGAAATGCGCTTCGCCACCGGGCACGCCTCCGGCGTCGTGCGCGTGTACAACGGCAACGAGCGCCGCGCCGCGTGCGTGTCGCACGCCATCGGCCGCCTGCACGCCTTCGACGGTCGCCACGCGGCGGCCATCGACGACGCGGGGCGGGTCACCCTGTTCGATTGGGCAACGCGCACGACCACCCCGGTGGGCGCGGGCGCGGGGGCTGGACACGAGGGCGCCGCGCTCGCGCGGGACCTGCTCATCGCCTGGCGCGGCCGCAAGCTGACCTGCTGGCGCCTGCACGACCCCGTCGACCTCCGCGGCGCGGGCCGGTCTTCGACCCTGGCGCGCCCCGTGAGCCAGGTGATCACAGACCCCGAGGCCTGCCGCAGCGAGGGCGGCGTCGACGCGGCCTTCCTGGTCGTCATGGACGACATGTCCGCGGAGCCCTTCCGCGCGCGGTGAGCACTCAGACCCATTCGGCGGGCGCGTCGAAGCTGGACGTCTTTCGGGACCGCACGACTACACGGTCGCCGTCCGACTTCTCCGTCCGGATGCCAATGACCACGCTGCCATAGGGTGACGGCCCGTCAAATGCAAGTTGTTTGATGTATTCTTCTGCGACCGTCCGCATGCCTGGCTCGTTCGGGTATTCTTTTCGGATAATGACGGACGCCGGCAGATTGGTTTCTGCGTCGAACGACACGTGTGAACTCACCATCACATTGGGATGGCACGTCTCGTAAGCGCGCCGAGTGCGGCTCATCCACTCCAGGTGAGGCAGGTCCTGCGTGCCATGGAGGTACGTCCATATCTCGTCGAATATCTGCCTCTCTATCCAGCACGTTTCGATGTCTGTCTTCTTGACTCGGCGCGCGTTGACGGTATTGCTGGGCAGGCAGTGGTGGTTGTCGGTCCCGCGGGGCGCACAGGCGCCGTGACGGTGGTAGACTGGCTGATTCGCGGCGTACACCTCCTGGTGTTGGAAGTAGGTGATGCCTTTTACGAATTCGTTGAACGTTTGCGTGATGCGCCTTCGAAGCTGCAACGGTTTGATGTCTGGCAACATCCCCATGAAGACCCGGTCGCGGAATCCGATGAGTGCTCCGTTATGGGCTCTGACGTTGGGCTCTTTGAGGAGGAGCTCAACTTCGTTACGAATGTCGAAAAGTGTCTTGCCATGTGCCACCGCGACCTGCTCCAACGCATCACCCCGTGCGGCCGTTCTCAAGCTCGTTTCGAGTGTGGTCAGCTCCCGCATGACCGCGTCCATGTTTCGTTCGGCGGCGCGCCGATGGTATATCAACGTCAAAAGGGCATCCGCCAACGACCGCTCCATGTCCATACAGAATGAGCACAAAAAGCGCGCAGGCGCAGCGCGCAGGCGCAGCGCGCAGGCGCAGCGCGCAGCGCGGTGCCGTGAGCCATTCTCCTCTGCGCTGACTGTATACACGATGGCGCAGCAGGACCAAGAATGGATGCTGCCGACCCGGCAGGGCTTCGCGGGGTGGGTCACCGACCGCCTCTCGCAAGGGGCAGAGAGCGGGCGGCGACCGGAGGCGGGCGACGCCATGGAGCTCATGCACCACCAGCGCGTCGTCCGCGCCTTCCTTTCGGGCGGCGCCCCCTACCGCGGCGTGCTCCTGTACCACGCGCTGGGGACGGGCAAGTCCTGCACCGCCATCGCGGCCGCCGAGGCGCTCGCGGGCGAGGGATTCTCGCAACGGGAGGTCGTCGTGCTGCTGCCGGCGTCCCTCAAGCAGAACTACGTGTCGGAGGTGACCAAGTGCGGCGCCCGCGCCTTCCAGGCCCGCGCCTGGCGCTGGGCGCTGCTGGGGGCGCGGACGGACGCCGCCGCCTTCGCGGCCGCCTGCGCGCGGCTCTCGCTGCCGGCCGCCAAGGTCGCCCGCAGCGCCGCGCGGGGCGTGTGGGTGCCAGACGCCGAGGAAGGGACGCCCTTCGACGCCCTGGCGCCCGCGCAGCAGGAGCAGGTCCGCCGCCAGGTCGACCTCATGGTGCGCGGCAGCTTCCGGTTCGTGCACTACAACGGCCTGCGCGAAGACTGTTTCCCCGACCGCGACGGCAACCCCTTCGACGGCAGGGTCGTCGTCATCGACGAGGTGCACAACGTGATACGCATGGCCGTCGGCAGCGGCGCGGTGGGGCCGCGGCTGTTCCGGCTCCTGGCCGCCGCGGAGGGCGCCAAAATCATCGCGCTGTCGGGCACCCCCATCGTCAACTACCCGCACGAGCTCGCCTACCTGGTGGCGATGCTCAAGGGCACCACGCGCGTGCACAGCCGACGCTACGACAGCGTGCAGGCCGCGAGGGCGGCGCTTCGCGGCGAGCTGCTGCCCGACCCGCGGGTTGACATGGTGCACCTGGACATCGTTTCCAAGACGGTGTCCCACTCGCTGCTGCCCCCGGGCTTCGAGTGGAGCGGACCCGACCGCAGCACCGTGGTCCGCGCGGAAGCGCCGACGAGCGCACCACCGGCCGCGCAGAAGAAGGGCGAAACGACGGCCCTGCTGATGCCGCTGCCCCTCGACGAGCAGGAGTTCAACGCCGCCTTCCTGCAGTTCGACCCCCCGCGGCTGCGCCACGAGGACACGCTGCGCACGCGGCTCCTGGGCTGCATCAGCTACTTCCACACCTACGACGCGGCCGTGTACCCCGCGCTGCGGCCGATGCAGGTCGTGCCCGTGCCCATGAGCGACCACCAGGTCAAGCTGTACGAGGACGCTCGGTACGCCGAGCGCGCCATGGAGAAGAAGCAGCAGCAATCCAAGTACCGTCAGCAGCGGAAAGCGTCGCCGTTCCGGGATGAAACGAGCGTCTACCGCGCCTTCTCCCGCGCGGTCTGCAACTTTGCTTTCCCGGAGGACGTCAAGCGCCCTTGGCCCAGCAACATTCGCCGCATGCTCATGGACGAGCAGGAGGATGACCGGACAGCGGGAGAGTACGAGCGGCGGCTGGAGCAGGTCGTGCGGGCCGTGCACGCCGGGCGCCTGCGCGGCGCCGCACTGGCCAAGTATTCGCCAAAATACGCGGAGCTCCTGCGGCGCCTGGCCGACGCGCCCGCCGGCGGCCCCGCGCTGGTCTACTCTCAGTTCCGGCAGGTCGAGGGCATCGGCATGCTGGCGGCGGCGCTGCGCGCCAACGGCTTCGAAGAGTTCCGGCTGGTCAAGGACGACGAGGACCAGTGGCGCGTCCAGGCGCCCGCGGACCGCAGGAAGCCCACGTTCGCGGTCTTCTCCTCCGCCGCAGGCGACAAAGAACGCACCCGGCTGATGCTGCACGTCTTCAACTCCGAGCTGGACCAGCTGCCGCCCTCGCTGCGCCGGGACCTGAAGGGCAAGGACAACCTCCGCGGCGGCGTCATCCGGGTGCTCATGATCACGCAGTCGGGGGCCGAGGGCATCTCCCTCCGCAACGTGCGCCAGGTGCACCTGCTGGAGCCCTACTGGAACGACATCCGCGTCAAGCAGGTCATCGGCCGCGCGGTGCGCGCGCACTCCCACGACGCCCTGCCGCCCGCGGAGCGCGCCGTCGACGTCTTCATGTACGTGGCCACCATGAGCCAGCGGCAGATGGACGAGTCCTTCACCATGCGCAAGCACGACAAGGGGAAGACCTCCGACCAGTACATCATGGACGTCGCGGCCCGCAAGGCCGTCATCACCGACCTCCTTGCCGAGGCCATGCGCGCCGCCGCCTTCGACTGCGGGCTGCATTCCTCGCAACGGGCTATGCCCGTTGCTCGGGAACGAGCGGAGCTCCCGACCTCGCGAGCTTCGCTCGCTCGGGAGGGGGCAAAGCCCCCGACCTCGCAACGGGCGATGCCCGTTGCTCGGTGTCACGCTCCCGCGCCCCTGCTGTTGGCAGAGGACGACGGCGACGGCATCAAGGTGTCCTCCCTCGTGCTGGAGGACGACCTGCGCTCCGAGGAGGCCGCGGACGCCGCCCGCCCCGTCTCGTTGCGGTACCTGGAGGTGGACGGCGTGCGGTACGTGCTGGGCGACGACGCCCTGCTGTACGACGAGCTCGAGTGGGAAGAGGGGCGGCGCGTGGTCGTGGGACAGGTGGCCAAGGACGGCACCGTGGAGATGATTGCGTGAACAGAAAACCTTGCCTATCTGCAAATGGAATTCATCAACAACGTGAAAGCGCTCTACAGCGGGCTGCCCAACACGGACATCAAGTTTCTGTTTTTCTACGCGAACGACCTGTCCCAGCCCAAAGTCAGGAGCGTGTTCAAACGGTGGACCGTAGGCCGCGAGACGTTCTACGTCATCGAAGGGCTCCAGAGCGGTCCGAACGCTTTCTACATGTACGTGTACAAGGAGTCCATCATGAAGTACTTTGTCAGTATTCGTCCGACGGTGGGGTCGTCGTCACCCATTATTGAAGATGCTGTCGTCCTGGCGTCCGGGGACGATGGCAAGGTCAATCACGGAGACCACGTGACGGTAGGCATCTTACGGCAGAGGACATCAGGTCAAGCACTATTTGCCACGCACAGCACAAAGTACATCGACGACGCAGGAGATTTCAATTTTCGTCGAGAGATAGCAGAATGCAACGTGTTGCTCAGCGCATCCAGCAAAGACTACGACGTGGCCACGTTCGCCGCTCAACGCTGCGGCAGGATACCTGAGTCGCGCGACACCATGGACTACATCTACGACACCGCACACGTGCACGCCCTGTATCAGATATCACAAGCTGCGCACGGCATTCACACGGGGGGCGGCAAAAGTAATGAACCGAAACGTCGGTACCACGTGCACAAAGGAAAACGGTACTTGGTGAGGCGAGGAAAAAACTGCCGTTTCATCGACTGCGGGAGGTACCGGAAAGTCGTCATCCAGAGGGGCGGCTCCTACCACGGCGTGACGTTCATGTCCGACGCATTCATCGCGTTCCTCGTCGAGCACGTTGTCAAACGGGTGCAGAGCGCAATGCCGTACTTGGAGGCTGCGTGCATCATCTACGACGAGTTGGAAGACATCTGCGAGGGCGCCAGCGAGCACATCGTGATGGTGTACGAGTTCGCACATTGGCGCAACGTGTTCTACCTCAAGGCGCACGACGCCCTCGTGGCGTGCTACGTGGAGTCCGCGCCGCAGGAGGCCGTCATCACGCCTGAAGAGCGGCAGACACACGACGCCTTCAAGCGCAGCGTGGCGTCCCTCGTCGTGCGTGTCGTGGGATGATAGACTACAGCACCCGCGACCGACCCACAAAGTAGGGGTTCCGCTTCCGCCAGTCGCCGCCGACGCCCCCGGCCTCCTGCGCATCGTCGAACTCTCCTCGCACGCCGTACTGCTGCACCGTGGTGCGAGGAATTTCTTCCAGACCGTCCCGGACAGCCGGCTGAGGTGCAGCCGGCGTCGGATGTCGTCCATCACGGGCTCGGTCGGATGCCCGACCGCCTGCGCCACGTACTCCGCCACGGTGGCGTATCCGCCCGTGTCCAAGCCCTCTCCCAGCGCAACGGCGGGCGCAAGGCGCGCTGCGGCGTACCTCTGGACGATGTCTGCGGTCCGTCGGTCTAGCGGCGTGGCTCCAAAGTGCCGCTGGTACCACGTCTGTCCGTGAGCCAGCATGTGATACTCTGGGAGCGGGATGTTGCCGCGGCGGGCGTCCGGATAGTAGCTCTCGTCCTGCAGCACCGCCTTGGTCATCGCAGGGAACCGTTGCATCGCCGCGGTGAGTGCAGCCTTGACCATCTGGACGGTGCCCGCGCCCCTTTCCAATTGTTTCGGAGAGCTGCAGGTGCTGTAGTAGGTCAGGTCCTGCAGGACGATTTCCCGGCGCCGCTCGTCGATGCTCAGGCTGACGCAGGGTTTCGGCCGGCCCCGAGGGTTGCCGATGAGTATCGTGAAGCTGTCGTCCCACATGCTGGCCGAGCTGGTCGCCCAGAACGTGTAGTCGTCGGATAGGAGGAGCATGCGGTAGTACAATGCAAGGAAAAACTACATTCACGAAACATCAAGGGCATCACTGCACGGTACCCGAAGCCCCATCACCCGTCGTTCGCTACACCGGAAGACGTGCAGACCGTCTCGGTCACTCTCCGTCCTGCTCATTTTTCTCGGTATCCTCTCGCACGCCTCGATAGTGAAGATAGTTGAGCGTGCTGGCGAAGAACACGAACAGCATGACGGCGCGCGACGTTTCCTGGAGCACAAAGTCGGCGGACCAAGCACTCGGCTTGTGTGTACTCGGGACGCGGTGAAGAACCGGCGAGGCCACTACGCGCGGGCGCAAAGTGCCGCGGCGGGCGCAGGGCATCAGCGAGCCGCGTGCGATAACAAACATGACTGCATGTCTTGCACGCGCAGCGCCTTAAGTCCATGCGATGGCCAGCAACAGCTTACGTCGTGACGTCTCCTCGAGCCGCACGGACAGCGTGAACCTCCTGCCGCTCGCGACGACCTGGTGGTCGCCTCCCAAGCGCTTCTGGTCGTAGGACATGCCCCCCGGATCGACCAGCAGCGTGTACTTGGCCGCCGTGATGTTTCCGCGCAGCATCTCCAGCGCCTGCCGCAGGTCTTCGTGGAGGTCGGCCGTGTACACGGTGCCGTTGGGCAGCGCGGCGCTGTGCAGCCACACCGCCCCGCACTCCCAGACGTCGCCTTCTTCCTCTTGTTCCTGCGTGTACGCCCACGGCAGGCGAATGCGAGGCGCCAGCGTCATCACGTCGCACCACAGCGGTTCTGCGGAGCCGCGGAGCCAGTCGCCGTAACCGGGCAGCTGGCGCCGCGCGGTCGGCCCTCGCCACTCCAAGCGTAGGGGCGCCATGGCGTCTTCTGCGTCCATGGTTGGCTGAATGTGATTTTTTTTGGGACGTTGCTCGTGTTTAGGTGGCGCAGATGGGTCAACGGCGCGGTAGACGTGGAAGAAAATGTGACACCATGTCATGGGGGACGACGAGCAGCCGTGGACTGGCATCAACTGGTACGACACTCAGCTGAAGCGACTGGCGCAGGCGCAGCACGACAACGAAGCATCGCACGTCATCCAAGACCGTGTGTATCGTAGATTCGTGACGGACGTGGCTGCTGGAAAACTCGGCGCGGCTGCCCAAGTTTCCATGGTCGCTGAGGTCCTGCGCAAGAAAGTGGTCCGTAACGACCGAGGCCGTTGGTATGCCTGAGCAATTACGTAATCCTCTCCCTGGCGGGCGACGGGTCCACGGCCGCGGCCGCGCCCGCGCCCGCGCCGGACACCACCAGCCGCATCGCCGTCAGCATGCGGTCCACGCAGGCCGCGCGGAAGTCGCGCACGCCCGTCAGCAGCGCCTCGTAGGCGTCCACCGATATCGCCCAGTACCTCGGGTAGCCGCTGGCATCCTCCAGCCCGCGCAGCTGCACCGCGCCGGGGACGGCGTATGTCCAGTCCAGCGCGGCGTAGGCGTTGCGGACGTCGAACAGGTACTGGGTGGTGGCGGGCGTCGGCGGAAGCGTCGTCTGCGAGGTCCACTGCATCCAGTCGATGCTGACGTTGCCTTCGTTGTGCCAGGCGAAGATGATCTTGTCCAGGACCGCGGGGTCGGCCAGGTAGCCCACCGGGTCGGCCGTGAACCTCGGGCGGTCCACCCACGCCCAGTCGCAGGTCATCGGAGAGCGCGACAGCTCGTAGTTGAGCAGCACCACCAGCGCATCGCGCTGGAAGTAGGTGGACACCAGGTCGCACGCGCGGATGGCGCGCAGGCTGTCGTCCCAGGCCAGCGCCGCGGCCACGACGTCTGACACGGGTACTGCGGGGGCAGGTGCCTGGCCGCTGGCCAGGCGGGCGCCGAGCGCACACAGCAGCAGCATCACGAACAGCGCGTTGCGGAGAGCCATGATGGTGGATGGCCAACTGATGCACAGACAGGAGCAGATGATGCGGGACGGGAAGGCAGCTTTCGGATTTTTTTTTGGGATGCAGGTGCTCCAGAAAAAAACACAATTCTGCGCGGTGCACGGACTACAATCACAGACATCCGCGCGTGCGATGCCGACGACAACAGCCATGGACAACTTGCCTGAGCCTGAACAGTCGTCCGATGCAGACCGCGTCCCGGACCACATCCCGGACCACATCAAGCCGCTGCTCATCGGCCTGGCCATCGGTGGCGCCTACGTACTCGGGTCGACCGTCGTGCAGGTCCTGACTCACCGTTCGGCCGTGGCCGCCATCACGATGCTGTGGCAGATGGTCTTCGGGTATGTCATGTTCGTGCTGGTCATGCTGTGGGTCATGTTCAAGCTCGTGGGCGAGGTGAAGGCCGTCATCGAGGGAGCCACGTGGGTGCGCGACTACTGCGCCCGCCGCCTGCGTGCCACACAGGTCCAGGAGCCGCTGCTGATGGCCGTTGAAGGCGACGACGGCGCCGTTTAGGAAGCGCGCCACTCGGTCGGCGCCGCAAAGGAGGATACCTTTCGCAGCGCGACGCCGTTTGTTCGTGTCTGTATGCACATGACATTATCGAGGTACGACGCGCCCTCGGGCGAAATGAGCTTGATGTACTCTTCGGTGACCGTATCGCCTCGCCCGCGGTCGACCTCCTTCACGACGGTGACCGACACCGGCATGTTCGTCTCTCCGTCGAAGCACACGCTCGTGGTGAGCATGGTGTCCGGATGGCACGATTCGTAAGCTCTACGCGTCTTGCGCAGCCACTCCAAGTGTCGATAGTCCTGGCTGCTCTGCGTGTGGGTCCAGATGGCGTCGAATATTTGCCGTTCGATGTAGCACGTTTCGATGTCTGCTTTCTTCACCTTCCGCACGTTCATCGTGTTGGAGGGCAGGCAGCCGTGGTTGTCAGTGCCCCTGGGCGAGCATGCGCCGTGTCGGTGGTACACGGGCTGATTGGCCGCGTACACCTCCTGGTGCTGGAAGTAGGTGATGCCCTTGACGAACTCGTTGAACGTGCGAGTGATGCGGCGTTGTAGTTGGATAGGACGTATGTTCGGCACGAGGCCTTCAAAAACGCGGTCGCGGAAGCCTATGAGGCCGCCGTTGTTGCTGCGCACGTTGGGTTCCTGCAGCAACAGCTCTACCTCGTTGCGGACATCCAGCAGCGTCTTGCTGTGGTCTGCGACTACCTGCTCGAGGGTGCCGTCGCGGTCGGCCGCACGCAACGCGGTCTCCAGCGATTTAAGAGAGTGCATGACATCTGTCAAGTCTCTCGTCGACGCACGGCGGTTGAATATGAGGGTCAACAGCGTTTCCGTGAGAACGTCCTGCATGGGATACTCACAGCGCTGAAAACAATCAATCTTCCTTCACCGCCACGCCAGCGCGTCACGCTCGGTGCGGTTGACTGGGTCCCGCAGCGCCGAGTCGGGGATGGGGTCGCCCAACCCGCCCCATTGCAGCGTGAACGCGTACGCCGGCGCGTTCGGGTGCGCGTTGAACTCCCGGACGGCCGCCAGGTGCAGGCGCCGCACCCGCGCGGCGTCCTCGTCGTTTCCGCGGCGGTGCATGCTGACCAGGTACGCGTCCTCGGCGTGCGCCGGGTGCACGCGCACGTGGTCCTTCCAGATGCCGTGATAGTAGCGGACCTCCTCTGCCGACAGGTCCAAAGCGCGCATCAGCCACGCTTCGTCGGCGTCAGCCGGTGGTTCTTCATCGGACACCGCCAGGATGAACAGCAGCAGCTGCTTGTCGACGGAGACGTACTCGTCGTGGGTGTAGGAGGACAGGTAGTCGTGAGTCACGTGCATGCTGGCCGCGATGGAAACGACGGCCACCAGCAGGCGCCTGTCCACTTTGTCAGGGGGGACGTAGGCAAGTTCCAGTCCGTGGCCGTCCGCGTCGTACAGGCTGATGACCAGCCGCAGACCCGTCGAGAAAGCGGTAGCCGCCATGATTGTGCCGATGGTAGGGTGCTGCCGCGGCCACAGGCTCGGAAAAATGTGTTTTTTTGGCGAATGCCTGGCTCTCCAAAAGGTAGCCAGGACACGCTGGGGCGGCATCCAGAGTCATCGTGCCCGGCTCTCCAAAAAGTAGCCAGACACGCTGGGTATTGCGACCTTGCATCGGGTGAACTCCGACGTGATATCATATTGTGTCTCACGAGGAACGGCACTCCGGGGACATTCGAAATTCGAGAGGCAACATCCGCACTCCTCCTTGTACCAGCCTTGGAATGGTCTCACTTCGTCGAACAAGAGGCGTATGTGTGTGACCGGTCGAGACACACGGGAAATGTCGACGGAGCGCGTACCCGGCCCGACGGCGAACCATTCTCCTCCGGCCTCGAGGCCCCTCATGCCGTCTGGTGAATGGGGGTGGAACCACACCGTGATCAACTTGTCTTTCATGCAATCATATGGGAGGTCGATAGTGAAAGAACCGTCGTCCACGTCTGCTTCGGTTTTAGAGCGGTACAGCGTCTTTTGGTAGTCGAATTCACCCATCAGCGGTTTTCACGCTGGAACCTTTAAGCACAAGGCGGTCACAGCGACGGCTCCACCGTGCAGGTCAGCGCCCGCGCCCGCAGGCCGTCGCAGTACTTCTGCGCCAGCGTCTCCTCCACCCGCGCGCGCACGATGCACTGCCCCGTCCGGTGCGCGCGGCTGGTGATCTCCGTGGCCTCCAGCTCGCACATGTCGGGGATGACCGCGAGCAGCTTCTTTTTGACAGAGGGCATCGTGTGGACGGCATCGTCGTGCAGCACCACCGAGAACCCGGCGCCCCCCGTCGTGTCCGGGCTCAGCGTACGGGGACGCGCGGGACGCGCCAGCAGGAACCGCTGCCCCGCGGCGGTGGGGAAGGCTTTCAGCAGCACGCGGTTCATCGTGGGTTTGTTGGTTCGGCTGATGGGGAGATGCCTTATGTATGCGTTTTTCCTCGCAGCATCCTGTAGAGGTGCGCAATGTTTCGATTCCAAGATATCTACCGTTGGTACCTCGACAACATCGACGACGGCACCGTGTTTCGCGTAGACAAAACGGTGCAGTGCTGGCAGCTGTACAGACGCAGCGATTGGAAAAAGTACGAAGACAAGCTGCAGAAGCAGTTTATCCTCGAACGAGTGAAGACCATCCGCAAGATACGACACATGGGACACGAGGACTTGTATCCGCTCGGTATGTATGTGATCACCGACTACAGGCCTAATTGGCTACAGTTCGTGTACCCCATGCAGAAGTACCGGCCGAACGGCAGCCTATATCCCTCTGTGTTCGCCGATCACTATTCGCTTCCGTACTATCCCAAGCAGACGAAGCAGATTCAGTTTCACCAAACGCAGTACATCCCTGCAGGTATGACCGGAGAGAACGGCGTTGTGTCGCACACGAAAAACCATTTCAAGGACGAGACGCCGTTCGATGACATCCCATTCCTCGCGTCGCTCACCGAATACAAAGAGTCAATCTTGAGTATTTTCCGGCACGACTGGGACGAAGAGCAGGAAGGCGGCGGCAAGAGGAAAGCCACTACCCCCGCCACCGCTGACGCATCGAAGAGGTCCCGTCGGACTCAGCGGCTTGACGCGGAAGCTGTGTGCGCAAAATGGATGACCAACAAGGTTCAACATGTCATGATTTTCGTGAGGCGTCACAACGCGACGTACGACTGCACGTGCATCGTGTACGACAGGAAACGACGGTCGCAGGACGAAAGCGAGCTGGGCTGCGCTTTCAGCCTGCAACAGCCTCCAACGGCGGACGTCCTCCGCGCAAAAGTACTAGAGTACCTTTCGCAAACGTAGCAGGTTGCGATTCTCCTACGGCCGGTTTCTTTGATGCCGGAAAACACACCATGTCCCAGCTCGTCAAGGGCGCGCACACCTACCTCGTGGAGCCCTACCACGTCCTCTGGTACGACTCCATGAAGCCCGACGGCACCGCGCCCGTGGTGCGCATCGGCCGCTACTGCTCCGTCGGCCGCAACTGCACCTTCGTGATGAGCCACCACACCGCCGACCGCGTCAGCACGACGCCCGCGCTGCTGCCCCCGGGGGGCGGGGGGTGGCCGCACGGCCGGGGGAATCGCACGAGCTTCTGCCGCGGCGACATCGACATCGGCAGCGATGTCTGGATCGGCGCCAACGTCACCCTGATGGACGGCATCGCCATCGGCCACGGCGCCGTGGTGGCCGCGGGGGCGGTGGTGACCCGCGACGTGCCGCCCTACGCCATCGTGGGCGGCAACCCCGCGCGGCTCATCCGGCACCGCTTCCCGCCGCACCAGGTCGAGGGGCTGCTGGCCGCGGCGTGGTGGGAGCTGCCCGAGGACGCCCTGCGCGCGGCGGGGCTGGACGTGCACACGGCCGACGTCGACGGCTTCCTGGAGCGTGCTGAGAAGGCTGCGGTTCAGCGGCGCAGCGAGTGACGTCGATATGGGGCACCCGCGGGACCGCCCAGCCGGGCTCGGCACATATAAAGCATGGTGTAGAGTCCAAAGGACAGACATGCCGTTCATCTACATAGTACACGAACGTGAGTTCCGGTCGTTGCAGCTGCGCGTGTGGAAAGTCGGGTTCACCGACAAAACGATAGAGCAGCGCATGTCGGGATACACAAAAAACTCGTTGTGCATCATGTCGTGTTGCGTGCGGGATGGCAGGGCTGCAGAGACCTCTCTGTTGCGACTATTGGACAACATGAGTAACGTCCGTGCGCGACGCGACATAGGCAGGGAGTACTATCAGTGTCCACTGTCGGTCATAGTGTCTGCGTTTTGTTCCGTATGTGATTCATGGGCGGAGTCACCTTTCCTGCCGATGGAGACAGAACCGCAGGACGAGCAGGAACAGGAACAGGAGCAGGAGCAGGAACAGGAACAGGAGCAGGAGCAGGAGCAGGAACAGGAACAGCAGACCGAAAAACTACTTCAACTGCTGCAGCTGCTACAACCATTAAGGCCGTTACACCGGCCGTTGGCACCGGAGGCACCGGAGGCACCGGAGGCACCGGAGGCACCGGAGGCACCGGAGGCACCGGAGGCACCGGAGGCACCGGAGGCACCGGAGGCACCGGAAGCATTAGAAGTGCCTTGTCTTCCTCCACACACGATAGTGGCCGGCCCGCCATACTCTTGTCCCCGCTGCGGCAAAAGTTTTCAACGATGCAGCGACTTCAAAGCGCACCTGGCGAGGAAGAAAATTTGCAGGCCCATCGTAGCAGACGTGCCGCTGGACGACGTCAAGAAGGACATGGACGAAAACCACAGCTACAACGTCACGGGCACAGCCGCACAGGCCGCGCAGACGGCGACCACCATCAACAACATCGGCACCCAGTATGTCTACTCCAACGGCCAGCCCGCCCCTGTAAGACCCATCATCTTTCCCAGCAAGGACCATATCACGGACGACATGATCGAGCAAGTCCTAACAGACTATCCGACCATGGTATCCATGCTGGCCAAGGAACTGTACTTCAATCCCGACCTGGAGGGCAACCACGACGAGGAAAGCGTCTACCGGGTGATGCAAATCATCCAGCGCCGGCTCCTCCGGCGGTCCCGGATATGCGACTGGCGCCAGTACACCTACGAGAGCCTGGTGTTCGAGCTGATGGACAGCGTGATAGAAATTTCGGACGCGTACAGCGAACGCGACGCGGTGCCGCCGTTGGACGCAAACCTGGTGCGGGAATACGACCGCGTTGCGAGGATGGCGACGAGCTTCATCCAGAGCTGCCGGCAACCCATCTACGACAAGGTGTCCAGGCACGTCAAGGAGATGCTCGCCAGACCTGAAGTCGTCGCCATCCTGAACAAACCAACGCAGCCATAAAAGTCCAGCTTTCGGCAGCTGGAGCGGAGCGATGCTAGTCGCGAGCAACGGACACAGCCCGTTGCGAGTCGTCTGCCTCGGCACGTGCTGCTCCGCGTCCGCGCGCCTGCGCCGGCTGGGGCTGAAGCGCGAGAGCAGCATGGTGGAGTGGATGATGGCCATCGATTTCAGAGAGGTCCTGCGCCTGCTGGAGGCCGTGGCGGACGACGCAGCGTGCGACTGGCCGGTGGAAGCTGTCAGCGGCAAGCTCGTGCGATTCGCGGGCACGCACGTCTGCAGCCGGCACTACGCTTCGGCGGAAGCGCTTCAGCGGGCCTTCGCGCGGCGAGCGAAGAGATTGCGCGGGTGGATTGCGAACGGCGACCGCGTGCTGTTCGTCCGCCACGATGCCCGCCTGCTCGTTACTGATGCTGACTGCTCCGCGCTCTTCGACATCGCGCGTCGCGTGAATCCGGCGCACAGGGCGCGGCTGCTGGTGTTCACGCCCCCGACGCTGTGGCAGCAGGCCTCGAGGCTGGGCCACCCCCGGGCGCGGCGGGTGGTGCTTCCTCGGGACGACGCAGCCTACTTGGACTCCGTCTGCCGCTGCGACGACGACTGGGGCGGCGCTGGCGCGTCCGCCAGCAGGAAGGCCGCGAAGGCAAGCCACGCGACCAGGGGCACCAGACAACCTCCGGCTGCGGCCGACGCGTGGTAAAATTTGGCGGCGACGACAGTCGCGTACGCCGCCAGGGCGACGATGCCGGGCAGCGCCCCGCGGCCGCAGCCCTCCGCGAACTTCAGCCACCACAGCTGCAGCCCCGCCAGCAGCACCAGGAACATGCCCAGGCCCAGGCCCAGGCCCACCGCCGCGTCCGTCGTGTCCGCGCGCCGAAAGGTCACGGCGGCGACGCCCATCAGCAGGTACAGCGCGGCCCACGCGACGGCGAACGCCCAGCCCGGCGGCTGAAAGCGAGACTTGGTCCGCTGACACGGTTCCGATCTCGTCCGCGTGAAGCGCGCGACGCCGAATCCTACGGCGAGCGGGAGACACAGCAGGACGATATCCGTCACCATGTGCTTTCATTCATGTTCACTTTTTGTTCTTCGTTGCTGTGGTGACCGGCTTCTTCTTGGCAACTGCGGAGGCGGCTGCCGGCTTCTTCTTGGCAACTGCAGAGGCGGCGACCGGCTTCTTCTTGGCTGCGGAGGCGGCTGCCGGCTTTTTCTTGCATGCTCCGCCATTTTGGGGTCGTGCAGTTTTCCAGTATTCCAACGGCTTTGACAGGTATACAAGCCTGTCCTGCGGTATGTAATGCTCCACCATGAGGTGCAAAACGTCCCCGTCATAGACGCCGACGACGCCAGTGTCGTCCGAAAACACAAAGCTGTACGTCAGCTGCTTCACTCTGGTCAGCTGGTCTTTCTTCAACGGCGCGGCGGTATCGATGACGTTCGCCTCCACGAGTGCGTCGCCGATTTCGCCGAGCAAACGTTGCGCCGCTTTTTGTTGGGACTGATTGTCATAGTCGGATATGGCACGGGTGATGGTTGCCTTGCCGAAAAACGGTGGCTCGTAGCCGAACTCCAAGCCAAACATAGCATCCCTCCAGCCCTGGTCCAACACAAATACGACTTGATACTCGCCGGGCGCCCCGCCTGTCTCAGGACTGCTGAACACCACGGCTTTGATTTTTGACGGCATCGGGTATACAATAATGACATATATTGTTTCACGCCTCGGTCGTGCACAAAGCAGCTCACATTAATGCTTCCACCGTGGCGGTGGCGGTGGCGGTAGCTCGTACTGCCGCACCTTGTGGGACACCCGCGCATTGACCTCCTCGGCGAGGTGCATCATCTTCCGCGCCTCCTGCGACACTCCGTCGGCAATCCTCTGAGTCTTCAGAGCCAGGTCGGCCAGCAGACTCGATGTCCGCTGCATCTGCTGCATCTGCTGCATCTGCTGCATCTGCTGGGCGTGAGCCTCGCGCTGCGCGGCCATCTCCCGAATGTAGTCATCCCGTATGGCGGCGAGCTCCTGGACGTGGGCATCCCGCATGGCGGCCAGCTCCCCCGCGTGCTCGTCGCGGACGGCCCGCAACTCCTTCTTCGCGTCCCTCAGCTGCAGCTGGTACCTGCGCAGCTCTTCGAAGGTCGCGTGCGCGGTGGATTTGGCGGCCTTCCACACGTTCGCCCACAGCTCGTGCGCGTAGGGTATCGACGCCATGGTTACCAGACTGCTCCTGCCCGGGTGTTGTACCCTGTCGTTTATCGTTTTTTTCAGCCTCGGTCGTTGGCGGAGGCAAAAAATAGCCAGTACGTGTAAGCTCCGGCGTCCCCATGGACCGGTTCCTGACCCGCGACAACGCCCAGGTGTGCGCGGACACGCTCGCCAAGTACATGTCGGAGCGGTTCGGCTTCGACGTCCACGACCCCCGCGTGCCCCTGGACCCGCGCCGCGTCGTGTACCGCGTCATGTCCCAGGTCGGCGAACGGAACGGCCGGCGCCCGGGCGTGACCGTGCGCGAGCTGAACAACCTGGCGCTGAACGCGGTGCGCGACTTTTACGTCACCGAGTTCGGCCTGGATGGAAACGACGCGCAGGGCCGCAGGCCCCGGGATTCGCAACAGGCGTCGCCCGTCGCTCGGGACCAGGCGCTGTACGGCGACAGCCGCCCGCTCAACGACGCCCAAATCAAGCCCGTCATCAGCCGCGACCGCGACGACGGCCGCCGGTTCGAGACCGAGCAGGAGGAGCGGCGCAGGGGCATCGACGGCCCCGCGCCGCCCCCGCTGCCCGCCGCGCTGACGCCCCTCGACGTGACCAGCGAGGACGCCGACAGCTTCCTGTCCAAGCTCGCTCGCATGGAGACCGACCGGTCCGCCGCCGTGCCCGCGCCGGCGCCTCCGGCTCCGCAGATTGAGCAGCAGAGGTCGGCAGCGATGCTGCCTCCCGTGTGCGACGACGACCCCGCCAAGATGTACCGCGACGTCCTAGACCGCAAGGCGGCAGCAGCAGCGGACGAGGCAGCGGCAGCGGCGGCCGACGCCCCCTACAGCAACGCCGCCGCGGACGTGCTCATCCAGCGGCCGCCCGGCGCGGCGGGCCGCGCGGAGGCGCGCTACCTGGCGCTCAACGGCTTCGACCGCAACTGGACGGCCAACCGCGAGCGCTTCCGGTTCGTCATCGACACCTCGGCGGAGAGCGGCAGCGAGCGCGACAAGCGCATGACGGCCGTCCGCGTGTCCCGCGTTATCCTGCCCATGGAGATCGTGCAGGAGCGCACGCTCAGCGACGTGCCCAAGCCCAGCTTCGTTCACGAGTTCAGCTTCGCCTACCCCTTCGTCACGCTGACCATCGACGAGCTCGCCGGCGGCACCTACCGCAACGGCGACGTCTTCTGCCAGCTCGTGTACGAGTCCCATTACAAGGCGCCCAACGGGAGGGGTTACGTCATCCTCAAGCCCATGCAAGACGAGCGCCGCGACTACGCGGCGCCGGAGATGCTGCCCACGCGCTTCACGGTCGCGCTGCAGCGCCCCAACGGCGTGCTGTTCAACGACTCGCGGGACGAGTACCGGCTGCGCAACGTGTTCGACGACGACGCCAACGCGCGCTGGCTGCGCGTGACGACGACCAAGTATTTCGACAAGAACGAATTTTACAAGGGCGACGTCGTATTCTTCCGCAACCTGTCCTGCGCCGCCTACCGCCAGGCCGCGCGCTACCAGGTCCTGCGGACGTTCCTGAACGACGTCGCCGGCCACCCGCTGTCCTCCTTCTCGACCCACCCCGGCCGCCTGGCCATCCTGGCGCCCACCGTGCCCAACTCCGTGCCGCCGGTCGTGGACGGCGACTGGGTCGCCAGCCTGACCGAGTGGGTGCAGCTGGCCCGCGCGTTCGGCCAGCCCAACCTGGGCGTCCTGCGCGACGCCAGCGGCAACCAGGCCTGCAGCATCGCCGACATCCAATACGCCGGCGGCGCCGCCCCCATGAACCGCTACCTGCTGCTGACCACCGCCCCCGCCACGCCGCCGCCCGCGCTGGCGCCGCCCGCGCCCAACGCGACGGCCTACGCCCGCGGCTACATCGATTTCGACATCGACCTCGAGGCCACCGTCGTGTGGAAGGGCATCGACGCCTTCATGACCCGCCGGGAAGGCCACGAGATCCTCGAGCTGGGCACCGGCACCCAGAGCGTCGCCGGCGGCTTCGGCGGCTACTACCAGGACTTCCGCATCGAGGCGCCCGGCGGCTTCGACAAGGACACCGGCCGGTACCAGCTGGACGCCATGCTCAACGAGGCGTTCCGGACCTGGCGCGCCGTCGCCACCTCGCAGGCCGCGGCCGTGTGCGACGGCGACCTGCTCAACATGTCGCTGCAGGTCTCCATGGGCCTGCAGCTGTCCGTGACCTCATGACTTCGGCTTCAATTCTCGTTCCAAAAACTCGTACGCGGGTCTCATGATCTTGAACTTTTCGTCCGCAACGTGTTTCGGTAGGTTTGCTTTATTCGAGTTGGAATGGTAGAGCAGCGCGAGCTCTTTGAATTTTGCCCGGATTTCTTCCCAAGTGGCATCGGGTCCCAGCTCCATTGTTGCCTTCGCGTCGAGTATTTTTGCTTTCTTGTCTATGGCATCTTGTCGTGCTTTCCAATCGTCATCATCTTCCGGCGGCGCATCGCTTTTGGGTGAAGGTGGCGGCCCCCCTCCGTATTCGTCTTCGTCATCTTCCGGCGGCGCATCGCTTTTGGGTGAAGGTGGCGGTCCCCCTCCGTATTCGTCTTCGTCATCTTCCGGCGGCGCATCGCTTTTGGGTGAAGGTGGCGGTCCCCCTCCGTATTCGTCTCTGTTGTTCGGAGGCGGCACACCGTTGCCGGCACGCGTGTACGACGAAGATTCGTCACGATCTGGTAAGACGCTACCTTCCGGCACCTTTTTCCACGTTTCGTGTTCCACATACGCCTTCAGCCTGATGAATTGGGCATCTGATACACCATTTGCCTTGGCCTTGGGGATATACGAGTCGCGGAGAACCCCAAGAATGTTCTCGAACGCCGGGGCCTGGACCGTCGACATCCGATGCCCCGCAATGTCGAGGAACCCGATGAGCATGCGGACCGTGTGCGTTTGAGGGGGCAGCGCCAGCACGTGCACCAAGTACGAGAACGGCCCGGACATAACATGGTCGACAGCGGCGCGGAGGCTCACGAGTCCCCTCAAACGTTTGGAAAATTCGTCATCGGTTTCCAGGGCCGTCTTGGTGGCCATGTCGAACTTGCGCCCCATCCGCAGGTCCAATTCCAAATCGTCCGTTATCCCCGTCATGCATTGAGGCACGAGAAGCATGGACTGCCTGTGCATGAGCGCGTGCATCAAATCTATCACCAATGGGTCGCCCATGCGTGCGATGAATTCCCCGATGCAAAACGCAAATTCATTGCGTTCTGCAATCTGGTTGTCCACCTGCCCGACTAAGTTTGTGGCCAGCTTGAGTCTGCAGAAGGTGCGCTGTGTATCGTCCGTGCATTGCTTGGTCATGACATTTAAGAAACGTTGCGCTGTGGCTTCGACCTGCTGTTTCGTTTCCGCTAACGCGGACACTGTGAGAGTGATTTCTTTCTGCAGCTCGCGCCGTGCCTTCTTGACGGCGGGGTCGTTCTGGAAAGTCGCTACGTCCTGTTCGGCCTTTTGCAGTACATCGCGCAATCGGAGCATTTCCTGTAGCGCAGCTGGGTGCGTGTGCGTCTGCCGAGGCGGTGGCGGCTTTGCAGGGCCTCTTGCGGGCGGCGTAGGCGGGCCTCCTGCGGGCGGCGTAGGCGGGCCTCCTCCTGCGGGCGGCGTAGGCGGGCCTCCTGCGGGCGGCGTAGGCGGGCCTCCTGCGGGCGATGGCGGCGGCGGACTTCCTGCGGGCGGCGTAGGCGGGCCTCCGTCGCTGGGAGGCGCACCAGCCGGAGGACCACTTGGAGTTCGTATCTTCGTTCGACGCTTGTTGACGATACCCGCGTCGCGTTCTGCTTTTCTCCTCTGTCCACGTTGAAGGTGGTCGTAGTATTCTGTCACGAGTTCACAGCTGCGCGAGGGAGTCTTGCAATTTCCCAAATAATCGGAGCACATCCGGAGCACTTCCTGGATGCCCATACCTTTCGTGAGTTTCAGCAGCGCCGTCACTTTTGCAATCAAGTCGGCTTCATCCTTGATTTCTTTCTTCATGTCATCGACCCTGCGCGTGAGGTCACTGTCGCCGCTCTCTTTGGCACACAATCCGATGTGGTCGAGCAGAGAAAAGTTGATGTCGATGTCGGCACTACCATCCGACAACCATCTCTTCGCTTCTATCCAACTGTCTTCCAAGTCTTCCATCTTCTGCGATGCGTCTTGTAGCGTCATCGTACACGCCTGAGGGGTACCGATAGGGTTGCGAGGACTGGGTCCGGGGGCACCGCCGATAGCGACGGATAACGGCGCGGGCCGGATGGACCCCGCGAGCTGGCTCAGCGCCACGGCCAGCCCCAGGCCGTACGCCGCGGGCATCGCCGTGTACAGCAGGAACAGGGACATGTCGCGCGTAATAGTATAGCGGCCTACAATTTGTACACGACCGCTGATGCGCTGACCGCCGAGAAGCCGTAGTAGAGCAGGTCGGGCACGGCGCGGGCCGCGGTGAGGTAGCCGCGGAGGTCGAGCGACTTTCCGGTGCACCCGGGCAGCGAGTACAGCTTGATGCCGGTCATGGGCGCGAGGACCACCGACCGCAGCGTGTTCGGGGTCATGCCGAAGCCCTGCAGCTGCGCCTTGTCGTACTTGCCAACGCCGGACAGCGGCACGAAGCCGCCGCCGAAATCGGTGGCGGCGTACAGCGTCACCAGCCCTCCGTCGGCGGTCGCTCCCGCCTTGGCCGCTACGGGCGGCGGCACGGTCAGCGGGCAGCAGGCGTCCAGCAGGTACAGCTCGGACGCGGACAGCTCCGGCCGCTGTTTCGAGAGTTTCAGCGAGGTCAGGCGGGCGTTCAGCGCCGTCAACACCTGTCGGTTGGTCATCGGAACCTGGCGCTTGATGATGTCCATGAGGCTGGAAGTGAAGGCACCCATGGTCGTCTTCCTGTCGATTCGGATTTCAAAAGACAGCTCCGGGTCGCGGCAGCCGCCGAAGGCGACGACGCGCGCGCTCGGCGACCCTGCCAGGCGCGGCGCGCGCGGCTGGTCGTCCGTCGCGAAGGTTTTCTTGATAGCGTCGTACTGCAGCCCGTACTTGAGGTCCATGGCGGTGCCGGAGTGGCAGCAGTCCAGCAGCGTCAGCAGCGTGGCGGAAGCGGGAAGCGTGCGCGTCAGCGCCAGCTGCAGCTCGTCGTCGGACACGACGGAGTTGTCCGCCGCCACGAGGGTGCTGTCCATCCCGTCCGACTCGTCGCCGGTGCGGTCGCGGACGTAGGAGCCGTGCCCCGAGTAGGCGAACACGAGCAGGCAGGGCTTGTTAGCGGGGAGGCCGGCGGTCAGCCAGGCCGTCGCCTCCAGGATGGCGGCGCGCGTGGCCTCCGTCAGCAGCCGCACGTTGGCCGCGGGGAAGCCGCACGTGTTGGTGAGCGCGGCGCGCAAGCCTTGCGCGTCGTTCACGCAGCCCGACAGCGCGTAGCTGGTGCCCGGGTAGTTCTGGCCGATGACGACGGCCTTGCGGAGAGCGGCCATGACGTATTGTATAGACGTATTGCCGTAATAAGCGGGCGTCCGCGAATCTATGCCGTTAGCAGTTCGTTCGCGAAGACGTCCAGCAGCTCCGCCGCCCGCGGCCGGTCGACGGCGCGCACGGCCAGCGCCCCGCGCAGCGCCGCGCGGAGCCCGGGCGGCAGCCCCTCGTGCAGCTGCGGCGCGGCGTACTGCCGCGTGAAGGCGGGCGTCCACGTCTGCACGGTGATGGAGGGGAAGGGCGACGCGCCCTCGGGGTGCAGCAGCCGCGCGGCGAGGACGCCGAAGGCCCACACGTCGACGGCCTGGCCGTGGCCGCTGCGGAGCAGGAGTTCGGGCGCCATGTAGGGGATGGTGCCCTTGAGCCTCCCGCAGCAGCCCTCTGCGTGGCCGCCGCAGACCTCGGCGCACCCAAAGTCGATGAGCTTGCTGTCGCCGCTGTCGGCGCCGCCGAGCATCACGTTTTCGAGCTTCAGGTCGCCGTAGCAGATGCCGGCGGCGTGGCAGTCCGCCAGCGCGCGCAGCGTGCGGCACAGCACCCGCAGTTCCTGCCTCCGAGCGACCGCAGGTCGCGAGCGCGAGGACACGTACTCCGCGAGGTTGCCGCCCTCCAGGTACTCCTGCGCGATGGCCATGGTGGCCTCGTCCATCAGCACGTGGTCCACGCGCGCGACGTAGGTCGGCGACAGCTCCGCCATCGTCGAGTGAAGGTGCGCCTCGCGCAGGCACGCGGACAGCGTCTTCGTGCAGGCCCCCCGACGCAGCGTGTCCGTGGTCTGTCGGATGGGGACGACCTTGACGACCCGCGTCGGCGATACCTTGACCACCTGGCTGTACGTGCCCGTCCCCACGACCTCGCCTTCGAAACGCCGCATCGCTTTTTGTCTATGGTTTGTTTATATCCGCACGGGCATGGACGCCGTCACCTTTGTGTTCGTGTTCCTGCTGACGCTCTTCATCGGCGCGGTGGCCGGGGGCGTGTACTGGCTGCACAAGCGCCACGTGGAGCTGTCCGGGCACGTCGACGCCGTGGAGAGCGGTGCCGCCGCCGCGCTGCGCAAGACGGCCGTGCAGACCAACTGGGCGCTCGCCATCAAGGACCGTCAGGTCGACGGCCTCGCCCGCGGCCTCGACGCCAACAAGAAAGACGTCGCGACCGCGCTGGGGCCGCGCGACGCCGTGTACGCCAAGACGTCCTACGCCGACGTGCTGGACCTCGGCAACGGCGCCAAGGACCGTCAGCCCGACGCCGGCAAAATTCGTTACAAGGGGCTGTCCGGCGACGCCGTAGATATCGTCGGTGCCAGCGCCAGCGCCACGGACACCACGAGCCGCAAGGTGCGCGTGTGGGACCAGCTGCACACGGACGCCGTCCGCCTGGGCGACAAGTTCTCCATCAGCGGCGCCGGCGCGCCCTCGACCGACCCCGATGCCCCCGACATGCTCATGCTGATGGACAAGGACGGCAAGAAGCTCAACGGCGGGCTCGTGGCACAGACCGTCGTCGGCCTGACCATCGGCGGCAACAACTTGGTCTCTCTGGAGACCACGACCCTCAAGGGTGGCAAGTCGGAACACAACGCAACGAACAAAGACACAGAGTTCGCCAGCCTCGCGGACGGTAAGAACTACGTCCGCGGCGACACCCAGCTCGACGGCAACGCCTCCACCGCCGGCGACCTCAGCGTCGGCCGCAACGCCAACGTCAGCGGCCGCCTGCACTTCGGCGACGCCACCATGAACGCCGCAGGCGCCAAGGAGAACAACACCGACTCCTACTACATGCAAAAGGTCGTCGACAAGAACGGCGACAGCAGCCTGCGCCTGACCATCAACGACGACGACAACGAGCGCCTGGATATCTTCGGCGGCTCCTGCCGCATCGGCGACTGCAACGGCGCCGGCGAGCAGGTCCACTCCTTCGACGCCGCGGGCAACGCGTACCACAAGAAGTCGCTGCAGGTCGGCGAGAAGCAGCCGTGGCTCAACACCGCGCCGCTGGCGGCCAAGGCCGCGGCCGGCGGACAGGGCGCCTCCTTCGGCGGCGCGCACCACTGGTCCCACTTCCCCTGGTCCGACGGCAGCACCTACATCCGCCCCGGCACCGACCGCAAGGACGTCATGGTCGGCGACGTCGGCACCGCCAACGTCCGCATCGGCAGCGGGACCACGGCCACGAGCGTGCGCGGCACGCTGAGCGTGGAGGGCGGCGATGCCAACAAATGGAATTGGATCAAGGTCGCGCGAGAGAACAACGACGTTCTCTATTTCGGTGGGGACATTTCGCACCGCGGAGTGTGGTCGGAGGGCGACCGCGCCTTCAGCGTGTACACCGGCGGCGCGCGTCGCTTCAACGTCACACCCACCGGCCAGGTGCAGGTGCTGGGGACGCTGCAGGTGTGCGATGCGAACGGAAATGGATGTCGTAACATATAACACGCGTTCGTTGCGGGTGGCCGGACAAGGAGGTGTCACGTTGTCAGAGCGGGACGTGAGCGGTGCGCCTGTTCTACGACGGCGACGAGCCCAGCAGGCACGCGCGGTGCGATGCCATATAAAGGGACGCGCACAAGTTCATGGCAATGGAGGGGTCACGCTCGAAGGCGGCCAATACTACGAAAGCGCAGGAGTCTGGTCCTCCCCCCGGCTATGAAGACTCTCCCGCGTACATCCCGCCCGTGATGCGGGAGCACGTGGAGGAGTACGTGAACTCGTGCTTGCAGATAGTCCAGCAATTCCTGAGGTCGGACAATCCGCCGCCGGTCTCCATCAAGCACACGTACCCGGGGTGGCCAACCGTCCACGTCACCGTCGGGCTGGACCACATCCGCGGCTGCCCACCGTTCGCATGCGACACGTCTTGGGGAGACGTCGATGCCTCGCTGAAGGCGCTGGGGGAAGCGACCGACGACGAGGACGAAAAGACGAAGAAGATGCGGCGGTTGCTGGAGAAGCTGCTGATGCTGGCGCCGATGATGACGTGCATTCAGTACACCCGCGACGGCGAGCCCGACCTGTCCGTCGAACGCGATTGAACTTTCGGAGGGTTGGTGACCTTTTGGGCTTGGAACGGACGATTGTTGTACACTTGATTAATAAAAAGGTAACAGGTTGTTGTTGTTTTATGGCTTAAAGCGTAGCGTCGTGTCCTGTATCATGTCGGACTCTTTGCCGCAATCAACACCGATACATGCCAGGATGTACACGTGCGAGCGGTGCCACCACGCCACGCCTCACAAGTGCAATCTGGTGACGCACCTGAGGAAGAAGCGTTCGTGTCCCACTGAGTTTTCGGTGCGCGACGTAGCCGAACTGCTGGAGGAGCTCACGCACCGAGACGATTCACAGATGCAGTTCTCCTGCCCGTTCTGCAGCAAGAAGTTCAGGCACCGTTCGAACGTCTCGCATCACAAACGGTGTTGTCCGAAGCGACCTGCACTATCCGAAACGTCGGCGGCACCCACAGCCTCGGCTGTGGGCCTCGGCAGCACAACAAACGTGTGTACAGCGAGCGGCACAGGCACTGCTTCTATCGTCGACAACAGCACGACCGTCAATAACAACACCACCGTGATCTTGCTGCCTTTCGGCAGAGAAACACGGTTCCATGTAGAGCAACCAGAGTGCATGCTACGGTTTTTGCGGAAGGGCGAGGCAGGCATCTGCGACCTCATCGAGCTGAAACACTTCCACCCAGACCACCCGGAGAACCACAACATCCGCTGCAGCAACCTGCATGCCGCATGGGTTCACGTGTACAGCGGCGCTGCCTGGAAAGTACGCACGAAGGACGACGTGATTCGTGATCTCGTTGAAGCTGCTCAGGCCGACCTCCTGGATTTTTACGACGACATCAAGAGCGATATCAGGGGCGCGCTGCCGCCGATACACCGTGCCCAGGAAGCTCAGGTCAGAGCGTTCGGTCGCCTGCTCCAGAAGCACGACGACGCGCAGACAACCGTCAAGGTGCCCACGAAAAACATCGTGACGATGCTGTACAACGCCACAAAGCAGCGTTCATCTGGTGGTAGGCGCAATCCGTCGAGCGTACCTGCTTCACGCCAGCTATTAATGTACAAGTAGAAGAAATGCATCCCGCCGCGTTCATCGTCGGCTGCATCGGGACGCGCATCGCGCTGGCGTACGTCGCCTTCGCCAACCGCCACGACAGCAGGACGCTCAGGTGCTTGGGCATCGCGGCGCTCGTCCCCGCCCTCGGCTTCCTCGTCCTGGCGGCCACGGGCTGGCGACGCACGGGGCGGGAGTCGTCGGCGCCGGGCCGCGAGATCTGGTGGAGCGCCCTCCGCCCCGTCCACGGTCTCCTGTGGCTCGCGTTCGCCGCGGCCGCCCTCCTCGGCCGCCCGGACGCCTGGACCGCGCTGGCAGCGGACGTGACCCTGGGACTGGTGGCATGGAGCTGCCGCGCTACACGGGCGTAGCCGATGAAGAAGCGGCGTGGGGGTCGTGCGGCTGGGGCGCGGGAACCTTGCTCACGCCGTCGATGGGCGGGTCGGGCCGGAGCTGCAGGTTGTCGACAAGGTTGTCGTACGTCAGCCTCGCCGCCCGCGTCGCCACGTCATCCGACGCGCTCGAGGGCGAGGGCTCCCGCGGCCGTTCGTCCAGGTCCAGCGCCGCGAACAGGCTCAGCAGGTCTTTGATGGTGTCTCGGGTCAGCGTCCGCATGTCCCGCAGCAGCATCGTCTTGCGCTCGTACACGACGCTGAGCTCGCGCGCCTCGGCCTGCCGTTCCTCCACGGCCGCCTGCAACGCCGTGAGGTCGACGGACGCCGACACATGCGTCGCGACGACGTCCAGGCTCGTCTTCAGCTCCATCGCCGCCGCGTTGGCCCTCGACATCAGCTCCCGCGCTATGCACCACTCCGAGTGCAGCGCCTGCGCGGTCGAAATGAACTGGCGAACGCCCGTCTCCATGTATGTGTGCGTGTCCCGGTGTCCTTTTAGGTGGGCGACAGCACGGCCTCGAGCGCCCGTTCCAGCAGCCGCAGGTACTCCTCTGGGCGCTGCTGCACCCAGGGCGTGTGCGCGGCCCGCTCGAGGTGCCGGCGCACGCAGGTCTCCGCGCCGGCCATGGCTTGGGCATGCGGCGATGCCGCCGCAGGCGTCTCGCGGCGCCGCTTCGTGAGCATGCCGCACAGCAGGCGGTCGTCGCTCGCCGGGCCCTCCATTGCGTTCGCCCTTAGAAAAAACGCGGCCGGACGCCCGCATATAATATACGTGCCCCCCATTAGGTAATGCACGACTTTGACGCGTTCCTGCGCGAGTGCTACGATCGCGAGGGCGAGGGCGAGCACGTGTGCACATGGTTGGACATCCGCGCGCGGTTCCGCGTGTGGTCGCGCTGCACGGACGCCTTCCGCGACGACCTGGCCGCCCACCTGCGGGACTGCGGCCACGCGTTCGACGCCGAATCGCAGACATACGGCGGACTGCGCATGAAGCCCCTGCCCGCCGCGCACGACGACGACGACATGACCTGGGTGCTCCGGCAGCAGCCGCGCAGAAGCCCCAGCATGGCGCGGGACCTACGAGAGGCATTTCTGGAGTCGGATGCGAAAGACCGTCGGGTGGCGTCGCTGGACATCGCGCGCTCTGCCATGATTTCACGCTACTACAACAGGCGCTCCTTCGACTGCCCGGCTGTCGCGGTCACAGCCTCTTCGCGGCCGGCTTCCGTGGACCCGCCTGGGGCTGCGGACCAGTAGTCTGCGCCTTGGGAACCGCCGTCGACAGAGCGCACACGGGGTAGGACCGCGGCGCTAACGTCTTTTCCGTGATCTTCACGCACGACTTGCCGATGGGGTCCCAGCCCGGATCGCAGTTCTTGAAGCAGGCCTCCTGCTGCTTGTCCAGCACCCACCCCCGCTGGCAGCGCCGCCCGCCGATGGGCGCCTCCGACGCCCGCTCCACGCTCTCTTTGCGGGTGCACACGTTGCGGTCGCGGGCGTAGACCCAGTTCCCCGGCCCCGCGGCGGCGCACTGCTGCACGCAGACGTCCGCGCCGTTCTCGTCCTTGGCCATGTCGAAGCCCGCGGGACACTCGCAGGCCGTCGCGGGCGCCAGCGTCGGCGGCACGATGACTTTGGAGCTCACGCAGCCGCCGGCGCCGGTGCCCTTGCTGGCGACGCTGCCCGCAGGACACCCTCCGGACTTGGGGGCAACGGTGACCTTTTTACACTTGCCGTCTTCGAATACGTACGACGGGGGACAGCTCGCGCACTTGGCACCGTCGACCATGGTCGACCCTTTCGGACACGACATCGTCTTGGCGCTGAACTCTTCGAACGTGCCAAAGGCGGTGTAGATGCCGTGCATCGTAGGTGTCCCTCCCTTTCTGTACTGCCGCGACAAAATTTCCGTCACACCCCCGGGGGGCTTCGGACATCTGGGGCTTCGGCGGGGTCTGCCGCTCGCGCCGCAGCGCCTCCACCATAGCGCACGTCTCCTGGGTCACCGGCACGCGCGCCACGGGCGCCGGCAGCGAACGCTTGAACTCGTCGTATCGCCGCAGCGCCGTCTTGATTTTGTGAACGCGGGCGTCCAGAGGCAGCGGGGGGCGGCCCGTAGCAGAGGACGGCGCGGCCCGACCCCACTGCCAGGTGTGCTCGATGTCCAGCAGCTCCCGCACGCGGTGCGCCAGTGCCGTGAGGCTCTCGGACACGCCAAAGACGTGCAGCTCCGCCAGGCCGCGGCCGCGGCCGTCCTCGCACCGGCAGTGGTCGATGGCCTGCCCCAGCCGCGCGAAGCGCGCGCGGCAGGCGCTGCAATCGATTCGGTCCTCGTCGATGACCCTGAACACCCCGAATGCTCCTCTGGAGGGGGCGTTCACGATCAGGTGCAGGGGGGTGCCGTCCGGCCAACGCGAGGGCAGCACGGACGCCAGCGCGCCCGCGCCGATGAAGGTGTACCTGCGCTGCTGCAGCAGCCGCTGCGTGCAGTGCGTGAGCAGGAATGCGGTGCGCCCCTGCTCGTGGCCTGGCGGGAAGGCGTCCGGCAGCACGGGCACGGCCCGGCAGGCGCAATGGCTGCTGTTGCGAGAGGACTGCATTGCGAAGACGGGGAATTGAGAGGCGATCTGCCAGCGCTGCGTGTGTATATACAATACGCGCCAGCAAGGACGATGTCCGAAAAACAAATACCGATGCCGATGCCGACAGCTCCTGCTGGTCCCCAGACCGAGGACCAAGGAAAGTCCCACCGATGGGTATACACGGACGGGGACGGATGCTGTTGCGTTCTGATGACTACGAGTTCTCGACCTCCATCAGCACCGCGGACTGGGGGACGTACAAGGAGACGACCATCCTCATCGGCAACCCGCGGGGCCGGCCGCGGCCGTGCATGATGCTCACCATTCAGGACGGCTTCAGCAACGAGGCAGTGCTACAGGACCTGATGTACTACAGCACCTGCAGCGCCCCCAGGCAGCTGGAGCGCGGCGCCGGGACGGTGGCCATGGTGAAGAGCGCGTTCACGGCGGTGATGAATCGATTCCCAGACGTGTCCAAGATAGTCTTGCAGGACAAGAGCTACTATCCGGATGCCCGTAGAGGCAACCTGCCGCTCCCCGAGTACTCCGCGCTCGCGCACGGGCAGACGTGGTACCAGAGGCACTTCGGGGCGACCCCGGGCGACCACCGCACGGCGGCGGTGTGTCAGCAGTACAGGACGGTCCGGACGGCGTCAGCCGAGGCGTTGGGAGGGGACGCATCCTCGACGGTCGCGGAGCACATCGCGGGCATGCCGCAGCCCACCGAGCCAGAGTTCGACGACATCCGGCGCCGGCTGAAGCTCAGCCGGTTGTCGGGCATGGTGTGGGAGATACCGCGCGCGGCGGTGATGCAGTACGGCGTCCGCGGCGAGTTCGTGGACAAGGGAGGGCAACAAGCAGGTGGCGGAGGAGGAAACGGGAGCTGGAAGCGCTCGCCGGGCAGCGTGCCCTACTACATCGGGCGGTCGCGGCCTGCCTAAGGCGCCAGCCGGAACAGGAACCCGTTGCATATCCGGCTCCCTGAAATCGCGACGCTGAGCCGGGCGATCGTGACCCGCAGCGCCTTGGACGCTTCCGTTATCGAATCGTATTCACGCACGACCTCCTGCGTGCTGGGGTCCACCTGCTGCACGGGCTTGCGCAGCCCGGGCTTCGTCCGCAGGCCCACCATCTCGTGGCCGCGCAGGCACAGGCCGTAGTAGCCGCCGCGAATGCGCGTGCCGTCGTGAACGGTCGAGGGCACGAAGCGTAGATTGCAGTACTCGGACAGCGCCCGCTTGTCCGCCAGGCTCAGGCGCTCCTGTTTTTTCCATTCCGCGAAGGCGCCGTGCAGCTGCAGGATGGTCGCGCGAGCGGTGACGGTCGTCGCGCATCGGTCGTGCAGGAAGCGCTCGACCTCCGTGGATGCCTCGTTCACGCAGAAGCCGGGCAGCGGCTTCATGCGCAGGCCCGCGATGGCGTGAGCGTTGACGCGCGTGCGTCGGTCGTAGGAGTAGGTCTGCCGGTACCCGGCGTCGTCCAGATACTTGGCAAGGGCATCGCGTTGGTTCTGCGTGTTCCTCGACCACAGCCTGTACCTGGCCGTCATCTCTATCCAGATGGCCTTCCCGTCGGCGTCGCGGTCGTAGCACTCCTCGATGAAGCGCGCGAAATCCGGCGGCGGCGGTTCGAGGAGGGGCGGGAGGTCGGGTTCCGGTGCAATGGTGGGGGTAGGTGGTACGGGTGCGGGTGCGGGTGCGGGTGCGGGCGACGCTACGCTTTCTGCAAGCGGGGCTGCATTCGTACCGATGTCGTTCGGACGACATCTTGTCAGTGCTGCTTCGTCCAAGGTGTATTCGGGGGACAGGTCACCCTCGATGTATGTGATCATGTGCTCGAGTTCACGTCTGATAAGCTCGAATGGTGCCTGGAACCAGTCAGGTCTATTGTTGTACACGTACGGCTGCAGCCTCCGGTGCACCAATCGTTCCATGAGCCGGCAGTCCATGCAGCGCCGTGTGTACACGATGGCCACCGCGTTCACCGAGTGGGTGTAGTATGCTGCCGAACGGGTACCCATGTTGCACGACGACCCTACTTTGAACAGGTCGGGCGTGCCGTACTCCCGGACGATGTACAGCGTGTGCCCCAGCGGGAACGCCTTCTTCTGGCGCTGCACGTTTTGCTGTGCGGTTTGCATTGCTGTTTCGAGGGCTGCGGCTTTGGCGGTGACGCTGGCGAGCTCATCCTGTATCGTCTGCAGCGCGCCTGCCGCTTTGAACATTACCGTTTCGAGCTTGCGATAATAATGACGTACGTCATCAGCCTTGGGAGTCCTAGCTCGCATGCAAAAGTTTTTGTAAGCTGTTGGCGTCAGCATGATGGTCTCTCTGTTGCGTCCAACGCGTCCCTGTGATCCGTTGTCGTTGCTGATGGTGTAGTCGGTGCCTTCGTCAAAGTGCTTGACGAGCAGCCTCTTTGCGTGCACTTTCTGAGTGAACCCCATCCAGCAGTACACCTGGTCGAAATCGACGACAAAGTCCCTGTCCTGGTCGTACTGTAGGAAAATTTTGTAGTTGTCGAGGAACGTGCGCTGGTCGTGGGTAACGAACGCGTCGGCCAGCAGCTCGTGGAGAGCTGTCGCATCCATGACTCTGTATGCCGCTTTGCAAACACGGAAGCTTTAAGCCAATATCATGCCCTCGTCCGAAAGGCTGTTTCGCGGGCGGCGTTGCCCTGTATGGCAGCCGCTGCTGCTCTGAAGAAGATCGTTTCCAGCTTGCGATAGTACCGACGTATTTCCTTTGCTCTGGGTGTATCAGCTTGCATGCAGAAGTGTTTGTACGCCGCCGGGGTGAGCATGATGACTTCCCTACCGTTAGCAGGGCGATGGCTGATGGCATAGTCAGTGCCTTCGTCGAAGTACTTCAGAAGTAACCGCTTTGCACTCGCTTTCCGAGCAAAGCCTATCCAGTGGTACACCTGGTCAAAGTCGACGACGAAGTTCCTCTCCTGATCGTAGTGCTGGAAGCGTTTGCAGTTGTCGATGAACGCGCGTTGGTCGTCCGTCGCATCCGTGTCGTTCATCAGAGAGTCCATGGTTTGGTATGCCGCTTTGCGATGCACGGAAGCTTTAAGCCAATATCAAAGCGAGCTCACGAACTCCCACCCCAGCTCGTCGCAAATCTTCTTCCAAATCTGGTCCTGCTGGAACAGCTTGTCGCGCGACTTCAGCAGCGGAAAGCACCCCAGGAACTCGTCGTGCCCCAGCAGCTGGATGCACTTGTGCAGGCAGTAGCCGTAGGACAGGAAGTTCTTGCGCGTCGGCGGCGCGTGCAGCAGGAACGGATATTGGATGGCCTTGAACATGTTGCGCAACTTGTCTTCCAATTCGGCCGACATGTGCGGAACCGGACGACCATTAAGCCTATTTAGGATATATGGGGCATGTTCATAGAATTTGTTCTTTCGCAGCTTTTTAAGAATTTCCCGAATTTTCTTGTTCGTCACGTCCATCATGTTGGTAATCTTCTGTTTTTTGAGCTCGTTCAGGATACTGTCGAGGTCGGCGTCGTCGATGACGGTGGACTCTTTCCCCTGGATCTGGCTGAGCCACTCGTTGAAGTGATTGACGCGCTTGTAAGCGTAGTGCGAGATTTCCTTTGGAGGCTCCTTGTACGAAGGTTTGTCGTGGTCCACGAGGATGACCTCCATGGCGGAGCAGCCGTCGCACACGGCGTGGCCGTCGCCGGGCATCAGCGTGCGGTCGGGGCAGCCGCAGTGGGGGCAGGGCGGGAGGACGGGCGGCGGGGCGCCGCCGCTTCCAGACGCCGCGTCCGAAGCGTAGGCGGGGTCGGTGGCGGACATGTACTGGTCGAGCAAGGCCGCGCGATTGCCTGCCGGGGCGGCAGCGGCAGCTGGGGCGGCGGCCTGGACGACTGCCGCTGCCGCGGGCGCGGCTTTCATCTTGAAGTAGCTCAGGATGGAGGGCGCGCCGCCGGGCTGGTGAGTGACGACGCTGCGGTGCGCGCCGCCGTTCTCGACGGCGTCGTAGTAGCGGAACAGGATGTCGCCGGCTTCCATCAAGTAGCCGAGCTCCCCGACGGCGGCGAGGTCGGCGTGGCGGCGCTCCATGTCCGCGATGTCGTCCCTGATGCGCACGTACTCGCTCACGTCGTCGTCGTCGAGCTGGCCGCGCTCCCGACGCTTGGCGTCCATCGCCTCGCGTCGCGCCGTCAGGTCGGCGATGCCCTCCTGCAGCTCCGCGCGGGTCTCGCGGTCCCGCGCGAACTCGCTCACCTTCCGGGCGTGGTGGACGTCCACCGTGTTCTTGGAGGACATGGACGGCGGTGCATGGATGACTGACGTCGCGGAGAGTTTTTTAAGTACCTCATTCAAAGGAACGAATGAAGGCCAAAACGTTGGACCTGGACGCCGACCCGCCGGTCGTGTTGGCGTCGGCGGCGGAGCTGGTGGACAGGTACGGCAAAGCGTTCCACGTCCGCTTCGGCGGCAAGCGCGTACCCATCGTCGTCAAATCCGGCACCAGGGGGCAGCAGGGGCGCATCCACGTCCTGACCGTCGACTACACGAAGACCGAAGGCATGACGTTCCACAGCCTGTCGATGACGGTGCCGGCGGCGGACGCGGCGAAAGCCGAAATCAATTACGTGAATCGCAACGCCGACCACGGACTGTCGGGCGCGTTCTTCGTGGAGCTCGGCCTCGCGCTGCTGAAAAGCATAGGCGTCACGCGCGTGACCCTGCACGATGCCGCACACGCCCGGTCCGGCAAATGCGAATTCCCCCTGTCGCTGTACCTGCTGCTGAAAAAGGGGACCACCTTCTACGGCAAGTGGGGATTCCGTCCGACCAGCGACTGGAGCATCGCCTACGAGAGCGACGCCGCTCGGGTGCGTCGGTTGTGCGCGCTGACGGCCCGACTGCAGCGCATGCGGCTCGCCGAGGCGCTCGGCATGATGCGCCGGTTGGCGACAGCCGCCCGAGCCACGACCGTGAAAAAGCTCAAGACATACGACGTCCTCACGGACTTTGAGACGGGCGTGTCGTACGTCGCCGATAGCAAGACGCACGAAACAGAGGACGCCCGGAAGGAGCTGGCGGACTCATGGTCGAAAATCCGCGAGGACTTGCTCGAGTACGAGGACGTCACCGTGCGCGAAATGATGCAAGCATGCACTTGCAGGAAATTCGTTTCGTTGATGAGCTTCTTGGGCGAGTTCCCCGGCTACGTGGAATCGACGAACGCAAAGGGCGAGACACGCACGTTTTCAAACAAATACAACGCTATGGCGCACGAACTGAGACTCATCCTCATGGGCTCGTCGTACGCGCTGGACCTGACCAAGCCGGCCGCCCCCGGCGGGACGTGCAGCTAATTCCCGGTGCATCCGCGGTGCCACTGCGCACTGTCGGAGACAAAGTTGCCGGTGCCATGCGCCGCTTGGTCGTTCGTCTGGCTCGGCGTTGACACGGACATGCCCATGGTTGGTTCGGATTTGCTCTGGCAGCGCTGAAAAATACGCCTTCGTGGTGGGTTTGCCAGCGACCAAAAAGAAGTATTGGTGCTGGTGCTGGAGTTGGTACTGGTGCCAATGCCGATGCCGATGCCGATGCCGACGATACCTTGTCGTATATCAATCAGTGCAATGTTGGTCTTGCAATCCGACAATTACACTTTCTGGGTCAGGGAGGACAAGGAGACGTGGGAGGATTCGGTAGACATACACATCGGCAATCCGCGCGGACGGCCGAAGCCCTGCATCGTGCTGTCCGTGTACGACGAAGAAATCATCCTGCAGGAGCTGACCTACTACAGCACGTGCAGCGCTCCCGACAAACAGCTGGAACGAGGCAGCGGGACCGTCGAGATGACCATGGCCGCCCTCAAAGCGACGATGCGGCGGTACCGCAGCCCTACCAAAGTCATCTTTACCGACAAGAGACGCGGCAACGTGCCCATCCCGGAAGTCAGGGCGTTGGCCACGGGAGCTACTTGGTATCAAGCGCACTTCGGCGCGGTCCCGTCCGACGCCAGCACCAGACACGTCCTCGCCCGCTACCTCGCCATCAGGACGCGGCCGGCTGCGAGGTACGGAATAGAGGAGGGCGCGCCGGGCACCACCGTTGCCGAATACGTGGCGTCCAAGCGCTGGACGAAAGGGAGCGTAGCTCCCGCCCTCGCGACCTTCGGTCGTTCGGAGGACGAAATGCTCGCGCTCCGCGAGCGCCTGCGCCTGCCCATGCTGACAGGCTCGACCTGGGAGGTACCTCGGGCGACGGTGGAGGCGTACCCCGTCGCCGCCAGGTACGTGTCTCGCGCAGCCCAGGCCGGGGGCGGGGGCGGGGGCGGAAGCGGCGACGACGCCATGCGCCGCAGCCCGTGCAGCCGCCCCTACCGCCCGCGGATTCAGTCCTCGAACAGCGGGACGGTGATGAAATGATGCCCGCCCTCTCCGTCCATCCCAGTACGCAAGTAGTACGCCGCGTGCAGCGCCTCCACGGGCTGCCCGTCGCCCGGCACCTGCTCCGCCAGCAGCGCGCGGAAGACGTCCCGCCGCGTCACGCCCACCCGCGGGTCGGCCGCGCGCACGGGCGGCGTCGACGCCAGCCTCGTCCGTGAGGTGATGGGCTCGTCCACGTCCTTGATGCGCGCCTCCGCGCCCTTCACCAGCGGCACCCCCGGGACGCAGTCGTTGTCGACGTCCGTGAAGAAGACGACGCGGTCTTCGTCCATGTACGCAAGTCATTTAAGGACGTCTTTATGTGGGCGCAGCAGGCAGGGTGCAATGGCCAGCGGTAGCAGCGCCGCCTGCGTTCCGGTGTTCCCGAGCAAACTCGCGGTCGAGGTCTACCCCGAGGAGCAGGGCGGCGGCCACAGCTATGACCCCGATGCCGTGGCAGGCGTCGAACACATGACCGACGTCCAACGCGCACAAGCCTTGGCCATCATCGACGACGTCATCCGCGTCGAACGCAAGCGGTTGCCGATAAGGCGCAACCGACGGTTCGTCAGGAGCCAAGTCACCATCCGGAACCACAAACCCAACATTTTGTTACATGTCTCTCTCGTCCTGCGGCCCGTGGACCCGACAGAAATCTGCTTCGGGTGCGCGCGCCACCCCACTCGCTGCGAATGCTGCTGACGGTCTATCTATGCGCCCGTGTCCTCGATGCCCCCTCGCCCCTGCGCCCCCGCCCACAGCATGCTCAGCCCCTGCAGCCGCTCGTTGTCGGCCTCCAGCAGCTCGATGTTGCGCTGCAGGCTCGTCACGGTCGTCTGCAGGACCGCGCACATCGCGCACGCGCCGCTTGCGTCCTGGCATGGGGTGGCATTGGTGCTGTTCGCCTCCGCCAGCCGCTCGCGCAGGCGCGCTATCTCCTCGTCCTTGCCCGTCATCTGTGCCATCATCGCCTGCAGGTCTTCCTGCTGCTTGCGGAACGCCGACCGCACCGGCGCGAACACCAGCTCTTCCTCTGCCGTCAGCGGCTCGTCTTCACTTACGGCTTGCGCTCGACCGTCGGGCTGCACAGCGGCGTCGCCCTCGCTGCCACTGCTGTCCGACAGGACTGCGGTGCGGCGACGCTTGGGCTCAGACTGCTTCCTGCGGTTCCTGGTACGGGTCCGCGACCAGCCCTGGCTCTCCAGCAGCCGCAGGACGCCGGCATCCGTGCACGCTTGGCGCAGAGCCTCCATCGACCACCCCACGTAGGCCTTGTCGATCCAGAAGGAGTGGCGGTAGGTGCTGACCAGTCGGTCGGGCGTGACCCGCGCATCCGTGCCGTCCACGTCCGTTACCACTATCGGCTCGCGCGCCAACAGCTCGCAGGCGGCGTCCCATTTGCGCTGCCACGTCTCCACCTGCTGGTGTCTCAGCTGCGTCTTTCCCAGCCGAAGGGAGGGCAGCTGCTGGAGGGACGTCATCGTGTGACCGGCAGTTGGGTGCGGGCGCCCGGCGTGTTTATATGGGGGATGGGGATTGGCGCGGCTGCGCGCCAAAAAAGGCATCGATGCCCTGTGGCTGCTGCGGGCTTCTCCTGATGGGCAGGTGTATGTACAGAAGCGTCGCCCCGCGGCCAGTAGCGTGTGTCCCTTCTGCCCGCAGGCACCATGTTCATCAAACCCACCGCCGAGTCCGTGGAGGCCGAGATGCGCCGGCAGGTGCTGCCCCGGCTGCCCCTGCGGCGGCAGCCCGAGCCCACGCGGCTCAAAGCCAGCATCCTGGACCACCGTGAGTACCGGCTGTTCTGGTTTGCGGCGGACGAGAAGCCGATCGCCATCCACATCCGCGCCCACCGCCGCGCAAAGGTGGTCGTGGGCAACCGCGAGGCCATGCCCGCGCCCCCCACTCTGTTCGTGACCGACGCCTGCGCGGACGCCCTGCGGTCCGTGCTGCACCCCGGCAACAGCGCCGACCCGGACAGCGACCACCTGCGGCTGCACATCGCCGTCGGCAAGGGCAGCCGCCGCTTCGTCGGCATCGACGTCAGCACGCTCTACGGCCTGCTGCGCATCGTGCTGCAACGGTTCTTGCGGCTGGCGCGCGCCATCGAACCGCGGCTGGGCGTGCTTCCCGATGACGCTTTCACCGTCAGCTTCACCAACATGAGCACGAACGGCAAGAAGAGCTCGCGAGGAGGCTCGCCCGACGTCGTGTTCGTCAGCATCCTGGTCAAGGGCATCAGCGACCGCGGGCTGCTGCGGCTGGTGCAGCAACAGCCGCCTCCTCCCGAGCAACGGGAGGAGCCTGCGGAGCCAAGACCGGACGAAGGGCCGGTGGCGTGGCTGGCGCGGCTCGTGCTGCAGCGCGACGGCGGCGCCAAGGTCAGCGTCAACGTCGACGCCCTGGAGTCCGAGGGCGCCATGATGCTGTTCACGCACTGCGTGCAGGCCATGGGTTACGCGCTGACGGTCGCCGCGGAGCGACCCAAGCCCGACGCGGCCTGCTGCTTCCGGTGCCGCGCCGCCTGCGCCCCGCGGCGGCCGGTGTGGTGCCGCAAGTGCATGGGCGCCGCCTACTGCAGCCGCGAGTGCATGGCGGCGGACGCGGAGGCGCACGGCCCCCGCTGCGGCGACGACCGGCTCACGCTGTTGATGTAGGACTAGTCACACACTGAGGGTCGATTACAACATACTTGATGCCTTTGTAGTCCAACAGGGCATGCAGCACGGCCCGCTGCACGGGCGCCGTGATGACGCTGTACAGCAGCTGCACCTCCTCGTCGGAACCGTGCATCTCTTCGCACAACGTGCGGTAGATGGACCGCAGGCCCGTCTCCGCCTGTTTGGGTTTGACGTTGAACTTCTTGGCCTGCTTCATCAGCGTGTCCTTGAACGTGGGTTCATCGATGAGCTTGTTCAGGCGTGTCTGGACGCCTTCGTTCGCCGTGCTGCCGATGGTGCTCGCGATGTACTCCAAGGCTCCCCGCAGGTTCCGGTAGCCTTTCAGCTCCATCACGGAGTGGACCGCGGTTTGCAGTTCATACTGCAGGCGCACGCGTTCGATTTTCACGTCGACCAGCATCCGCAGGTCCTGGTCTTTCCTGTACAGCTGCTCATCCTTCTGCTTCATCAGCATCCTCAGGTCCTCGTCCTTTTTGTACAGCAGCTCATCCTTCTGCTTCATCAGCATCCTCAGGTCCTCGTCCTTTTTGTACAGCTCTTCGTCCTTCCGCCGCAACATGTCCAGCAGCACGGTCGTGTCTGCGGCCGCGGCCAGGGCCCTTCCATGCCATTGGCGTGGGCGCTGCTGCAGGGGCAGCAGCGGCGTACGAACGGTATGACACAGCAGCATGGTTGCGAATATACCTCTGCGATGGACGGAGTCTGCTTTTCAGGGACAAACGGTTTCGCTTTTTTTTGGACTGTCTCGCGGCTGCCTGCGATGTCAGTCCCACTCATCGTACACGTCGTCGCTATCGCAGGTGCTGTCGTCGAATGGGACATCGATGGCCCGGTACTGCACGCCCTTGTAGTCCAGAATCGTCTGCAGCACCACCCGCTGCTCCTTGGTCAGCGCGTCGCCATCCAACACGACCTCGTGAGCGCCCGTCGCGGTCGCCGCGTCGCGGCCGGGGAGCCTGCTGCCGTAGATGGTCTTCAGACAGTCACGCGCATTGCTCTCGAAGACCTTTGCCCGACGGGCCTCGTCGCTCAGCAATTCGGCAAACTTGTCGTCGGTCAGCAGGGAGTCCAGCCGGGCCTGCACGTCGTCCCCGTGGGCGCCCCCCAGCGTGCTCGCCACGTACCGCAGCGCTCCGCGCAGGTTGTGGTAGCCTTTCAGCCTGCGGATGGTCTCCGTCGCCGCGCGCAGCTCGTACTGCAGGCGCATGCGCTCCACACTGAGGGCCTTGATTTCGCGGGAGTCCCTGGCGCGCTCCCGCATCAGCTCGCATATCTGGTCGTCCCTGCGCTTCAGCAACGCGTCGACGTCCAGTGGGAAGGAGTGCGTCCGCATCGAGTACGAGTCACGGAGCGGGCGCAGCCGCCCGCCGCGGAGGAGGACGGCCTGGGACAGCATCGTGAGGGCGCGGTGCTGTCTGGCGGTTGATGCAGCCTGGCTTTCACGACAAAACGGTTTCGCTTCTCAATGCCTCCAGGTAGGACCTGCGGATGCCATCGCATCTCCGGACACGCGCTTGAACGTGCCCGGAGTGTTGAAATCGGAAGCCTTGATCCAGACAGAGCCGTCCGGCATGACTTTGGTGCACGTGGCCGCTTCCGCGTAGCTCTGGCTGGCGTGGTAAAAGTCCTTCTCGTACACGAGCTTCGTTCGAGCGAGCGGCGCTCGCGAAGTCGTCCGCTGCACCACCACGCGATGCGGCATACCGTCGTGGTACCCGACCGCGACGTCGATGCTGGTGTGCGGGAAGCACGTCTCGAAATCGCTCTTGGTGCGCTCCAAGTTGAACAGGTGGCCTTCGTCCTGAAGAGCACCGTTCGTCGCCGTCTGGTGGTCGCCCACGTTGGCAAAGGATGACAGGTTCTCCGGCAGGCCCTGCTCCATCAACGCCTCCCTGCGGTATATCTGGTCGTATATCAGCCTCTCGATGTAACACTTTTCGATGATAGGCCGTCGCCGCCTGAGTTCGGCCGCTGATAGGCCTTCGCTACAAATGAGGTTGCCCTGCCTGTACTCTTGCGTGGACACTCCGCAGCGCCGCCACGTTGTCAGGAGGCACCAGCCCGTGCTGCCACGCCTTCAGGGCAGCCACGACATCCAGCAACGCTTCGGTCAGTTTTCGGTCGTCGTCCATATACATGAACAATATCACCTTCTGTGTGACGACTGAATCTCGCGAGCCTCGTTCAGCAGCACATCTCCGCAAACTCCGTCAGGAGGCGGCGACGGCACATGCGGAACCGCGGCTCCGACCGCAGCGCGTACACGACCGCCGTAATCGCCCGGCTCGCCCGCCACCGCCGCACCCGCTCGCGCAGGATGTTGCGGCGCAGCAGCCGGCGCAGCAGGTCGGTCGGCGCCTCGTAATGCGTGCACTCGCGACGCAGGCGGGGCAGGTACCTCCGCAGCCGGTCCATGCAGGCGTCGCCGCACACCATGACGGGCGCTACGTGGTCGGTGTGCAGCGCGTCGGTCTTGTTGGGGGCGCACACGTTGAACAATTGGCACCTGCGATACACGTACGGCTTGCCAGTCGCGCCGCACGACATCCACAGCATGCGATTGTCCCGGAAGGGGGCCTGGCACCAATGGTCGCACATGTGGCACCGTGCGTCGTTAATCGGGAACAGCGCCTGCGCGAGCATCGTTCCGTCCGAGCGTTCGAACAGCAGCAGCTCCACCCGGGCGGGGTCCAGGCGCAGGGCGCGCACCAGCCCGAGGACGGGCGCCAGCAGAACCGCGCGGGGCGTGCCGAATGGAGCGTCCATGGTGGGCATGTGATGCAAATGTTTCTTTGAGTGGGAGGCTGTTGGTGAGCGTCTGCGAGGAATTCGTTTTTTTTTGCAGTTCGGGACGGTGATGTCCCGACATCGAAAAAACACATTTCTACTTACTTTTTCTTCTTGTTTCCTGACTTGGCCGTCGTCGCCCCGCTCCTGGCACCGCGCCCCATCGCCCGGAACCCCTCGCGACGGCCGCCCCCGCGGCGGGCGGTCAGGACCATGAACAGCACGGCGAACAGCAGCGTGGCGGCCAGGACCGCGAGGCGATGGTGTTGGCGATGCATGATTTGGATTGGTATACCATGTCCGCAGAAAAAACCGCGCCTAAGCCTCTTCGTCGTCGCTCGTCGTGACGGTGGTGAAGGTGTCCCAGTTCCACTGCGATGCCGCCGCCGCGACGAGGGGCAGCACCGTGTCCGGGTCCATGTCGGGGGCGGTGAAGCGGGCCGCGGGCCGCAGCTGGTACTCGAGAGGGAGCGAGGCGGAGCCCGTTGCTCGGCCCGGCCGTCGTGCTGCAGCCGGTCGGTGACCTTGACGGTGACGTCGTAGCCGCCCGTCGCGTTCGCGATGCCGATGATGGCCATCGCGTGCAGCGGCAGCTCGTACCAGAGGTCTTCGAACGCGCGCTGTCGAGTACCTAAACTCATTCGCGGCCATGATGCCTCCCCGAGAGCGGTCGCATGCCTTTATTTGTTCGTGTATAGAAATGCCCGTTGCCACCGCCACTGCCAAGAATACCAAGCCGCTCCTGTCCCGTCAGGAGAAGCTGTCGGCGGCCACGGACGCCGCCCAGAAGCTGCGCGGGTCGCTGCGGGACGCGGTGTGCGTCGAACCCAAGTACCCTGGCACGCCGGCGGACTACCGGTACCTGCCGCACCGCTGCGTGCGCAAGGGCACCGGGAAGGGTGAGGCGGAGCCGCGGAAGCCCAAGGCGTCCATCGCGGCCGCGGACACGCAGCGGGAAATCAAGGCGCTGCAGAAGGCCATCGACGCCTACGGGAAGGACCACCAGGACCTGGTGATAGAGAACACGAACGTATGGCTGATGACTATAACGTTCGAAGCCATGATAAGCACGACGATGAGGAAAAAGGTTCCAGACCCTATCCAACGATACGATTACCTCATGGACAAGTATAGAAAAGAGGTCAAGGCCGAAGAGTTCTCCTTGCCACGCTTTACTATTTTGCGATTGACTCTGGCGTCGTTGAAAACCAAATAACAAGTCCGCAGTGGTGTTCTACTCATCCAGTAGCTGTCTCATGGATTCCGATAGGCGCTTGCAGGATTCCATCGACATGGCCGGCTGCCGGGTCGCGAACGTGCAGGATGTGTACACCTGGCAGTTGCTGCCAAATGCGGTGTTCCCGCAGTTGTTGTAGGCAGGGGCAACGGGGACTGCTGGCGCATACGTAGGGACCACCGGAACGATGGGTCCCGCCTCGCGCATGGCAGCCTCTGCCCGTCGCTCTCGCGCAGGCTCGACAGCTGCCGACGGACTCGCGGTTCTTGGCGCATTCTTGGAGCTCAGCGAGGACCACATCCAGGACGTGAAGCACCACGTCGTGCCCAACAGGACGCTCCAAATCCCCCATCGAACGGGAGGTTCCAGCGTCGCTTCGAACGACCCGAAGTGATCCCACACTATCCGGAGTGCAAACATGACCAGTGGATAGTCATAGTCCTTCGCTACGCATACGCCCAATACTGCCAACATGACCAACCATATCGTGATGCGTAGTATGAGAGCAGCCATGTTGGTGTGCGTGTTGAAGCGGACGGCAAACAATAATCGATTTTTTTTCAGCCCTGATAGGTCAGCTGCCGAGACTTGGCGTGCGTGCCGCAGACCTGACGACCGTCACGGTGCGACGTGCCTACTTTCGTGCATGGCTTGCCCGTCGATGCCACCAGCGCCTGACATGTGCCCGGCTCATCTTCGACGGCTGCATGGGTCTGTGGCAGCGATGCTGCTGTCGCCACGGGCTCCCGAGCATTTGGCACAGGTATCCACCGCACGTACCGTCGCGCCCACACGAGTGCGGGCAGGAATCCTCCGCAGAGGTACACGAGCATCACCAGGACGGTGAGCGTGAAATCGAACGCGAACCTGGAGAGGACGGTGTACCACTCCCACGCGCGCATCGACATCCACGCGGGGTGGATTACGTAATCTACAGCATAAGCGCCGGTCGTCCCGCCGAGCGTGCGAACCGTTGCGCACGCCGACCAGTAGAACACCTGCATCCACGGGTGCTGATTGAGATTGTCGTTCAGCCAGCGGTACCAGCTCGTCTTGGGGCAGTCGGGACGCGTGCAGTGGGATGGACATTGCCGGTCATCCCTGAACTTCGAGATGCCTGCGACAGCCGCAGGTGACAGCGCCGCCACCAGCAATACCGCGACGGTCACGATGACATTGCTGAAACGCGCCATGGTAGTAGCTCGCGACAGGAGTCCTCGCAATACCGGCCAAACAGAAATCGATTTTTTTCGGACCGTCACTCGACTACGAACCTACCATTGAACTTGGAACCGTGACTTGCTGGAAACGTCAGCGAGTACAGTACGAATGTCACCGTGACGGTAGGCACCAGCAATTCCGGGTCTTTCATCAGCAGTCGCAGCCACATAGCGGCACACCCTGCCACTATAGCGTAGTACACTACGTCTCCGACACCCAAGGTTATTGGGTCCTTGGGCGCGTGGGAAGTGCACGTCGCAGTATCGTAGCTCGTCGGGCATTTTGGGCAGTCTTGGCGCCTGCAGTAGGATGGACATGGTCTGTCATCCTCGAAGATCGCCCCAGCGCCAACCGCGGGCAGCAGTGCGAGTAGCAGGACCGCGACGGCAATCAGGGTCACGAGGATGTTGATGTATCGCGCCATGATTGTTCCTTCACGCACGACCAGGATAGCGGTTTGCGGCACTGGACGAGCGGAAATCGATTTTTTTCTGCTGGCATTCGTCGCAGCTGCGTAATCGCGCGACGCGGCGCCGCATTTTCTTTCAGCGGCCATGACAAATGTCCACCATCCAGCGCACGGGCAACGTGGGAGCGATGTCGTCCTGGGTCGTTTCCAAGAAAGAACTGCTCCGGAGATACCGTGCGCACGCGTCCCGGAAGCAAAAAGGCGGCGGCACCCAGGTCGAAAATTGTCAGGAGAACGCGGACGCCGAAATCGACGGCGGTCCCGCCTGGCTGCAGCTGTCGCGGGTGCTGCAGAACCTGACCGGCAAAGGCATCGCGACCATGCTGGGGCGGCTGTCGAAGCATGGCAACGAGCGCGTGGTCGTCAAAGTCCAAGACGCCGCCGCTGCCCTGCGCGAGCTGGAGGTCCAGAAGCGGCTGGCGGGCTTGGACGGCTTCGTCGAGTTCCATTGCATGTTCCGCTGCGCCGGCGACAAGCAGTACATAGAATCCTACGGCACCGCGGCCGAGCTGCGTCGGTCTCGCGTGTGCGCCGCCAAAGGGCTGGAGATGGGCGTGATTCTGATGCCGTACTACGATGGCGGCTCCCTGGAAAGCATGCTGCGGACGAAAAATCAAAGCGGCCGGCCTTGGAGTGCGGAAGAGGACGCGCTCGTCGCGTCCGTGCTATCCAAAGTGATAAGGGACGTGTACCGGGCGTACGAAACGCAGCGCTTCGTGCACGGCGACCTTTTCGCGAAAAACATCGTCTTGACCGCCGAGGGCGAGCCTGCGCTCATCGACTTTGAGCTCTCCAAGTTCGATGAACCCGGCATGCGGTTCTGGAGGAACGTCGAGTCTCTGCTGGGCGACGTGGGCAATTACTGGAAGCAGCGGGAGCTCGACGACATCGCTCGCACCCTGTTCGTGCACATGGCCTATGATGTCGCGCCGAGCCGGCGCACGGTGGACGACCTGCTGGCTGCGCTGGCTGCGCGCACGTGAAGGCTCGTCATGGTGACAGCACAAGATTGCCTCGCTCGTCGATGACGGTATACTTGATGGCGCCGTAGTCGAAGATGGCATGCAGCACCGCCCTCTGTGCCGGCGCGGTGATGTCCGCGTACCGCAGGTACACCGTCTCCTCCGAGCCGTGCATGTCTCGCGAGCGAAGCTCGCTCGAGCAAGGCCTACGGCCTTGCGAGTCCTGGCACAGCCTGTCGTAGATGGTCCGCATGCAGTCGAAAGCGCGAGGCAGCTCCACGTTGAACCGTTTCGCATGCGCTTTCAGCTTCTCTGTGAAGGCGGCGTCGAACTGCAGCGTCATCAATCTGGTAGTGATGCCGTCCTCCGCCCTGCAGCCCGTCAGACCCCTGGCCACGTATTCGACTGCACCGCGCATGTTGCCCTGCAACGCCAGCACCATGTCGGTGGCCTTGTGTAACGCCCAGTCAGTGCGGCCGCTGTGAGCGATGAGGCATTCGAGCTGGTCGGTTTTGGCGTTCAGGCGCTCTGTCATCGTCTGCAACTGCCAGTCTTTGGCGACCACCATGTTCCACAAATCCATGTTGGAAGGACCTGCTGCGGCTGGCTCCATGTCTGCAATGGGTGTATCTGCAGAGGAGAGCCTGTCTGCCATGCCGGTCTTTTTGATTTTTTTCTGGCTGACCTCATCACATCAGCCGGCGCGCAGGCGCAGTGTGCGAGCCTACGGACACAGTACGACATCCACGTTCGGATGTCACACCGGCTTGATTTTCGTGTACTCGCTCGCGCTGTCACCGTCGTAGAACAGCCGCACACACCACGCCCCCGTCTGCGACTGTAGCAGCTCCTCCTCCGACACCCGCAGCTCTCCCAGGTGATGCCGCAGCACCTTCAGCAGCACGTCGCGACGTGCCTCTATGTTTGGCACCGCCCTCGTGCCCGGCGCAGGCTTGTAGCCGTCTGGGTTGAACCGCACGAACACGGTCGGCAGCCCGATGGTCGACGCGAGCTCCACCATCCTCTTGCGCTCGCACTCGTAGGCAACGTGCTGGTTCTCGTCCACCTCCAGCACCACCGCGTGACCTCCCGCATCGAACAGGAAATCGGGACGCGCGTACACGCCGCAGGCGCGGCCGTCGGGCAGCACCCGGTCCGTCAGCTCGTAGGTCAGGTCGCTGGCCGCGTCCAGCCAGGCCTGCACCGTGCGTTGCTTGGCCAGCCGCACCTTGCGGAACAGCTCCGGCGAGCAGGTCCCGCAGCGCCCATGCTCGTCGACGACCTCCATCAGCCCGCAGCTGGCGCAGCGTTTTTCCACGAGGTTGACCATGCCGTCGGTGCGGTGGGTCTCGCAGGCGAGCGGGTACCGGATACCGTAGACGGCGGTGGCCCTGCATGAGCTGTGCGTGCAGCGCGACTTGCTCTTGTTGACGATGTTGCGCGTCCCTGGCGGACTGTGAATGGAACACCATGTGGGTCTCTTGTCGCCCTCGTGGCCGTAGCTGGGGAGGGTCGAACATCCCGGATAGGCGCAAGGTTTGCGTACGATGTTGCGAGCACCGATGTGTTGCGCGCCGTGCTCTGCACACCAGGTAGGTCGTGTGTCGCCCTCGTGGCCGTAGGACGGCTGCTTGCTGCAGCCAGGTTCCGCACACTGAGCGTCGATGACGTTCACGGCATCGGGCGGAGAATGTTCCCGACACCATTGCGCGCGCCCGTCAGCTTCAAGGCCAAAGCTGCACTGCCTGAAACAGCCGTCTGCTATGCATCTGCCCATGCCTGTGTCAACGAACGACACGAGGTCTTTATACATGGTCGGCGATGCATATCCGCGGTCCTCGCACAAGCCTCTGATGCCTGATTACGAACAACACCCATGTCCGCCGCGCTCAATCGCGCGCGCTTTCTGGAACTGTACGCCAAGTTGCACGACCCGAAAAACGGTTACTTCAGCGCTCACGGCATCCCCTACCACAGTCTGGAGACCCTCATCGTCGAGGCCCCCGACCACGGCCATGAGACGACCAGCGAGGCTGTCAGTTACAGCGTGTGGCTCGAGGCCGTGTACGGCCGCCTCACCGGCGACTGGCGGCCGCTGCAGAAGGCCTGGGATGTACTTGAAAAGTACATGATTCCGCAGCGCGACCAGCAGCCAACGAGCGGCGATTACGACCCCTCCAAGCCTGCCACTTACGCACCAGAGCACGAGACCTGCGAACAGTACCCCGCGGTCATGGACAAGGGCGTTCCCGTGGGACGGGACCCCATCGGCGCGGAGCTGAAGGCCAAGCACGGCGACCTGGTGTACGGCATGCACTGGTTGGTGGACGTGGACGACTGGTACGGCTTCGGCGGCGGCCGCGGGCAGCCGACGTTCATCAATACCTTCCAGCGCGGGGCCTCGGAGAGCGTGTGGAAGGCCATCCCGCAGCCCTCCATCGAAAAGTTCGAGTCCGGCGGCTCCAAAGGCTTCTTGGACCTTTTCGCCGCCGACTCGGCCGGCAACTACAGCAAGCAGTGGCGCTACACGGTGGCACCCGACGCCGACGCCCGCGCGGTGCAGGCGATTTACTGGGCGAAGAAGTGGGCGGACGCCGCGGGCGGGTCGGCCGTCGTGGACGGGCTGGTGGCCAAGGCGGCCAAGATGGGCGACTTCATGCGCACGAGCCTGTTCGACAAGTACTTCAAGCGCATCGGTTGCAAGAACAAGTACGACCCGCCCGGCGCCGGCTACGACGCCGCCCACTACCTGCTGTCGTGGTACTACGCCTTCGGCGGCCCGCTGACGCCCAACGGCTGGGCGTTCCGCATCGGCTCGAGCCACAACCACTTCGGCTACCAGAACCCGCTGGCGGCCTGGGCGCTGTCCGCGCGTCCCGAGTTCGCGCAGCACATGTGCGCCAACGCGCCGCGGGACTGGCGCAAGAGCCTGACCCGGCAGCTCCAGCTGTACGGCTGGCTGCAGGCCGCGGAGGGCGGCATCGCCGGCGGCTGCACCAACTCGACCAACGGCCGCTACGAGGCGCCGCCCGCGGGCACGCCCTCCTTCTTCGGCATGGCGTACCAGGAGGCGCCCGTGTACAACTCGCCGCCGAGCAACGGCTGGTTCGGCTTCCAGTGCTGGTCCATGGAGCGGGTGATCCAGTACTACCACGAGACGCGGGACGCGGCGGCGCTGCCGGTGTCGAAGCGCTGGGTGGACTGGGTGCTCAAGAACATCGTGCGCAGGCCCGACGGCACGCTGGAGGTGCCCTCGGGCCTCGAGTGGTCGGGCGCGCCGGACGCGTCATTTTCCAACGACGCAGTGGGCGCCATGCCGCCGCCCAACCAGCGGCTGCGGGTGCGCGTGGCGTCCACGTCGCGCGACGTCAACATCATGCCCTCGGTGGCGCGGTGCCTGCTGTACTACGCGGCCGCCACGGGGAGCGCGGCCGCCCGCGAGGCCGCCTCGGCGCTGCTGGAGGACGTGGCGCGCATGAGGGACGCCAAGGGCTACACCAACGACGAGCCCCGGCCGGACTACCTGACCAACTTTGACGCCGAGGTGTACGTGCCGCCGGGCTGGAAGGGGACGATGCCCAACGGCGACCCAATCGAGTCGGGCGCGACGTTCCTGTCGCTGCGCTCCAAGTACGAGCAGGACCCGGCCTACCCCGCGGTGCGCGAGGCCATCGAGAAGGGCGAGGCGCCGGTCATGCGGTACCACCGGTTCTGGGGGCAGGCGGAGGTGGCGCTGGCGTTCGGCATCGCGGCCACCATGGCCGAGGACGCCGCGAAGCCTTCCGGACCGCCCAAGCCGCCTGCGCCTACTCCTACGCCTCCTCCCGTTCCCGCACCCACGCCGGTCAAGCCACCTACTCCCACTCCTGCTCCCACGCCGGTCAAGCCTGCTCCTGCTCCGGTCGCTCCTCCGGCTCCCGCACCCACGCCTGCAGGGGGGGTCGCGGTCACCATGCAGATCGCGGAAACCTGGACGTCCGGGGGTCAGACCTTCTGGAAGGTCCTCGTGGACATCACCAACGGCTCGGCCCGGAGCGTGCGCGACGTCCGCGTCCGCGTCGACGCCGAGGCCGTCGAGCAGAGCTGGAACATGACGCGTCAGGCGGACGGCTTCACGTTCGCGCTGCCGGACTGGTGCGTGGCGAACGGCGGCATCCCTCCCAACGGCGGAAGGGTGTCGTTCGGCTACATCGCCAGGGGCAGGCGGCCGTCGGCAGCGCCGCGAGTGGTGGCGTGAGCGCGCAGGTCCAGCAGCATTTCGTACAGCTTGACGTTGGAGCCAGGCGGACCCACCAACCTTCCTTGGAAACCCATGTCCTTGTAGTACTCGCACAGCCTCACGTTGGGCAAGAATAGCAACCTCATCGCTCGCACAGCTGGCGACGTCTTCAGGCGCTTGCCGGCCGTCTCGATGAGTAACCGGGCGGTGTCTTCTTCTCGGGCAACACCACTGCAGGCGCAGGCCAACTCCAGCGTGGCGATGCCTGCATCCACGGTGCAGAAGACGAAGCCGTGCATCCCAGAGCTCCCTCGCGCAATGAGGCCGAAGCGCTCCGTCGCATCGGAAAAGTACTGTGCGGTCATGTGTACGACGCGCCCCCGCGCCTCCAGCAGCTCCCTCAGGTCCTGGACGTCGTCCGAGGACTCGGCGATTTTCATTGGTGTGTGCACAGAATATTGCGATGCCTGAGACATCCAGTGTCCACATGCAGGGCGAGTATATATGGAGCAGCAGGCTCACTGCTATAGGATGCGCCATGCAGGAGCCACGCGCAGAAGCAGTCCGCACTGCGGCGGCGGAGCTACCGCCTCTTCTCAGCCCGGAGCAGTGCCGCGCCATCGCCGACTACATGCGCGCCGTGAAGCCGCCTGCCCTGTGGAGCATGGACGAAGTCGTGTACGTAGTGGTGACGGCCGTCCTGGCGCTGGTGGATTCACAGCTACCAACGCTGACTTGAGCTGACAGTTACCGTGTTGTTGTTATATTGATGGTCTGGTATATGATAGGAGCCGGCTCCGGTTCGGGCATACGGTAGACGCGATTGGTCATGATGTACTCGCGTATTTCGTCGGTGAGCTCTACTGGATTGAGAGTCATCGGGCACGGCGTCTTGCGTTCGTACAAATGGCGTCGCATGTCCTTTCGGTCGTGCGTTGTCATACCGCAGCTGACGCACGTGTACGGCGGATGTCGTGGCTGATGCTGCTGTTGGTTCCGTGGCTGCAGCTGCGATGGCTGTTGGTACTGTGGCTGCGATGGCTGCGATGGCTGCGATGGCTGCGGCTGCGGCTGCGATGGCTGTTGCTGTTGGTACCGTGGCTGCGATGGCTGTTGCTGCTGGTATTGTGGCAATGATGGCTGCTGCTGGTACTGTGGCTGCTGCGGCTGCGGCTGCGGTGGTTGGTGCTGCTGTTGATAACACGGCTGCTGTGGCTGCTGCTGGTATCGGGGCTGTTGCTGCGGTGGCAAAGGGTTAGACACCGCCCACGTCTCACACACAGAGCAGAACGCGGAAACTATCACCTGCAACGGACACTGGTAATACTCCTTTCCCAAGTCTGGACGGTGAATGATGTCACTCATGCTGTCCAAGAGCTGCAACAGAGCTATTTCGGCAGGCCTGCCATCGTGAACGCAGCATGACATGATGCACAACGAATTTTTTGGGTATCCTTTCATGCGCTGCTCAATGGTTTGGTTCGTGTACCCGACTTTCCACACAGGTTCCTGCCAAGTCCGGAACTCACGTGAGTGAACGATGTAGATGAACGGCATGGTCTATATGACGTTCTGCACCCATGTCTTTATGTAGTGCCACAGCGCCGCGACCATATACAGCTGGCACCAGAAGGAATGGGACAACCCCGCTGACCCCATCCCCTGGTCCAGTCATCTGTAAATTGCATTCCACTGGTCGGGTGGAACCTTTGGTTCCGCCCTCCCATCCCCGCCCAGGTGC